>Ga0209935_1000462_pt1 | contig 101917 bp, 121 predicted proteins | sample ThiBio_1000_plan_2_FD_183958 | JGI IMG/M metagenome (GOLD analysis project Ga0209935, IMG submission 183958) | Wastewater bioreactor microbial communities from Cape Town, South Africa - Thiocy_cont_1000_plan (SPAdes) | ecosystem: Engineered > Bioreactor > Thiocyanate-remediating >... | reverse complement strand
TCCAGAAAAAATTCCGAGAAAAAAATTCGAAATACAAACGAAGAGCAGACATCATAATTTTTACACAATTTTTTTCGAAAAATCGAGGGTCTTACAAGTCAGTTCCTGGTAAATTCACTATAGCAAGACTTTAGACCATATAACTTCGGATTCTTATATGGTATACTAAAGCCTTAATTACTATGAGGTTAAATCGAAAATCCGTGAACCATCATGTTTTGCCATTAGTCGATATTTTCATGGAACGTTTCTTAAATGCTTATTTGTATCAAGATAGATTTAATTCCAGTAATATTTCACAAAATCTTCTTGCTACTAGTGAAATCGACTATACCAATGGTCAATTTAAATTTCTGTATGATTTATATCCGATGACCAAATATATCCTGATGGTAGCGCCATATTTCTCGGAAGACACAGGCTCATTCACAATTAGTATAATGGGTCCAGGAACTATCAATTATATCCTTTAAAAAACTATAAATCTTCAATTCTAATAAATAATTCTCGCAACACACTTCATATATGATCTATCAGTCGAATTAAATGTGCAATTATTCTCATGAGAGTGCATGTTTTTTCCCTTATCATCTAGTTATATAAAAAAACTTCGATCATTCAGATATCATATGACACTACAAAAAAAATGAATTGCGTCGTTGTATTGCTATCGATTTTCTGTTGTTTTTTACAAGTTCGTGTTTCGATTGCATCTTCGCTCGATTGTTCAAAATATGCAAATGACACTGAAGTACTTCGATCATTACCATTTTATGTTGCAATTGATCCAAGTGATCGAGCTGATTATAAAACCTTTGCTACGACATATCCAAATAAAACTATGATTTTATCTTTAAATATTTATAATCAAAGTTTAGTTCCACCAACGATCTTTTGTTTACAAGCATTAGCCGAAATTTATATAATGGATTCAACTATTTGCGATGAGCAATCATCTGTTTGTCAACTTTCATCTGAAATCGAACGATGGAGTGAATCATTATCGTCACTCAATATTCTTCGTACTCGAGTTACTCATTTACCAACATCCATTGGTAAACTACAACGATTAAACACTGTAAAATTATGGAATAATGATCTTGCTACACTTCCAAATACGTTCTCTTCGCTAAAATTACTATCGTCACTATCAATTATTTTCAATCAATTGAAATCATTACCAAAAGGATTTGGAATGCTCAATTCACTCAGTACTATCGAATTAAACAATAATGTCAATCTTCGTTCAATACAATCACTCAATGGACTACCAAATTTGATTACAATAAGTGCAATTAATTGTTCAATAACAAGTATTCCTATTAATTTACCGAAACTTTACTTTATGGAAATGACAAATAATAAAATAAGCAACTTAAATGGCATTCAAACAATAGGTTCTCAACAAGATTTAACAAAATATTTTTTGTTTTCATTAAATCAAATTCGAGCAGTACCATCGGAAATCGCATCAGTTAATAATCTTTACATATTTCATTTAGATAACAATCAATTAACCAATTTACCATCAACAATCTTTGGCTACAAAGCACTGGCCGTTTTATACATTCAAAATAATTCTTTTACTTCGAATGTTCTCAGACAAATCGTCAATAAATTCAAGACAACGAATCCAAATATGCGACTTGTCTTTTGAAGTCTTTCGAAAAAAACAAAACAAAACAAAATGTACATCGAGTTTTAAGAATTGTCCGGACGTTCTTGAGCTTTATAAAGTTTATAATAAATGCCATTTTGTTGAATTAATTGTTCATGTCGGCCACTTTCTTTGATTTCTCCTCGATCGACAACACAGATCTTTTCAGAATTTCGAATCGATGGTAGTCGATGTGCAATTGTCAAACATGTTCGACCCGCTCTAGCTTGATCTAAAGCTTCTTGAACAACTTTTTCACTTTTATTATCAAGTGCTGATGTTGCTTCATCGAGTAGCAAAATTTTCGGATTACGAACCAGCGCACGAGCGATTGCAACTAAAGCAAAAAAACAGAAATTTATCTTCGAACTTTTGAGATAATGAAAAAGACTAACTTCGTTGCTTTTGGCCACCAGATAATTGACTACCTTTGGCACCACAGGATGTCTCATAACCCTAGAAATTCTCATTAATTGTGTTGTATAAATATTTAAAAAAAAGGACTCACTTCAGGCAATGAAGTAATTGTTTCATGAATATTAGCTTTTTTCGCTGCATTTTCAATCTCTTCATAGGTTACTTCTCGAGTATTTTCACCATAGGCAATATTCTCTCGAATCGAAAGATTGAAAAGAACTGGTTCCTGTTGAACAAAACCCATCAATGATCGTAACCATTGAACATTCAATGTTCGAATGTCATGTCCATCGAGCAGAACCGAACCACCCAATGGATCATAAAATCGTTGAATCAAGGCAACAGTTGTCGATTTACCACTACCTGACGGTCCAACAAGTGCAGTTGTTTCACCGGATTGACAACCGAGATTGAAATGTCTCAAAATTCGAAGTTTCGGCCGAGCTGGATAACGAAATCTCACATCACGAAATTCAATATTTCCATTGACACTCGAAAGTGTGATTCCCGATGGATCATCGGGATCGATTTTCGATTCTCGTTGATTCAAGTCTAATATTCTCTTAGCACTCTCTTTTCCTTTGGAATAATTCGGCACCATTGATGCACTTCGACCGACAGTCATCGCCGCAAATGTAATCACACTGAACACTCGAAAGACACTTTGAAATTCCATTTCTTTACTCTTCACTAAAGTAACACCATAACCAAATGCCGTTGCATGAATGAAAAACATCAATGAATTGGCTAATGAATTTGCAATTGCAATTAAATGAAGTTGAATCATTCGTTGTTGAAAATCGGCATCGAATGCATGTCGATAGGCTTCAATGAAATGTTCTTCTTGATGCAATGCAACAACCGTTCGAATATTTTCAATTGCTTGCGTTGCATGCTGAACAAAGAGAGAAAATTTCATTTTTTTAAAACTTTCTTTTATTCATCTCCTACTTTGCCTCCCTCTTCAGCATTCGATGTCGATGCTTTCTTATTACCAGCTGCTTTCGAAAATTGTTGCCCTTGAATAATTCCCGTTAACATCATCAATGGAGTAAAACAAAGAACGACTAATGTCAATTTCCAACCGGCAGTAAAACTGATAACCAACGCTGCAATAAGTGCGCCGAGTCCATTTAAAATTGCACCAAATGTCGGTCCAGTGAAGCCTTTCAATGCAGCTGCATCCGTCGAAAGACGTGTTACCAATGCGCCGAGATTATTTTCATCCACATCGAACCAACCGATTTCTTGCTTGAGCATACTTCGAAATGACATGATTCGCATGCGTACTGTCAATTCTTCTCCAGCTTTAGTCAGAGTGGCGGATGATATCAATTGAAATATTGCACCGGCAACGCCAAGTAGAAAAACGATGTATGTATACATACGAATTTCATCTTCTTGCTTCTCAGGATCGGTTTCAGCTAGAGCTCCGAAGATTTCCGAATAGACCAATGAAAATGCCTATGAAAAATCAAATTAATTAATTAATTAATTAAATAAATAAATTTTTTTTTCTACGAACGGGCATCACTGCACCAGTACAAAGTGAAGCTAGACCACCAAGTAACAAATAGAACCATTCAGGAGAATTTAATTTCAAGATTTTAAAGAAAAACGGCATTTTAAATCGTTTTTTATTCGTTTCTAAATCGGCAAGATGTTCAAGATCGTTTCCTGATTCACTAATCGCTTCGGACACATTGGATTTCGCTGAAACAATCGATGAACGTCTTAAAACCAATGACATTCGTCGAGATTGTGAACGTGCTCGATGTTTTGTGGATTCTAATTGTTTTTTAGCTAATTCTTCTTCTAATAAATCTTCATTATCACTATCAGCATGTTTGTCTTTTTCTTTTTCACTCTGTGCAATAACTAATTCATAGTAGAGACCTTTCTTTTGCATTAATTGATCGTGACTGCCGTATTCAACAACTTTGCCATGATCTAAACCAACGATAATATCAGCATTTTTAATTGTACTCAATCGATGAGCAATAATGATCGTTGTTCGACCTTCTTTCGCACGATCTAAAGCGTCTTGAACGAGTTTTTCACTTGCATTATCTAACGCTGATGTTGCTTCATCGAGCAGTAAAATCTTTGGATTCGAAATCAATGCTCGAGCAATAGCAACTAGAAAATCAATCAACATAACTGAATCATTCTCATTCGAATATTAAAAGACTACCTCGTTGTTTTTGTCCACCACTGAGTTTATCTCCTGACGATGTTTTATAATTCTAAAATCAAAACATACACAAATCTCTCTTCACTTTTCTCCATTCGTCCTTCGAATTGATTTTACCTGAGGCAATTTCATAATAAATTCGTGTGCATTTGCCATTTTCGATGCTGCAATGATTTCATCATCGGTTGCATCGGGTTTGCCAAAACGAATATTATCTTCGATTGAACCGTAGAACAACACGGGCTCTTGAGAAACAATACCGATTTGTGAACGTAACCATCGAAGATTGATCGAAGATAGTTTTTCACCGTCTAAGTAAATTTCACCTTGACCTGGATCGTAAAATCGTTGGATTAATTGAATCGTCGTACTTTTACCACAACCTGATGAACCGCAAAGTGCAACTGTTTTACCCGACGGAATTGACATTGTTAATCCGTTTAAAATCTATTCGCAGAAAAACCTAATCAAACGAAAAAGTAATTTCCTCTTGCGCTGCCTACCGGTGCTCCCGTTCTCGATGGATAAGTAAAATGAACATCTTTAAATTCAATATTTCCAACGAATTTCGATGGTATAATACCTTGATCATCGAAGATATTGATTTTCGATTGACGATCTATGATTTGAAATACATAACCACCTGAACCATTGGCTTCGGCAAATGATTGAATATTGGGAATTAAATTCGACAAGGAAAATGTCGATGTTAAACAAGAAATAAATATCTAAATATGAACAGTCGAATCAATCATTGATTAGTTAGTTTTTTTTTGTTGTTGATACATACAACTAACCATTGACCAGCTGAATAGTTGTGGCATTCATGTCGAATGAGATAAGGTCCATACCAAAATATAATTGCTATGCCACCGTACAAGACAATATTAACAACAGCTTGTGCCAAACCAAGCATAATACCTTTACGAATGCCGACACGTCGACCTTCGATTAGATTTTGTTCGTATCGATGAGATTCTTTCGATTGTCCGCTAAATGCTGTCACCATTCGAATAGCTCCTAGTACTTCCTGTGCAATAGCATTGGCTGTACTATAGGCTTGCATTTCCATGATTGTATATTTCGTAATAACACGTATGAGAAGATTAAATGAAAGAATAATTAGAGGAGAAACGGAGAGAAATACGAGTGTTAATTTCCAGCCTGTATAAAATGAGAATATAATCGAAGCAATAATTCGAGAGAGAAGACAGATAAAATCAGCAACACGAAAGCCGATGCCTTCGCGAATATTTTCTAAATCATTGACTAAACGACTAGATAATTCACCGGCATTGAGACAATCAAACCAGCCGATTTCTTGTCGAAGAATACTTTCGAAAAGAGCATAACGAATACGTCGAACTTGTCGTTCACACGCAATCATCTAATCATACCTCAAGTCCCTTTTTGTTTTTCTTTTTATATCTATTCTCTTACCCAAAATGCATAAGCTAACCAATGAGTAACAATACTCGCTGCTCCTATGGTCGCATACCATTTAATAATACCTTCGATGGTTGTAAACGGATTGCCCGTTGAATGTGGATCTTGGTAACTAAATTTATCGTTTTCAAAAAAAAAAGAAATGAACGACTTTGTTGTTTTTTTTACCAGTTTGATTGTGTTGTTGCATTGCCTTTACCAATATCAACGAAACTATTCATGACACTTTGCATTAACCACATCATAATTGGCATAGCCGCACCGGTTGCTAGGGCAATAATTGACCCGAGAACCATGAGGAGTTTATCTCGTCGATCGGAAAAACGATACTGAAATTAAACTCGACATATTGATTTCAATTGACAAACTTCTTTCACTTACGATTTCAAAGGCTTTCAATTTGAATCCTTGAGGCTTTGTTGGTTTTTCTTCGTCTTTTTTCTTCAGTAACCGGTAGAAAAAACCTTTTTTCGTTTCAACTGGACTCATACTTCCATTAGTGATTTGTTCAGCAGCTGCTTCGTTCAATGGACTCACACGTCCGTTCGATTTACGTTGAATATTAGATAGTGAAGGCATTTCTTTTTTTTATTAAAACATTTCTAGACACTGAACGGGGTATTTATATTGTCTGCATCCCTTTTTTCCCGTTCTCATGCTGATGTTACGAACGTTTTTAAACGCGCTGAAAGTACGTTGTAGTGCGAGAAAACAGAAAAGAAAAAAAAAGCCTCTTAAATGTCCTTTTTTACCCGTTATTTATGCTCGGTGAACACCCGCCTATTGGCACATGTAAAAATTTTATTTTCGTACGAACTTCGTTACGAAAGAGAATGAAAAAGTACGATACATTTACAGAAAGAAAGTTCGCATATAAATCTCAAGTATGTATTGATTTTTGTTGTGACAGGACAAGTTTATGATAGTAACCTTTTCTTTGTAGAAGTTCGTTGTGTGCGCCCTATAGGATTAAAGAATTGATGTACGTACATTGCAACATGAAAATCAAAATTTACCTCTTCGACAATTTTACCTCGATTGACAACGGCGATTTTATTCGAATTTTCAATCGTTGTCAATCGATGTGCAATTGTCAGACATGTTCGACCTGCACTTGCTCGTTCTAGAGCTTGTTGAACAATACATTCACTTTTATTATCAAGTGCTGATGTTGCTTCATCGAATAACAAGATCTTCGGATTACGAACCAGCGCACGAGCGATAGCAACTAAAACAAAAAAAACAGAAATTTATCTTCAAAGTTTTGCGATAATGCAAAGGACTAACTTCGTTGCTTTTGTCCACCGGATAATTGATTGCCTTTTGCACCACATAAAGTTTCATATCCCTGTGAGAATTCTTCTTAGGAAATTTTCTATGAATATCAATCGAATTTACTTGAGGTAGTGAGACGATAAGATCATGAATATTTGCTGTTTTTGCTGTATTTTCTATTTCTTCTTGTGTGACTTGTCGACTATGATCACCGTAGGCGATATTCTCTCGAATCGAAAGATTGAAAAGAACTGGTTCTTGTTGAACAAGACCCATCAATGATCTTAACCAACGAAGATTTAAATCTCTTAAATCATAACCATCGAGAAGAATTCGTCCTCGAATTGGATCATAGAATCGTTGTAATAACGCAATTGCTGTTGATTTACCACTGCCCGATGAACCGACAAGAGCTGTCGATTGAGAATGAAAACATTTCAATGAAAAATCTCTCAATGCTCGAATATTCAATCGACTTGGATATCGAAAACTAACATCACAAAATTCAATATCACCTCGAACATTTTCCTAAAAAATACAAAATTTTTTCTTCTTCCTACACAAGATAGTTTTCATTCGTCTAATTACTAGAATAATTCCTGAATCATCATTTGGATCAATCAATGATTCTTGTTGATGTAATTTCATAATTCTCAATGCTGCATTCTTTGCTTTCGTATAATCGGGAATCATTGCCATACAACGACCGACAGCAAATATGGCCAATGTTACAACAGAAAATACTCTGCATCAAAACTGAAAACGAATTCGAATGCATTTCGAATCAATTTACCTATACATTTGAACATATTCGATTTCACCATTCTCGACTAATCGTCGACCATATCCAAAACAAGCACAATGAACAAAAAACATAACTGAAGTCGACAATGCCATGCCGAATGATGATAAATGCATTGTACATAAATCCTGTCGAAATTGTTGATTAAATGCATGTTCATATAAATCAATGAAATAGTTTTCCTGTTGAAGACTAACGACTGTTCGAATATTTTCGATAGCTTCGGACGCATACTAAATATTCAACAAATGAGAATTTGACAATTTAATAGAAAAAAATACGAACTTGACCACCTTGTTCAATAAATGATTGTTTTGTTTTTGATCTCGTTCCTTTGCCTTCTTTATGTCCTCGAAATTTACCAGCAAGTAACATAATCGGCGAGAAACAGAGTGTGACTAAAGTCAATTTCCAACTCGAAATAAATCCAATAATAAGACCGGTTATAGTTGCACTGATACCTTGCAAAATAATGCCGATTCGAACACCAGTCAAACCCTGAAGAAGAAGAAGAAGAAATCGAGAATATCGTTATGTGTTTTTTGCACGTTGAAATGATTCTACTTTGAGTGCTGATGCGTCCGATGACAAACGAGTGATGAGTGCACCTGTTGAATTCAATGGTTGATCAAAATAGGCGATATTTTGTTTTAAAATAGCGTTGAATGTTAATTGTCTCATTCGCATTGTTAATGCTTCACCGGATTTAGCAAAACTTAGACTTGAGAAGAACTGAGACATTCCACCGCCGATACCAATGCAGAGACTAACGAGGACATAGGTTCGTGTGATGGATTCTTGTTCGGAATAATCAGACGCAGAGAATGAACCGTAGATATTCGAGAAGACTAGTCCGAAAAATGGTTGAGTCGTACCGTAGGCAACGGATACGATTATACCTAGGAGAATCCATCGCCATTCAGGGAGGTTATATTTAAATATTTTCCACAGAAATGGTGTTTGAAAGAGATGTTTTTTGATTGAGGGTGGATGATGATTCGAATTTTCATCGAAATTTCCAATTGAAAATATAGATTCTCCGGAATATCGTCGATTTTCTTGAATGAGATCATCGTCATCGCATTCCGATGTTTTCTCTTCAGTACTTTTCACCATGAGTAAACCATAATAAAGACCTTTTCTTTTGACTAATTCATTGTGAGTTCCATATTCAACAACTTCACCTTCGTCTAATCCAATAATTACATCTGCATTTCGAATTGTACTCAAACGATGAGCAATGACAATCGTTGTTCGACCTTGTTTCGCTCGATCTAAAGCATTTTGAACCACTCGTTCACTTGTATTATCTAACGCTGATGTGGCTTCATCGAGTAACAATATTTTCGGATTTGAAATCAGTGCACGAGCAAGTGCAACTACAAACTCAATATTAGCCTATCGTTATTCAAAAGAAGAAGAACTACCTCGTTGTTTTTGTCCTCCACTCAGCTTATCTCCGCAGATTGTTTTATAATTCTACGATTATTAAAAATCAATCAATGTGAGTAGTGCAGGTAAAATGTTTATACGTATGTACTTGTGGAAGTGTCATAATGAAATCATGTGCGTTTGCCATTTTAGCTGCATTGTGAATTTCTTCGTCAGTTGCATCACGTTTTCCCATTCGAATATTTTCTTCGATTGATCCAGTGAAAAGAACTGGTTCTTGACTAACGATTCCGATATGTGATCGAAGCCAAGAGACATTCAATGATTTAAGATCTTTACCATCGAGAAGAATTTGACCATGATCAGGATCATAGAATCGTTGAATCAATTGAATAATTGTACTTTCTATTTACAATAAAGATTTAATGAAAATATAAGATTTTGTCTTTTACTTCCACAACCAGACGAACCAACAAGAGCAACAGTTTTACCCGATGGAATTTGTAAGGATAATTTATTGAGAACAGTTGCTTCTCGTCGAGATGGATAACCGAAGACAACATTTCGAAATTCAATATTACCAATAATACTTTTTGGTTGATCACCTTGATCACTCATTGCATCAATTTGACTTTTCTATAAAATTGGCCAAATGTCTTTTGAAGATAAAATATCATAACAACTAAACTCACACATGCAATCATATCGAATACATAAAGTCCACTACCTGATGCTTCAATAAAATTCTGAATATCTGGTATAAATTGTGATATAGATCGCGTTGAAGTCTATGCACAATAAGATTTGATTATCAACACAAAAAAGAAAACAATAACGTACCATACAAGCAAGAAAAATCTAAAGTTAGTTAGACACAGAATTTTAGAATTTCAGCAAAATATTCTCAACTCACAACAACAACTGATCCAGCCGAATAGTTCGTACATTCCGTTCGAACTAAGTACGGACCATACCAAACAATAATTGCAAATGCCATAAACGTTAAAATCGTATTTAAACCTTGACATAAACCAACATAAATACCTTTCTTAACTCCTGTATTTCTCGTTTCAATTAAATTCTTCGCAAATCTTTCTTCTTCTCTATTCTGTCCGTGAAATGCTGTCACCGTTCGAATATTCTGCAAAACTTCCTGAGCAACCGATGATGCCGATGCAAATGCTTTGATTTCTTTGATTGTATATTTCGCAATCATCTAAATTCGCTTTTAAAATTTTTAACCAACCCTCAATCCTATTTATATATTCAAATACTTTAATCGATAAATTAAATGTTAAAATAATCAACGGTGAAATAGAAAGATAAACTAACGTTAATTTCCATCCGATTGATAACGAATAAATAATCGAACCAATCATTCGAGAAAATAGAACAATAAAATCCGGCACTTTATCACTGAAAATATACGTATATTTTTTCTAAAATATGATTTCGATTATGAATTACCTCATGCCATCTTTGATTCGATCTAAATCATCAATCAATCTCGTATTTAATTCACCGATTGTATGTAAATCGAACCAGCCAATATCTTGTCGAAGTATATTTCGAAATAAACAAAAACGAATTCGACGAACTTGTCGTTCGGCAGCAAAACTCCAACTTGTCCACGCAATCCAACATAGAATCATACTCACAAACCCGAGAACAAGATAATAATAAATTACACTTGTAAATTCAGTTGTTTGCACGGAAATAAATGTACAACTATTATTATTACTATTATTCGTTTGTAGATGACTGTTATCAACAAAATAATTGAGCACTTTTTCGTAGATAAGAAACATGAGTGGATAACAAACTGAAGAGAAAATCGATCAGAGAGAGAGATCAAAATCATTCAACATACTTCCAATTCCAATTGCTAAAATCAAAGAATTATTCTCAAATCGAATTCGTTCTCTCTTTATTTTTAATATTAATTACCAGCTAATGATCCAATAATCATTAAAATCAAATCAAGTCCATCGGCAAATTGATAGACTTGAAAAAAGTTATGCGTTCTTGTTTTCTTTTCGAACATTTTTCAATATTTAACTTCTACATTGCTTTTATAGAGAGAGAACGAGAAAAAAAGTATATTTTTAACCAATCCACTTATTCCGGTTAATTACTAGTTGTGAGTCAATTTTGAAAGATTCTATTCAATTTATTTTTATATTTTTATAACAACGAAAAAGAAAAAGAGAGAAATATGAGGACATATATTTTTTTTTCGTCTTCTAGTTTCTATGAATCAACCGTGAGATGTAAATCGATGGTCGATGTTCCACAAGCCACATGCCAGCTGGTGATGTTGGATTTCGATAGGCATAGACAGAGGTTACTGCTAATGTTGTCAACGCAAGAAGAACAACCGAAATGAATAATGTGAGAATAATCGTACGAAAAATCTGTGCAAATGACGTTGATTTTTTCTTATTGATCATTGGTGATGATGGTAATTGAATTTTACTCGCTGAACGTTGTTGTAGTCCTTGTTCGAATATATCTTCATGAGAATTCGGACATGTTTCATTGAATGAAAAACGATGACATTGTGCACGAAGCCATTGTTGTCGAGAACGATCGTAACCATCCGAACATTTTTGAATATCATCACACCACGAACAATTATATCGTTTACCTCGATTGGCAAGACATGTTGCACAATCGATAAATGTATTACAAAGTCGATCCATATTGAATACAATTGATAGACCATTTTGTATTTTTGTTCGATCGAGATTAATACGATCGTAGAGTGTTATAACAGGAACAATCAATTGAGATAAATAGGCATCGGATATACCGATTCGATGTGCATGATTATTATTCGAAATATCCAAATTAGGAATTCGAAGATAATTGAAATAAATATTTCCTTTAAAAAAACGATCAAATTCTTTATTTTATCTTGAATTAAAGATTTTATTTTACCAGTATTCTGTAGAATAACTTGAAAAGTAAATGCGCCTATTTCACGTTGATCTTGAAGATAAACATTCTCCCATGTACATATGAAATGTGTACTATTGTCAAAGTATTTAATTGCTGAACCATTCGAATCAATTGACAGATCGAAATTGGCCATAAATGGTGCAATACTATTTTTCAATTATTATTCTTTTCTTTTTCTTAATCAAAAAACAAAAGACGAGACTTACTATTGTGTACTGCCAATCAATGCCGAATGAAGAATATCTCCTGTGTAAATAAAACCTAAACAACACAGATCAAATCAAGAACTTTGATGAGAAAGAAAGATTCGTACCGCCAGTAGCGATGAGAATTTTGTTAATCGAGTGACCGTAGAATGGAAAATCGAATTTGAGATAGATTCGCTATTTTTCCCAAAACAAAAACTAATTTGTTAGATAAAAAAGAAACGAGAGATTTATTTTTACGATCGCAGATCGATGTCGATTTGTCAGTGCATGAACACGAATGAATTCCTCGGTTTCATTAACAAAATATCTCGGCAATTCGTTCGATTTCGAGACTATATAAGAAACATTGTAATATTGATGATCATTCTAGAATATATTCATTTTTGTTTTTAACAAAATAAGATTGGTTCTCTTCGTACGATATAAACTGTATGCTCGGTAGTATTGACAAGATTTGTGTTTGTATTAATGAAATTAAATTCTTCATCTTCGTCGATATAGGAGAGATCAACAGGAGTTGTCGTCGTAGGATTCGGTTTACAGAGATAGTTTTGAGAGAAGATATCGACTCGTTGAAAGTAACTGGGACATTGACTACTTATTTCTAATTTAACTTTCGAAATAAATTCTTCGATGGAACTGAAAAGAATAATCGTTCTCTCTTTGTTTTTGTTTTTTCATATTCGAATATCTCACTTGCAATAATGGTCATCGTTTAATCTCGTTGAATAAGTATACAAATTCTTTAAAATAACTCGTCGATGTTCATTCGGACAAGTCGAATTTTGACAATTATTTATTTCAAGTAGATGAAGAAGATTGACAATCAACGCTCCGAATGATTTCATATCCAATGGACAATGAACAAAATCCAAACATTTCGATATGGCTCTAGAAAAATTAACAATAAAACGAAAATACAAATAAATCTTTTGCCTACTGGCAATCGGTTAATTGCGAGCAAGTGTAGAGTTTAATGTAGACATTTGGTCCACAGGAGATTTGATTTTTATCTATTTCCGGATAGAACCATGGCGATTGATCACGTTTAATACGATAGGATTCATAGCGAAAGATCTGTTCGCTTCGAATCGGTACGAGACAACAAAGAACAAGAAGAACAACATCGAGAAACATGTTGAAAATGAAGTTTTCGTTTCCTATATTGTATTCATTTAATTCTTTTGTCTATAGATGCAACAATGAACTAGATCCGATTGGATACATATAGAACGAAAACAAGAGGTCACCTGTATACATAAGAGCATGACTGTGTGTATATATTTGCTAAACGATTAATTACTCATTAGAGAAGAGAGAGAAAAAAAAACAACAAACCTTAGTATATTTTTATTTCTTTCGTTTACATCGTCAGTGAAACATGACTTCGACAGACGAACGTTTGAAACAAGCTTATGATATTCTCGCTCAACGAAATCATAATCGTGGTATAACCATGAAAGATCTTGGAACGGTTCTTCGTGCTGCTGGTTATAGTCCGTCGAATAGTGAATTAAAAAAGCATATTGAAACGAAATTAGGTGCAACTTATCCACATCAAATGTTCGATTTGAAGACAGTCGAAGAATTAACAAGCGGCTTGAAGAAACGTTCGGAAAAAGAAGTTCACGATAGTCTACGTTGTTTTGATTACGAACGAAATGGTTTCATTTCAGCTCAAGAACTCAAATATTTTCTCACAACTCGTGGTGAAAAATTAACCGACGAAGAAATCGATGAAATCTTCAAGGATTTAGATATCGATCAACAAGGCATGTTATCAATTGAACAAGCATTATCTTTATTTTTTGTTGGTGATTATACTGAATAAACAAACAAAAAAGAAACTCTTTTTCTCCGCCACTAAAAAGCTGCTAATTCTTTTCGTCGTTTTTTTCTTATGCCATCATCTAGTGTCAATAAAGTTAAAAATGAAAAAAATAAACTAAATGATGATAATAAATGCCAAATATCATGAACATCGTAGGTATTCAAGACGATACATGGTTGATTGCGCATACGTGATATAGCCGGTTGAACTTCGTAGCTTTTCACTTCTTGATAGAAGAAATACAACGATGATGACCAAAAGAAAATCGCAGCAAGTAGAAAAACAATTGAAAAACGTGTAAAATGTTCACGATGAATGATTTTCATAAGAATATAATAGATTAAATAAATAGCTAGATTACCAAGAAATACGAATAGAAGATGATTGGGAAACGATTCCGGTTGAATAATAGCACCATAGAGTGCAAATGCTATGTTGATACAATTAGCTGGAATGAGTATCATCATACGATTTAAATATCGAGGACGAGAGAATAAACCATTTTCTTTGACAAGACGATACAAATGAATCTTGATTACAAACAATTTTAGTTATTTAAAATTCAATTTTGATAAACTCACGTGGACACGAAAGGTGACCTTTAATCGTCCCATGTAATAGATTTTTCCTGTGAAAGCAACGCAAGATAGAATGTGAATAACAGCATAAGTTATCCAGAACCATTGCTCATCGTAATACTATAGAAGAAAACAAAAATATGATTTTTGAATTCAATCGAAATCAACAAACGTACGACGCCAACAACAGTAACAAGAATGATAACAGCAAGAAATGAAAAAGCACCGGATGAACGTGGATTTATATCTGGATGTCGTGTTTGATAGATTTTAATGATATTTAAAACGGCGATGATGAACATAAAACTTGTATCAAATTGAAAATTTTGTTTCGATGGACAGATATGATAACTAAAATCAAAATCACATTCTATTCTCATTCAATTGAATTCTCTCTCTCTCTCACCATCCACTCATCAATCCTTCCATGAACAATCCAATAGCCATGGCATAGAAAAGTCCGAAATGTTGTGGAATACCATATTCCTTAAACAAGGAAAATACAAATTTCGTATGTTTTTCGTTCGAAATTTACTTTGCCAATGGCGGGATATCTCGCTATGAATCGTGCATAAGCCATATCTCTGCAAATCAATGAACTAGTTTTTTTTGAAAATCTCGATCAAATTCAAATCTCTACCGTCGATAGACAATTATTAAAAATAGTAAACCCAATGCACAATAACCAATATTCGAAAAAACATTATTAAACGCTGTTAACATGGCAAATTGTCTCGTACATAGAAAATTAAAATAACATATATCCTCATTGCCTGATGAATCGATATTAATTTGATATTGAAGAACTAATTGAATGACTGGCAATGAATAGAATATGGCGATAGTTAACATCGTTTGAGGATAGATACGAAATTTTTGCTTTAAATAATCATAATCTTTTAAACACAGATCACTAACAGTGACAAATCCAGCCTAGAACAGTTTTTTTCTTTTAGAAAATTTCTGTTTTGCAAAAAATATTTGCGTTACATCAGATGTTTCAATGACTTCAATTGCTGGTCCGAGACTTTCTCCTGAATGTTCACCACTTTGTGATTCAACATTTTCTTCACCTTCAGCTGTTTGATATCGACCTTCCTCATTATCTCGTTCTAAATACGAAAATGAATTCTTCGTCTAGTTGTTTGCTTTCAATTTCTACCTGCAATCTCTCGTTCAGTTCGTGCTTCGAGTAAAGCTACAACAAACAACAACCGATCAAAAATCTTCTTAAACAAACAAACGTACGTAGCTGTTCTGGTGCAAGATGATCACTAGAAAACAAACAATCATCGATCAATAAAAGATCTTTCCATTCAATGATTTACTAGATATCCGGATGTTTACACATGATACCAAATGCAATGAAATAGATCATGAGAAATAAACCAATTGTTGAAAATATCGCAATATACAAAAAATTATCTAGTCAAATAGAAAAAAAACGAGTAATAATTGTGGTTTTTTTTCTCCCTCGATTTCCGTACAATTTGTCGGTGGTTGGAGGATCACTGTTGCGTTTTTCACTCGTTGTACATCGATGACACCGGGCGGTTGAATTCCTGTTTGTTCTTGATCGTTTAAACAATCGGAATCAGTTGGTTTGACAAGAAAAACCAACAAAAATGTATTTCGTTTAGGAAATTCACTTGCCTATCAAAACAACAAAAGCCTTCTCTCAATCAAATAATGATTGATTTTCTTACATAGACATTGAACGAAGCAATCGATGCCATTGTTTGATAATGTCCTTGTCGCATACCGATTTCACTGACATCATAAACCGGACAATCGAATGATTGAACGGATACGATCGTACATAATTGATCCGATGATCGAACATCGATGAAAACATTTTCAATATTGGGAGGAAATGTGAATTTGTAGTAGACAGGCATCGCAGGTGAGACGAGAAATTGTCGACTTACACCGGTTCTAGATAATAGGACTTTGGTTTTCTTCAACAACAGAAAAACAAGAATATTACTCAAGTAAAAACTCGGTTATATTTTCTAATTGAAGTGAATAATCGATAAGTTCAGTGTTTGATGTTGAAATTTCAATGAAAACACGACTTTGATGTGGACGTGTCCGGTTGATTTCATTTTGTAAACAAAGAATTCTCGATGCACTCGAATAGATCATTCTAAAACATTCGAATTACTTGCCGATTTCATTTAATATTGATCGATTTTTACCCGTTGGAAAACGTGTACGGCAATGTCCAAGAGATTACACCTCGAATTTGTCGAACAACAATTAACAATGGTGATTCTTGATTAGTTTTATATGTCATATTCGTAATAACACGAATAGCCTAGAAAACAAACAAATCTCTCTCTCTTGAACGATTTGTCATTTTCGGTCGCTTACCATAGTCGGATCGAAAGCATATTCAACGGAATAGAAATGTACAGAAGTTGAATTTATCTCACCGGAACACAATTCACCGAATGTACAATTTTTGATATCGATATCTGGATTAATGACTGATTGAAATTCAAAGATCTGATCAGCATGAGTCAATGATACACAGAACTAATAAGAACAACAAATAAAAAATGAATTTCAATGCTTTGTTTTTCTTTTTGTTACTAGAAGACAGATCGTAACGGCTAACATTGTCAAATAAATATATAAATGAAATGAATAGGCTCCATGCATGCGATTGATCGTTTTTCTATGACTCATAAAGATTTCGAACGACATCTATGTATGAATAGCTTTGATTTTGTGTCGTCGTCATGAAAACAGTTCGTTCAATGGTTGCAAATAGAAAATCTATTCTGTGCAATTCTCTTGTGAGTAATAAGATAGAAAAAACGTTGAACAATGAATTATCTGAATTTAAATAATCCACCTTTGCCACCAACGAAACAATTCGTTTTCAATCGACGAAATGAACGAATCGATTGGCGACGTATTGGTACGAATAGAAAGCCAAATGATTTCGCAAGACTTGTGCTACGTATGATTGTTTTGTTTTTAGCTGGCGTCGATGTCGAACGCGTAGCTCGAGAATTAGATTTTCAAGTTCTACAAGATAATATCGAACATATTGCACTTTGCAATATCGATGTCGAAATTGATTCTCGAGCCATGGATCCGAATTTCATCAAACTTTATAAAATGGCTCAGCTAATTATCGAATATCTGCTTGTTCGTTTTCTTCTTCTTCTTCATTAGAATAAATTTTCTGTTTAGCTTTGTCAAGATCAAATAACAAGTCAATTAACTGATTACGAACAATTGAAAGGTAGAAGTACAATGGTAAGAGAAGTCGAGCAGTTTTTCTTCTGCGAATTGACTGGCCGTTGTTTTTTTTCAAAAAGGATCAAGACGAAGCTCGTCGTCAATTAGAAAAATTACGAAATGATTTAAATGAAACGAAAAAAGAATCGAAAAAACGAAAGAAACTCATCGAAACTCAACAGAAAATGCTCATGGCCCAGCAAACAACTCATCACAGTGTATTTTTCTTCTCTTTGACTCTCGATTAAGTTTGTTTTTGTTTTGTGTTCAGTGTCCAGTTTGTGGTCATGCTTTTCTGAGTTTCGATTATCTTCAAGCGCATATGCATCGTCGTCATCCCGAGTTCGATTTAAATCGAAAACGTGAACACGATGTCGATCTTGAAAAAGAAAATCAACAACTCAAAACGAATCTACAGAGTAAAGAAACCGAATTACAAAGTATTAAAATGCAAAAGGTAGAACGAAATCAGTTTTCTTGTGACAAAAAAAAGTATTTGAGAATTGTCAAGGCTGTTGACGACGAACGAATTCGAAATTATGAAGAAAATATTCGGCAATTAAGAGTCAGTAATAAAAATGCGTTCGAAACAAAGTTTTATTTGAATTTGTGTGCAGGATGATTATCAAATATTAACAAGCAAAAATGCGGTTCTTGAAGATCGACTTTCCAATCTTCGTTCGGTAGAATGTGTGAATTATGATTTCTGTTTGAGGGAAATCGTGTTTTTTAGTCGACACAAACTCGATCACCGTCACCACATCGTCGAGATCCTGGAGTTAAAGAACTATTAAAAGAGAATAAAGTTCTTCGAGCTGAAAATGAGCATTTAGTTCGTTGATTAAAACACATTTGTATTTCAAATTTATCAGTCTTCTTTCAATAGAAACAATCGGTACAACAACTCGAAACTGATCTTAAGAAAGAACAAAAAACGAAACGACGTTTCGAACGTGAAAACGGCAACGTATGTCTTTTCTCGAAATCTTTTGCTTCTATTCATTTTCTCTCTCGTTTTAGTTACAAATTGAAATCAACAATCTCAATCAAACAATTCAATCGCTTCGAAATGCTTCAGGCGATTCAACTCGATTGACTGACGAATTAACCAACTATCGAAATGTAAACTTTTGAAATTCAATAAAATTGACAAATTCCTTTTTTCCAGCGTTACAACGACGAACGAACACGTCGAAAAGCACTTCAAGACGAACTCGATGAAGCCAATCGAAAATTAGCCGAATACCGAAATCAACCACCGCCGATTGCTGATCGACGATCACCGGCGCCGGCGCCACGATCAAGTCTTTCGCCGTCACCTCCTCCGGCGCCAGCACCTGTCCAACCGAAACCGATACAAAAAACTGAGATTTATCTACCACAGTATTGTCCGAGTCTCGTTCGACAGATGAATAAAGATCCGAAGTATTTAAATATCTTTCGAAAGAATACACGAAGTCAACTTGTCGATGAACTCGAACAGTATGAAGATCTTCATATCAAAGAAGTGAGCGATCGATCGATTGTGTTTTTTGAAGCAAAAAAAAATTCATATTTTAGGAAGATATTCGAATACCAGCAAATCAATTCGATGCCAAAATGGCAATTGTCAAAGTTACTCGAGACAATATTCAAGAGGTACACACGGCAAATAAAACTCTCACTCTCATCCTACACATTCTTATGATTTACAGGATCTACCAAATTTTGAACATATTCGTTCGGATCTCAGTCGAACATTGGACAGACTTGCCAATGAACGACTTCAAGGTCTGAATGGATCGGCTCGTTCTTCGGTTGACAAAGCCGTTCATTTCGAAGATCAAAAACCGAAGCCAACAAGCAAAAAATTCGATTCGGACACCTCAAGTGATGACGAAGATCGTTTCTTGCAACCGGTTCAACCATCGCCAAGAAAGATCACACAACCAACAGTATCGTCGTTAGTTGTTCGACCGAAATCAGCAATTAAAAAACAAGAATCCGACAGTGAGAGTGAAAGTGTCAAAGCACCGACGAATGTCGCGAGTAAAACACGAGATATCAATCGACAATTGACAGAGATTCGTGCAAAAGGACAAAAGCCAGGTGCGAGTGCAATTGCACAAGGTTTTCAACCGACACGACAAACAGTTACTGTGCAAAGTCATGATGATGACGAGGATAGTGATGCAACTTTTACGTCCGTTCATGATGTTAGTAATGTTCGACGAACATCCAACGGGCAACCACCGCATATATCGTATTTATTCGATCTAACTTTGCTTTTCAAATTAATTCGTTCGATTTTTTCTTTCAGAACGAGAGATTTAGCGAATACAAATCCACATTTATCATCAGGAGACATGTCTCAATACACATACGATTCGTAAATAATCTATTTTCTCTCGAATTAAATAATGCTGCTTTTGTTTTAGAGTTTATAAATCTCAAGGTAACAAAGGTTTTGATAATCGACGACCAATGACAGCTGATTCAGCTATAACATCGAATGTCGACTCCGAAGATAACTATGATGATGACTCAAATTAAACTTTTCTCGTCTCTTCTTCTTTTTTTTCTAACACTCTGGGTAGCTTCTAAGTAGAAAAAATTCAATTGTCGTTGTTTTCTTTTTTTGTATTAATTTAAAATAATAAAATTTACTCGTACAATTAGCTTATCGAAAAAACGATGTTTTTGATTCAGATTTTATGATTGACAGATTACTTGATATACCGCCACGTTTACAGTGGGAAAACGGAAATGGATATTGTGGTGAAACATGTATACAATCGTTTGGTAAAATGCGATGATTTGTAGATCGATATGAACAGAAGTTGTTTTAGGTTTGTATTATGGTGCTTGGATATCTCAGAAGTTAGTTCGTGATATAAATCAAGGCGAATATCTTTTAAATAAACTTTCGAAAGATGATCGACGAGATCCTCTACGGACTCTCGAGATTCTTGGTTTTACTTTTGAACAATGGGATTGTGAACATTCAGTTCAACCACAATTTTATGATTATTGTCGATGGGTGAAAAGATCGATCTTACGTGAACATCCAGTTATGATTGTTGTCTATCTACTCTATTCGAATTACAACGATTATGATCATATTATCCCAGCAGTTGGTATACGTTGTAAAAATGAACATGAATACGATCGTGAAGATGTAATTACCTTTCAAAATCTCTTTCACGATAAACAGATTCAAAGAACAATGGATGAAAATGATCTTGCTGCAACGAGGAAAACTTGTAGGAAACATGCCGGTGAAGGTGGATGTATACCATTGAATGTTAGTGTAAATTAGTTTTATTGATTTTCTATGAGCTATTTCTTTTAGATCGATTATGGTATTGCAATAACTGGTATTTTAGATGAAAATCATGTAACAGTACCAGTACGTCTTTCTGTATCAGCATGGGATGAACCAAATACACATCCTGCTTACAATCAAAGTCCTGTTGAAATGGATGGAATTGTTACTGTACGTCAACTTGTCAATGGAAAATCATATGTTCTTCTTCGATATTCATCTTATGAACATGTACCAACTAAAGGCAATGTCAATGATTTTCTCTCATCGAATTTCGATGTTAAACACGAATTTGTTGCTAATGATACGACCTATACTTATGCTGATCCAAAGAAAATTTCATCAACTGGATCGGTTTACTATCGATGTGTACCTAAATCATGAAAAAAAGGTTTCTTTTTCTTTTAATCTAAATAAACAAGAGTCAAAAGTTGAGCAAAATCTGTTATCTTAACATCTCATTCTTTTTCTATTTGTGTAAAAAGAAAATGGCGTGATTATGTTTCTGAGAGATATGAATCAAACTCATTTCAAGTACAATAAAAAAAAATGACGATAGGAGAGTTACTCAATGCTAATTTATGGACGATTGTAGCAATTCTTCTGCCGATTCTCTATATTTTCTATTATCGAAAATTTCGAATTTTTATTTATGACCAACCGCAGAAAGTAACCAAAGGTAAAATCATTCGTGGTAAATGTCCGCCAGCTTTTCCGAATGGTTGGTTTTGGTTAGCTGATTCGCATACACTAGCACGAGGTAATGTCAAATTCGTTCAACATTGCGGTCGAAATGTTGTACTCTTTCGTGGACACGATGGCAAACCTTACGTTCTCGATGCTTATTGTGCTCATATGGGTGGAAATTTAGGTATTGGCGGTCGAGTTCGTGATATGAATTGTATTGAATGTCCATTTCATGGTTGGATTTATGATGGCGAAACTGGCAAATGTGTATTTACGGATGGTGAGAAGAAAATTCCTCGAAAAGTCGATACTTTTGAATATGTCGATGTTGAACGTTGTACAACAGCAGCGAATAAAATCGAATTTCTTGAAAAAATAGCTGAAAATCAAGAAGTAGGAATCAAAAAGTACGAAACTCGAGAATTGAATGGTTCGATTTTCGCTTGGTTTCATGCACGAGAAGAAATGCAACATAAACCAATGTACGAACTAATCGACATCACCGATGAAATCGAACGTAACAACATGGAAACTCGTGGTGAATCGATCAATTACGTCAATTGTCATGTTCAAGAAATTCCTGAAAATGGTAAATCGAATCAATTCAAACTTTCTTTTCGATTTCAATTCGTATACGTAGGTAGTGATGTTCGTCATTTCGATTTTCTCCACGAATCAATCGTTGATTTCATACCGTTTATTAAATTCAAATGGACACCTCTAGCCGAACGTGCAACAACGCCCAATCTCCGTCAAATCATGGCTCATTCTCATCCGCAAGCACATGCCTATAAAATGCGTCTATTCGATAGATTTCTTAAAGAAGATAATCTTCAATATATCAACGTCATGTCACTCAACTGTTCGATCCGTTTTTTTGACAAACACGAACTGTTTCTTTTCAATACAACCGGTTTTCAATTCGGTTCAGCAACTGTCTATTTATTTCTCTGGTCGCCCTATTTTAAATTAACTTTTTTTCACACGTTAACACCTTTAGAAAAATTTCATCAACGTGTTGTTCACCGAATAAACACATCGAAATGGATGCCCTATTGGCTGTCAGCCGCTCTTCTCATGGGCGAAGTCAAACAACTCTATTCCGACATGAAAATTTGGAATCATAAGCTGTTCTCCGAACGATTAAATTACAATACGAAAAACTATGCCGATCGTTGTTTGCACGCCTATCGAAATTGGTACACTCAATTCTACGATGGTTGCTACGAACGTGAAACTCAGACACTCAATTGGTAGACAATGAAAAAAAAACATTTATTTTTTCTATGAAACAAATAGATACACATTCGTTTGTTGAATATGTGTGTTTTAAGAAACCGCAGAATTATTCCATTGTTTGACTGCTGTTTGCATGAGATACTGCGCTTGTTGAATGTTATTCGGCATGCCAATGATGCTGATAATACGATCATTGCTTGGCAATGGATCGTCGAATTTAATCACACAGCCTGATTGCTGTCGAATTTGTGCGATACGAGTGCCACGAGGACCGAGAATAGCTGATGAGAGCGAATTCGGTATCGTCACTTGAGTTGTTGTCGGCATAGGACCGTGATTGGGTGGATAGTTCATATGATTTCCTCCTCCGCCGCCTCCGCGATTGTTGTAGTTGTTCGAATATTGTTGTTGATTGTTGGGATTGAAACGAGATCGTGTCATTTGAAAATCATGATTCTCAAGAAAACCACCGTAACGTTCGACATCGATGCCATCGTAGAACGATGGATCGTAATTTCGAACTTGACCACGAATAGGCGTCTGATCAAGAATCGAGTAAACTTCTATATACGAGAATTTGGTTTTTTGCTTGTTTGTTTTTTGCTAATTTTACCTCGTAAACATTCGATTATATTCGGTAGTTCGCCTCTCAGCGAAAGAATTCGTTCAGTTGTTTCGCCCGGTGTTGGATTGGGAAAGACTTTCGTATCTAAATTATATTTCTGTCGAAATTCTTTTATTCGATCACCACTTTTGCCCTAGAAGAAAAAAGACATTTCTTTTCATCTCGTAACTCGAAATCGATCATCATACGATCACTGCTCCAGCTTGTGACGAATGAATCATAGCTCGTAGCTCAACAAAACCCGGTCGAACACCTTGATTTTGCGCCATAATTGGTAATAAATCCGATAGAATACTCATGGCTCGATCTTCATCACCGTACAGAATGAGAACGCGTTCAGGCGTTTGAAATTGTGAAACATCGATTTGATTGTGAAATTTACTTCGAAGAGATTGATAGTTTTCTCCGTTACGACCGAATATAGCGTTGGCATCCGACGCAGCAATTAGAAACCGATAATCGGTTCGTGTCGATGTTGAATTTCGATTACGTTTATTATCGTTAAAACCTGATGAAATCTCATCATTTGATCTTTTATTATTCGGATACATTCCATGATCCATTGTGAAGAAACTATTCTCATTCGAATAGTCGAACGATTATTTGCTCGTTCGATTGAGCCAATCACAAGATCGACCCGTCGATCAGATGTCGTAAGAGGATTCTTTATGCAAAAAACACCAACGAAAACGTATTTATTTGAGGAAAAAAATAAAATTAAAAAAATTTCATCATTTAAATGGGTTGTTTTTCTTTGCCGATGATGACGTATGTCGTTGTTAAGGTTGAGAGAGAAAAAAAGAAAAGAAAAGAAGAAGTATGTTTGTGTTTCCGTGTAATAATGAATTCTAACGTATCATCTTATTTTTCCTCTTTTCTTTTAAACAAGCAAAAATGTCAGAAAAGAATAGTCGAGACCGTCCATCACGCAATCCGCCCGTAGAATTATCTGTTGAACATTTCAAACCGAAAAAATCGTCGGTAAAATCAAAAAAGAAACCGACATTACGTTTACAAAAATCCAAACCGCCGAAAAATGCCGTGAAAATTCAACCGAAACAAATCTCGATACATTTTCGATGGGCACTGATATTGACAATTACATGTTTTTTTGTTATTGGACCATGTTGGGCTTTGTACAAAACGCGACAATTACGTCGATTACTAGCTGAAAATGAATTTGAAAAAGCCAGTCAATTATCAAGTAAAATCTCATCTACACTCGTTATTTCGACAATCATCGGTTGTTTTGCATGGGTATCATTTCTATTTTGTTCAATTGGTCTTGTATTAACCGGTTTTCTACTTGATAAAGGCTACATATGAATATTGTGTGTGTGTTTTTTTTCTGCCTATACATAATAAAAAAAACAAATTTCGAATAAGCTCTGTCAAATAAATCTAATTGAATTTGACGATAATTATAGGTAAGAACTTGGAATTTTCTTTATTTGCTTTTTCTTTTCCTATTTTTTTTTTCGTTCGCCTTATAATTTGTTGTTCAGTTCATTGAAGAAAATAAAAAATGTTCGACGAATGAATATTACCATTAGTAATATGCTAGTGATGTTTCCTTAACGACAGACTATTTCCGTTGCTCAAATCGAATCAAATCTATTGGAAAGAGACAAAAAAACAACATTTTTTTTATGTTTGACAACAGAAAATATATTCGAATACGAAAAAAAACATGTTTTCTAATGATACTTGATGATGATGATAATATTCATTAGATAGATTTTTATTTTCTTTAGAGATTTCAATCGACTAAACGGAAATCAATTGAGAAATAGAAAGAGAAAACTGTTCTCGAGAATTTCTTTTTTTATTTGATTATCATTGTAAAAATAGACGCACACGGACAGATAACAAGAAGTGACAATTAAAATACTTTACACTCCCACAGTTTCATTTGTATTTCTTCATATTTTCTCTCTCTCTCTCTCTCTCTCTCTCTCTCTCTTCAGTCGTCAAAGAACACATCTAAAGTGACATATGTTGCTCAACATATTTATCTTATTAGACTTCTCGACACGATTCAATATAAATACATTTCTCTTTTAATACTATTATATGATTTTCTGTTTTGTCTTCGAAAGAAAAGAACCTATCAATCAATTATGTTCCATTTCTATGCATCTTTTCTTGTCTTATTCAACTATCATTAATAGAACTATAAATGTTTTATAAACACAATGGTAAATATACGAGAATAATGCCTAAATAAATTCAAAAAGGAAATCGGCTATCTTCTTCTCTTTATTTATAATACATAGTCAAGGTAATCTTGAAACGCTTCTCAGTCTCAGTAATGAAGTCACATTTGTTGATTGTGACATAACACATTTGAGTATTGACGACTCGTTTATATATATATATATGTATGTCTGGTTTGTTTTGTTTCTGTGATGGCGTTTGAATCTGGTGTTTTATTGATTAAATTTTGCTTTCATACCACCCACATTGCATATTTAAACGAGCTTCAATTTTTCTATGTTGTCATTTCTTTACTCCTTCATATAATTATTACATATTTAATTCAGCTAATTCCATGTGGAGAATTTCGAATAATAAAAATGCGTAGGTCGAGAACGGCATAGAGAAGAGAAGAGAAGGAGGAAGAGAGAGAGAGAATCACTTGTTCTCTCTTCTTTCTATTTCTCTTTCTCTCTCGTTCTTCGGATAGTTCAAATCACTCTATTCACATTCTACTCATATAAATAGGTAGTAGCTAGGCGAAGAAGAATAAAAAGAAGAATAAAATCAGTCAAATTCTGATTGATATTTGACATTTCCATTAGATTGTCTTTTGATGATTGCATGTATGCAAAATCGCCTGATGTGACATGTCCAAAGAGTGATTTTCTTTTATCTGAAATAGTAGTTTTTGTTTTTTTATGTATGTGTGAGTTTTCCTCTTCGTCATATTCCCAGTTTGTGTTATTTGAAATTATTCAACATATGAAAGAGAATCGCAATTGATGTCAATAGAAAAAGAATGCCCTACTGCTGATTCACACTCGTTGTTGTCATACCTCTTGAGAATTTTTAAATTACATTCAAACAAATGAGAGATGAATATATATATATGCGCGAGACAAAAAATAAGTCTGTTTTAGTTTTTTTTTCATTGCTAATATATTGATTTCTATTCTATATTATTTTTAGAATATCTACGAATAAATTTGCTTGAATCCTTGTCCTTATTATTTTGTTTCATCATGTTTTTCGACACTCTGGCTATGTGCGTTGTTTCACTTATTATTTCCTTGTTTATATCTTCGACATGTATACATGGTTATCCATCAGCATCAGTATCGTATTCTCCGTCTACTGCTGATCTATCTTCGTCGCTCAGGCTCTTCAAACATCGTCCAGTGCCGAGTGTTGATAATGATATTTCGGATATGTTTATCGGAGCGAACAATAACGATGATTCATCATCATCATCATCATCGTCATTCGAAGATTCATTGCCAACACTGAATAAACGTTCACAAAGACCGCACTTAAAATTCAATTCATTCACCGATACATCATCATTTGATAATAAAAATGAACCTGTTCGTTTATCATCATCACTCAAAACATTAGTCGAAACCAATCCATTTGCGCGTGCATGGCTTACGATGCTTTTACAAAAACTTATGCAAGAACAACATGTACCATACATATTCAAGTATGGCCGACGTTAGAACAAACGAAAGAGAAATTTCAAGTCAGATTATTCGATTGAATATCTTCTTTCTTTTTTTTGTTCCATCGTATAAAAAAAATATTCTGACGAAATTAATAACACCCGTCATTATCATCAGAATCAATATATTGTGTCTGATTGTGCCGGAGAACCAGAATAAAATTCCTCAACCTCATTTTGTTTTGCTTTTCCTAATATATATATATATATATACGTATATGTTCAACAAGGTCAAGTGTTCTTTTGATTTTCTAACAATTGATGTCAAATCATAAATTGAAGGTTTCCTTCGTTAAAGTCGGCGTGTTCTTTGGCTAATTTAAATATATATTTATTCTTCTGTCTCTCTCTCTCTCTCTCATCTTTTTTGTCTTGTCTCTCGATTAGAAATCGTTAATAGCTTTCGGTTCGAAAAAAAGAAGAAAATAACAAAACTCTCAATTGATTCCCCAATGGATGTCTGACTTCCTGATTTTTATCAACACGATAAACTTCCGATCCGAGACTTATGATTATAGTCGTTCATCGAGATTATCTTAATCGATAATTTCATTTCAACTACTCCGTTTAAATAAACAATGACTCATCACATCACATGCAACATGACGACGACCGTTTTGTCAAAGAACGATCGGGCGTCGGCGGTTCGTATGTATAAATATCGTGGACGATAGTTCGAAATTCATCATAATAGTATCATCTGCCAGTGAATTTGCTTTTGTTATCATGAATTGTACAAATCAACAACGACGAAAACATCGTTCATCACCCCCTCAACCATTAGATCGTCATTTAGCAGAAATTGATGAATCTGATGGAACGATTTATATCAATGCTGGTATTGATTCGACCTGGTAAATAAAAAGATTCTCTTCTCATTCAAATGTAATTTCTCTTTCGAATATTTCTTTAGTTGTAAAAAACGTAGTCGAATTATTCATCAATTAACAGATGGTATTGTTGTTCTTGCTCCTGATCATTCAACTGAAGATTGATTTCATATTATAACTAATCTATTTGTTTCTTTTGAATCTATGCATTTACTGTGTTGAAATTGTAAAGAATCTCTTTCTTTTTTTGTTTGTTTATTATTATAAATGATTATTGTTAAATAAATATATTTAAATCAGATGTCGCTTAATGTTTTTATTGTATTTAAATTGAAGAGAACGAGAAGAATCTCGAGACTATCTAAATCTTCTTCTTCTGTCCATGTTTGGTTTTTATTCGTTCAATTTAAACCAATCGATTTACATTTTGAAAAAAGAAGAAGAAAAAGAAACGTTATTTTTGTTGTTTATTTATTAGATTTTAACACTTTTTTATTTCGTATATTCAATATCATTAATCATGAGCACAACTACAGACGATTATTCATCTTCGCGTCATTCGACACCGAATTCCACCGGTGGAGAGAAACAATTTCAATATGTTGAACGGTAATTACCAATTGATATCATTCGAAATGAAAGACTAAATTGGTTTTTTGTTCTAGAGGATCAACATCGAATTCACGAACAAGTTCAGTAACAGAATCAGTCAGTATACCAACCGAAGGATTTTCGAATTATTTCGATGTTATTCAACATTTACAAACAGGTAAAAATAAACAAAAAAGTCAAATGATGTGTTATTTCTCGATTTTAGTTTGGAATAATCATCAAAATATTCAAGAAAATCCATCATCACGACGAACAACTCATGATGAAACACATTATTCCAAAGGTCATTCATCTCATCAACATCATTCACATCATCAATATTGGACAAATTACAACAATCATAATCCTCGTCGAACACAACCATCGAATTATTCACGTGGCTACAATCACAATGATACCTATTGGAATAATTCGAAATCGACTCGTTTTACTAATCATCGATCAGTGAATAGTCTCATGAATAATAATAATAATAATAACAACTATCAACAACAACAATCACCACCTGTACAACGTCGACCAGGTGACAATCAAAATTCACAGACATTCTATAAGAATAAAAGTTCACATGATCGTCGTGTCAATGGATATCATTCATCACAACAACATACATCGGATTATTCATTGAATAATCATCAAGAAACAGCCAATATCAGTTCAACACAATCCTATCCGAACAATTTAAATTCCTATAATAGATGATCAGTAATTCGACTATGAGAGGTCGAAGATTTGTCGATCTCTCCTAGTCTTGTAGCATTTTCTTTCTTAAAAAAATATATATTGTATTACAAAAAAAAAGAAGAATAATAAAAAACATTCTTTTTTTCACTCTCTCTCTTATGTCGATTTATTTTATTTATCTCATCGTTACGTTTTCTTTTTTCTATTTTACCGTTCGTTTCTTATTCTTTTCTTTTTGTTCAAACTGTTTTCTTTTAAAAAATGATGAAATATTTATTAAAAAAAAAGAAGAAAAAAGAAAACTGACTCTTCGAAATACGATGTCCTTGAACAACATAACATCACACCTTGTTTAATCCTATTTCATTCGAGCAAGCAAACGAAACAAAACAAAAAAAAACACGTGTATAATGACATCTACGACTAAAATCAATCGATCTTTATGTAGCATCTGTGGTAAAGTTCCGAGTCTATCGTTTTGTACAGGTTGTCAACGTGTGTTTTGCACGGATCATATTGAACAACATCGAAATGATCTATCGAATTTATTCGATAAAATTCTTGATCAACATAGGCAATGTAAAGAAACATTGATTAAATATACAGATGAATCATTGAATCATCCGTTAATGAAACAAATTCACAAATGGGAAATTGAATCCATTGAAAAGATTCATCAGGTTGCAATCGATGCACGAACACAAGTTTTAAATGCATTTCATCAATTTGCATCGAATGCCATACTAACAATGAAAGATCTAACAAATCAATTAACCAAAGCACAAGATGAAGAAACATTTCTCGAACATGATCTTCGACAATGGATGAATTCATTGATACAAATGAAAAAAGATCTTGACAAACCGCCAACAATCAATATGAGAAAATCTGAACAATTTCTTTCGAAACTTGTTGTTGATATCAGTGAAATATTTAATCAATCAGCCGGACGAATAGCAATTAAAGATGAAGGTAAACTTCTTGTTAATATTGGTTCGAATGGTTATGGTACTGTACGTAGTCAAGGTGAATATTCGACAGGTAAACATCGATTTCGTTTTAAAATCGAACAAACAACCGTACAAAAATGGAATCTTATTGGTATTGTTTCGAAAATAAGTTCAATACAATCGACAGCTTTCAATACGCCAACAACATACGCGTGGTTAGCAAATAATTTCGTTTGTTTAAATGGTAAATTACATGCCGATTATCAAGGATATAAAAGTGATTTAGAAAAAAATGATATTCTAGAATTAATCATTGATTGTCATAAACAATCGATTCGTTTAACTAATGAACGTACACATTCGACACATGAACTTATGGTTGATTTAAAACATTGTCCATTTCCTTGGCAAATACAAGTCGGTCTTTATTATTCACGAGATCGAATTCGTTTACTATGGAAATAGAATTATAATTTTCGATTGTTTTTAATCAGAATAAAATCAAAAAAGAGAGAGAGAGAGAGAGAGAGAGAGAGAGAGAGAGAGAGAGAGAGAGAGAGAGAGAGAGAGAGAGAGAGAGAGAGAGAGAGAGAGAGAGAGAGAGAGAGAATCTGCACACCTTATAAAATAACAAATCAGTCTTATCGCATATTAAAATATGTTTTCGAAAGCATGAGAGAAGGCCGAACTTCTATGTGGCGTTTATCTTTCTCCCACACGGTATGAAAGAAAAGAACGAACGACTCATATACATCCTTTCGTTTATACACTAGTAAAAAAAACGTGTATATTCATTAGAAAAAGAAAGGTCGATGATATATTTATTATTTACAATGAATACAATTTGTTATTGATATATTAAATTACAACAACGAAGAAAAAAAAATGAACGACGAAATTATTTTAATTTGTTTTCAAGTCAATATTCCATCGAGAGATTTACGCTGTCAAATGAAGGAATATGAGGATTTGACAAGTTGTCAAGAATTTATTGAATCAAATCAAACGAAATCAATTTTTCTCATTACTTCATCATTGAATATCCCTGAATTTTTATCGATTACATCTCATATTCATTCGATATTTGTCTATCCAGCCATGCATGATCATTATGAAATATCGAAAATCATTGGTAGTTACACAGATCTCGATACTCTACAACTAGCACTCAACAATCAACTCAATTTTATCGATGAACAACATGAATATTGGTGTTTTTTCGAGCCTACCGATCGAGATCTATCGAAATCGGCAAGTGATTTTCTTTGGTTACAAATTCTACATGATACAATTCTTTGTTTATCATCGAACCGATCGATTCAATCTGAAGCATTGAATAACTATTTAAGTAATATCAATTTACAAAATCAAATTAATCGAGCTTTAACAAATGAAAATACGGTAGAAATTTATCATTTACGTTATTTTCTTTCTGACCTTGTACATTGTCTGGCTGATAACTATCAAACGAATAAAACATCGACAACAGTTTTTTATCAAATTAATTTAACTAAACATCAATTTGATGTCTTTCGAAGTAAACAAGGTCAATTCTTATCATTTAAACGATTTATTCATCTAACAACAGAACCAAATTTGCATAACCTGCAGCCCGATTTCATTTCGATTCTATTCGAAATTGAAACGAATCAAATTCTTTTAGATTTCAATACAATATTTCGTTTCGAATCAATCGAACAAATTAATCAACAACAATGGACGATTGGTTTGACGATAGTCAACGATGGATCAACGATCAAAAATCAATACGTTCGAGATACACATGTTCTCATTGAAAATCTCGGTTTACCGATTCTATTCGGTCGATTATTATGTGATATGAGTCAATGGCATCAAGCACAAATCTATTTCGAATCTTTACTCAATGATTATTCAAATGAAGATCAAGCTTGGATAGAATGTAGTCTCGGAGAGATTCTTTGTTATAAAGGACAATGGAAAAAAGCACGAAAATATTTCGATCGGGCTTATGAACGAATGAGTTCGAAACGAATTCAAGATTCAGCATTTATTCTATCGAATATTGGCGAATTACTTGAATTAGAAGGTAGATATGATGAAGCTTATGATTATCATCAACGTGCATTAGATATTCAAAAGAAATTCTATCCGTCTGATCATATACATCTTGCAAATAGTTATAATAATATTGGCATTTATTACTATCGAAAATTACAAAATGAACAAGCTTTAATTTATATTCAACAAGCATTGACTATTCGAGAGAAATATTATCGTCATATTCATGTTGATTTAGGTACAAGTTTGAAAAATCTCGGTGCTATTCTAACTGAATTGAAGAAATACAAAGAAGCAGCAATTTATCTTGAAAAATCTTTGTCGATTTATCGAACGTGTTTTCCTAAAGGTCATATATTTATCGCAACAAATCTCGATAGTATTGGTAGTAATCATTATCGAGAAGAGAAATATGATGAAGCACTTCGTTTATTTGAAATAGCATTTAATATTCGCAAAAAAGCCTATCCAAATTTTGATCATATCGATATTTCTGAAAGTCTCGGACGAATAGCCAATGTTAAATATGGTCAAGGACACTATGACGAAAGTCTTGCCATCTATTATCGTGTTTTAGACATGCAAAAAACAATCTATAATGATGAACATATGGATACGGTTTGTGTTTTAAATAATATCGGCTATATTACATTTTGTGGTAAAGGTGAATATGATAAAGCACTTGAATATCATCGAGAAGCATTGTTGATACAAGAAAAAACCTATCCAACATATTCAGCACATATTGCAAATACATTAAATTATATTGGAAATATTCTCAGTGAAAAAGCACAATACGATCAAGCACGAGGTTGTTATAATCGAGCTTTGAAATTACAAGAAGAATATTATTCAATGGATTCAGTTGATTTAGCTTGTACATTGAGTAATATTGGAAATTTATTAAATAATCAAGGTAAATATGATGATGCATTGACGTATTATGAACGTTCATTAAATATTCAAAAGAAAAATTATCCATCGGATCATATCGATCTCGCAATTAGTTTTAATAATCTCGGTAATATTCTTTGTCGACAAGAGAAATTTTCTCAAGCATTTCAATATCAAACCGATGCATTAGAAATTCAAAAGAATTATTATACACATGAACATTCGGATATAGCTGTTACATTGGATTATATCGGACATATTTATATTGGCGAACGAAAATATAGCGAAGCATTTGATTATTATAAACAATCACTTGATATTCTTGAAAAATTATATTCATCGAATCATGTGAAAATTTCCAATAGTTTTAGTAATCTTGCTTATACACTCTACAAACAAAATCAAAATCAACTTGCATATGATTATCAACATAAAGCATTGATGATTAAAGAAAATTACTATCCAACCAATCATTTATATCTTGTCAATGATTATATACAAATGGGTAATATTCTCAAAGCACAAGAAAAATATGATCAAGCTATTGACTATCAAAAATTAGCATTGGATATACGAGAAAATAATTATCCAAGTGACCATGTAACAATAGCCTATAGTCTTGGACATATTGGAATTATTTATAGTTGTCAAAGTAAATATGATCAAGCATTAGAATATCATAAACGTGCAATGAATATCTATAAGAAATGTTATTCATCTGATCATATTGAATTAGCAACAAGTTTAAATAATCTCGGTAGTACATTGTATCATTTAGGTCAATCGGAACAAGCTCTTGAATATCATCGACAAGCTCTTGTTATTCAAGAGAAATACTATAAAACAGATCATGTTAATATGACAAATACACTCGAACATATTTGTAATATATTTACAGATACAAAAAACTATACTCAAGCACTTGAAAACTATCGTCGAGTTCTAGCAATCAATGAAAAATTCTATTCAGAAACACATCTTAGTATTGTAACAACATTGAATAATATTGGTAATACGTATTATCAACTCGAAGATTTCGATGCCGCTCTCGAAAGTCAATATCGTGCATTAGAAATTCTTGAAAATCATCATCCAACAAACGATTCTCGATTTGCTAATTGCTTAAACGACATCGGCAATTCTCTTAATGGACAAGAAAAATTCCATGAAGCTATTGAATATTATAAGAAAGCATTGAATTTCTATGAAAAACTTACGCCTGCACATTATCTTGATATTGCAACAATGTACAGTAATATGAGTAATGCATCGTATAAACAAGAAAAATATGATGAAGCCTTTGAATATCAAGAACAAGGCTTACATATTCGAGAACAATATTGTTCATCATCGTTTATTTCAATTGCAAATGCATTTAATCATTTAGGAAATATACGTTCGGGACAAAATCGACATGACGATGCCATTCAATTCTATCGGCAAGCATTGAAAATTCATGAAGAAAATTGCATAGATCGTCAAGAAGATCTAGCTATTATCTATAGTAATATAAGTCGAAGTTTAAATGATCAAAATCTATTAGATGAAGCGTTCGATTATCAAACACGTGCGTTAAATATCTATGAAAAATATTATCCAAATGAATATATGAGTATAGCTAAATTAATCAATGATTTAGGTAATATCGAAAGTGATCGTGGACATTATGAACAAGCATTGGAACTACATAAACGTGTATTGAATCTAACAGAAAAATGTTGTAAATCAAATGATGCATCGATTGCAACGAATTTAAGTAATATTGGCAAGATTTTGTATCAATTAGGAAAAGATGATGAAGCGCTAGATTATCAACAACGAGCGTTAACTATACGAGAAGCTTATTATCCGAATAATTACGCTAATATAGCAAATTGTTTGAATGATATTGGAAATATTCATAATAGTCTCGAGAAATATACGGAAGCAATTGATTATTATCAACGAGCGTTAACTTATTTTGAAAAATGTACGCCTTGTCATTATGCTGATATTGCCGTTACATTGAGTAATATAAGTGATACATTATTGAAACAAGATGAATTCGATCAAGCATTTGAATATCAAGAAAAAGCATTGAAAATACGTGAAGAACAATTTCCAAATGGTTATTCATATATTATCAAACAAATCAATCGCTTAGGAAAAATTCGTAATGCTCAAGGCAAATATGATGAAGCAACTGAATTCTATAAAAAATCGTTGACTCTTCTTGAAACATATCAATCAACGGATTATACAGAAATATCAGCTGTTCTAAGTTTTATCGGAAGTAATCTTAGTTATGAAGGTAAATATGATGAATCATTGATTTATTATAAACGAGCCATGGAAATACAGGAAGAACATTTTTCACATGATCATATTCAATTAGCACTTTTTCTTCAATGGATTGGTTTCATTTATAATACAAAAACTGAATATACACAATCAATTGAATACTATCAAAAATGTCTTTGGGTTCGACAAGTCAATCTACCATCGAATGATCCATTAATCATCGAAACTCTTTCGACATTAAGTCGTGTACAACGAAATGATAGTCAATATCGTGCATCATTAATGAATGAAATCAAATGTTATCTTATTCGTGAACAAACTCTTTCAAATGATCATAAAGATATTGGCAAAAGTCTATCGAATATTGGTGATTGTTATAATTATCTCAATGAACTTCCACGTGCATTAGAATATTATCAACGAGCTTTGGAAATCTATAGACTTTGTTTGCCAAATTGGGATGATGACCGATTAAATATGGAATGGTTAGTTGAACAAATTCTATCGGAAATTGACGAACTAGAAAATGCTGTCGTACCAATTCAATTTTAAATATAAATGTTAATGTCACTTGTTTTTGTTTTTTGTTTTTATAGACTATCTATTCTTGAATAAAACATATATCTCACTTCCTTCATGACTCACATTGATTTTTACCTTTGAATCGTTCTCAATGTCGAGTGTTTTTTTTTTCTTTTTCGTTCTCTACACGAGTGTGTGTGCGTCTGTCTTATCGACGTAATATAAAATCACGCAAACAAAAAGAAAAAAGAACGAAATACAAGATCGACCTTGCAAATGACAACGTTCGAAAAATTGTCTAATGAAATCATCGTTTTAATTCTTGAATATTTCAAATTAGAAGAATTTATTACATTATTCGGTGAATTAAATGCACGTTTGGCATATTTAACATTCGAACATCCATGGGTAAAACGTCATTATGACGTTCATTCAACCGACAATAAAACATTACAAGAACGTTTGGAATTTCTTCAAAATCTCAATCTTATTCCGAACATATCGACATTACAAATTCGTCCATACAGTATTTTTCATACGATTGAAAAATTTCACGAACTACAACCGATTGATAATTTTGTTAATCTACGTGCTTTATCATTCAAACACGTCACACTTGACGAAGTGAAATCATAATCAACATTCTTGAAAATAAAATTTCATTTCAAATATTTTTTTTATTTAGGCCGAACAAATTTTTACCGACGAAAATCTTTCGAAATTATTGAATTTAACTCGTTTAAATTTGATATTTTCAATTGTTCAATCGGAAGATGATTATCAAAATCGTTTGGAAATAATTATCGCTAAAATTTTACGTCATTCGTCACTTGAACGTTGTTATATTGAAAGTGCTCGAGCAGTCTATTTCTCTGAAGTTAATTCACCAGTAGAAATTCAATATTTCAATATAAATTATACGAATTTCGAGAGTCTGTATCGATTATTTCAATATACACCTAAACTTCGACATCTAACTGCAAAAATTGCAATACATAATGAATCGAAAATTGAAAATCTATCAGTTCCAGCAACACTTCGATCATTAAAAATCATTCTCAGCTATCCGGCATTTGATGATCTTAAAAAATTGTTAGAAAATCTGTCCAAACTTGAAAAATTTCATCTAATCACACATTCAATCAACGAACCACCGACCATGACATCATCATGGTCTCAATTAATTAACGATTATCTACGAGGTTTAACTCAATTTCGACGTGAAGCCAATGTGCCTATCGAACAAATTGAAACGTACATGCAGGCATATCATTGGACAAATGGCTGGAAATTTCAAGAGAAAACTTCGCCTCATGGATCGACTTATTCTCGTGTATGCATTAGCAATATCCGTTACTAATCATCTTGCTCACACATTCTTGCATTTAAACAAGATAAAAATTAAATTAAATAAAAAAACGAAAGCCATTCCTTCGTCTTCAGGCTTTTTTTTCTATTCTTTCACCTTCATTATCGCCTTGTGTTAATATTAATGTACCATTTTGTTCACTGCACAAATCAAGTTACATTAATCAAGACTATATATCTTTTTTTTTCGTGCTCGATAGTTCGGTATTTGAAATTGATTCGTATCACCTAAGAATGTATACATATATTTAACCTTCTTCTTTTCAAATCAAATATCTATTTCATAGTGAAGACGTAAGCAATAAAAATAGATATATATATATACACGCGAAAGTGATTATTTATTATAAAAGAATAGACTAAATATGATTGTTAATGACGATGAAACAAGTTTGTTTATTGATGAATCGGAAAAAAGTTTCTCGAAACACGATCTATCCGAACCGATTTATACGGAAGTTATGAAGAAAAGTCATGTTTCACGGCAAAGTATTCACGATCAAGAATGTGGCTTACCACCGACAGGTAAACGAACATCGAGCCGAATACGTATGCGTTCACGACCAACACGAACATATCAATTACAATTAATTCGACCAACATCATTTCATGAACAATTTCTTGTAAGATATTTGTTAATCGAATAAATGTCTATGTTTTACATCTAAGATTAATCATGTTTTAAGAATCGACAGAATTCACAACGACAATCACCAGTTGACACATACATACAAATGACAACACATCAGACACCGTCACTTAATTCAAGTGATTTTCTCGGTGAAATGTCACAACAACATTTACATTCTTCTTCTTCGATAAAAACACGTCCTATTTTGAATACAATTGAACAAAAAAATCTCGAGTATAAATCATTTCAACCGATACAAATCAAAAACAAGTATATTCGACATAAACTATCATAAACAACACTTTTCTTTCTCTCGCTCTCTGTTAGATCATCTACTACGACTACTACTACTACTCATCGAAGTTGTTTAAAAACTCATAAATCTCAAATAAAAAAATCCGTTCATTTTGACAGTCATCCACCAACTATTATTCGTCCATTATCAATCAACAACGAACAAGAAAATAAAATCAAAATCAATGACAAACAAACTACACATATAGTTCATCGTTCGTTTTCTCTTTCACCTTCACCGTTCTCACGGTTCGACGAAACGACGAATCACCATCGAAAATATCGACACACCAAAACCGACGATGATTTCAAAGTTTCCAACGGACATAAACGTCTCAGCGTAGATCTCGATGATATCAACAAGGTTACCATAAATCATGAGAAGGACTTACGAACATCAAGAATAGATAATCATAGTAAAGGTTATATCGATTGACATATGTATTCAACTACATACAAGTGTGTCTAACTTCGTCGTTTTCAAATTTTAGATTCATTTAATCCGAAAAATACGAAAAGAAGTTCAATAATGATTCAAACCGATGAAACAAATTCATTCCGTTCGTCTCGTAATCATTCACAATCAATTTCAACACCAACGAATATGACGCAAACGTCGACACTTATCATTTCAGCACCTCGACAATATCATTATTATCTCTATCCGACAAAGAAAAATCATTCTCGAATGAATAGTACAAGTACAAATTCATCGTCATCGTCCGATCCCGATGACGAAACATATTCTCAAACGAAAAAACCGATTATACTTTCGGATTCGGTTCAAAATTTTTGGCCACCGCCTCCATCACCATCGCAACTCAACAACGAATACGAACAAGTTAATCTTTTTTTTTTCTTGTGTTCGAGTAAATATTTAGTTTTTTGTTTTTCTTCTAGAAGAACCAATCTCTCCTTCAGTAGAGATCATTTTTCATTACCTTCAAAAATTGCCTTTCGTTTTATTTTTTTTTTGCATACAGAAATGATGATTCATCTTCGATGAGCAATACTCTTCTTCCACTGACATTGACGAACGACGATGACGAAGAACTTCGTTCTTATTCCGAACAGAGCTGCTCGTTGAGTACTGCCTGCTTAAGAATAGGTAAAAAAAAGAACGTCAGATTGTCGTCAATTGTATATTAAAATCTCGAGTTTGTAATCTAATCGTTTTCTTTTTTTTAATTATGACAAACAATATCCAAAAAAATCTGTCCTTGTCAAAGAAAAGAAACTTTCTTTCTTTCTTTGTTTTCCTTTCTTTTCTCTTTCTTTTCTAGCAAGTGATAGTTCAGTTGAAGATACTCAAGAATCGTACAGTGAACGTATTCGACAAACATCGAAACGGCCGGTGATCATGAATGCCAATCAATATACATTATCTCGATCGAGATCAAAAGAACATTTACAATCGAAATGTGAACAAACACCGACGACTACCACCACCATCACCAATGATTTTCAATCGAAACGACAATTTTTCGAAAATCAAAATAATAAAATCTCAACAAAGTAAGAAGAGTTTATATTGAAAATCGAAAGAGAAGAATCACAAGAGTAGAAATCGAAGATGAATTATATTTGAAAGCGCTGCTAATAAATGTTATGTTTCATCGAGTTCGTATAGTTTCGTGAGAATAATTTGTTTTTCGCCGATGAATTTCTTCGTTGTTGTCGATGTTGATCGTGTTGTTGATGTTGAAACATTGGTACGATTTGTTGAATTATGCGGGAATGACGTTGTAAAATGTGGTGTTGTTCTGGTTGTTGGACGTGGTGAGACCGTCGTCGGCATTACAGGATAGGGTTTAATAAAAACGAATGTAATGAAAAGAATTGCTTGTATAAAAAGTATTAATATGGTTAAATTAACAAACCAAAGTTTCTCGGCAAGAAGAATACGTTTTTTGAAAAATAGATAAATACATATGACAAAAATTAATGATAAGGCTAAACTAATAATAATACCATAGAATTTTTTTTCCTCTTGCGCTTGAATTAATGCACAAACAATTGAGGTTAAACAAACGACACCCGATGCTATCAAGAACATTTTCGTATATCGTTCATAAACAGGACTAACGTCATGATAAAGTGGATCGCTTGTTGACGACATGAGTAAACGACTATGATGATGATGAGAGTGCAAAGAAAAGACAAAAAAACGAAAACTTTTTTGGTTATCTCTCTGGATCTTTCGTTCTTTCTTTTTGTTTTATTTATTTATCATAGGCAACTACAACTGCCGATTCGTTCTCCACCTGAATTAACGATAAGAACAACAAAATATGTCGATCCATTGACGAATTCAACGACAATCTATCGAAAACCTGTTCGAATTGTCAAAGCTATGCAACGTTCATCACCGAAAGTAACATCATCCTATTCAACACAATATATGCAACAGCTATTTCCGATATCAGATCGATTTAAACATACACAAATCGTAAAACAAATAAATACTTCGTGTATACATATATTTTGTTTCGTGTGTTTTCTCTCTTTAAGGACATTGAAACGAACAAAATTCAACTTCAACATGAAATTCAAATGAATAATGAACTCGAAAAGAAATTTCTTCAATTGATTGAATTCAAAGGTGAAAAAAATGAAATCGATAAATTCAAATCATATATCAATGATATCGAAACGATAACAACAATTTTTCTCAAATTAAGTTGTCGATTAGCCAAAATCGAGAATGATCTTTTAACGCTCACTGATGACAATGCTCAAGCGAAGGTCTTTTTTTCTTCTTTTTCATTCAGACGAATAAATAGAATTTAGCTTTTTTTTCTATAGGCAAATTTACTTGAACAACGTGCTCGAATTCGTGAAAAACAAAACGAAGCTAAAGTTCTCAAGGATGGTATTGATCGACGTTGTTGTCTCGTGCGAAATATCGTTGAAAAATATTTTACCAATGAACAAATCTATGAATATGAACAATTTATTCGAATGAAATCAAGTCTATTGATTGACGCAAAAGATCTCGAAGAAAATCTGCAAAAACAAACGAACAAACATTTGTAAATCGATATCTCTTTCGACTATAACCTAGTCACTCGAATATTTTCTCTCTCTCTTTCGTTTTTTTTTCATCAATATATAAAATTTGTCATCGTGTCAAATATGTCTACTTCATTTTGATCAGATTTGTGACAGTTAACTGAGTGGATTAATGATTGACAAGTGAGCAAATATCAAAATCTCGATGAGAATAACAGACGGCTTAGGCAAGGATAATGACATTCAATAGGTTAATGCCTTTTTTTTTGTTGTGTTTTGTATAAAAACGAAAACGATCATATTCTCGCTTAATAAATTTCTATACGTGTGATTAATAGCCTTTGGTCTTAAGAAAAAAGAGCGAGAGAGAGAGAATACACCACCCTCAAGCATTCAATGTTACATGTAAAAAAAAACCAAGCGAGAGAGAGAGAGAGCAAAAGAACAGCAAAGAAAAGAGATTTTTTTTCTTCTTCTTCTTCATCAGATGAAGTTGTCAAATTACAGCCAATCATTGAACACCGCAAGCAGCTGTTTTGTTCTTCTCATTTTAGTAAATGTAAGAGAAACGAACAAACGACCCCGTCGACAAATCTACCGCTTGCACTTCGACAATCAGCTGTGTTAAACGCGAACATCGACGGCAAAGAAAAAGAAAAAAGCGAAGAAATGAGAGAATAGAAAAAGAGAGAAAACGAGAGAAATGACTGCTTCGCAATGCATTCATAGTTCAGAGCGTTGAGTGTACGACGACTACGACGACGACAATACATCATCATCATCGAACTCAACTCAACTCTCTTTTTTGTTATTGTAGTTTTTGATTTTGGTGAACTAGGTATAGACAATTGAGTCGATAACAAAAAACTATTGTTATTAGTTTTTCCTATTAGGTTATTTTATAATTCCATGTCGTCAGCGTCTTCCGTTACACGAAATGCTTCTTGTCCAACACAAAATACTCTTTCATTGCCAATAAATTCTTTAGTCAATCGAAAATATAGTTCATCTCCAAATACTCTACATTCTCTAACAAATTCAACTCATAAAAAGCCATTACAACAACGAACTATTCTTCAAAGAATTAAAACTGGTGTCGTTCAATTCATAAAATCGATTTCAAAAGATAATCATCAAACGAAATCAATGGATTGCGAACAACAATCAACATTTTTATATGATCCTGAACTTGATCTATCCGAAGAACATATTTCTCTGCTATCAAAACTTTTATTAACAACATTACGTGAAAGTAAAATCAAACATTTATCATGTGATAATCTATTTCTTCCCTGTAATCATCTACGAAACATTGCTCGACAATGTTTAATTATGTCAGCTGAAGAACCATTTGGTATCATGGGCGCACAGATTAAAATTCGATTGCTACTTGACAAATCGAATGTTGTTAAATATTTGCCAGTTATTCGACTTAATTCCAAGCAAAAGGCGACGTTCGAAATCGAAATCGATCTTCATGAAGATACGAAAATGTTTACATTTCGACGTTTCTTATCTGGATGGAAGATATTCAAAGAATTGAAAGAGAAAAGTTCATTATATGTTAGTTCCCGGTGTGTTCTCGTGAAAAATGTTTTCTACAAAACAGCTGAGCCCAAACGAGCTGTTCTCGATAGTTAAATTCCATTGCTCTAGTATTCAACGAAAGAAGAAGAAGAAGAACACATACGTTTATTTATATTGTTTTGTTTTTATTTCAATGTAGGCAATATTTATTCCGCGTAGTCTTAGGCAAATCGTTTGTTCTGTCAGATGAAAGCGAACATCTGTGCTGTATGGATTCATTTGGACTTTTGTAACTGTGAGAATGATTCATTTGTTTATCTATTTTTCGTTGTTGTACTTGTGATGACATGCCATTTCATTCTGTCTCCTCTCTCTCTCTCTCATATCTTTATTTATATGTTGTTTTGTAATATTATATTTCATGTGAATCTCTCACTCGCTTTCGCTTTCTTTTTTTTCCATTAGACACGGTTTTACCGGTCTTTTAATAAAAAGAGAAGAAATCAATGCTCGACTATTGTTATTATGCACATAACAAATATTGACAATCACGATATATGAGTTTTTTTTCTCCTTCTTCTTCGTTTCAATTGTTCTCGTTGCCTCGATTACAGCTGATGTGTGTGTGTGTGTGTGTGCCGAGAAAATCTTTGGAGTTAATTAATTTGAAAATCATATCGAAGCGAGAGAGAGAAGAGAATAGAACAAAAAAAATTATCTTGTACACGCAGCACGCAATGTGCGTGTGATGTGAGACATTCAAGGTTATCATGATATCAATAGAGAAACAACAAATATGTTTGTTTCGTTTGGTATCGAGCTTTTTAACAGTTCGAAATACACGAATATTACTTAGACGGAATGATTTCATTGGGTTACATCTACATATCATGCAGTACATGCGGTCGAAAGAACGAACGCATGAACCCATGATCCCAGTGTACTTTGAAGGATGTTTCAAGATTGCCTGGAGCATGACCGCTTACTAATCCTATACCATACGTTTTCGTTCGTTTGTTCGTTCGTTCGTTCTTTCTTTTTTTTTTACGTATGCAGATTTTTTTCTCTTACACAGACCACTTCTATTCAAAGGTAAAAAATAAACATTCAACAAATTCGTTCGGTGAGGACAAATATAGAGCAAGAATGTTCAAATACTAACAAACGATGAAGTTCATTTTTCCGTTCGTTTAAGTTTAAAATACATATGAAGAAGAAGAAGAAGAGAAAGTCGAACATGTTCGCAGGTGTATTTGTCGATAGATATTATTCGTAACCTTATCAGTTTTCATATAGGCGTAGAATAATAAAAAAAATCTACTGTTTGTCTTGAGCTGAAGCGAAAAAAAAAACGTTTCGTCGTTTTCTTTTGCTTTTGAATAGAATAGATGTGTGTACTAAAATAATTTCTTGTGTCAATCGAATATAAGAAAAGAAAAATGCAAGAATAATATTTATATTCTAGATATTTTTCTTTTCTAATGTTACCACAATCAACGTTTTTATACGATCCTGAACTTGATCTATCCGAAGAACATCTTTCTCTACTATCGAAATTTTTATTAACAACATTACGTGAAAGTAAAATCAAACATTTATCATGTGATAATCTATTTCTTCCCTGTAATCATCTACGAAACATTGCTCGACAATGTTTAATTATGTCAGCTGAAGAACCATTTGGTATTATGGGCGCACAGATTAAAATTCGATTGCTACTTGACAAATCGAATGTTGTTAAATATTTGCCAGTTATTCGACTTAATTTCAAGCAAAAGACGACGTTCGAAATCGAGATCGATCTTCATGAAGATACGAAAATGTTTACATTTCGACGTTTTTTACCCGGATGGAAAATGTTCAAAGAATTGAAAGAGAAAAGTTCGATTTATGTTAGTCCTGAATGTTTACTTGTGAAAAATGTTTTCTATAAGACAGCTCAACCGAAACGAGCCATGATTAATTCCGCTTCATGAAACAAACAATTTTCGTGTGTGTCAGATTACAAGTTTTAAGCTTTTGTTTTTTGTTTCGAATCTCTTTTGTGATTATATGCTAATATAGAAAGAAGAAGAAAAAAAAGAAAGAAAATCTATCTTGTAATATTTGATACTCTTGAATATCTGATTTTTCATTGGTTCTACGAAGAGACAAGTGTCGTGTTGTGACCTCTGCGAGCAACAGCTTGTTAATCGAACGAACATAATTTTTATTTGAAATGATAAGGAACGACGAAAAAGAAAGACATTGTAAAAAAAACGAAACAGATTCAAATCAGACATAGATCAACGAATGTCTAGTTCGAATATAAAACAATTTGCAAGCAATGAAGGCTTTAAACTGTTAAGTAATGTGATTGGTGATGAAATCAAATTACTTCAAGAAACAAGAAAACTTCTCGAAAAACGAACTTCACTCGATGAACAATACGCACGAAATTTACAAGATCTAGCAGCAACTGCCGATCGTGTCGGTTGGCCAATGAATACACATCCGATTTCAACAGTACGGAATATGATTATTTTTATTATTTTTTTGAAAATCATGATTTTTTTTTATCATGAAAGGCATGTCGAGATGGATTTTTACAATGGTCTTATCTAGCAACGACGATTAGTTCGAGTGCAGCTGAATTTCGCCGAAATACAGTCGATAGTATACTTAAAGATTTAATTAAAAACAAAATCGATGCTAAGAAATTTCTCGACGATGAAAAAACTCATTATGATAATGAACATCGAAAAGTAAATTTATCGAAAATAGATTCGATTTTTGATTGTTGTTGTTGTTGTTGTCTAGGCTCGAAGTGAATTAGCTGATGCTGAAAAACGTTATTTCGATGAAGCGAGAGCTTATTCAGTGAGGAAAGCTGATTTCGATAAACTCGAACGTAATTTTAATTTATTCGAAAAAATGAATTCAATGAATTAACCTTTTCTAGAAACAAAGAAGACCGATGATGCGAAATTAAAACGTTCGAAAGAATCTGTTGATGAGAAAGGCGTAGCCGTATGTCGAGCTCATAATATTTATATTCTTAGACTTCGAGAATATAATTTTGCCGATGAAATTTATGTTTCAAAAATAAGAAATCTACTTGATTATCACGAAGAAAGTCAATATGTGTTAAATAAAATTTGGTTGGTTGAGTTAGAAATTTGAAACGAGATTTTATTTGGTTTTGTTTTTCTTATTATTATTAGGCAAAGTATTCTCGAAGATATTGTGAAATATCCGAATTCGAATCGAGAAGAAATGTTGTCGACAATCACATCATTGAAGAAAACAATATCACTTGCTGATCCAGCTCATTGCTACGATGAAATCTATCGAATGTCGATTAGGTTAATTGATTTTTGTTTTTGATAATTTGATTTGACTGCGTATGTTTTAGTGATTCATTGATTGCTGTCAAACCGGAAACATTCAATGAGCTCACTCTTTGCGAATCGGGAATATCGGTTTTGAGAGCGAATTTATTTCGTTGTGATGATTCAACAGATGATGATTTTAAACAGAAGTTGATTGAAATTCTTTTTGTTTTCGTTATAATTAGTTATTGGTTTTTAGAATCGAAAGTTTAGAATCAACTAATGATGAAACATCGCCGGATCCACACGCACAAGATTCCGTTCAAAAACGACAAATGTTCGATAACACTCGGTTATGTTCGATTGAAAATTTGTTGTTGTTGTTCTTTTCAGGGGATATGCAGCAAGAAAAAGTGCTTTCGAACATGTTCAACAAATCGAATATTTAGAAAAGAAAAAACGATTCGAAGAAGATCTCTGCGAAGAATTACAAGATGCTCGAAAGAATATCGGCGATTCAAATGTAACGAAGAGAGACTGTTTCGAAGTTTGAGTCTAGTTTATGTTTAGCTATCCGATCGACTTGAAGATCAATATTATTTTCATGGAGTTCTACCACGTGAAGAAACCGTCCGACAATTTACAACAAAAGGAGATTTTCTTGTTCGACTTAATAGAGATGATGATGTTGTTCTATCAGTTCGTACTGTGAATTCGGATGAATTAACTGCAAATAAAGATTCACATTTTATAATTAAACAAAACAATCAAGTATGAAATTCTGTTTTTTTTTTTATTGATTTTGATGCGTATCTTTCACAGGGATACTCTGTTGGTACATCGACAATCACAAGATCATCGATTCCTCAATTGATTATGCACTACAATCGATCACAAATTGAAGTCAAAGATGGTGCACGTTTAGTTCGACCCATAGGTCGACCAGATTACATGATTAAAAACGAAGAAGTTCATGAATTAGAAGCGATTGGAAAGGTAGAGCATTTTCAATCGATTGTCAATAGAGAAGAGATCTTGTTCGTGTGTTTCAGGGTCATTTTGGTCGAGTTTCTCGTGCTGAATATCGTGGTACGTATGTTGCCGTGAAAATTCTTCATCCAACATCAGCCGAACGAAATCCACGTGAACGACAGAATTTTGTCAATGAAGCTCTTCTACTGAAACAATATTCTCATAAGAATATTGTTAAATTCATTGGCATTGCAGCTATACGTGATCCAATGATGATTGTCATGGAATTAGTCGAACGTAGGGCGACGTTTTGTGTCTAGTTTTCGAGTATGATGAGTAGTCAATTTTAGGGGGAAGTTTGAATTCATATTTACGTAATAATAATATACGTGCGCCGAAATTAATTGAAATGTGTTATGATATAGCAAAAGGAATGGATTATCTCGAGAAGAATAATGTTATTCATCGGTAAATTCGTTCGAATGATGAGTTTATCTTGCGAGATTTTCTTTTGTTTTGTTATTCAGTGATTTAGCTGCACGAAATTGTCTTGTTGATAGGAGAACTCGAGTGAAAGTCGCTGATTTTGGTCTATCGAGATGTATTCAGTCTGACGAAGAATATTTCTGTCAAATACAAGAAGTTCCTGTTCGTTGGTGGGCTGTGGAAGTCTTTTCGAATTCACCCTATACTCATAAATCCGATGTATGGTCGTATGGTGTTACTGCTTGGGAAATATTTTCGAAGGCTGATGCACCGTATTCAGAAATTCAACCGAATCATTTAGTGATTCAAGCAGTTAAACGCGGTAGAACACATAAAAAAATTCAATCGAGAATATACGTAACTAAATCGATCGATTTTTCTAGGCGCACGGTTAAAACAACCGGAAAAATGTCCAGCTAAAGTTTTTACAATAATGAGCTCGTGTTGGTTACTACAACCGGATGATCGACCTAATTTCGAAAAAATTGTCGAACTTCTAAAAAAAGAGAGATCTTTCTTTCCTAAATAAATAAATTTTTCACAAATATTTTTTATTTTCAGATCAATGCCTCATTTATTAATAAGTACTAAAATCCGTCTCGAACCAGGTCCAACTATTGTTGGTGATGAACGAGCCGATCCGGAAATCATGACTTATCTAGGTGCACAATTAATCCATGAGAAATGCAACAATTTGTAAGTGTGTGCTTTTGTTTATTTGTTTTTTTTTCTTTAATTTCAAAATTTAGTTCCGAGTATCGTACTGATGATTGTGCTCGTATTGTTCTCGATAAATTAGAAAAACTCGGCTATCGTGTAATCTCAATGACTGGTATTGGTCAAACATGTGTTTGGCTTTTACACAAAGATTAAACTGAATCGCATTTATACACTGATGTTTTTTTTTCTCTTCATATTCCTTTTAAATAAAAACATACGGGAGAAATAGAATCTTGTCAAAAAAAAAGAAAACATAATATAGTTTTTTTTGTTCGCTCACAAAGAAAAAATAATCCTATTGCAATAGAAGAACATATACAAAATAAATAGGAAAAAAAGAGAAGATTTTAACGACACTCCCAAATTTTAACTGTTGTATCGACACTACCGGTAATCACATACGGTTTCGTTCGATGCATGTCTAAAATAGATGTGCATTTTAGAAAATAAACGAGAAAATCTCGAACGTACCTAGTGAAGTACAGAAATGATTATGTGCTTCGATTGTTTTCATATTTCGTCGATTTTTAATGTCCCATACACGTAAGGTTTTATCATCAGAACAACTAAGAAAATATTTTCCACCGGGATGAAATACTAAACCACGAATCCAATTATCATGACCAGTCTAAATAATTAAATAAAAATCCAAATTCAAAATTCGTTTTTATTATCTAATTTACTAAAATATATAAACACAATCCATTGGTTACATCCCACATACGAATTGTCTTATCACGTGCACCGGATACAAGATAAAGTCCAGAACGTTTCGAAGTCTAACAAAAAAATAAAATAATCAACACTTTCTTTGTTTTTTTTCTGATACCTCAGTATCACCATTAGCAACTGATTCAGATATATATCCTCCAGCTGATTCAGGAGCCCAGGCGATGCATTCAATCACATTTTCATGACCACGTAATTCAGTTTTACATTCACCACTTGGCAACGACCATATTCTTATCGTCTAAAAATCAATTTTTCAGAGAGAAGAAGAGAGTGTGTCTTTCGAACGAACATGATCAACTGATGAACTAGCGATTAGTGATCCATCTTGATAAACTCGAACCATTCGTATCCATTCCCTATGGCCTGTCAATGTTTTAACACAAAATCTAGATAACGAATCATTCAATCGATCGATCGGTTGGTTGAATTATTAAAATCTACATACGAAGTTGAAACTTCCCAGATTTTGATTGTTTTATCTCGACTACCAGATATGATATGATCTCCACTCGGAGTAAACGTAACAGAGGAAACATTATGATCGTGACCTGAAAAATCATTTTGAAATTATTTTGAATATCTCATTGTTGTTCATTTACCATGCATTGTTTTCACACATTGATAACTTTGAAAATCCCACAATCGTACACTCATATCAGCTGAGCAAGAAACTAAACAAAATTTTCCAATTCAAAAAATAGTAGAAGTAGAATTTGAATTACCAAGCCATTTTCCCGTATGATCAAATGCGAGATCTTGTACCGGTCCTGTATGACCTTTTAACGTTCGTTCGTATTCACCTGATTCATAATCCCAAATCTACGAATAATAAAAGTGAATTTATTGAAATGAAGAAATTGTCAATTGACTTTAATTGTTGCATCTTCGCTCGCCGATGCAAGTATATCGAAAATGGGATGAAAGACAACTTGTGTTACTGTATGACGATGTCCTTTTAATTCGAATTTTTCCGGTGGACGAGGTACCCATTCTGTTGGCGAACGTTTTTCTCTTGTCGGTCCGCCAGTTGTTACTTCTTCCATAGCTCCTTGCAATTTCAATTCGAGATCCATCACTTTTTTCTGCAAACGTATGACTGATGTCCATTTCTTTTCCAATTGATCTTTTCTCTCAACATTTTCATTTAAATTCTAAATCGAAATTCAATATTCGATTCATGATATTTCGACTTGTCATTTCGAATACGAACTAGATTTGCTTCTCTACAAAATTCTTTACATGCTACATGATATCCATTGGTAACTAAATACTCAGCAATTGCTTGATTACTAAAAAAGCAAACAAAATCGATTCAATAGAACAAAGAAATTCCATCGTACAGTTCGACTTTTTGTTTCTCCGATAGAACCATGATCTATATTCATTCGATCTGAAATTTATTCGATAGATACGTATTTTGAAAATGTTAATTGACAAGACAAAAAAAGAGATAGTTTTATTTTTTAAACAATAAGAAAATCATCATCTGAACGATAGTCTGGCGGTGGGTCTTGTGCTGCTGGACGTGATCGTTCGATGAACAAACTTTGTTCATGTCGAGACCAATCATCGATTAATCGTTCGAAATTCTCATCTTCTACTGTTGGAGTTTTACGTAAGAGATTCAACGCAATTGAGATTAGGAAACAACCATTCGAAATAACTAAACAATAATAAGCAAAACCGAATTGAACTTCGATTTTTTTGCCAAATTTTGTTCGTGTTTTATCTTGAATATTGTAGATTAATTCTGACACATAGAAACAACAGCCGATTGCTAATGTACATAGAATAACTAGAATGACAAAATTTAGACGAAACAAAATATCTCGATGTTCATTTACCGGAGAGTATCTGCCAAAATGCATAACGTCTCATGCATTTCAATGAAAGAAAGATTTCAATAAACAATCCAATTAACGACGAAATAATCACGAAGAATATTAATGTTATTATCAAACGAAAGATTAATATCGAACGTGTATCAACACAACCGATGAGATCTAAATGTGAAAGTTAAACGTAAAAGAAAAAAAAAACAGATCGACAACTTGTATAATCATTTGCTTGAAATCGATAGATATCATTCAAAGGTGCTGATGAATCCCATGGAATCACTTTTCGATTGAGATATAATTTTCCAATTGAGAAAAACATCGTCAAACTGATGTATGTTTGATTACAAATGCCTCCTGTCAACCAAAACCATCGTCGATCGAATAGACCGAAGATTAATATGACAAGAGCGAACACTGTTGTTAAAATGACGAAATAATTTCGTTCAGTCTTCATCATGACAATCAGAATAAGATCGTAAACAATATATCTTTATTTAACCCTCATTTTTTATTGGAGGAATCAATGTGAACGATGTTTTCATTGCAGATGGCAGGAGTATTCGAAAAAAAAATGATTCGGTTACTTTTTCTTGCTGAATTTAATTTAAAACAAAAAGAAATCTTATTAGTTCAAACTATACAATAAAAAAAAACGAGAGGTTTATTTTGTCAGAAGTAAATTCACTGTTGATCGAGTTGTTGGATCGTCATGATCAATGTGAAATGAACTCACGGATAGATGTGTCATGGCATGAAATGAAGATGAAAGTCTTTTTCGTTCGTTAAACGGACCATTCGGTGTTTCGAGATCATCACGAAATGAACCATCTTTTTGTTTAATAAAAAATAAAAACAAAAACATGAGAATTAATATTAATATAAATAGAAGACTGAATATCGATGTTAAATGATCGAATGAAATAATGAAATTTTGTACTGGTACAAATGTGTCCGTAGTTTGATTTGGCATGGTGGGAGAAAAATGATGGCAATGATAGAGAATCCGATGTATTTATATGAGAAATCGTTGTCAAGTCAAGTCCGAATAGAATCTCAATGTCAGATGAATGACAAGTGAAAATGTCATATTTAATCATATGAAGTTTTCATAAACAAGTGACTATAGAGTAGAATTAAAAGAAAACTCGTTTGTGAACACTTTCCTTTTTTGTTCTCAAATTTCCGTATCGTATATCTTCTGCTCTCTTAAGTCGATCTGCTTTTCGAAATAACAATACCCTCAAAATTGTTTTCTTCATTCTATTTATAAATTCTTGAGATTAAGATTGTAGATATGTCAATTCAAGTATAATAAATTATATACGAATATTTTCTCGAACGAATGTAAAACACAAAAAACTGCAGTATGTGTGTGTCTAAGTGATTTTTCTGTCTTGCTATTTTAAAATAAAGTTTTAATTAACCAAATGCACTGAAGTTCCTCGTGAAGTTTTTCTTTTCTTTCTTTTTTTAAAAAAACTATGAAAAATATTTAATAATTTCAATTTGATTGCTTCTCTTAGTGTTTCTAAGACAAAAGAGAAACCGTTGATGACAAACATGTTTCTAACAATAACAATTAAGTAATTTTTAAACAAGTTCATTTGCATTTTTTCCATTTTCTATAGAACCTACAAGCGTTATAGTATAAAGCAATGTCAACAACGGAGATAAATAATATCGATGAATATGAACGGCGACGAACATCGTCCGAACCAAATACAACGGATGAACATATGTCACCAGTTCATCTCGAAGATGAATTTGAAGAACCAGCACCGGCACCATCAGTGATAAAAACAAATAAAACAACCAGACAAAGTCAAATACCGAAATGGAAACCTAAAAAGGAACTGTCGAAATCGGTGGTTGTGCAAAGTCCTAAGCCAATTACGACATTGAAATGGAATCGAACAAATCAATCACGTTTGTAAAATTGATTGTGAAAATAATTTTGCATTTTTCTTTTTCAAAAGCACGGTCAATGCCCGTTCTACCTTCGATCGGTCGACAGACAGTTCAAGGTGTACTCGTTCGATTCTTTCGTAATGGCGAAGTTTATCATCCCGGTGTGAAAATCGCCATTAATGAATTAGAAATCAAATCTTGGGAAGCATTTCTGAACTATCTCAATCGTCAACCACGTTTAATTTTAGCATCAGGCGGTATCAAACATGTTTACACGCTCAACGGTCAAGAAGTTCGTTCGATAAATAAACTTCAACATCGACAATCGTATGTTGTTGCATCCGGTGCATTTATTCGAACAAGTTATCGTTATGTCAATGATATTTTTAATGAAGATGCTGATGCCAATGCCAATTCTCAAGGTTTGACAGACAAACGATGGCGTTCACCGCCGAATTCTGGTGAACAAATCTTTCTTCTGCCATATTCTCGTTTGAATATGTACGAAAGTATCATCTTAAATCGAAATCTTGCTATTACCTATGAACAATGGTTGACTGAAGAAGCTACGGATCTGCTTTCTCGATACATCGGTAACGATATCATTACACACTTATATGCTGTTAAGAAATCAGAATTTAGTGAAGTAAAAAAAACTTTTCAAAAATGGAAAAAAAGTAATTACATTGGGATTTTTTATTAATTAGGTAAAAAGCTTTTCACATTTATTCAATCTACTAAAAATCACAAGTACATTTATTGCTTGTACGGATGAAGAATATGATCATTCGAAACGATATTTAATAACTATGAAACCCGATGATTTCTTTGCGAACAGTCTCTGGCCACGAAAGCCCATTGTCAATCTACAAAGAAATCAACTGAAACAAATAATACCCGATGCAAAATTAGTCATAAATTGGGTGTAAGTTGTTTGTGTCGAATAATTCATGTGAAAATTGAATTTTAATTGTAGTCATGGTTATGACGGGACTCGAGAACAAACGAAAACAATTTACATGATATCAGATCGAGAAATTCTCTATGTTATCGATGCTGTTTGTATTCTATTCGATTTCGAAAATAAACAGCAACGATTCTATACGAAACATGTCAATTCAATAACTTGGTAAATGATTTACATTTGCCGTATTTCGATCGACTATTTCTCTTTTCAGTGTTGATATTCATCGTTGTCATCCGCTTGTTGTTTCAAGTGAAAGTATAAATCAGTCGAAAGATCGACGACGTGTTGTTCTTCATATTTGGGATTCGAATAAACTCGAAACTAAATACGAAATACAAAAAGAACAATTCGGTTCCGATATTAATCTTCTTTCATTTTCATCGAAACCCGATGATAATTTTCTTTTAATTGTTTCTCGAGATAAACCGAAAACAGTTCTCATTCTCGATTGGAAACGTCAAGAAATCGTTTATAATATAACGACAAAATCCGAACGAATTCTTTCGACACTCTTCGTTTTCGATACCATCGAATGGATTGTTTGTTTAAGTCAACAACATTTACTATTCTATCATATCAATTGGAATTCCAAACCATTACGTATTGCTCTACAACGTGAATCTGAAGTACAGAATATATACACGGGTGCCATGGCTTGTGATCATTCGGGTGAGTATCTTCTCGTTGGTGATCAAGTTGGCAATGTTCATATGTGGAAATTAATTGATAATGAACCGAAATTATCGAGTGTAAAAGAAAGTATCTTAGAAAATGATATCAGTTCAATTGTTTCAATAAATCAAGAAGAATTTGTTCTTACTAATGGACATAATCAAGTCAAATTTTGGAATGTTAAATATGATACATTCGAAGAAATTCGAACGCCGGATAAATACGGTTCAATTCAATCGATTTGTTCATTTCAACATCGATTAATACTTGGAACTAAAATGAATTATATTATTTCGAAAGATATCTATCAAGATGATTTTAATATTCTCATGAGAGTAATTAAAGCACACACACATTCAATGCCATAGTTTCGTTTGTTTATGCGTTGATTTTTAGGGACATACAAGTCCATCGATTTGTGCTTGTACGACAAAGAATAGTGATTATTTCTATTCGATTAGTTTCGATCGATATTTATTCAAATGGAATAATAAATCACGAGCTGTTGAATGGACAGTTAAAGTTCCAGTAAATAAACACACTTCTTGTTTCTCAACGAACGAATGATTGATTGTTTATTTATTTTCTGTTCAAAGCAATTAATTTCCTGTGCAGCTCTACATCCGGAACGAAACATCATTGTTCTCGGTACGGAAACAAGCAAATTATTGATCTATGATACTCTATCATCGTATTATATTACGACGATTGTCTTGAAAGGAAATACAGGTGTTAAAGCCGTACGATTTTCTCCTGGTTTGTAATTGAGAATAAAAAAAGAACAGCTGAATTTTTATTCGATCTTGTAGATGGAGTTGATCTGGCAATTGGATTGCAAAATGGAACGATTTGGATATTTGATGTGATTGGTAACGGTGAATTTCGATTGAGAACGGATGGAACAGCTCAAGTATGATTTTATCTTGTCAATAATTGAAAGGTTAATTTCTTTTCTTAGCGTCAAAATTCGTCAGTAACTGATGTTATTTGGTCGATTGACTCGAGTTATTTACTAGGAATCTATAGTGATAATAATTATAATATTTGTAAGTTAAAATCAAATGAATAATAATTTCAAATCATATTCGACTTGTTGTAGGGTCAATACCATCGTTCGATATTGTCAAAGGAAAAAACATTCAGAATATCACTTGGTTTCAAATGTCACATCCGATCACTTGCAGTATGCTTGGTATGAGATCAAATCTCTCTCTCTCTTGATTTCTCAATTTGAAATTTCTCTTGAATAGATAAATCGATCGTAGATACACATACATCTGCAATTGTTCTCTCGGCTAATCTCGTTTTTTGTTTGAGTAAAGATGGACAACTACGTGTGTTTCATCATTATTATGAGGTAAAAGAAAGTATAAATTAATGTTTGTTTGTTTTTCTGATTTTCTTCTTAGCGTCATTCTCAAACATTTCAATTCGGTCTTGGCATCGTACAAAATCTAACTCCAGCATCGGATAATAATGCATTTCTCTTAGCAATCAATAATAATTCAGCAATTGTCGAAATTCAAATACAAATCGAATAAAAAAATTCAAATTATAATCATTCGGAGTAGTAAAAAAAAATAAAAAAGATTGAAATGAAAAGGATCGAAAAATAATGTCAATTGAGATTTGCTGCAAATGATTTTGAACGAGTTAAATCACCGAAATTCATAGCTGATTGAGAGCAAATAGGTAAATCACGAGTTGTATCACCAAATGTTTGACCACAACGATATTTACGTTCTAAAACAATGTGTTATTTTGAATCGAATCAAATCTTGTTGTCAACAAACTTACGCGGTAAATAACCGGTATATTTCGGAATCATGCCAGATCGTGCATAAACACGAGTCGAAGCCGCTGAACGAGCTTGTCCAAAATTCACGAGGCTTGTTGTAAAACTTTTAAAACGATCAAAAAAACGATTAGGCAAATCAGATAGCAATGAATTACTTAGCACGATTGGCATAATCGGGCAAGGAGTCATTATCAGCTGAAGCTGAAAAGTTTGTTGTCGAATTTGAAGTCTCAATTGCAAAACGATTGAGAGCTTTTTGTGCTGCTTGACGGTAGGGCGCACCGAGACCGACACCGATCGGTATCATTCGAGGAATGTAACCTTGATAGCCAGGTATCGGTCCTTCGAGAGGTGCTCGACGATCGGCTAGAATTTTTTTTCTAAAGCTAAAAACAAAACTGAACTCAGCAATCCGTCGATCGTCTACCTCGTTGAGAGATTTCAGTCGGATGATAAGCTCGATGATAATCGAGAACATGTTTGACAACTGTTTCACTGTTCAACGGCTTGCTTTTGGGATAGGCACTTATTGTACGATCGAGATTTCTCATTTTTTGTCGTTCTTGTTCGTAAGTTGCTTTCGTTGTTGCATTACAAGCATCGGTTTCAATACGATATCGAGCACCATTTTGATATTTTCGTTGAGGAACATAACCTTGAGACGTGTAAGATCCTTTTTGCAAATCAAAACACGAAAAAAACAACAACTCACCAGCATAACCCGGAATGAGACCATCGGGAAATTCTCGAGTGACATAGGGATCTGATTGATCGACTTTGATGATTTCCGATTGAGTTCGTTTTAAACGAGGATAATCCTGCGCTAAACGGTGGGTTTCTTCACCGTAGGTGTGACCCTGTCGAAAACGTAATTGATGAATATGTCCGCCGTATCTTGACAGACAAAAGGAAGCAATAGAAATGTCAAACATGTCTTAGGTTTCATTTCGATTACTTGGGAATTTCTGAGCCTTCTTTTAGATTAGCAAAATGTCGTCGAGCTTCAAGCGTCGGTCCACCGCCGAATTCTACAGTCGTCATGTTGTTTTCTTTTTTAAATTTTCACAACTGAAAAAAGGCTAAAACTTAAATAAACAAATTTATTCGTCTCACTGCTCATTTTACATTGCGATCACTTGGCAACGACCTCTACTCGATCTTTATCGGCATATTTATGCATCGTTTGTTGAAACATTTTTTATTGGCGGATATTTCAATACGCTTTGTTTATTCATTTTGACTTTGTGTGTGAATATCGATCATAGTTTGCTTTCATTCGAATCAAATTCCGATGAGTACAGACGTAATCGCTCCAGCTGATGTTCCATCTGAACCGGTGACAACGATGGAAACAGAAGTTCAACCAACAACAACAACTGACGAAACTCCGGCTCCGGTGAATGGCAACACAACGGAAGACGGACCACTTCCAGCAACAACAGAAAACAAAGGAGAAAAACGAAAACGTCCGACAAAAAAATCTGTCGAAATCGATGAAACAAGTGTGTCGAACTCACGTCCAAGACGTACGTTAACCAAACGTGAAGATCCACCACCGCCTGCACCCGTCGTCAATGGCAGCGGTCGTAAATCAAAAACTCAACCAGCTCCTATCGAAGACGATGAAGAACGAGATAAGACTGTGCCCACGGCTCATGACGTTGCCGATGTTGTTTGGGTGAAAATGGGCGGTCATCCCTGGTGGCCAAGTATCGTTATTCGCGATCCAAATGATAGCACAAGTTCGTTTACAAAAGTTGTCGGCAATGCTCGACCAAAACGAACGTATTTCGTGTCATTCTACGGTTCAACAGCTGATTTTGCTTGGGTACCTGATTCGACAGTCATACCTTATCAAGGCGTCGAAGCATTTACGACCTACGCTCAAGAAGCGGTCGATAAAGCTGTGACAAAAAATCAAAAAGAACAATTAACTGAACGATTTCAATTGAAAGTGACCATGAGTCGACGAGAAGATTGGGAATCGGCTGTGAAAGAAGCCGATCTTGCTCTCAGTCAAACAAGCGAAAAACGTTTGGAAGATATCGAACCTAAACTTCAATTTTACACATCGAAAACAACGTCATCCGGTCGAAAATCGAAAGCTAAAGTCGAAGAACCTGTCGAATCACCGGTGGCATCAACTGAAGAAGAAGACGAGGACGACGACGACGAAGAGGAAGAAGAAGAAGATGTTAAACCAGCTCGAAAAACTGCTTCACTCAAAGCTAAATCCAACGACGGCGCTACTCCGCCGGCTAAACGTCGTTATGTCCGTAAATCAACTGGAACGAATGAAAATACGACAACCAATGGTTCACATGACGATGACGATTCACCGAAGAAACGTGGCCGACCACGTATAAGTAAACCAGCGGTTATCACCACCAACAACAATGGCCAATTGAAGAAACCAATTAAAAAACCTCAAGCTTTTGCAAATAAAGTCGAATCACCATCGACAATTAATGTTCTCAATGGTCAACATCATCGATTCGAAACACGTGTTGGCTTTCTTTCACCATACGAAGAACAAGAAATCTTCGATATTGTCGATCAATTACGTACAAATAAATCATTCGATGAAGTCGAACAATTAGCTAAACAACGGTTCGAACAGATCCTCTGTGCCAATTTAAATAAAACACAAGTGGACATTCCACAAGACTGTATGTTTCTTCTTTCGATCTATTCTTTCAATTAGTTTTGTTTTTGTTTTGTTCAATAGGGTTTTATTCATTTCTTTTTGCACATCCGAGTCTTATTGTGAAAAATTCTCATTGGTTCAATGAGAAAACTTCATCGGATCTATTCAATAACTCCGATATTCTCAATGATATCAATCAAAATCAATCGCCAAGCAGTATCCAAGTACTTAAATATCAATTACGAATTCTCTCGAAATTGTACGCGAATCAATTACAAATTCGTTCAACAAATGTCTAATTCAGTTTGTTTGTTCTGTCTATTGTGTGTAGATCCTTTGCTTATGTTTATTCTTGTTGTTTTCTTATTCGGAAATAAAATGATGTCTTGTCTTTTTTTTTCGTCAAATCGAAATGAATAAAAGCGCGAATTTAAATGGGAAAATGCTTTTCTCATCGACGAAACGAACATTTCTCGATGAATGATCTCAATGGAATCGAAAACTACTATTCATTGATGTCGAAACGAAAGGTTGATGTTCTTCGATGGATGATCGATTCTCAAGGACCGTGGAAAGCGCCGAATTCATTTGTAGACTTTCAATTAACTGATGCTTATAAAACTCCACTAAAAATTTCAAATGAAGACGAAATACAAAACAATGTTGACAAGAATATTTCGATTCATTTTCAAACTGTCAGTTCTAATTTAGCAATAACGAACTCAGATGATGTCAAAAATGACGTTTTATTAGATTGGTCAAGTGGTTGGTAAAGTTTTTCTCGAAATAAAGCAATGCGATTCGTACGCCATCTTGTACTGCATAGCTGCGATAGAGAATGCATCAGCTGATTGACGTTGTTGTTTATAATATATATATATATATATACATTCTATATATTGTTTATCTCTCTCTCTTGATTATTATTTGAATTCATATTTTTCATTTGTCCTATTTGATCTCTGTCTCTCAACAATCATGGAATGGATTATACTTGTCCGACAACTTACGCTTATTTTACTTGTTGTTTAATAATTTCATTGAATATAGTTTATTTTCTTTTTACATTAATTAAATTCTATATTCAATATCAGCGAAGACAAATTCAACATAGAATGTCGGAGAAATCCACTGAGTTTCTTGCTCAGACGACGACAACATCAACAATAAAATTAGGTTTCGAACGTCTTGCTCAATTATATCCACATGTTAACGATGATTCACCATTACCCACTCGATGGAGTTCAAAAGATAGAGCATCAACATTAGCTCTTCAACCGACTAATCTTTGTGTGATATATAAAGGTCCTGGTAAATCTCACAAAGATGCGGCTAGTGTTCGTGCCGATCATCCTATACCGACATTGACGGGAATCTATTATTTTGAAATCAAAATTCTCAATAAAGGTCGTGATGGTTTCATAGGCATAGGTCTTTCAACAAGTGATGTTAGTCTTAATCGTTTGCCTGGCTGGGATAAAGGCTCGTACGGTTATCATGGCGATGATGGCAATGCATTTTGCTCGTCAGATACAGGCGTTTCCTATGGGCCAACATTTACAACAGGCGATTACGTTGGTTGTTGTGTAAATTTTCTTGAGAATACATGTTTTTATACTCATAATGGTTATAATATCGGTACTTCTTTCAAAGATATTCCGGTAGGATGAATAATAATGACGATTTGAATCGTTTTTTTTTGAAAAAAAAATTGATTTTTATATATTTGACAGACTGAAATCTATCCAACAGTTGGTTTACAAACTCCACTCGAATCTATCGAAGCCAATTTCGGACTTAGTCCATTTAAATTCGATATTGATAAATATATGGACGTAGGCTTTCTCCTTTTCTGTTTTAGAAAAAATCTATGAACTTGCTATTTTTCAGGAATATCGAGAAAAAACACGTCGATCAATAATCGAATGTACATTAAAAGAAAATGAACTTCTGCATCAAACTCATCTACGTCGTATTGTATCGACATATCTCGTTCATTACGGTTATTGCGCAACAGCTGAACAATTCAATAAAAATGCTGAAAGTGTCTATGCAGATGAATTAAATTCAATGAGAAATCGGCAATGTAAACAAAAAATTATAAAATAAAGAAGAAGTTTTTTCTTTTTTTTTTTAGTTATTCAACATCTAATTCTCGAAGGACATATAACACAAGCAATTGAAAAAACCCAAGAACTTTTCCCAACATTATTGAATAATAAAAATCTTCTATTTCTTCTCAAAGTTCGACAATTTATTGAAATGATCAATGGAACTGAAAGTGAAATCAATTGTACACAAAAGAAATCGTCAAATCAAACTGTTAATCTCATGGATATCGATGATGATTTATATGAAAGTAATGGTTTTACCAATGGACATTGCGAAAGTAATGATGATGATGAATTACTAATACGAATTCTACAATTTGGAAAAGAATTACATGCACTTAAACAAGATCTCAATCATGATTTTGGAGACAATCCACAGAATGATAAAATCTTACAAGTAGAAAGAGAAAACGAATGAAATTTTGATTTAATTTTTTTTGTTGATTTTCAAGGAAGCATTCAGTCTACTTGCATATCCCGATCCGAAAATTTCCCCTCTAGCTCATCTACTCGAACCTTCACAACGTGAAAGTGTATCAAGTGCATTAAATAGTGCCATTTTAGGTAACAAACGTTCTCTCTCTCGCTCATATTTCATTGTGTCTCATTTTTCTAGAGGCTCATGACATGCCGAGACATCCGGCTTTAGAAGTTCTCGTTGGTTATCTAACCGAATGTGACAAACTCATGCACAAGAACAATATACCGGATTGTGCTTTCATTGAATTGAACAAATATTTGCGATAGAATGTAAACGTATTATTAGAGCAGCACAGTTTTGTTTCTCATTGAACTCTTAGACAAGAAATTGATCTACATTGTACAGTGTATTATGTCGAACACACATTTTTTTTGCTGCTTTATATTCTATGTATTTGCGACATTTCTTTCTTTCTTTCTTTTTTTTCTGAGCAACAGTCATTAGTATAAAGAAAAATAAACACGAGGCCATTTCCAAATGCCTGTTGCTGGTGATTCAAAAAAAAAAAAGAAACAAAATTTATTTATAAAACAAAAGGTATCACAGCTTTTCGATTCGATGGATATTCGCCTTTGAATTTCTCCAAATAGAATCTAGAAAATGAAAATTAGTGGAGATTTTTATCGCAATTTTTTCGTTTGCATACTGATGATGATGTAATGCACGGCCAAAGCCAATGTTCGCCCATGTAAGGAGAGCAAAGCCTAGCGTAGGAAATGTCCACGCACAAATTGCGTAACCTGTCCATTCGATTGATTCAGCGAGAAAATTCGCACCGGATACATATTCAAATAGGCCACCTCGAGGAATTTTATACCCATCTTCGTTGCCTCTTCGTAGATTTCTTAGAATTGAATCAGCTTGTAGATTTAATAGAAAACCGAGAAAGAAAATAAATGAACCAAGAAGAAAATGTATTGATAAATAATCATATTTTGAATATGTTTCATAGACTAATAAGTCTTTGATAATTACATATGTATTTACAAAACAGAATACAAATGCTTGAACAACAATTGACAACGAACTCTTTTTACCATTACGAATTAGTATTGGATAAATAAAAACTCTGAACAAGAAAAATATGAATTCGAACCTGACTTAATGTGCGTGTTCTGTTACCTTTGAAAATAATGAATAAGATAAAAACTTATGAGTAGAAATTTTGTGTAATTAACGAACGACCAATATTGATAGAGAAGATAGATGGGAACAAAAAAACAAGGAGTCTCCTGAATGAACCATGCAATTCGTGCAGGTATGCCCTGATTTGTTTGATTATAACGGCCATACGGAGCTCGAATGCCTAAGAATGTCAATGCGAAGATGACAAATACGGATGAGAATAGTAAAAGATACGGATAAAGATATGTGACAAAGAACTGATCGGACATCTAAAATATAACCATAACCGATTACTTTATTTTGTGTTTCTTTGATAAGAATAAAAACAACAACCCAAAATGAGAAAAGAAAAAAAAACGAGAAAATCTGAGATTATTAAGCAGCTTGTTCACCAGTAAACCAATCGGGTACGATTCCGTTTTCTAAATATTTTTCTCGAAGAATAGATTCAGATTCTAATGTATCGAGAGCGCCAATAATCGAGCCACCTAACCATGCCGAATAATTCAATTGTGAAGGTGGCGCATGAAAACGAAATTGTTTTATCGCTAGTTTATTTACATATGGAGCAACGGTAACGAGATTTGTTAGTTCTGCATTGAGACGATGAAGAAATCCGGGCATCATGGCTGTGCCACCGATGACGAGGATGTTATCAGCAAATTGTCGACGAAGATCAAGTGACGACTAGAGAGAGAGAGAGAGATGATTTTATTTGAAAATGAGAAAATGAGATCGATTGTACTTGAAGAAGAGCATCGAGAATGAGTGTTGCCACGGATTTGCCATCGATGTCTTGTTCGAAAAGAACTTCACAAGCGAATTCTCTGCATAGACCTGGAATACGAATGATTGTCTCTGTGCCAAGTGGATAATCGATGGATGTAGCTTCTTGAAAAGGCTCTTTTTTAGCGTGAAGTTGAGCACGAGCAAATGGCGAAACAAAACAACAACGAACTGAATTCACAAATAAAAAAATTTATCTTCTCGTATCAACAAACTTTTTATATCTTCAAGAATCTCTTCGGTTAATTTCAAATTCGCTTCACTAAACGATTTCTTTTGTCCTTGATGAATAACAAGTGCATGTTGAGTTAACAACAATTCGATTTGTCTAAAATCAGCAATCATTTTCTTAACAAACAAACAACAACATCATCATCATCAAACTTGTGTATGGCTTCGCCGGCATAAGGTAAACTATCGAATTGAACTGCTAATGGCACACCTTCAGCCACCGGCATGATCTGTGCTTCTTTATAGGCCACATCGAGTACTAACGCCGTACTACGACCGAGCGTAAACGTTGCACCGAGATGCGAAGGAACAAAAGCTAATGACGATGCCTAAAGGAAATGTCAACGTTTTTGTTCTTCTTCGTCTTCTATTCAATTCAATCAAACCTCAAATTGTTTCAATAGAATATCAGCTAATAAATGTCGAATACGTGTCGGTGTAATAACCGATTCGACGATCACAACACGTCGTTCTCGACAATTGGCAATGTTATATCTGAATAACAAAAATTTTCAATTTGTTTTCTTTCTTCTCTCTAAACGTACTTGTAATAAATCAATCGAATAAATTCAGTCAATCGTTCGCGTAAACTCAGTAAATCCGAACTCTTATCATCGAAAACTCGTTGTGTCTACAAACAGACAAACAAACAAACAAACAAATGATTCCACGCTCCTTTCCACCTACATTTCCGTGAATCGTCACTGTTGTTGGCACGATATGTCTTGGCGACGAATGCCCAGCAAAACCACACCTTTACATATCAATCAAAATCAATTAAATTTTTCATTTCTTACTCATAATTTACTTTGTATACGCCTGGCCGAGGTCAATGACGACGGCAGTTTTTTCACTTGCTGCAAGAGTATCAATGAATGACGTCATGAAAAAAATCTGAAGAATAAAAAAAACGCACAATTATTAGTTTGTTAATTATGAGCATCCGTTTTTTGTTGCCAGTATAAGAAAAAGAATTTCATTCTCGTCAATTTACAAATGGAAGAAACAAATAGAATCAAATTGAATATGGCTGCTTATCGTCGTGTTAATATCGAACATCAAATTCAAGAGAATCTTCTCAAACAAACTCATTTACTAAATCTACGTTTGTATCAATCGCGTGAGGTTCTCTTTCGACGACAGAAGAAAATCTTCGAATATCAACAACGTTCATCTCAACTCAAACAAATTGCCAATGAAATCAATCGAAAAAACTATCGGATCTATCTCGACGAACAAATCCGCGTCGAACAACAAAAACAAACCGAAACCAACCGACAGAAATCTCTTCTTCTCAAACAATTCGACGAACTCAAACACACCATCAACGATCCTCATTCGACTCTCTCGACATTAGCCGCTCTCTCTCGCTCACTTCTCTCTTTAGAAACGCAAATAAAATAAAAGATGTTTGTTTTTTTTTGTTCACTCTTCTTGTATTTCGATAAAGATCTTAGAAAATCAAAATAACAAAACAAATAAATCATTGTTTTCTTGTCGTTGATTTCGCATTTGCTTTTATGCGACCGATTGAGCGTTGGCAGCGATACGTGGCCACAAATCGGCACATTCCTTGGCAACGGGTCCCGTGATAGCCGAACCTTTAAGTTCGCCTTTATTATTCACTATCACGCCGGCATTATCTTCGAAATAGATAAATGTACCATCCTTTCGACGGAATGGCTTTCGTTGACGGATGACAACAGCTGGCATAACTTTTTTACGTAGATCCGGTTTACCTTTCTTGATAGTTGCTGAAAAAAAAACGACGAAAAATCGAAGTTTGTTTATTTGATTTTGATGTTAAAACAAAAACTTACAAATGATCATGTCACCAACGCAAGCAGCTGGCAATCGATTGAGTCGGGAGCCGAAGCCTTTGACGGAGATGACGTACAAGTTCTTAGCGCCCGTGTTATCGGCGCAGTTGATCACGGCACCGACGGGTAAACCGAGCGAGATACGGAATTTACCACCTCCGACACCACCACGACCTCGTTTAGCTGACATGATGTACGATTAGATATCTGAAAAAGTTGGATTTTTACTTAATTATTTTTCGTATTTACAAAAAAAAACGACAAAAAAAAATAGATTTTCTTTCGACACCGATCGAGCTGATCAACCGGCGAATTCGATTGCCGAACACAATCGAAATGTTTCGACGCTAATAATTCATTCGCAACGCAGTTCGGTATGATCGACGTGATAATACCAGAGAACCGAAATCAGTTGACTTTTGCGAGATACGGTCGAGTCTGTTCATCTGAACGAAGAATCACGCAGTCTTTCGATCGAATCGATTTGTTCGAAAGGCAAAGAGATCTACAATGAGCAGATTTATTCGTTATTTTTGTTGTTTGAGATCACAGAAAAATTACTCAACAGAAAAAAAACAACTGAGGCCAATGTTAATTGCGCGTCGGCTTACTTGCATATTGCCAATAGGGTAGGAGAGGATAGAACGAACGTAAATCGAGAGGTGAAGATGTTGGAAAGAGAAACGTGGCTGGAGAATTCGAATTGAGCACTAGAATAACGAATTTTAGCGTTGTTTTTTTGCTTAGAAAAGAAGTTTGATTTACAATTGAGATCTTTGGTGATGGGAATTTCGACTGGCTGTTGTTCATCGGCGGCATATGGTGGCGAAAACCGACCATGTTTAGCTAAATCTTCGGTCCATTTGAGGAGAATTTGATGTTTATTGGTGACAGCTTCTTGTAAACGTGTGTGTTCAGCGAGATTCGCTTCGGTTAACGAACTATGTACAGGTTGTTCGATCTGAACGGGCATTGGTTCATTTGGAATGTCGACGATCGATTTCGATCGATGACGTTTGAAATTGGCGGTTATCTGATGAGAGAAATTCAATCGGCTACGTTCGATTTCATTCTGCTGTAAGATCATTGCCGATGCACGAGAACTTGCTTCGCGACGTGCTCGTGTGACGGGTTCGGGGACGTGTGTTGTGCTGTTTTTTCGAATAGTTGAACAATATTGAAGGAGAGTGGTAGTGGTTAGATTTGAAAGACGTTTTGGACGTGAAGGAATGAGAGTTTGAGACTGATGACGGGTAGGTTTACGAGTTGTTGCCGATGGTTTGCCTGCACGAACACGAGGTGACATGTTTAAGGGAGAAAGAAATGGGCTATGGATATCTAAGGAGAAAATATTGGATAAAAGACAGAAAGAAATCTGTTTCGATAAATAACAAACAACGAATGGCCATTGGACTCTCTTGGCCTTCGTCGGAGAGTTTCAGTGTCCAAAAAAACGTTTGAATTGAAAATTATTTTTTCTAATTTATTTCAAAGAAAAATTTAAATCAATTTTGCAGAATTTTATTTTTACAAATCACATATTTCATTTTCGGTAGATGTCGCTCGAACATTACATCAGAGTTATTACGCACGCGTTTTTTTAATGACGGTAGACCATCTAACAGAGATAAAATCCTAAAAATGTTCGCTTTTTCCAACAATTAAGTTTTCGTTAATATTTTGAAGTTTTGTCTGTTTGAGTAATGCATCATTATTTATCAACTTTTTCTATTTCCTTCAAATACTGCATCATATTTATGATGTAAATACGATAAAATCGAAAAACAAGACTAGCCGTAGGCAATGCTGACACATTGAAAAATGAGTTAATGAAGCTTGTCAAAGTATAAAACTTGTTTATTTTATCATATCGAAAACAAAAAATGGTCGACGTCGCGCTGGCTCTACGTGTTGTGCCATTAGGTGGCAAAATTATCAAATCGATTGTGAAAATAGCACTGGAAATTCGTCAGAAAGTTAAAGAAGTTAAAGCAAATCAACGACGATGTGCAACTCTAAGTGAGCGTATCGATCGAATTGCTGACCATTTGAATTCCAATGCTTTACAAAAGAAAATTGAGTCCGATGGTGGTGGTCCAATGGAACGTACATTGAAGAGATTCGAAAAATTTCTCGGTGAATGTTATGAATACATTTCATTATTCGTCGATATGTTATGGATAGAGAAATTTCTTTTTGGTAAAGCATATAAAGAACGATTTCAAGATTTCAATGAGCAATTGAATTTATATTTCGGTGAATTTTCAATGGGTTTAAACATACAGAATTTCGTCGATAAAGTTCGAGATGAACGTGATAAACGAGAAGATCAATGTGAGTTAGAGTTGACAATTGCAACATACAAACAACAGAATATCGAATCAACAAAACAACTCGTTTTCAACAAAATCAATAATCTCAAAGTATCAAAAGAGAATATTTTCATCGATGGTACTTGGACGTTACGTTATTCAATCGATGATGTTTGGCATGGGCCGTTTAAACAAACAATAAATTTTCATCCATCGACTCAAACATTCGACGGTGAAGGGAAAAACAAAATTGGAGAGTATACATTGAAAGGAACTTATTCGACTCAAACGAATCAACTTGATTTTAGTCATCGGTATAAACAAGGAACAGGAAATCCTTATTTAAACAACGGGCAAGAGTGTCAATATCAATTGAAATGGAATGAAGAGAAACGAATATTTGAGGGTGTTCAATATGCAAGACGACAGGGCAAACGAGTTCCGGTTGGAAATATTGAAATGAGTTTATCAACATCGAATTAAACATTTTATTTCATTCAGAAAAAAAACAAACAAGTTCACTATCGACTCGAGGAACGACGAAGAGAGTTCCCTTCGACTATAAAAATAAACGAAAATGAAAATGTAAAATAAAGAAGAAAAAAAAATCTTACTTTCGATTAATTCATCTGATCGACAGAAAAATTCAGTTTCAACCATTTCATTATTTTGCCAAAAACAAAGTCGAAAATCGAGAACTGATTTTTTCAATTGAAATTTATCGATCAAGTTTTTTACATTTTCACCAACGAGTGAATAAGGTGAAGAGGTATCATCTAATCAAAATAAATAGAAAGATTTTTCTTCTCAAGAAATCATACTCAATGCATAGATGTGCGTGAGATTTTTCAATTCGTTTTGTTTCAAACGAGTAAACATCAGATTTTTAAAACTAAACAACAAAATATAAGGTCTTTTATCTACATTCTGTGAGATTAGTTACGATTTTTGTTGTGATCGAAGGTCTTCTCGAGATAGTCTGAAGTAGATCGATTGATTTAGATCAGTGAGAATTTCATCACTTTTCTTTTTCATTGGACATAACAACGGATACGGGTGATGAAACCAGATGCCATGATATGGCACAGTCAATCGACTAACTCGAATATATAGATTACAGGAAGAGATGTTCATATATGAAGGTGATGGAAGCTAAAACCGAATAAATAAAGTGAAAACGGAAACAGCTGGAATATGTTCTTACACTGATGGTTATCATTTTTCGATCGATACCTTTCAAATATCTTCCTGAAAGATTTTTTCTTGGTTTTTTTGGCATTTGAATGATATTTCCATTAAATGGCACATCGATTATTTCACTTAAATATCGAACATGATATTCTCGTTCAGGTGGAATGATGATATTCAAACCAGAACTGATAATTTCTATAGATGGTTGAAGTTGAAGATTACATAATACAACATCTAAAGTTATTTCAATCAAACCTTCAGATTGATAATTATCATTGATTTCTGCGAATGCATAATTAAAAGCGATCAATTCATTTTCATCTACAATATTTTCAAACGAAGATTTGTACTGGTAAAAAGTCAAATAAACTCTATTTGTGTTACCTATTTCCAGCATTCCATCAGGAAATAAACTATCGTCATCGATCCAATCGACATTATAGGCTTCTTCCATTTCGAAAATAATCTGCAAAATGAAATATCGAAGATGATTTCGTTTGTTTTGCTTCGTTTAATGTTCATTAATCAACACTTGATTGATGGAATGAACAGTAGAAGAAAAAGAAGAGAATAGCTCTATCTGTTCATCTTTATCGCTCCTACTTGTGAAATGTAATTTATCTTTTTTTTTAAGACGTTCATCTTCACATATAGTGAGAGAAAGAGAAAGAGAAACATAATAAACGACTATCTTGAATATGAAAGGAGAGAGAGATTAAACCGAATAGATGAACAAGTTATCACATTTTTTTTTATTGAAATCGTGTTCAAACATAGTCGATTTAAGAATAATCGAAACATACGACATATATAAAAGTTAGAGGCTACAATTTTATTTCGAAAATGAAAATTTCGAAAAATCATATCACTGTAAGAATGAATTCATTCGATCCCGAATATTGTCTAAACAAATTACCCATTTTTACTCAGTGTCAAGAACAAAATACATCGACCAATGTTGGAAATCATGATGCAACGAAATTTATTGATTTTGTTTCCATTTTTGACAATATATGACTACCTGTGATACAACTTCGTCTTTATCAAATGAATTATCTCAATAATTAGGATTATCAATCACAGTATTTTGGCTTCAGATACATCATCTCTCTTGTTTCTCTAAACATCTATTCGCTGATGACCTAGTACTAGTAATACACCAGCTTTCGCCGAAACACAATACAAGCAAATTAAACATATATACTACTCTGACTTAACAATAACATCGAATTAGAAAAACCAAATGACTTGAAATCTACTAAAACAAATGTTAAATGTGTAATTTCTACCAGCGTTTTCTCAGTTGTATACGTCATCAACATGCCAATAAAAGGAAGACCGAGACATTATTATATGAAAATTTCAAATGTTGTATTTTTCCACCGTGAATCAAATGTAATGATTCAGTGATAAATATCTTGATAGAATATTTTGTTAATTAACCGTGACTACCTTTCAAGGTAACTCATACATATATATTTGATATAGTCAGTCAATATTTTCACATATCATACTATTATTTCATAGAAAGAAAAAAAAACAAGATCCTCCTCAACTTCAAAAATGGCCGATATACCTTTAGGTGTAGGTGCTATCTCAGCCGTTGGTAAACTTGTTGGAACTATTGTTAAATTAGCACACAAGATCTATCGCAAAGTTAAAGATGTCAAAGCAAATAGACGACAATGCAAAACTTTAAGTGATCGTATCAGTCGAGTTGCTGATTATTTGAATTCAAATACTTTTCAAAAGAAAATTGAATCACATGGTGGTCCTATACTACGCACACTGGAAAAGTTTAAAGACTTTGTCAATGAATGTTATGAATACATTTCACTGTTCGTCGATATGTTATGGATACAACAATTTCTTTTCAGTCGATCACATAAAGAAGAATTTGAATATTTAAATGATCAATTAGGTTTATATTTTGGTGAACTTTCCATGGGTATAAATATAAAAAATTTCATCAATAAAACTCAAGATGCTTACGATAAACAAGAAGATTTACGTGAATTGATATTAGCAATTGAAGCTGAAAGACAAAAAGATAATAAAAAACAATTCTCATTAATGCGACACAATAAAGAAAGCATGGAAGATTTAGCACATGCGATACTAGAGAGAATGAATCGTATCGAAGAACAGTTGGGTGATGATAATCGAGGACGACCAAAAAATGCAGCAGCAGAACGCAAAGGCCCACAAAAACGTCCACATTCAGCTCTACCTTTTCAACATCAACAAGTACAAGATCTTTTCGTCAATGGCACTTGGGCATTACGATATTCATTAGATGATATTTGGCATGGCCCATTCAAACAGACAATGATCTTTCATTCATCGACTCAGACATTCGAAGGTGAAGGAGAAAACAATGTTGGAAAATATGCATTAAAAGGCAAATATTCCAATAGTACATATGAAATCAATGTTCGACAAATTTACAAGAAAGGAACAGGAAATCCACACTTAAATAAAGGACACGAATGTCGATATAAATTGACATGGAATAAAGACAAAGGAATATTTCAAGGTTCTCATTATAAACCAAAGAACGGCGAAATGGTTGTTGCAGGCAATGTCGAAATGACTTTGCTAGCGCGTAGTTAAATTGACTCTTCTTTTTTTTTTGGGTGTATGTTTTTTGAATAAACTGTTCTGTCAGATAAAAGTAGCGTCCTCTGTTGAAATTCTCATTCGTTTCTCATTGGTTTGTCCACTAAATACCTTGTCCCGACTTGATACGCTGGCAAATACATACATACAGACAGATCAATCGTCGACATAGCATTGATAAAAAAAAAACTATGCAGTTGCATCTGAGTGCTTTCATTCTGTTCATTGTTTTAATTGAATCAATCAATTCAATAAGTTTTCATTTGCCAATTAACACTCGAAAATGTTTGAAAGAAGAAATTCACAAAGTAGATTGAGTTGTTGTTCAAGTTCAATAGAAAAGATTCGTTTCTCTTTAAGGATACAATGGTAACAGGTGATTATGATATAACTGTTCTTCCTGGTCTACAAACTCATATCGATGTTAAAGATACCAAAGGTCATACACTTTACAATAAAGAAGATGCGACTAAAGGCAAATTTGCATTTACAACTGAAGAATATGATATATTCGAAGTTTGTTTCGAAACGAAAATACCTGCTGGTCAAGAACCACATCATCTCTCTGCTCAACATACAACAAAAGAAGTTTCAGTTAAGATTAAACATGGTGTTGAGACCAAAGATTATGATGCACTTGCAAAAGCAAATAAATTAAAACCATTAGAAGTTGAATTAAGTCGTCTCGAAGATCTTTCAGCTGCCATTGTGTCCGATTTTGCTTATATGAAGCAACGTGAAGAGGAAATGCGTGATACCAATGAATCGACCAACAACAAGGTGCTCTACTTCTCCGTCTTTTCAATGATTTGTTTGTTAAGTTTAGCTATTTGGCAAGTTCTTTACTTACGTCGCTATTTCAAAGCTAAGAAATTAATCGATTAAATTCCTTCAAAAGACTAAAAGCGTGTTTTTTTTCTTGTTTCTCTTTTACTGTTCGTTCCATAACTAATTTAGGTTTTTCTTTTTGATTTAATCTCGTTTGTTTTTTCTAAATAATATTTTATTGGCCACTGAAAGGAAAAAAACAACCGAACACGTCACATTGCATCATTATAAAAACTAAGAAAAAGTATTTCACAACAACACAAAATGACGTCGTGGAGAGAAGGTGCAACTGTTTACGGATCGAATGATTCGTTTTTGATTTTGAATATATTTTCAAAAGACATAGCTGATGATCTTTTCTATAATTTGCACAAGGAAATTCAATGGAAAAGTATGCGTCAACGAGGTAAACGTGTTCCTCGTGAAATTTCAATTCAAGGAACGATTACAATAGAAAACGACGACGAATACGAACCATTGTATCGTCATCCAGCTGACGAACAACCTGAACTGATTTCTTGGACACCGACCGCTTTAGAAATCAAACAACGAATCGAACAAGTTCTTCAGCAAACGATCAATCATGGTCTCATTCAATATTACAAAAATGGACGTGACAATATCGGCGAACATTCAGACAAAACATTGGACATTCTGTTCGGCTCGAATATCGTCAATTTCAGTCTGGGTGCAGCACGAACAATGATTTTGAGACATAAAAAAGATTATACACGTCGGCAAGATTTTAAAATGCCGCATAATTCTCTGTTCGTTCTCGGTTGGAACACCAATCGTGAATGGTATCATTCGATTCGGCCCGATCGTCGGCCTGCATCGGAAAAATCACCCGATGAATTAGCATTTTTCGGCGAACGAATCTCATTAACACTACGGACAGTTGCAACATTCGTCAATCGAAACACCGGACTTATTTACGGTCAAGGTGGTCGATATAAAACTCGTCAACAAGCAGAGGAAAATCAAAGTGAACACTACGAAAATGATGATATGGCAATGGTTCATGCATTCAGCGCCGAAAATCATCAATCATCAGAATTTGATTGGAATTTTCACTATGGTCAAGGTTTCAATGCGGTCAATTTCAAGATTCTCAATTCACAACGTCGATCAAAAACTTGAGAAATTAGGAATCGATTTTTTTATTTAATAAAAATAACAATAAAAACAACATATATGTGTGTGTTTACTGTACAATTTCAATTTAATTGATGCCATCATCAACAATTACTTGATTAACTGAATAAGTTTGAATGCAATTATCTAGATGAAGAAAAAGTATTTCTAAACGTCGGTCCAATGCTTTTAAATGCTCATCAACGAGAATCATTTGTAATTGTTCGATTGTTTGCAAAGATTGTTGAACTAATTTCGAAAGGCCCTGACGATACAATTGATACAAACGTTGAAATGTTGAATAACGAAAAAAACAACATTGTGTCAATGGTGCTAATATCGATAGATCATCGAAATCATATCGACCAAAACTTCGACCATTGTCAACGTAAACTAAACCTGTATTCAAACCAAACGCACTTATTCGCATCATATGATGTCGATCGAGATTGCCAATAAGAAAGTCAAATGCACATAGATCGATCATGTCCAGCAGCAATCGATTATGATAATCTTCGTCGATCATAATACGTTCATAGCAGAAATTTTCATTCGTTTCCCAGGCTGCTTTTTTCAATGAACTGTAGGATCGACGATAGGGATGAGTAATCTTATGCCACGCCACTTCAGGTGGACGTGGTAGAAGAATTTGAACAGAACCTTCTAGGTGATCACGTGGTTTACCACAGATTGCATGAGAAGTATCGCAGTAATATGAGCAATGACCACGGAAGCACGTATTATTTGCTAGAATAGCAAAAAAGTCACACCTTTTCGAATCTTATTCTTGATTTACCTGGTGAAATAAAAAATGATTTTGCTAATTCATTGGTTGCTTTTTCTTTGATATCACGAGTTATATTTATAAATCGACCGAAGACAGGTGGAACACGATGAAAGCCTAATACTCTAATCCAAAGTTGTCTTTTTATTAAATATAAATTTTTTTTCTTTTGACCCACTTATCAACATGAAATGCAGCTATCTCAGCATGATGTCTCTCGATATCGTTGAAATAAAAATGATCCGGTTGAGTTTGATAATTTCTCGGTACGCTGAAATTAATTTAATCGAAACAGAAATGATTTCTATTCAAAAAAATTTACCGATAGGGCTTCAAGAGACCTTGAATTCCATTCGGAAGGTTTAAAATAATTTTTATTTGTGTACCTTGTGGCATTTCACCTTAAGACAATCAAAATAAATCATTGAATACTCGTTTTTTTTTCGACTCACTAGCTTCGGATATGTCGCCATGCCGTAGGATTTTTAATAAATTTTGAAATATTGCACTGTTCGGGTCATAGACGTCGTAATTAGTCACAGTTTTTATGTATTCATACCATGTTGTATTTAATCTCCTAGAAAATTTACATTCGATTTGATCGAAACAAATGCAAACGCATGACGTGCATTTTCTTATCTTATAAAATGATCAAGCGAAAAAAGAAACTAAGTAATGAAATATACATACATGGGCTCATCTTGTGCTAAATTATCGTGCATAATATCAGCTAAACTACGTATTGAATCATTTCGATGATTGTCCTTCCATTTAAGTATTGAGTATTGAGCAAAATCTCTCAATTGAATTTTATCCTGTTCAGTTAACGAATTTTCTTTGACGGTCGTAAAATTAAAAGACATTTTCGGATTCAATTTAATCAAGGGTTTTGAATTATAATTTTGGTTTATGAATGCATAGAGATCATTGATTTGTTTACTAGTTCGATGTGATGATAAGTGAGGCTTGATTTTAACTGTTGCTTGTAAATCATAGACATTGGTTTGATCAAGTGCCGACCAAAATGAAATATCTTTTGGCGGTTGAAAATGAAGTAGTTCATTGTTGATTTCATCTCGTCGTTTTTCTAATTCAATTGCTGACCAAATCAGAATGTAAAGTGTAAAAATAGAAATGAATGTCAATGTAATTAAACCGAATAGAATCGATGAACGTAAACGCATACGTAGATACCGCATTCATCGATGTGTTAACACAAAAATCGAGTCAATCTATCTCAAATTTCGAAAGGTAGAGTATTACTTGTTTATTTAATCAAGTGTTTTTTTCCTCGTTTTTGACGATGATTATTTGTCAAAAAAAAAGACGAGAGAGGGGGAAAAGAAAAAAAAATGTTTGTATTGACAAGGTCTGTCAAAAAAGAGAGCGTGTGTCTCATCTGTATAAATCGAAAAGAAAAACCTTACCGTCGACATAGAAGCACAGCTTGTCAGTGTGAATAATTTCTGATCATCGAATCACAAAAAAGAGCAAATATTCTTTCCCTTTTTCTTTTTCTTTTTCTTTCTTTCTTTTTTTTTGAATCAATATGAAGTTTATATTCTGTTTACATTCGAATTGCAACAAAAGAATTTAAAATTTTAATGACAGTTATCCTTTGATTATCTGTTTGACGAGCAAAGAGAAGGAAACATGTCATCATTAACTTAATTGATTAGTCTCTGATGAGAGCAACAAACTTCCGGAAAGAGACAAAAAATGTTTCCACTTCACTGTTAACTGTTCGTTATAGATTTCTCCATGAGTAAAAAAAAGAAGGAGAAACTCATGTTTATTTAATCAATTTAAGAAAAAAAGAAGAAAAAAGAAACTTTTGCCATAAAATACAATATAACCTATCGTTCCTTCTAAGCACATGTTTGCCATAGAGAAGAAGCAATTTCTTTTATTGCCTAAAACGACTATAGAAATCAAGATAAGGTGTCGCGTTTTTTTGTAATCAATACAAAATACACTCTTGACGACTTCTATCTGCTCTCTCTCTATCATTGATCGGGTCATTCGTAGTAAAATTTGAAGATGGGGCTAGCTATATTTCGAGTTTAGTTTAATTCGACCAATAACGAGAGTATATTGTCGAATGAATGAAAATTTATTTTCGGTAGAAAAGAAGAAAAAAAACATGAATGAAACTCTAATCGAACAAGTATTCGATCGTTTTTTACTGCAAACACAATTATCTCGTGATTATTTCGAACGATTTACGCAATTATTGAAAAAGAATTTGCTCGAAAATGTCGAATTGAAATCGTTGATTGCAACGAAAATCTCTCGTATTTGTTTTCCATATCATCAATCGAATCTAGTCACATTCGAGTATCAACTTCGTTTGATTCGATTTGCTTTTCAACAACAACAATTATTACAAATTGAACAATTGAAATCATCGAGTTTTCTCATTGAACTTATTCATCATTCACTTCTCGTCTATTCAAGTCTTCTTCGACATTTAACACTTCAAATCGGTATTCTTTTCTACGAACAAATCGATAATAATAACAAACAAACATTTGACGAACATTTTTTCAATGAAATTCTTCAACTATTTTCCTCCGATTCAAATCTCTACGTACAAAATACACTCGCACAATTTCTTGCAATTTATCTATCCAAACACGATCGATATGATCAAATCAAAACACTACCAAAAACCGATCTTTTCTTCAACATTCTCTGTCATTTCGATGAACATCATCAACAGATTCTCATCAATCAATTGAACATCTACGAACATCTTTCAGATTCATCGATTCAACGCATATTTATTCTTAAAACTGCAAAATATCTTGTCAATGAACAACAATTGATCACCTATCTCAATTGTTTACTACATCAATCTCTTTCTGATTATGTCTACATGTTGTTTTCGATTATTTCAATTCGATATGAATCGAAACAAACAATTGAACAGTTAGCTGCTTGTGTTAAATCTCTTTTTCTTTACATTCAACAAACGGAATTCGAAGAAATCGATGATATGGAATCGAGTGATTCTAATGAGAAATATATCGAACTTATGGAATCGATTTGTTGTTATCTATTCGACAACCAAATCGAATTCAATGATCTCATTTCAATGATTCTCGAAAATCTACAAACATTCATTCAAAATCAACAATCATTTATCTATGAATTCGATTTTTATTCTTCAACTATTGTCAAAGTTTTAAATGAAAATTTAATCAATGAAGAGAAATCTTTTGCTTTACTAATCAATTGTTTGACTTATCTCGAAGTCGATCGAGAGAAAACTTATGACAAACTTCTCATTTACATTCAACAACAACCAAGACAAACGATTGTTTATCAAGCATTTTTTCGTTTTATTCTCTTGTGTTCAATTGATTTCGAAGGGATCGAACCGATTGTCGATTATTTATTATTTCAACATGTCGATACACTTTTTCAATGGGATAAATACGATTGTGTTTTACAATTTCTCATTGAATTTATTCGAACTAAATCGATCTATCCATCATGGTTGAATATCGATCTTTTTCGACGAATAATTGAACGATTTATTTCGCATACAAATGAATATGTTCAAGCAAATCTTATCGAACTTTTTGCTTGTCTTATTCAATGCGAACTGCTCTCGCCATTCGATGAATATCTAACGAAGAATTTCGTTGAGTTAACTCAAAATTCTCTTGGTGATGTTGTTCGTCGTGCATTGGCTCATGCTTGGCATGTCATTCTGACGAAATCTACAGTTTCAAATCGAACTTATCGATTTTCTTTTGGAAATGAAATCGATGAGAAAATTTTAAAACAAATTATTCTCGAGCAAATTCCTCGATTAATTGGTGATGCTGGTTATGAAACAGAAATGCAATGTTTAGAATTAATTCGATTGATTCGAAACGAAACAAATGATTTGAACGATGTGTTAGAATTTCTGTCGAATGATGGCTGTTCAAATGAAATTAAAAGTCAAGCTCGAATGATTTTAGAAGAGAAAATTTTTAAAAACGAGAAAAACGAAATTTTAGAAGATGAATATGTATCGATTCTGCATTGGCTCGAACATCCCGATGAACATTTAGTACTTGACTGTGATTAAGAGAGAGTTTTTTTTGAGCAGATTCGCCGTTTTCTTCGAAAGTTTTCTAAATAAATCTTCATTTTCCGATCCAATTTGATTCCGTTGAGGCTCGATTAACGTGAGTGTCTGACATAAATAGCAAAGATGAGTGACTCAATTGAAGAAACTACATGTTTATCTGACTTGATTTCTTTGTAATGCTTGACCAATTGCTTGTGCACCTTTCGCTTCAATCATATTTTTAGAGATGTCGAGTGTGGTGAGCGTCTGAAATAAGTAGCCGAGATGACTAATACGAGAGAAGAAACTCAATATCCAACTAACTTGATTAGTTTCTAATCCTTGAGCAATTGCTAGGGCACCTTCCAGTCCGAATTTATGTAAGCAAAGTCTGAGTGTAGTGAGTGTCTGAAATAAGTAGCAGAAATGATTGATATGAATGAAGAAAGTAAATGTTCATCTCACTTGAGTTTGATCTAATGCTTGACAAATAGCTTGTGCTCCTTCAGTTCCGATTTTAGTGCCGGAAATGAGGTCGAGTGTGGACAGTGTCTATGCAAGATAGAGAGTATATTCAGTGTAGAGAATTAGATTATCAAATTTACTTGGAATCACTGGTAGCTATCCAGAATAGTATTGAGTCTTTTGCTTATATTGCTTGTGGATATGAATAGGTCTTCTTCAGTCAGATGATCGAATATACGATAAGTTATGTCGATCGGAAGTGTATAAAGTGATAAAGACATGTTTCTGCGAATGTAAAATAATATTTTATTTCGTGTTCGTGACGAGAAAAAACAGGTTTGTTTTATAAAGCTATGAGGTCAGGTCAGGTATTTTTGTAAATCTGCAGTATGCAAAGAATTGTTTAGAGATTGAGGAAAGTCACATAGAGCTTTCCAGTCTTGTGTAAGTATATAATAACTAATGAAATACTATAGTGAGAAAAGAAAAGAATCATTTGAAACTATAGAAACGGATGCGCGAAACGATTGCGTTCCATTATAACGGTTATGTTTTAGCGATGTCACTTTTTTTAATATACAAAGACAGGGATAAGAAATAGCCCATTTAAATCTTTTGAGAACTACGAAAAACGACTCGAATTAAACGCATACGTATAGCAATGACATGAAATATCAGCGATATACATTCACAGGTCCTTTTCAGAAAGAATGATTTCAAACAATCTACAGAATAGGCCTCAACTATATCATCCTAAATTCTTTCGAATGAGTCCAATTGAAAAATAAATTTCTTATTTCTACATTGATTAGAACATTTAGTATACTTGACTGTAATTAAGAGAGAGAGAGAGAGAGTTTTTATTATTATTCTTAGTAAAAGACGAAAAAAAAAATAAGGAATTTATTCTTGAAGATTGAAATTTTTCGAGCAGGTTTCATCGATTTGACATGAATCTACAAAAAGAAAATAAATTCAAAAATATTTTCATGAACATGTTTACCTGTTCCACAGCATATTCCATTAGCTGCACATCGACCATTGGGTACAGCTGAACAGGCAGTACTTTTGATTGTACATGGAGTTAGACTGTGGTCTTCTCTTGAACATTGACGAATGACACTTGCATGTCCAATACGACAGCCTTGATTTGTACAACAGATCGATGGGCCGTAGCATTGACCATTGATACCACATCGTGGACACTGAAATACACAAATTTTGAATAGATTTTTTTAAAATTATTTCAATTTACTTGATGCTCTTGAATGTTGCGATTGAAATCTAAATTTCGTTTACCACCGATTGGACAATTGGTAATATAACATGCGGATGTTAGCGAGACAATTGCAAGCAATGATACAAGAACAGCGATGGACTGATGCATGGTTTGATGAGGACAAAAATGAAGTGACAATACGCGGAAAAAAGCATTGAAATATATTTTTATTAAAAACTCGAGTTTAGTAGGAGGTGAGAGCTATTAACACATTCGGGGATACTGATAATTTTATTTTTAAGTGCGAATGTTTTTTTATTTTTGAACAAATGATTTTTATTGCGTTGTTAAAATTTAAAAAAACCGAAGATATCATTTTTGATCTGCGCGTGCAGTCATTTCAGTATTTTGACAGCAATGTTATCATTTTTCTCTGAAATATAGTAACTGAGTACTTTATATTTAATCACATAGTTCTGATAAATGGCATGTTATTTTCTTCTTGTAAATATATATACATTACCAAATAGTTTCATGTGTCCGAAGAGAAAAAGAAAAAAATAAACATTGATCGAAATATAATAGAATGTTCAATCGATACGATGGTCAGTGGTCATTTGTAATTTGAAGTTTAACGGTCATAACATATAGAACAAATGAAAGAAAATAAATAGACGACATTCAAGAGTCAAGTTTTAAAGCGAATTTTTTTCCACCCTATAACCTTCTTTTTCACAAGCGGGGAAAAATCCAACTCAACCGTTGAAATTTATTTTCAAAAAAAAACTCAACGACGCAATTTATCCAGGCACCAATGCCTGGACTTCCAGGGGTTAGGCCTGGATCATGCCACGTGTTTTTCGGAGTATAAATACCCGACTCGAAATCGCATTCTGTTCATTCATAATTCGATAGCATAAGTAAGCACAAGCGCGAACAACCTATGGAAGAAGTTGATATTCTCAATTGGATTGATGAGAGCAGTTTATTTCCTGACGTAATACTGGACATGGGTAAGAATGCAGTTTGCTTGTCTATGTTTTAAGATTACAAGTTTAAAAATATTGCAGATGAAGATGAATTGATGAATTTTAATTATCAATCTGAAGATTTGATTGAAATAAATTCAGATGTTGCATCACCTATAGAGATAGAGACTATCAGTTCTGACTTGAGTATCATCATTTCACCTGAACGAGAATATCATGTTCGATATTTAAGTGAAATAATCAATGTGCCATTTAATGGAAATATCATTCAAATGCCAAAAAAACCAAGAAAAAATCTTTCAGGAAGATATTTGAAAGGTATCGATCGAAAAATGATAACCATCAGTGTAAGAACATATTCCAGCTGTTTCCGTTTTCACTTTATTTATTCGGTTTTAGCTTCCATCACCTTCATATATGAACATCTCTTCCTGTAATCTATATATTCGAGTTAGTCGATTGACTGTGCCATATCATGGCATCTGGTTTCATCACCCGTATCCGTTGTTATGTCCAATGAAAAAGAAAAGTGATGAAATTCTCACTGATCTAAATCAATCGATCTACTTCAGACTATCTCGAGAAGACCTTCGATCACAACAAAAATCGTAACTAATCTCACAGAATGTAGATAAAAGACCTTATATTTTGTTGTTTAGTTTTAAAAATCTGATGTTTACTCGTTTGAAACAAAACGAATTGAAAAATCTCACGCACATCTATGCATTGAGTATGATTTCTTGAGAAGAAAAATCTTTCTATTTATTTTGATTAGATGATACCTCTTCACCTTATTCACTCGTTGGTGAAAATGTAAAAAACTTGATCGATAAATTTCAATTGAAAAAATCAGTTCTCGATTTTCGACTTTGTTTTTGGCAAAATAATGAAATGGTTGAAACTGAATTTTTCTGTCGATCAGATGAATTAATCGAAAGTAAGATTTTTTTCTTCTTTATTTTACATTTTCATTTTCGTTTATTTTTCTAGTCCAAGGGAATTCTCTTCGTCGATAATGAACTTGTTTTGTTTTCTGAATGAAATAAATTTTCCAATAACAAAAAAACTTGAATTTGTTTGACAAAACTTTTTTTCTCTTTATTAATTCACTACATAAACAGTGACGAAATACACAATAGTAGAAGTAGAATGATAATGTGATATTATATTAACTACCTATCAAGTTCTGCATGTATACAAGAAGCAAAGTCAAAGAAAACAAATAACAAACAAACAAAAGTCATCCTGTCCGTTTTACATGCGTGGCAATAATTTTTCATTGACATCACCTAAATCTTTTGGTTTCAATGGACTATCACCACCAAAATCCGTTATACGCATATTATTATCTCTTAAACTAATCTGTGGTGTAACTTTCCAATTATCCCAAAGTGCACAAATAATTTCTCCTGCAATGACATTATTCGTATTTTTCTTAATAATACGTAGAAGTAAGAGACCATCTTGTCGACAATAATGTTCAATAAAATCATTTAAATATTTACGTGGTAGATCATCATCATGATTACCGTTTGAACTCATAATTGATTTCGATGATTTATAAAAACGAATATCATTGGCTTCTAAAAATCGTTGTACGAAATTTGTTCGTGCATTTTCTGTAAAATAAAACAACCATTTAATCAAACCATAAATCGATGCAACAGCAACAAACGCCAGCCAAAACCAAATGAATAAGAAGATTTTTTCATTGTAAATATTAATTGGCAACAAACATTGAACATCATACGGTTGAATATTATCGCCAAGTGTACGAATTTTAAATTTACACATTGTTATACGAGGAAAACGTTCGACAATATCCATATCCGAACCATGCCACCAACGTTGAATCGTTTCAAAACCGATTAAAGTAAAACCACGACCCATGAAAACATTCAAAAGAAATAATTGTCCGACAGCATTGCCAATATAAAGAAGTTTAACGAACACATATGTCCACGCTAAATAATTGCCCGAATGACGGCCTATTGTGCAACAAAGAATCGAGGCAAGTTGTCGACGAAAATTATGCATAAAACCATATTCATATTCTCGATGGTAGGCCAACGCTTTGTCGATATGTTTCGCCAGAGCACGTACGGCTTTTTCACGTTTTTCACCGTCCAATTGATCCATATCGGCGACCATTTTCGTGATAATTTTCGTGTTGATTCCACAGGCTTTATTTAAATTACGCCAAACAAAACCAGGCAAATAGAATAAAAACATCATACAAAGAAGAATAAATGGAACCCATTGATAATAAGGTATCTTATCGGGTGTTTGTTCATATCGTGATGGTAACGGTTTATCAAATGGTAGATAATAGGATGAACTTATCCAACAGACCCAATTGACATAGGCAACATGACCACCTGCTATATTTTGTGTGTAACAATTGATTGGATTGCCAACGAATTGTGATGAACTGACAATAAGAAATGAAACTCCGAGTACAATCAGAGAATATTTTCGACTTAAACGATCATAGAAATCATCATTTTTAATACCCGGCGAACCGAGTTTACGAAAAGCATCTGTAACTAAATACAGACTCATCTAAAAAAGCAACAACAACAACAACAAAAAAGCGTGATGCTGGTCAAAATTCATTCCGTTTTGTTCGTTGTCGAACGAAGAAGAGAAATGACCCGGTGGGGTCGTGTACTTCTCTTTTCTCTGTTGTGTTGTCATTGACCAGGACGGTGATCTCTCGAACAAGAGTGAACGTTTCATTTTCTTTCTTTCCTTTCTTTTCTTCCCTCTCTCTTCAGCGGCTATTTGGTCGACCAATATGTATGCACTTCGCACACGCCAACTGACTGGCATTCATACATACAGTATGTTTTTTCTTCTTCTTTTCTTTCTCTTCTTAAAATATGCAATTTTTGAATCGAAATGTACATATATCTTTTTCTTATCATTGAAAACATGCAAATATTCATTGTCAAAAATGAAAATTTTCTTTCTTTATTCTGCCACGTGCATTAAAAATATGACTTCCTCCCTTCTGCGTTCACGTAATACTAAAAATATACTAGAGTTACACGATGGGAGAGAGAGAGAGAGAGGGAGAACGTGCTAGGATATTTTTCTCTTTCTCATGTCCGCCATTTGCTTCGTTAAGAAAGAATAATATATTTGCTATCCTCGAACGAAGGATTTTTTTTCTCTCTCGTTTCTCTTTCTCGTGGCTATAAAGGTTTTTTTTTCTTTTTACACGTCCTTGTAGTAGAAATATATAAGAATCGTAGTATACGCTTTTTTTCTTCTTCTGCTTTTTTTCTTTTCTTGTTTGTGTTCTATCATACATTGTTTCTTTTTTCTAGATATGAATTATATATTTTCTCATTTGATTAGAATAGTTTTATTCAATTTAGTTTTTTCGTTTAATAATATTCAATCGGAAATTGTAAGATTGTGACGAAAGAGAGAAATTTGCCCAAAATCTATTTCGTTTTTTGCTATTGTAGTGTTTATCTTCGAATCTTTCGTATGCAATTTGTTCGACAACAGGAATCCAATCGAAATATTTCACGAAGGCCGCTCTTGTGAGTGAATGTGATGGACATTTTTTAGAGAAAATTCTTTCATCGTCATGTTCCGAATTAACAATAACACATCAACGAAAATCTTTGCCGACACCTGCCGAAAGTAAATCGTCACAAAAAGTATATAAAATCATTTATTTTTCATGACTTTATCTTTCAAGGATATGGCTACGGATTTCTTGCCGTGTTTATTATTTCAGCATTGTCCTTGGCGGGTCTATTAGCGCTTCCAATTTTATATAAAGTTTCATTTCAATATGTTTTAACTCTTTTCACTGCTCTTGCCGTGGGAACACTTTTTGGTGATACAATGTTTCATTTGATACCTTTTGTAAGCCGTTCGAAAATGAAGTTTTTTTTTTTGAAATTCAATTATTTAGGCTCTGGGTTTACATGGTGATCATGATGGGCATCATCATGAATCGTTTTCCGTGCCGAACTATGTTTGGAAAATGTTGATCAGCGTGTTAGTTGTTTATGGTTTTTATTTATTAGAAGTTCTTCTTCATTCATTTGCTCATTATAAACATAAAACAGGCGTAAGTCGATTTTGTTCGTTCAGGAAAAGAAGCAGAGATTTTCTTTTTGAAGAGTTCCGTTCATTTTAATGCTCATGGGCATAGTCATACAGTTGCTCATCATGATCATTCGCATCCCGATGGTGAAGTTTGTGAACACACACCGATTGATATCGATGCCGATTTAGAACATAGTCATCGTTTACACAATCATCTTCATCATAATCTTCATCAACATGTTTCAAATGAAATCAGTACAGCATCAACACTATCAATGACAAATCAAAATTGTCAGAAGAATTCTACATGTGTACCGTGTGCCTATACGAATGAGCATCAAGCGAACAGTTCGTTACTTGGACCAGGATTCACCGATGATAACGACAATTCAACACCGGTATCAGTTGTGATTAAGAAAAAAGAATCGAAAAGTACGAAGGCATTTATGGAAGAACTGAAAAGTAATTGGGAGAGTGCCGTGTTGAAACGAATATTTGTTTTTCTTTTCCCCAAACTGCACATTGTTGGTCACTAGTTTGATTGTAAATATTTTCAGTGAATTCTTCTTCTGCATATGCGCCCAATAGCATCGAGCACGGTTTGTGTTTGTTCAATTGTTTTTTTAAAACTAATCCTACTAACGTTCTGTTTTATTGTTGTTGTTGTTTTCTATTTCGTATTTTATTTCTCATTTTTAGCAATTAAATCAACTGGCTGGATGGTTTTAATCGGCGATGGCATACATAATTTTGCCGATGGTCTTGCAATAGGCGCAGCTTTTAGTCAAGATACAGTCTTAGGAGTGACAACGACGTTAGCTGTTTGTTTTCATGAGCTACCTCATGAGCTCGGTAGATTTGTTAAAAAATAAAATTTATGTGTGTCAATTGTTATGTTATTTTGTGCGTAGGCGATTATGCTGTTTTGATTCAATCGGGTTTTTCTCATTGCCGTGCACTTCTATGGAATTTTCTATCGGCGACAACGGCATTTATCGGCTTTTTTCTCAGTGCCGTTCTTTCGAACGATGCAAATATTCGTCAATGGATATTTGCCGTTACCATTGGCATGTTTCTCTATATAGCACTTGTCGATCTTCTACCAACATTATTAGCCGATGGACAAGTCGAATTCAAACGTTTTCTTGTTGTTAATATTGGTTTTCTTCTCGGAATTGCAATTATGTTTTTCTTAGCATTATTTGAAGATAGTTTAATTCATACAACTGAATCGAAGCGTTGAAGATAATGTTTTCTCTTTCTTTTTATATAGCATTCCGGTGACACTTCGTTTTTTTTTTCATTTGGTCTACTTGATCTTTTTTTTTAATGTCAAGAGAAACGCATTTTTTTTAAAACAGAAAAGCAAAAATTAAGAAGTAGAAGAACTGAAAATTGTTTAATTCTTAAGACTAAAATGAAGTTCAACACAACCAACATTGCCTGAACTAGCACCGATATTTAAAGTCAATTTAAAATCACCTTCAGCTTTCGATGGAAGTTTTTCTGAGACATCAACAACAGCATTTGTCACTGAATAGGTATTTGCTGGAATAGGACATGTGCATGGAAAACCGAATTGAGCAAAGTATTTTGGACAATCAACAGCCCATTTGGCACAGAGATCGCTGTAAGAACATGAACCGACATCATGATCACATGGAACTTTTACCCAAAAACCTGAGACTTTCTTTTCTAAAGTTGTTGATGACTAAACGAATGAAATGTAGAAATTATTTTGAAAGAATTCTACGTACTTTAAGATCAGTTGGAAGTGCTGATGAAATAGCAACCGAAAAGCTAACAGTTACATTTCCTTGAATACAGAAAAATGAATATTTGACTTGGAAATGAAACATTACACAACAATCTACCTGGTACAAGAATTGGATCGGGAGCAATTGTAAGATTTTTGAATTGTAATGGATCAGTTCCTGCTCCGCAATTGTTCCAAGAAAAACCCAAATCTCTTGCTGCCTATATACATATTCAATAATTCTTAATAGAAAATGTTTTTAATCATCTACCAATTGAAGATATTCGTATGGAATAAATCCATTGACACCACAGAGTGCTAAGATAAAAACAGTGCAAATATAAAGTCGTTTTGTCATGATCAACAAGTTATCGGGTTTTTTAGCCGGATTTTATACTCATTGATTTTGTTATCTTTGTACCCTTACCCTTTGGTAAACCATGCATGGGATAAGCTACCGTATGTTTGATAATAACAATTCTGCGGATATTCTCATCGCTTTTTTTTTATGTAGGTGCTTATCGATTGAGTACGAAAAAAACAAAATATGTTTAGGTTATTTATATTTAGCTCATAGACACTAAGATGATGATAGGCACAGAATATTTCAACACTCAGAATTCAATCCAATTATTCAGTTGATTTTGGTCATTTTGCGAAGATTGCTGTATTCACATAGAAGCTCAGATATTTTTTATTTTGATATAGTTAGATAGAGCGTCTTGTACTCTATCGAATTGTATAATTTTGTAGATTTTTATTAATCAATTTATGCATAAATTTGAATTGAGTCTTCGAATCTGTCATACTTGTATTTTGCACGACTATATTTCAATGTCAGACAATTTTTTCGTGCTTCAAATAATACCAGGTAAAAGAGATCTATTATAATTCCTCGTGCAAAAAGTTTCAAAGGAAATGTTCTCAGAATAGTGGAGAAAATAGAGTTTTACTCTTGAAAAACGTCCATTTCGGCACTTTTGAAAAGCTATGTCAGACTGTTATCTAGTTGGGAGATGTTCACACATTTACGAGAGTAGAATTCTCCTTTGTTTCTGTTTATCCTTTTCTTCGAATCAAATAAATATACCAACACTGACAAACAAAATACAACAAAGAAGAGAGAAAGAAAGAAAAAGGAGAAAGTTCGTTTTATACAGTTGAGAATAATAAAGTAAAATGAGAAGAGATTGTTCGTTTTGTTTTGTTTTTCTGGAATGAAGGTGTATTTAAATTAAATGCTCTTATCATTGCTAATAAATTGACATTTAAGATCGACTATTCGATTTTGAATGTTGAATAAGCCATTGAAGAGTAATATCTAATCGAAGAAAAACAAATAATCAAATAGAAGAAGAAGAAGAAAATAAATGTAGTTTTATTTACCGATATTTTCTTTTTCTTTGCATGATATCGAATAACAACAGATTTCACGATCTTTAATCGGTGACAGATCTCTGCAAAAAAACAAAAACAAATGAACGAATAATTCCAAATTAAATCGAAAGCATACAATCTTTGAATGAGTTCTTGAACTTCAAGTGCATTGGGTAGATCACGTTTATTGCCGAGAACAAGTACAGGGATGCCTTGAAGTTGAGGTTTGTCTAATAGATTACTGAATTCAGTTTTAGCTGCCTCGAGTTTCTCGGTATCGGCTGCATCAACCATAAATCTACAAGAATAATCAATCGTCGAAGATAAAAAAAACAAAACAAATGAATTCTATCATACACTATAGCATTTACACCTCGACAGTATCGTTCCCACATACTACGAAAACGAGGTTGACCACCTATATCCCAAATCTAGACAAAACAAAAAGACATAGAAGAAGAGAACAAGTTCATTTCTCTCATACTTTAATTGTCACATTTCCTTTCGTAATTTTTCTCATATTAAAACCAACAGTTGGTATCATATCTTCGGAATATTGACCCGATGCAATCAAATTAACAAATGTTGTTTTGCCAGAATTTTGTAAGCCAACAAGTGTCAATTCCATTTCTTCTTTCCAAAATAAACTCTTAAACCAATCCAAAATACGTTGTACGAACGCGAACATCCTTGTTTTTTTTTCGTGTTTGAATGAAAAATCTACAGACAATAACAAACAAAATATAATTGTGCAATGAATCACATATATGTCAGCCGTCAGCAGCCATAGGAGAAGAGAGAAGACATTATCAAAGAACAACAAGTCTTCAGGAAAGAAAAGGAGAGTGTGTCGCTAGATGTTTTTTTTTCTTTCTCGACAAAATGCATTATTAACTTGTATGTGAATTACAGATTGATTGATTGATTCATTTGTTCTTCGAAATCATTTTCTTGTTTCTATTTCGGAAAAAAATCTTGTTATGGATCCACCTCCTGTTTTAAGTAGTGCTTTTCCATTGCCACCGATGGGTTATATTGAATTGTTCAATGATGATAATATTCGACAGAATAATAAGATCGTACAACCACCACCACCAATTCAAGTTTGAGCGATTAGTTTCATTTTTTGAACACGGAGAAAGATTCGTTGTTTAGGGTCCATATGAATGTTTTGGCATCTATTGCAATGGTATCGATTTAACCGAACCAATTATTCGTCCACTAGCAGCTCAACAAATTCAACGTGTATATATGCGACCTGATGATTACAAAGGTGAATTGAAGAAACTATGTTTTGCAATTTTAACAAATTATCTCGATCTATTACAAATTGTTTCACGTTCAACATCAACACCGTCGAATGATAGTGGTCATATGACATTACGTGAACAAAAACTACAAGAAATTGAATTATTATTCATCAATATTCATCATCTAATCAATGAATTACGTCCACATCAAGCACGTGAAACATTACGTGTTATTCTTGAAGAACAAAAACAACAACGTGAAAAAACAAGTGACAAACTCTATTCATTTTTAAATCGAATTGTTGATGTACTTAATTCAGCTGTTTATTCATTAAATGATCTTGTACCTAAAACTTCAAATTAGAAAATAAAAAGAAAAAAAAATTCTCTTTCAAAAAAAAATACTTTGTTCGTTTTTGTTTTTTCTTCATCTTTAGATGGAACCATACTCGGAAGTTAAAAGTCAAATTCTCAAAAGTAAATCTGGTCGAATCTCGTATCGTATTCGAAATTTTTCACTGTCCGATCGTGTTGATATTCAACGTTTGTGCACCGAAGAACGCATCGAAATTCTTACTCCACTTGCTCGTTCATGTTTTCGTAATCGTTTAACATTTATTCTTTTACTTTTATGTATTATTTTAATGATGTTTATTTCATCTCGATTGTTAATTATTATTTTACTACCATCAACAATCATAACTTCATTTATAACCTATCGAATAACACGACTGAAATATAAAATCAAAGCACCATTTCGACATACATTCGTTGAATATACGGAGAAATTATCACGTCGACGAATTCTTGTTGCTGTACTTGTTGTTGAAGATGAAAATGATGTTATGCATGAACAAGATCTCGTTGGATTTATTAGTTTTTCATCGCATCCATCGGAACGACAAGCAGCTTTGATAACACATTTGTTTGTAACGAAAAATTATCGACATGAAAAAATCGGTCATTATCTTCTGCAAACATGTCGACGTGTTCTCGCCGAAGAAACACAATATCAATCACTCTATGCACTCTGTTCAGGCTATCAAAAAGATGGCTTTAAATTTCTTTTAGATCATCATTTTTTTATTTATAATGTCTGGTCAACATGCGTATTCGTACCGGGTACAACCGACGAACAAAAAATGCTCAGTACAACTCGTATTGCACCTCTCTAGACGAGTCAAGTCAAGTCAATTTGTTTAAATAATGTCAGATATTTATATATACACTCTAGTCATTGTTTATCTTTTTTTTGTTCAATGAATGAATAAATCTCATCGTGTTGAATTACAAAATGTAATGAATAAAAAAAAATTTGAATTTCAAGTGCAAGACGAAACGATTCTCGCACATAGAGTTTTATCCTTAACAGCAGCTGTCACAAGTCAAGCATCTGTTGTTTAGCGAGGACATATGATGCAATAATATGTATAAACTCATCACTATCTGATTGACAAATGTTCGTTCGCAGAGTAAATCCGTGTCTAATGATGTTGAAAAAAAAGAAGAAATGACTCTATTTGGTGTTCAATTGAACTAATTTCCTCACCGCAGCAGGTAGATAAACTTGTCACACGCGTACAAATAATTAGATTTCATTCGTTGTTTGATCTCGATAACAAAAAATGCGAGCCTTCATCGATATTTGCACAAGTACTTTCAGCTAACTTACGTCATCGATTTAATTGCTCTCGATTTCCGTTTATTTAAAAAGCACTCGAAAAAGATTTTTCACCTGTCGATAAATCTTCTCGAACGATTTTTCGAGTATATAAGTACGTACGTACGTACGTTCTTCTTTTTTCTTCTTATAAGAGAATAATGATTAATTCATTTCTCTTCTTCTTCTCAGTCTTTTGTCGCGTTCGGGTCAATGCATTTCCTGGATGAGAATTTTAAAAGAAAGAGTGACGCGTCAAATGTCATTTTGTACATTGAACTACGAGTAACATATTATTATTATTATTCTTACATCATCCATACCTTTTTTGACAGCTAGACGATTAGGAAAAGAAAAAAGAGAATTTTTTAATTCATTCTGCGTTTTTTGTTTCCCGAGCTCATTGATCGGATCGGATCGGATCGAATCGACGAATGGATTTGTTGATATTTGCCGACTTGTATACAAGCAAAATATGTTCTGTTAATTTGTTTTCTCACCTCGAGCATATTGACAAAATTCGTTTGAAAAACGGCATGACCTTGACGTATCCGCTTATATATTTGTTTATACAATGAATCATATTGAACTTATGAGCTTATTTTCAACGAAAACTTCGTTCTTTTTGCCTATTAATTTCTCTTGAGAAAGAGAACAACGAGTATTGTTCGAACTGAAAAACTAAAGATCATCATTAAATGTATCACATGAGATGCTTGTTAGAATCATTACTTTCTTTTGTCTTCATCCGGTTCCCTCTCTCTCTCTCTCTTTAGCTTAACATGCTCATAATGTCTGAAGATGTTTTTCTTTTCTCTTTCTCTCTCTCTCCCTCTCTCTCTTTTCTATAGAGAGAAAAGTATGTACATTTTTCTTTATTCTTTTCTTAGATGAAAATGTTCATGCTAGCAATAGCAACGTTTCTAGTCCTATTACGTCTTGTTACATCGACGACTACGATTGATATTCGTTATCCGCAATTTTTTCATCAATCAAAAATCGATGCAGCCATCGAAATAACGGAAGGTAAAACAGCCGGAAGTTTTATTGCGTTTATCAATTTAATTAATCAAACAAATCTCAATCTCAATGAATGGAGTTTACAAACAACCGACAATGATTTTCGTGCACAAAGCAATGGCATCAGTTATTCGTTAGTAACCAATCAGTTACTTGATCGTGAACGACGAAATTTCTATAATTTCTCTCTAATTGCTCAACAGTTAACTGAACCATTTGAACGACTATCTCGTCAAATTTATCTACGGATTTTGGATATCAATGATTGTAGTCCGAAGTTTAATCAATCGATTTATCAAACAAATCTTATGCCATTTACAGTTCAAGCATTTGACTGTGATGAAATCGATAGTGATAACAGTCGAATATCATATTCACTATCGAATTATCAGGATCTATTTCGAATCAATCAAACCAATGGACTCATTGAATGTCTTCGAACATTGAATGACAATGAACGATATGAGCTAATTGTTGTTGCATATGATCACGGTAAACCATCGTTATCATCGACATGTCTTGTACAAATTCAAATGATATCATCAACTATCGAACGAACGAAATCGAAACAAACATGGATCAATATCGAACAAAGTCCGGAGAATATCTTAATTCTCGGTGGAATTATAGCAGCTAGTTTTCTTTGTTTATCATTGTCGACTTGTTTTGCTTGTTGTATTAAATATAAAATTAAATTAAGACAACAACATCAACAACAACGAAAAGACGATGACGATGATGATGGTAAAGATTGCTCATCGAGTTCATCATCAATGGATTCATCGAATGACTATCAACATCCGACAATATACGATCCTGTTCACACATTTTATCTTCCTGTTCAATCGGAACTGAATGACAAGTCAACATTAGAACGAGTTGTACGTTCATCATCGACAACAAGTACTCCAATATCATCGAATGAAAATCCAATTAAAGTCGGTTCGGATGATGGTTGTTACTGTTCAAGTGATATGTCATCCGAACAATCGAATACGACCGTTTTACTTAATGCATCGAAACTCACATCGAAACATGTTCGGTTTAATGAAGCGAATCCAATGAATAATGTTCTACAACGTTTCGAAAGTCTTTATACAACGTCAACAATGACCGATCCGTGTGCTTCCTATGTTTGATGGAATGGGAGAAGTCGAGTTTCAATTGTGTATAGAACAGTGAAAATTAAATTTTGACATTTTTTTCCTTTGTCTTCTTCTTCCTTCAAAAGAAAAAGGTACATATATGCGTGATTGACCATTCCGTTTTGTGTGCCGTAATAAGGCTAATCCATAAAGAAAGCTTAACAGATGTCTAGTGATTAAATGAGAATTAAACAAGGTCTGTCCTTTTCTCTCTTCAATGTGCGTAGAGATGGAACTGAAAAGGTGTTGTATTTCGTCGTCGGACTTCTTTGTTGTCATTTATATGATTTTAATGATGATTAAAAAAGAGTAAGAGCCGAATCATTTTCAAGAAGTTATTCTATTCCGATGGCAGCACAAACATCAAAAGGTAAGTTTGCCGAAATACCACCGGCGTATACGGCATATCAACATGCATGTTTAACATTGAATTTGAGTGATCGTCTTCGTTTGATTCGATTTCCGCCGAGTGTAATCGAAATTGTTCGACAGGCAATTGTTACAAGTTGGCCGAAAGGTTTACATAGAGAAAAACAAGAGATCGACTGTTATGAATTCAAACTTCATGGCAATCCATGGTGGGGACAAGGCGAAGAAGCAATTGCATCTCGAGTTTTAGTGTAATCAAATTGCTTTTCTTATGTCAAAAGATAAAAAATTAATATTTAGTTCGCATGTTCTATCATCTCTGCATAATCGTGGTTGGTTTTTATTAACATCGACAGATGTTTCAAAAAAACAATTGGATAAAGATACGTTAATCTTCATTTTGGGCGTACCGCCACCATGCACATCGTTCTTTGCGGTTTCATTCAATGACTATGATAAATTACGTTTAATTGAAGTTCCTGTGGAATTAATCGAACCCGTTCAACAAATTCTCGGTTCGGATACGATTCAAAAAGAAGATTGGAAAGAAAACGGTCTTTATTATCAAATAAAATTGTACGAATACAATATGATCGTTCATTTTATGTTTGAATTTTGTCCGTGTTTTTTCTTTAGACGTGGCAGTCCTTGGATGCCTCACGGTGATGAAACCGTTTCATCGCGATTAATTCTACTTTCATTACTCGATTGTTTTAGTAAATTAGGCTGGAAATTACATGCAAGCATCGATATTAGTCAGGGACATGAAGGTCGAGATACGGATTCATGGTTTCTTCGTCGAGAAGATTAATCTTTTAACATTTTTTTTCCTGTTGTCATCGTAATGTGTGTGTGTCCGTATTAGAATAAATGTTAGATTTTTATTAGTCATTTTTATAAAACCTTAGAAAATATTCATGAAGCATTTGAAATAAAAACACATTAATTTTCTTTTCTTTTCTCTCTTGTGAGTCACCCGTTAACGTTATACATATACGTATGTACGCGTACAGGTACTTGCTTTTCTCTTTTTCTTTGTTCGCCTCGTTCTATCCATCTAATCTGTCTGTAAAACTTTTTGTCTATGACAATGTCTGAGCATGAAATTGACCTCTAGACAACCTTTCAATATAGAGTAGAAAAAGAACAGACACAATATATATATATATATATATATATGCATAGCAGGAGAAAATGCCCGAACGGACAAATGGTTCAGCTACAAACTCTTTCTCTCTCTCTTGTCTTCTCTTCTTCTTTATTCAAGAATGTCGAATTCCTTTACGGCAGTATTCAACATGCACAAAATTCTTTCTCTTCATTTTCTCCTACGCTGCACTCTCGACAACAACAACAACAACGTCCAGAAGATTCTGTTCGTTGTTGACGGAGTTGAGAGTTTTCCTTTTTCTTCTTTCACCCTCATCATCAACACCAGCAAGTCTTTCGACGCAAATACACACACATAAGAATTACGAAGGTATAAGGAAAAAAAAAAGAACACGAAAGAGACCCTACATACTTCAGATTTTTCAATCCTTTATATGAACTTTACCGAGAAAGAAAAAGTACATTCATTTGCATTTGTGTTAGATGGTCTGGAAAGACGAGTAGGTTTTCGGGAGGAGGGAGAAGAGAGAAAAAGGAATGTGAAAAACGATTTTTATTGGGCGTCCTTCGACGTATTTTTTGGTTTTTTTCCTTCTATCTAAACTGTATATAAGCGCAATCATATGCAATGAAAAACAGGGCGTATCCTTTTTTCGTAATTTTTCAATCGGAACGTGCACTTTTATAGTGATGATGTCAGCGATATTTCTTGTTCTTTTGCGTATTTAAGGACAGAGAATTAGGTTATATATAAAAAGACGAGCGCCTAGTTTATATTTATCTTGGTGCATTAAGATCGGATCTCATCGAGTGCAGTTCTATGATGTGTATGCACTGTTATTTAGTAGAACTCGTTGTCGATCAAATGAGACTCGGCAGGGGAATAAAGAAAAAGAGAACGAACGACTAAGAAGAAAAAAAGAACGTACTTATCGCGTTGTTCTTTCTAACTGTCTTTAATATATATATATATAACGCGTGTGTTTTGTAAGTAGAGAAGAGACGAGCGAGAAAGAAAAAATGAAAGAGAGAGAGAGAGAAAGAAAAAACTCCGAGAACTGTCAGAACTACTACTTCTATCCGATGCACTTTTTTTTAACATATTTTTGAGAACTAATATGTAGGATATAGAGAGGAATTCTTTTCTTTTTCTTCGTAAACACAAGTTAAAAAACTGCTTGTTTTCATTTTAGAAAGAGTTCGATTGCTTTGTTTTTTTTTCATGTGTTCTTCTTTCTTCTAAATCAACAACAGCATGGATTCTATTTCAACTTTATCGGTAGGCATCAATAAGTTTCTTAATTGTTGTGATTGTATTTTATCTCTAGAAATCCTCAATTTCACAATGGGATACGGATGCTGTTGTTACCTGGCTCCAAGAAGCTAATTTTGGCACATTCGAAAAAGTTTTTCGAGGTAAATAGTTGTTGTTCTCTAGTTAATTTATTCTTTTCAATTTAGATAATGAAATTGACGGTTCAATTCTTCTGAAATTAACTGAATCGATGATCAGTCGATTGTTTCCGACGATTAAACTCGAAGTTCAATTTCTTGATCTTTTACAAACATTACGAAATCAACATCAAACAGAAATCAAATCCAAAAAATCTCTCCATGTCGTTCCACCAGCCACAACATCCTACGAAAACGCCAATGGTCAATCGTCGAATTCAAGTTCACCGAAACAATTCAATTCCGTTCAACGACCGCCGTTTCTCGAATCGAAAACACTCGCGTTGCCATTGAAAGCGCTTAAACGTGAGCCGAGATTCTTCAAGTATGAGTATAAATCAAAAAAATTAATTTAAAAAACTATTCAAAGAGGATTTTTTTCTTTTCTCAGCAGCATGCAAAACAATCCGGATTCCAATGAAAACGATGCTAAACATACATTTCCTCATGTTTATAAACTTCCGAATTTTCCTGAAACACTTCGATTGGCGCTCGCATCACAGGATGCAAGTGCATTTAAATTACGAACTTATTATAGAAATCTGTTAATCTCATCTATCTATGACGACCTAACTCGAACGTATAATTTATGGTAAGAAAAACAAATTTTTCATTGACTCGATAATTATGAAAATGTCCTCAGAAGAAAACATCCCGAATGTCGTTTTCTTGTTAAAATGAAAAAAAGAAAATTATAATTAAAATAAAAAGGATGAAAGAGTTTCTTTTCTTTTTCCTTTTTTTCCAGTGCACTTAAGTCTATAATTGATGTGCTTTCTATTTAAGGTACCCGAACGCTCGGCAATATAAAACGGTCGCATCAGCGCTTGTCAAAGCGTATCCATTTCTCGAATCGTCAACCGATGGCGGAGAAGTAAATAAAAGAAAGAAATTCATAGGAATTATGTAATTAGTAAGTTTGAAATGTTTAAAGGGCGCATGGATCGATGGTATCAAAGGCAAATTCAAACGAGGCCGTCGAACGGTAACGTCATATGTTGACGCAGCTCAAGCTTTAGGCGACGATGAATTAGCTGAAAATCGACTGGCTTCGAGTCATAAACGATCGAGGAATGAGTTCGAAGGCGATTCGGATGATGGACATTTCGAATCGGGAGAAATGCAAATAACCAATGTTCGTGGCAAAGATCTTGTAAATAGAATTATTATTTTGAAATCTAGTTTTTATTTTATATTTTGATTTGAATCAAAAACAAAAAGGATCAAACAAGTGAAACAACGGATGAATTGGATGAAGATGAAGTCACTCGGCTACGTATTTGTATACGTGCTATGCAGCAAACATTGGCTGCAACCAATGATCCTGATATTTCACTGATATCGGATTATTTCAAAGAAACATTCGAAGTTCGACGAAATTTTGTTAAAACTCATAATACAAACGAAATTCTTCTCGAATATCCGGCCTTACGTTTACATTCATGTGTATGTGCCATTCTTTTTTTGATAGTCTGCTTTCGAAAACTTTCTTTCTTTCTTCCTTCAGCTTCTTGCTGATTATCACATGCAGACAAATATTCCAATTCAAACAGTTTTACTTCATAAAATTCGTTCAATTTCAAAGCCCATCCTTCGGCTCGCTAAAGAAACACATTGTGCTCCTGAACTTCTTCACACATATCATACAATTCTTTCACAACGACCGCAATTAGATCAAAGTATTTGTAAAGTTTTATATATATTCGATTTCGACGAGTTGTTTTTATTTAGTTGTTGCCGATACATTCGCAATTCTATTCGTTGCAAGTTATTTCGGAGAAAATCAATATTTAATAATCTCATCGGATAAAGTAAAATTATTGAAATTGTCTATTCTTTAATGTTTTTTTCTTTCTTCGTAAAGGATATTCAATCACCATGGCCAATTATTCGTGGTGATCATCCAGCACGTGCATTTTTCGATGTTAAAACATCGTTGGTTTATAATATCGAACTCGATTATGTTCAATTATTTCATCGACCATTGAACGATTTTCTCTCAGCTTTATGTACATTATTTGCTACATATACAGTTTTTGAAATCACCTACGGTAAATTAGAAATGACATTGTCATTTCTTGAATGTTTACTTCGAGATAATCAACACGATTCCGTACGCTCACCACAAGTCTTAGAATTAATCAATGAATTAAATTCAATGAGATAAGAACAAGATCGAAACGAAAACTATTCGAGAATGTCTTGTATCTCTTGTTGTGTGTGCGTGTGTGTGTGTATATTTATAATTATATATTAAAAAAATCAATAAAAAAAAGTTCTCTCATGCTTTTTCATTATTCAATTTGATTAATTGGTTTTTGAATTAACGATACCACAGATCGTATTCGGATCATCGATAACGAAAGCATCATCTTTGGTAACATGACCAGTTTTCAACCAACATGTGCCATCGTTGTATGTCGACCATGCAAAATGAGTACAACCATGAGTTTTAACACACGTTCGACCACATTGATTTGCTGATGTTGATCGATTTTCAAGATTATTTTTGTAAAAATCACATCCAGTAGACCAATGAAATTCATTCCATTCAATATCTTCATCAAACTCTTTGCGATCAATTATTCCACAGATTCTCTGTTGATCATTGGTAAGATAGGCATCATCTTTTGTAACGGGTCCTGATTTCATCCAACATGTACCACCGTTGTGCGTATTCCACGTGAAATGAGTACAACCTCCAGTAGCAATACATGTTAAGCTACAGTCGTCTGATGAAGTCTTTTCATTTTTAAAATCATCTTCATGAAAATCACATGCATACGCCCAATTATCTTCATTCCAGTTAATATTCGAACTAGGAACATCAAGATAGATATTTCGCATTGATTGTTTATCGGCTTCTGTGAATAATTTATCTCTGTCTACATTTCCATAGGTTCCATACATGATCGATGATGAATCAGTATTGTGTATTTTATCGTTGTGTCTATATCCGAGTGCATGTCCAATTTCATGTACAGCAACCAAATAAAAATGGAATGTGCTACGAGACTCGTCAAAACTGAAAAGAAAAAAAAAAGAAACAACAAGCAATTAAAATCGAATCATTCGTACATACGTATGTGCCCATTTCTTTGCAGAATTGAAATGAACTGTACCATCTTTTGGAAAGTAGCCATGCGCTAGGTCAGCAGGATTAAAACCTGTATCGTTGATATTTTTTTCATGATGATGATTTTTTTCTTTTTGAAAACTTAAGTAGATATCTGCATCGCATGTTGAACACACTCGAGTAAACTGAAATTGTGGAAGAATTTCTCTCCATTTTTCGAATGCTCGTTCAATTGCACGTCTATAGGCTCTATCAATACCACGAAATGACCATGTTAAATTACGTTTATCCCATTTTTTTTGATCATGACTGTAACTAGCTAGATCCATCGATGATGATTCTCGATCAGGTAATCCACATCGCGGTTGATTCATGATTTCTTCGGTTTCAGCATCAAATTCTCCAGTCATCGGTAAACCAAACTGTTCTTGAAAACTGGTTAACATTGATTCCAGCGTTAAATGTTCATCGTCACTCATGCAACCGGCACCGGCTGTACATTCTGAAATCTCGTAGCCATATCGTTTAAGATATAGCAGGACATCTGCTGTGTTCTCAATCGTTGGTCTGCTGAAAACCGTTAAGAAACAAAGGAACATACTTATAACTCGAATAAGTATCATTGTATCAGTGTCTATACTGTCGATTCAACGGATTATTGCGCCTCTTTATAAGTGTAAGCGTTGACAGAAAGGGAAAAATAAAATGGGATATCATACGTATAGAATGGGAAGAATACCACGAATCTCATTGGATATATTATTTTTATTTGAAAATATTTAGAAAATTATATAACGAATGTAAAGTCTATTTTCGATTTACAACACCACAAACCATAGTTTGATCACCCGTTGAAAAAGCATCATTTTTTGTAACTTTTCCGGATTTCATCCAGCATGTACCACCGTTATATGTTGTCCATGCAAAATGAGTACAACCACTGGTTGCAACACATGTCGGGCCGCATTTGTCTGCTGAAGTTCTTTGGTTTTTAAGATCGTTTTGATAAAAATCACATGCAAAAGCCCAATCATTACCATTCCAGTTTATGCCCGAACTACCCACATCAGGATATACGCTTCGCATTGATTTTCTATCTGCGTCAGTAAATAAATTATCTTTACCTAAATTTGAATAAGTTGGAAACATAATCGACTTCGAATCGTCGACATTATGCGATTGACCATTGTAATTATATCCAAGTGCATGACCAAGTTCATGAACAGCAACCAAATAAAAATTAATCAGACCATTAGTCGATTGAAAACTATAGAACATCATATATATGTAATATCAATTCGACTGTGATTTTACCTGTGTGTCCATTTGACTTCTCTGTTAAAATGAGTTGTACCATCTTTGGGAAAGTATGCATGTGCTAGAACATTTTCACCAAAATCATCTTGATTACCAGTTCGTTCGTGACGATGTTTGACTGGTTGAAAACTAATGAATATATCAGCATCACATGTTGAACATACTTCACGAAAAGTGAATTGTGGAATAATTTCTCTCCATTTTTGAAGGGCTAGATTGAGCCAATAGGAATAAGTTGCATCGTTATGTCGAAATGACCATGTTAACTGTCGTTTATCCCATATTAGAGCAGAGTTTATAGCTTTAGCACTTATAACTAATTGATTTCGATCTGGTAGACCACATCGTGGTTGATTCATCAACTGTTCCGTTGCATCATCAAGTTTACCAGTGACGGGAAGATGAAATTGTTTTTGAAAATCTCTTAACATTGATTCAAACGTTGGTTCTCCTGTTAAACAAGCCACATTTGGATTATCACATCGTGGTATATCATAACCGAATCGTTTGAGATAAACCAAAGCATTGATGCTATTATCAACCACAGGTTTATTATAAGCAACACTTACAAATAAGCATAAAAATAATAAGAAAATACTGATTGATTGTGTAGAAAACATTGGTATGGTATAGTGTAGTTTTTCTTTACAGTATTTATTTATATACGGTTTACCTGTCATTTATATGACGTAGTAATCGCTGTGTGGCCACACACGCTATTTTCCCCACGCTGTCATTTCTTTACCTTAGTGATTGTTTTTATTCGCATGTAGGTGTTCCTCCTCTTTATTTAATTACTGTAATGTCTATTTTTATATGATGATACCACAGACCATTGTTTCATCATTAGTAATAAAAGCATCACCTTTTGTAACAGAACCTGTTTTCATTC
>Ga0209935_1000458_pt1 | contig 102647 bp, 97 predicted proteins | sample ThiBio_1000_plan_2_FD_183958 | JGI IMG/M metagenome (GOLD analysis project Ga0209935, IMG submission 183958) | Wastewater bioreactor microbial communities from Cape Town, South Africa - Thiocy_cont_1000_plan (SPAdes) | ecosystem: Engineered > Bioreactor > Thiocyanate-remediating >... | reverse complement strand
AGCCAGTCTCCTGATTTCAATTGCTGCCAGAGAGGGCGCATTCGGGGCAAATCTCGTTCATCGAAGGGCCCCATGGTTGTAGGCGGCGCTATTTAATCTTTCGTGAGGTGTGATGCCCTTTTGCGAGGGAGGCGTGCGCGGTATCGCCTTGCACGCTGGCTTGTGCAGCCTTAGTGTGCAGCGCACTTTCCGTCAAAATCCGCGAATCCCGGTGCGTAAGCCGGCCTTCGCTTGCCCAAAGGGAGACAATGATGTCGTTTCTGTCCGCCGCGCTCGACCGTGTGAAGCCGTCCGCGACCATCGCGGTGACGGATAAAGCACGGCAGCTCAAAGCCGCGGGCCGTAACGTTATCGGCCTGGGGGCCGGCGAGCCGGATTTCGATACCCCGGCCAACATCAAGCTGGCGGCGGTCCACGCCATTGAGGCTGGCAAGACCAAGTACACCGCAGTGGACGGCATTCCCGAGCTGAAGGAGGCGATCATCGCCAAGTTCCAGCGCGAGAACGGCCTGACCTATACGCCGAACCAGATCACGGTCGGCACCGGCGGCAAGCAGGTGCTCTACAACGCGCTGATGGCCACCATCAATCCAGGCGACGAGGTCATCATTCCCGCGCCGTACTGGGTGAGCTATCCGGAAATGGTGGCGCTGGCGGGTGGCGAATCTGTGCCGGTGGTCTGCACGGCGGAGTTCGGCTTCAAGCTGCAACCGGCGGCGCTGGAACGCGCCATCACGCCGAAGACCAAGTGGCTGATCCTGAACTCGCCGTCGAATCCGACCGGCTCGGCCTACACCCGCGCCGAACTGAAGGCGCTGACCGACGTGCTGCTCAAGCACCCCCACGTCTGGGTGATGACCGACGACATGTATGAGCATCTGGTCTACGACGACTTCGAATTCACGACGCCTGCGCAGGTCGAGCCGAAACTGTTCGACCGCACCCTGACGGTGAACGGCGTCTCGAAAGCCTATTGCATGACCGGCTGGCGCATCGGCTACGCCGGCGGCCCGGCGCAACTGATCAAGGCGATGGCGACCATTCAGTCGCAGTCGACCTCGAACCCGTCGTCGGTGTCGCAATGGGCGGCAGTGGAAGCCTTGAACGGCCCGCAGGAATTCATCGCCGCCAACAACAAGGTGTTCAAGGAACGGCGCGACCTGGTGGTGGCGATGCTCAACCAGGCGGCAGGCATCGACTGCCCGCGTCCGGAGGGCGCATTCTACGTTTATCCGTCCTGCGCCGGCACCATCGGGAAAACCGCGCCGTCGGGCAAGACAATCCAGAACGACCAGGACTTCGTCACCGAGTTGTTGGAAGCCGAGGGCGTCGCCGTGGTACAGGGTTCGGCCTTCGGTCTTGGCCCGGCGTTCCGGATTTCCTACGCCACCAAGACCTCGGACCTTGAGGACGCCTGCAAGCGCATCCAGCGCTTCTGCGGGAATTTGCGCTAACGGCAATCGCCGGTAGAACCGGTAAAGGAGACCTTCGGGCGATCATATCGTCGTGATCGCCCGGTTCGCCGCAATTTTTTCCGGTTTTCTCATGGAACTGCCATGTTTTGGACACGGCTGAACCTTCCTGTGCGCCGGCATTCAAAGCGTGGCCGTTCAAGACCACACAATCGGAGACTAAACTCAGATGTATATGACGAAGATGTTGGGTGTCGGCGCTCTCGCGCTGGTTGCTTCCATTGCCACGGCGAACGCGCAGCAGGGCCGGCTTCAGGTCGGCGTGCTTGCCTGTGAGGGTGGCCAGAATGTCGGTTACGTCGTCGGCTCGAGCACTGACCTGACCTGCACGTTCGAGAGCGAAGGCCGCCGTCCGGAGGGCTATATCGCCACGATCAAGCGCTTCGGCGTCGATCTGGGCTTTACCCAGCAGACCGGCCTTGCCTGGGCGGTTTATGCACCGACCAACCGGATCGGCCGCGGCGATCTCGCCGGCCACTTCGGCGGCGTCGGCGCCAATGCGTCGGTCGGCGTCGGCCTCGGCGGCAACCTGCTGGTCGGCGGTTCGAACAACGCGTTCTCGTTGCAGCCGCTCAGCCTGCAAGGCCAGACCGGTTTCAACGCCACTGCCGGCGTCATCGACGTCGATCTGCGTCCGGCTGCCGTGCAGGGCCCGCGCAAGCATCGCAAGCACCGCCGTCATCATCATCGTCACCACCGCTAAGCGCGGCGTGACGTGACATTGAAGGCCCGCGCAAGCGGGCCTTTTTTGTTGTCCGGTTGGGCACGCGATCGCGTGCGATCTGGCGGTGCCTCGGGCGCCATGGCATAGTCGTCGCGATCACAAACGCGAATCCGTTCCGGTTTTCTGAATTCCCTCAACTTTCATTGGCGATGCGCGCGATGCAGGACGTGGTCGCATCGGGCAGAAGCGGAGATACGTCATGCGCCGTCGTTCGATCCTCCTTGGCGTGGCTGCCGCTGCGTTGATCTCTGGTGCGGCCCAGGCCCAGCAGTCGCAGCGGGTCCAGATCGGCGTGCTGGAATGTCGTGGCGGCGCCAGCGTCGGCTTTATCGTCGGCTCGGTCACCAATCTTGGCTGCCTGTTGCACGCGGACGGCAAGCCGGATCAGCCGTATGTAGCGACTATCCGCAAGGTCGGCATCGACCTCGGCATCACCGAACAATCGACACTGACATGGGCGGTATTCGCGCCGGTGGAGCGTGCTGGCATCGGCGACCTCTCGGGCAACTACGCCGGCGCGCAAGGCAGCGCCAATGTCGGGATCGGTCTTGGCGCCAATGTGTTGATCGGCGGTTCGGCCAATTCCATCGCGTTGCAGCCGCTGAGTGTGCAAGGCTCGACCGGTATCAGCGTGGCTGTGGGACTGGCGGGACTCGAGTTGCGGCCGGGGCGCTAGCGGGCTGCAACCAAGTTCCTGCTTGCCAATAGCCGGAACCCCTGAGACCATTCCCGTCGCCGACCCAATCACGGGCCGAGCTCCAGATCAGGAGGCGGCAATGGGACATGACGTCAGAAGTCCCCGCGGTCCACGATGCATCGCGCTCGTGGGCCCTTTTCAAAGCGGAAAAACCACCCTTCTCGAAGCCATCCTCGCTCGCACCGGCGTGATCCCGCGTGTCGGCAGCGTCGAAGCCGGCACTTCAGTCGGTGATGCCGGCGCGGAAGCGCGTCTGCACAAGATGGGCGTCGGCCTCAACGCCGCGACCGTCACCTTCATGGGCGACACTTATACCTTCCTCGATTGTCCAGGCTCGATCGAGTTCGCGCACGACATGCGCGCGGTGCTGCCGATCGTCGATGCGGCCGTCGTGGTATGCGAAGCCGACGAGCGTAAGCTGCCGCAGTTGCAGGTGATCCTGCGCGAGTTGGAGGACCTGCGAATTCCCCGCTTCCTGTTTCTCAACAAGATCGACAAGGCGACCAAGCGCATTCGCGAAGCACTCGCGGCGTTGCAGCCGGCGTCGCGCGTACCGCTGGTGCTGCGGCAGATTCCGATCTGGAACGGCGACCTTATCGCCGGCTTCGTCGATCTCGCATTGGAGCGTGCCTTCGTCTATCGCGAACACGCGGCCTCCGAAGTCGTCACGCTCGACGGCGGCAATCTCGACCGCGAGAAAGAAGCGCGGTTCACGATGCTGGAATATCTCGCCGATCACGACGATGCGCTGATGGAGCAATTGCTGGACGACATTCCGCCGCCGCGCGATGCGATCTTCGACGATCTCTCGCGCGAATTGCGCGAAGGGCAGATCTGTCCGGTGCTGCTCGGCTCCGCTGCGCGAGAGAACGGCGTCGGCCGTCTGCTCAAGGCGTTGCGGCATGAAGCGCCCGGCATCGGTGAGACGGCGGCGCGGCTCACCGCGACCGGAGACGGCGCGTCTCTCGCTTACGTCGTCAAGACCACGCATTTGCAGCACGGCGGCAAGCTCTCGCTGGCGCGGGTGCTGCGCGGTCATCTCGACGACGGCGCGACGGTGCAATCCTCAAGCGGCGGCGCGGGGCGCATCTCCGGCATCCTCGCTGCGAACGGCGCGGGCGACAGCAAGCGCGCATTGGCGGAGGCAGGCGAAGTGGTTGCGCTCGGCAAGCTCGACGCGGTGAAGACCGGCGATACGCTGACGACGGCGAAGACCGTGCCGGCGCCGCTGGCGCAGATGAGTCCGGCGCCGCCTGTTCTCGCAATCGGGTTGGCAGCGGATGATCGCAAGGACGATGTCAAGCTCGGCCAGGCGTTGCAGCGTCTCACCGAAGAAGATCCTTCGCTCACGGTGCAGCACAATCCCGCCAACCACGAGATGGTGCTGTGGGGGCAGGGCGAAATGCATCTGCGCGTCGCGATGGAGCGCTTGCAGGATCGTTACGGCGTCAACGCCAAATCGCATCCGCCGGGTGTCGGTTATCAGGAGACGATTCGTAAGTCGGTCACTCAGCGTGGCCGTCACAAGAAGCAGTCCGGCGGGCACGGCCAATACGGCGACGTCGTTCTCGACATCAAGCCGCTGCCGCGCGGCGATGGCTTCCGCTTCGCGGAAACCGTCGTCGGCGGCGCGGTGCCGAAGAACTACATCGGCGCGGTGGAAGAAGGTGCGAAGGATGCGCTGATGCGCGGGCCGCTCGGCTTTCCGGTGATCGACCTGCAAGTGACGTTGACGGATGGTTCATATCACAGCGTCGATTCATCCGATCAGGCGTTTCGCACCGCCGCGCGGATGGGCGTTGCCGAGGCACTGGCGCAATGTGCGCCGGTGCTGCTGGAGCCGATCCATCTGATCGAGATCGTCTGTCCCAGCGAGGCGACGGCGAAGGTCAATGCCATCCTGTCCGGCCGGCGCGGCCAGATCCTCGGCTTCGACACCCGCGAAGGCTGGGACGGCTGGGACTGTGTGCGCGCGTCGATGCCGGAAGCCGAGATCGGCGATCTTATTGTTGAGTTACGCTCGGCGACGGCAGGTGCGGGAGGCTTCACCCGCACCTTCGACCACATGGCGGAAGTGACCGGCCGCGCGGCCGACCAGATCGTCGCCGCGCATCGCGCGGCGGCGTAGGTTTTTGCGAGCGCCGGCTGAGTGAGTATGTACCAGCCGTCGCTGCTAATGCTTTGGCACGCCGGCGACGGCGAGGCCGTCGCACAGCCGCTCCATGAACGACGCGCGGAACGGCCACGCCTCGCGTGCGACCGCGACCGTGAGGTCGCTATCCTTGCGCAGCAGGCGACGCGCGTGGCGACGCGCCTCGTCGCGCGCGCCGGCGTGCGCGGCCGCCGCAACCAGCACCCGTTCGGCCCAGAAAGATTCCGGCACCGCTTCCGTGCCGTCCCGGATCCAGCGCATCGCGCGCTCGTAGCGGCCTGCGTTGAAATGCGCGCAGCCGATCCCGATGAAGATGAGGTGGCGCAGCGGTTCGAACGGCATCAGCCGCAAGGTGATCTGCAATTCCCGCAGCGCGCTGTTGTCATCGCCGGCATAGGCTGACAGCCATCCGCGCCGTACCCACGCCCACGGCGACCATGGATCGAGCGCCAGCGCGCGTTCGATCAGCCGGTCGGCTTCGGGCAGACGACGCGCCAGCGTCTGCGCGCCGCTGCACAGGCTCAGCGCAATGGCGTCGTGAGATGCGAGCCGCGCCGCTTCGTCCGCCATCGTCAGCGCGCGGATGCGATCGCCGCTCGATGCGCCATTGAAATTGTGCGCCGCGCGCTGGCTCCAGCACCACGCCGCGATTGCCTTCGGCAACGCGTAGTGTGGCGCGCGTTCGAGCGCCTGCTCGGCATCGGCCAGCGCCGCGCCGCATGAGCGCGGCCCGACGGCAAAGGCGGAGGAGACCGCGCGCCAGGTCAGACGCAGGGCTTCGTCGTCGACTTCCGGACCATCGCGATGCGTTCGCGCGCCACGCAGCGTCTGCGAGGGAAGTTCGCCGAACTGGTTGCGATAGCGTGCCGCAAAGCGGCCGAACTGATTGAAGCCGTTGGCCAGTGCGATGCCGGTGATGTTCGTGTCATCGTCGCCGGTGGCCGTGAGTTGCTGGCGAGCGCGCGCAAGCCGCGTCCGTCGCACCCAGCCGAGCGGCGTGGTGCCGAGGTGTTCCCTGAAATGAAGTTGCAGCGTGCGCGGTCGCACGCCCGCGACGGTGGCCAGCGTTTCGAGCCGGACCGGTTCGTCGAGCCGCGTGCTGAGCCAGTCGAGTGCCTGCACGATGCTGGCGGGCAACGGCTGACGACGGCCTGACGCATTGTCGCCCTCGGTCATGGGATCACTCCCGTATCGGCCCCCGAGGTGGATCGACGGGTGCGCGCTGACAGACATCACGTCGGACTTCGATGCGCATTCTGCATCAACTTGCGCAAGCTGCATAGCGAAGGCGCATGCTGCGAACTCAGAATCCGGTGAAGCTCAAGGCCAACTCGGCCGTTCACAACCTAGCGAGGAGACGCGTCATGTCCGTTCTTGAAACGATTACCCCGACCAAGCCGGATCTCGCCGCGATCAAGCAGAAACAGCACGGCGCGTGGGCGTCCGGCGACTATGCGATCATCGGCGCGACCCTTCAGATCGTCGGCGAGAATTTGTGCGAGGCGCTGGACCTGCGTGCCGGGCAGCGGGTGCTCGATGTCGCCGCCGGCAACGGCAACGTCACGCTGGCGGCCGCACGGCGCTGGTGCGAGGTCACTTCGACCGATTACGTACCGGTCTGGCTGGAGCGCGGCCGGGCGCGGGCTGTGGCCGAGGGCTGGACCATCGATTTTCGCGAGGCTGACGCCGAGGCGCTGCCGTTCGCGGATGCGAGCTTCGACGCGGTGACGTCGAGCTTCGGCGTGATGTTCACGCCGGATCAGGAGCGTGCGGCGTCAGAGATGCTGCGGGTGTGCAAATCCGGCGGCAAGATTGGCCTCGCCAACTGGACCCCGGATGGCTTCATCGGTCAGGTGTTCAAGACGCTCGGCAAGTACCTGCCGCCGCCCGCTGGCACGAAATCACCCGCGCGGTGGGGAACGCGGGAGGGGCTGTCCGATCTGTTCGGTGCCGGTGCAGCCTCGATCAACGCCGAGAGCCGCGACTTCATCTTCCGCTACCGCTCGGCAGCGCACTTCGTCGACGTATTCAAGGCTTACTACGGACCGATCCACAAGGCAGTCGCGGCACTCGGCGATGACAAGGGACGATTGTTTCTGGCCGATCTGGCGGCGTTGCTCGAACGGCACAATACCGCCCGCGACGGCACCATTGTGGTGCCGGGAGAGTATCTCGAGGTCGTCATCGTGACATCGTAACATCGTGAGACGCCTGCGACGGCGCAACGTGCATTGCGCTCGGTCAACTTGATGAGGCCCGACCCCGGATCGGGCCTCTTTCATTTCAAGCCGTTCGCTATGATAGGAATGCCGTAGACCATCAGAGTGCGGATCGTTTCGTGCGGCTGAAGTGATGTATTTTACATCATTGTCATTGTATGATACATCAATTATAACTCTCCAACATGGAATTCTGGCGTTGATCACCTCATTCCAGATGCGGGCGGCGCGGGCGCTGCTCGGCATAGATCAGAAGACGCTGGCGGAACTCGCGGGAGTTTCGCTGCCGACGGTCCAGCGCATGGAGGCCAGCGAAGGCAATGTGCGCGGCGTCGTCGAGTCCCTGACCAAGGTGGTCGATGCGTTGAATCGCGCGGGCGTGGACCTCATCGGTGAACATGTGCGGAGCGATGACGGCGGGCGCGGGGTGCGCCTGAAGCAACCCGGACCGCCGCCGCGCACCTGACCATCGACCGGCCGACTGCCCGCAGCGCTTTGCGTGAGGCGAGGCCGGGAGCATCGGATGGTCAGGACGGGTAACGGGGCGTCGCCGCGCGGCGCCAGCTTCGCGGAATTGTTCACGCCGAAACTGATTACCGTACTGCGCGAAGGCTACAGCCTGACGGACTTTCGCGCCGACGTCGTCGCCGGTCTCACCGTCGCCATTGTTGCTTTGCCGTTATCGATGGCGATCGCGATTGCCTCGGGTGTGACGCCGGATCGCGGGCTTTATACTGCCATCGTCGGCGGCTTCTTCGTTTCGCTGCTCGGCGGTAGCCGCTTTCAGGTTGGCGGACCGGCCGGCGCGTTCATCGTACTGGTGGCGCTGACGGTTGAGCGCCATGGCGTCGACGGCGTCATCCTCGCCACCATGATGGCGGGGGCCTTTCTCATCGCCGCCGGACTTCTGCGGGTCGGCACCTACGTCAAGTTCATTCCCTATCCGGTGACGGTCGGCTTTACGGCGGGCATCGCCGTCATCATCTTCGCCAGCCAGTTGCACGATCTGTTCGGCCTCAGGCTGTCGGGTCATGAGCCGGGCGAACTGCTGCCCAAGCTCGTCACGCTGTGGCACGCCGCCGGCACCGTCAATCTGTGGGCCATCACGCTGGCGGTGCTTGCCATCGTGGTGATGGTGGGCGTGCGCAAGCTGCGGCCGACCTGGCCCAGCATCCTGATCGGCGTCGTGGTGGCGACGCTTGTGGCATGGGCGCTGGCGCTGCCGGTGGAAACCATCGGTTCGCGGTTCGGCGGCATTCCCGAAACGCTGCCGGCGCCGGCATTGCCTGCGTTCTCTTTCGCGAAGATGCAGGCGGTGCTGCCGGACGCGATTGCCTTTGCACTGTTGGCGGCAATCGAGTCGCTGCTATCCGCGGTCGTCGCCGACGGCATGACCGGGCGTCGGCATCGGTCCAATTGCGAACTGGTGGCGCAGGGCGTCGCCAATATCGCATCGCCTTTGTTCGGCGGCATCTGCGTCACCGGCCTTATCGCGCGCACCGCGACCAATGTGCGCGCCGGCGCGCGGGGTCCGATCGCCGGCATGATGCATTCGGCGTTCCTGCTGCTGTTCATGCTGATCGCCGCGCCGCTGGCGAGCTACATTCCGCTATCGGCATTGGCGGCAGTGCTGGTGATCGTGGCATGGGGCATGGCGGAGAAGCAGGAGTTCTGGACCCTGCTGCGCTCGTCGTGGGGTGACGCTACGGTGCTGCTGGCGACGTTTCTGCTCACCGTGTTTCGCGATCTCACCGAAGGCATTCTGGTCGGCTTCGCGCTCGGCGCGGTGCTGTTCATCAATCGCATGGCGGAAGCGACCGGTATCGAGGCAGGCGTGCCGCTTGCGGCCGATGACAAGGCGGACGACGCTAACGGCGCGCGGGTGCCGTATGACTCGACGCTCGCGACCAATCCTGATGTGGTGGTGTATCGCATCACCGGCGCATTCTTCTTTGGCGCCGCCTCGACGGTGGGGGCGGTGCTCGACAACATCGGCGGTCGCCAGAAGGCGTTCGTCATCGACGTCAGCGCCGTGCCGCTGATGGATTCGACGGCGGCCAACGCCATCCATCGGCTTGCCGTGAAAGCGCAGCGACAAGGCATGCGGCTCTACATCACCGGCACCTCGCGCACCGTGCGTCGCATGCTGCTGACCCACGGCGTGCGCCCACCGCTGGCGAAATATCGCGAGACCATCGCGCGGGCGTTGGAGGATATCCGGCAACTTCGCGAGCGGTCGGTCGTTGTACCGATGAAGCGGCTGGCGACCTGAGAGCGAGCTTAAACCCGCGTCATTGCGAGGAGCCTAGGCGACGAAGCAACCCGGAGGCTGCAAAAGGAAGGCTGGATTGCTTCGCTTCGCTCGCACAGCAATGACGGGGCTTAGGTTCTTCAACCCGCCGCTCGCGTGCCGGAGCGGTCGCATCGCGCATTGACAAGCGCGGCCCTTCGCGTGAAGGGAACGGCGACGTTGCCGTGACGGAGAAAAGCGATGCCCGCGTCCGAGAAAGCTCCCGCCGCCTGCCTGATCGGTTGGCCGGCCGCGCATTCGCGTTCGCCGCTCATTCATCATTATTGGCTGCATCAATTCCATATCGACGGCGGCTACAGCATCGAGGCGGTGCCGCCGGAAGGTTTCGCCGAGTTCGTGCAAAACCTGTCGCATCACGGTTTCGTCGGCGCCAACGTCACCATCCCGCACAAGGAGCGGGCGTTGCTGTTGACCGAGCCGGACGAGCGCGCCCGCGCCGTCGGGGCCGCGAATACCTTGTGGTATGACGGCGAAACGCTGCGTTCCACCAACACTGACATCGAAGGTTTCATCAACAATCTCGACGCCAGTGCGCCGGGCTGGGATGCCATCGATGAAGCTGTGGTGCTCGGTGCCGGCGGTTCGTCGCGCGCGGTGGTGTTCGGATTGCTGGAGCGCGGCATCAAGCGCGTGCATCTCGTCAATCGCACGGCGGGGCGGGCGCAGGCGCTGGCGGACCAGTTCGGCGAACGCGTTATGCCGCACGGCTGGGACGGGCTTGGCGAAGTGCTGCCCCGCGCGCAATTGCTGGTCAACACCACGTCGCTCGGCATGAAGGGCCAGCCCGCGCTCGGGATCGACGTCGGATTGCTGCCGGCGCAGGCGACGGTCGCCGATCTGGTCTATGTGCCGCTCGATACGCCGCTTCTCACGACGGCCCGAGCGCGTGGCCTGCGTACCGCCGATGGACTAGGTATGCTGCTGCATCAGGCGGTGCGCGGGTTCGAATTGTGGTTCGGGCGCAGGCCGGAGGTCACGCCCGAACTGCGCCGACTGGTCGAAGCCGATCTGGCGACCTCGCGGTAACGACCCTTAATCGCAGACTTCCACGCGGCGGATGCGCCAGCCGTAAGGCGTCCAGACCCGCTGCCGGGTCAGGTAGCAGCCACCGTAGTCGTAGCCGCCGTAGGGATAGGCGACGTAGCCGTAACCGCCGTAGGGGTAGCCATAGCCATACGGGTAAGCTGCGTAGGCGCTTGCGAGGCCGAGGCCCAATCCGACGCCGAGCGCGCCCGCGCCCCATCCCCAGCCGCGATGCCATCCGCCGCCGCGCCAGCCGCCACCGTGCCACCCACCGTGGAAGCCTCCACCATGAAAGCCTCCACCATGAAAGCCTCCGCCATGGAAACCGCCGCCATGGAAGCCGCGCTGGGCAGAAGCCGTCGTCGGCGCGGCAATCGCCAACGCCGCGGCCGCGCACAGTGCTAGAACCGAATAACGTCGCATCGTCGTCTCCTGTTCTGAGTGTCGATCAGAAGACGCTTACAGTCGCATTTTGTTTCGCTTTGCGCTGCACACAAGTGCGTGCGCCATCATGGCATTTCGCGGCTCGCCGCTCAGCCCGCGAGGATGTGCTCGTCGATCTCGGCGACGGTATTGACGCCGCACAGGCCCATGGTCACCAGCATTTCGTTGCGGATGATGTCGATGGCCTTGGCGACGCCGGCCTCGCCATAGGCGCCAAGCCCGTAGGCATAAGCGCGGCCGATCATGCAGGACTTGGCGCCGAGCGCCAGCGCACGCATCACGTCCTGTCCCGAACGGATGCCACCGTCGAACATGATCTCGATCTGGTCGCCGACCGCGGCGACGATTTCCGGCAGCACCTCGATGGAGGACTGCGCGCCGTCGAGCTGACGGCCGCCGTGGTTGGAAACGACCAGCGCCTGCGCGCCGGTCTTCACCGCCTCGCGGGCATCCTCGATGTCGAGGATGCCCTTGATGATCAGCTTGCCGGGCCAGATCGAGCGGATCCAGTCGAGATCCTTCCAGTTCAACGTGGTGTCGAACTGCGAGTTGGTCCACTGCCCGAGCTGGGTGACGTTCTCCATGCCCTTGATGTGGCCGGCAAGGTTGCCGAAGGTGCGACGCTTGCCGCGCAAGACGCCTGCGACCCATTGCGGCTTGGTGGCGAAGTCGAACAGTTTCGACAGGCTCCACTCCGGCGGCACGGTCATGCCGTTCTTGATGTCCTGATGGCGCTGGCCGATCACTTGCAGATCGACGGTGAGTACCAGTGCGCTGCACTTCGCCGCGATGGCGCGCTCGATCAGCGCCTTGATGAAGCCGCGGTCCTTCATGACGTAAAGCTGGAACCAGAACGGCTTGTCGACGTTGGCCGCCACGTCCTCGATCGAGCAGATCGACATGGTGGACAGCGTGTAGGGAATGCCGGCGGCCTGCGCGGCGCGGCAGGCATGGATTTCGCCGTCGCCATGCTGCATGCCCGTGAGGCCGACCGGGGCGAGGATCAGTGGCAACGCCGCCGGTTCGCCGAGAATAGTGGTCGAGGTGTCGCGTTTGGAGACGTCGACCATGATGCGCTGACGGAATTTGATGGCTTCAAGATCGGCGCGATTGGCGCGCAGCGTGTCCTCGGTATAGGAGCCGCGGTCGCAATAATCGAAGAAGGCCTTCGGCACCCGCCGCTTGTGAATTTGGCGCAGATCTTCGATGCAGGTGACGTGCTTGATGGACATTCTCGGCCCCTTGCTTTCTTCAGCCTTCAGGTTGCTCTAGCATGTCCCCGCGCCGGACAAAATTATCTTTGCGACAGCGAATGAACTGAGCGGAGCGATCATGAGCGCCACCAAATCTGCAAAAGGCTCTTCCAAGGCCGCAGGCCGCAAGCCCGCGGAAACGGAGAAACAACGTCTCGACGACGCGCTGGAGGAAGGGCTCGAGGAAACCTTTCCGGGGTCCGATCCGGTCAGCATTACGCAGCCGCCGCCGTCGAAACCTATTCACCACGCCAAGCGCAAGAAGTGAAGCCGGCCGCGCGGCGGGAACGATGACTCCACGGCGACGTTGATTCCGGCACCGATGGAGACCGATATGGCAGATGCGCAGGCGCGCGAGCGCTCCGATTCCCGCAACGATCCCAAGAACGATCCGCAAAAGGATCCCAAGGCGATCGCCCGGAAAGAGAAACTCGACGACGCGCTGGATCAAGGGCTCAAGGAATCATTTCCGGGTTCCGACCCGGTCAGCGTGACCCAGCCGGCGCCCTCCAAGCCCGACAAGCATATCAAGCGAAAGGGATAGCGGTCGGGCGCACTTTGGAATATATATGCATATCAGACGGTTATGTACCGTGCGCGAATTTCGTGCGCGGTAATGATTCATCATATTTTTTGAAGTCGCCGGCGCGGTAAACGCATTATAAACCGGCCCGGTTATGCTTGCGGACCTCGCGACGACTGGACGCTTGAGCATGAGCCTGATGCGGCGAAAGCGCCGCTGACGCCAAATGATTTCGCTGGGGGATAGTTTTATGAGCCGGAAATATTTTGGGACCGATGGCATCCGCGGTCGCGCCAACGGGGTGATCACACCCGAACTGGCGATGAAAGTGGGTCAGGCTGCTGGTCTCGCCTTTCAACGCGGCGAGCACCGCCACCGCGTGGTGATCGGCAAGGATACCCGGCTGTCCGGCTACATGATCGAGACCGCACTGATCGCGGGCTTCACCTCGGTCGGCATGGACGTCCTCCAGGTCGGCCCGATGCCGACGCCGGCGGTGGCGATGCTCACCAAGTCGATGCGCGCCGATCTCGGCGTGATGATCTCCGCCTCTCACAATCTCTACGAGGACAACGGCATCAAGCTGTTCGGCCCCGCCGGCTTCAAGCTGTCGGACGAAGTCGAGAAGCAGATTGAGGAATTGCTCGACGAGAATCTCGCCAAGCGATTGGCGGCGAGCCGCAGCCTCGGACGCGCCAAGCGCATCGACGGCGTGCACGACCGCTACATCGAATTCGCCAAGCGCACGCTGCCGCGCGACATCAGCCTCGATGGCCTGCGCGTCGTGGTCGATTGCGCCAACGGTGCCGCCTATGGCGTGGTGCCGAAGGCGTTGTGGGAATTGGGCGCTGACGTGATTTCGATCGGCGTCGAGCCGGACGGCTTCAACATCAACAAGGAATGCGGCTCGACCGAACCGGAAGCGCTGAGCCGCAAGGTACGCGAGATGCGCGCCGATATCGGTATCGCGCTCGACGGCGACGCCGATCGCGTCATCGTGGTCGACGAGCGCGGCCATGTCGTGGACGGCGACCAACTGCTGGCGGTGATCGCCGAGAGCTGGAAAGAGGACGGCCGCTTGGCGCAGCCGGGTCTTGTCTCCACGGTGATGTCCAATCTCGGACTCGAGCGTTTCCTCAAGGGCATCGGGCTCGACCTTGTACGTACCGCTGTTGGCGATCGCTATGTGCTCGAGCAGATGCTGGCGGGCGGCTACAATCTTGGCGGCGAACCTTCCGGCCACATCATCCTGTCGGACTATGCGACCACTGGCGACGGCTTCGTCGCGGCGCTTCAGGTGCTCGCGGTGATCCAGAAACATCAGAAGCCGGTTTCCGAAGTCTGCCATCGGTTCGATCCGCTGCCGCAGATTCTGAAGAACGTTCGTTATCGTGCCGGCAAGCCACTCGAGACCGCCGGCGTCAAGACCGCGATCTCGTCGGCGGAGCAACGCCTCAACGGTCATGGCCGGCTGCTGGTGCGCTCGTCGGGCACCGAACCGGTGATCCGCGTGATGGGCGAGGGTGACGACCGCATCCTGGTCGAGGAAGTGGTCGACGACATCGTTTCCGCGCTGGGGGCGGCCTCCGCCGCCGCGTAACGGCGGTCCGCATCGCAGCCATCGCGGATTGGCGGTGGTCCGATGGGGGCGCTTGCCTTAAATTCAAGACGTTGAATCAGATGCTATGCGTCAGTCTCGCCCCGCTTGCGGGGCGTGAGCGTTAGAGCGGTCTGCAATTGGTCTGATCGTCATTGCGAGGAGCGTAAGCGACGAAGCAATCCAACTCGTCGTCCGAGGCTTTTTGAATTGCTTCGCTCGCAATGACGATGCTCGTCCCGATCGGAAGTTGCCGTGAACAAGCCTGTCGTCGTTACCGAAGAAACTCTCGCCGCGCCGGTGATCGCGGCTGATATCGATGCGGCCGCGAAGCCGGCGGTTGCGGCGGGGCCGGTCTATCTGGTGCTCGGCGGTATCAGCTTCTCGCACTTCCTCAACGACACGATGCAGTCGTTGATTCCGTCGGTCTATCCGATCCTCAAGGAAAACTATTCGCTGTCGTTCGCGCAGATCGGGCTGATCACGCTGGCGTTCCAGATCACCGCATCGCTGTTGCAGCCGGTGGTCGGCAGCGTCACCGACCGCAAGCCGCAGCCGTTCTCGCTGGCGATGGGAATGGGCTTCACCTTCATCGGCCTGTTGATGCTGAGCGGTGCGCATAACTACGCGATGCTGGTGCTGTCGGCTGCGATGATCGGGCTTGGCTCCGCGATCTTCCATCCGGAATCCGCGCGTATCGCGCGGATGGCATCGGGCGGCCGTTACGGTTTCGCACAATCGGTATTTCAGGTCGGCGGCAATCTCGGCTCGGCGATCGGGCCGGTGCTCGCGGCGTTGATCGTGGTGCCATTCGGGCAATCCAGCATCGCCTGGTTCTCGTCGATCGCCTTCGTCGCCATCGTCATCCTGTGGCGCATCGGCGGTTGGTACAAGCCGCGCATCATGGCACGCGGCCACGTGGCGCCGAAGCGGCTCGCCGGCGCGCCGTCGGGCTCCCGCGTCGCGATGGCGATCGGCATTCTGATCGTGCTGGTGTTCTCGAAGTACATCTACCTGTCGAGCCTCACCAGCTACTACACGTTCTATCTGATGCATAAGTTCGCGGTGTCGACGCAGACGTCGCAACTCTTGCTGTTCGTGTTCCTCGGCGCCAACGCCGCCGGCGTCTATTTCGGCGGGCCGATCGGTGATCGCATCGGCCGTCGCTACGTGATCTGGATTTCGATCCTCGGCGCGTTGCCGTTTACGCTGCTGCTGCCCCACGTCAGTCTCGCATGGACGGTAGCCTTGAGCGTCGTGATCGGCTTCATCATTTCCTCCGCGATGCCGGCGATCATCGTTTACGCGCAGGAACTGGTGCCGCATCGCTTCGGCATGATCTCGGGCCTCTTCTTCGGCTTCGCCTTCGGCGCGGGCGGATTGGGCGCAGCGATGCTGGGCATGGTGGCGGATGCCAAGGGGATCGATTTCGTCTACGCGGTGTGCGCATTCCTGCCGGCGATCGGGCTTCTGGCGATGTTCCTGCCGAAAATGCCGAAGCTGGCATCGTAATCGAGCGACGGCATTGGCCTGAGCGTCCCGCTCGAAAAGCGACCAATGAAATCATCACCGTCGTTGCGAGGAGCGAAAGCGACGAAGCAATCCAGACTCTTGCATGAAGCCCGGATTGCTTCGCTTTGTTCGCAATGACGGGTCTTTGAGACGGGGCGATGGTTGATCGCCGCCCCTTGTTATCAACGCACCGTTAAGACTTGTGGCGGCGGTTCCGGGCAGGAGCCGCCGCTGCTGTGCGCGTGCACCAAATATCAACCTTAAAAATTAGGGTTAAGCGACGCTTAAGTATTTGCTGGCATCGTCCGACCGTGAGTTTCCGATGTGAGGCCTCGTCTGCCTCACCGCATCAGAGGACGAAGCCAATGCGTAGCGTTATGATCCTGGCCGCCGCGGGCGCGGCATCCTTGTTCTCCAGTATGGCGTTGGCCGCGGATATCCCGGCAGGCCCGCCGCCGCAGTATTACGCGCCGCCGCCGGTCGAGGATTTCGGCGGCTGGTATCTGCGCGGCGACATCGGCATGACCAACACGCGGGGCAAATTGTTCGCGCCGGCCTACAATGATGCCAGCACGGTTTCGGTCAATCAGATCGGCCACGAATTCACCGGCGGCATGACCTACGGACTGGGCGTCGGTTATCAGTTCAACAATTGGTTCCGCATGGATGTGACCGGCGAATACCGTTCGCGGGTGCAGTTCAGCGGCACCGACTACGCCAACATCAACTTCGGCGGCGGTCTCGGCGTTCTTCCGATCGGCGACACCTACCGCGGCGGCTATTCGAGCTGGGTCGGCATGGTCAATGCCTACGCCGATCTCGGCACCTGGTGGTGCATCACGCCGTTCGTCGGTGTCGGCGTCGGTGGCGCCTACAACACCTTCAGCGGATTCTCGGACATCACCACCGTCAATCTCGGTGGCGGCACCACCTCGGGTCTCTATCAAGCGCAGAGCGCGAGCAAGCTCGATCTGGCTTGGGCGCTGCATGCCGGTCTTGCCTATCGCGTCAATCAGAACATGACGGTGGAACTGGCGTATCGCTACCTCAACCTCGGCACCGGTGTCACCGGCTCCGGTTCGTCGTTCGACGGCACGGTGACCAACGGCCGTCCGTTCCAGTTCCACGATCTGACCTCGCACGACATCAAGCTCGGCGTGCGTTGGACCTGCTGCGACGTGGCGCCGCCGCCCCCGCCGCCGCTCATCACCAAGGGCTGATCGGACGGCTCTCGGCTTCGTCTTCATCAGCGGCGCGGGATGATCCCGCGCCGTTTTGTTTTGCGGTTGCCTTCGAAAAAAGGTGAACGAGACGCGTCGGATTTTAACTGAAACCGCGTCCCGACAACGATTGGTTAAGGTTAACAGGCGATGATCGCATGAGATCGAGAGCCGGGTTCGCGTGACGATCTCGCGGTCGTGCCTCGATTTTTGTCCTGGGGGAATTGCGATGCGTAAGTTGCTGGTGGCGGGAATGATGCTTGGGGCCGTGCAGGGCGCGCAAGCCGCCGATCTTCCGATTCTTCGCGGCGCTTTGCCGGATACTTACGGACCGCGCGTCGTCAACTGGGAAGGTTTTTACATCGGCGGTCAGGCCGGCGTTGGCGAGTCCGACATGAATTTCACCGGTGCGACGCGCGATGTCGCCGCGCATCTTCTGGCCAACACCTCCATCGAGAGTGGGGGCAGTGTGTCGTCGTGGCCGGTCGGTAGCAAGGCCTCAGCGCGTGGCGACGGCTTCGGCGGGTTTGCCGGTTACAATAGCCAGTGGGACGATGTCGTTCTGGGTGTTGAAGCCAGCTACATGCACGGAAAATTTGGCGGTACGCAAACCGAGTCGATGACCCGCGTGTTTACCGATGGGCAGGGCTATACCGACAACATCACCTACACCAGCACGGCCACGATGCGGTTGACCGACATCGGCACGTTCCGCGCGCGGGCCGGTTATGCGTTCGGCTCGTTCCTGCCGTATATGTTCGGTGGTTTGGCTCTGGGGCAGGCCGACATCATTCGAACCGCCACCATTACGGGGACCCAGGACAAGGTTGGCGGTTCGCCCAGCCACATCGATGTCGGTCTGAGCCAGACCGACGGCAAATACAGCCATCTTGTCTATGGCTACTCGGCGGGTCTCGGTGTCGATGTCAATCTGACGGCGGGATTGTTCCTGCGGGCGGAATGGGAATACATCCGCTTCACGTCGCCGATCGATACCGCCGTCAACACCGTGCGCGCCGGTCTCGGCTACAAGTTCTGAGCGGCTTCCGTCGTGACGCGGAGCGATTCCCGCGTCGTTGACAGAAACGCGTCGCGTTGCTGCTCTGTCAGGGCTTGAATCGTCATTGCGAGCGAAGCAATCCAGAAAGCCATAGGATGAGGAGCTGGATTGCTTCGTCGCTGACGCTCCTCGCAATGACCTCACTCGATGGCGGCACCGCATGAAGATCTACGGCGATCTCAATTCCGGCAATTGCCTGAAGGTAAAGTGGGTCTGCGACCGACTTCGAATGTCCTATGAGTGGGTTGCCGTCGATACGTTGAAGCGTGAGACACACACGCCGGAATTTCTCAAACTCAATGCCGCCGGGCAGGTGCCTGTCGTCGCGTTCGACGACGGCCGCGCGCTGGCGCAATCCAACGCCATCATCCGGTATCTGGCGCGCGGCAGCGATCTCATTCCGGCCGATGATTTTCTCGCGGCGAAGATGGACGAGTGGCTGTTCTGGGAACAGTACAGCCACGAACCCTACATTGCGGTGTGCCGCTTCCTGATGGTTTATCTCCGCAAGCCGGCCTCGGATCTCGATCCGGACAAGGTGAAGCGCGGCTATGTCGCACTGGCGCGCATGGAGAGCCAACTCGCGACGGCGCGTTTTCTCGTCGGAGAAACGTTCACGCTCGCGGACGTCGCGCTGCTCGCCTATACGCGCGTCGCGCATGAGGGCGGTTTCGATCTGGCTGATTACGGCGCGGTGCGGCGTTGGATTGGTGATAGCGAGCGCGCTCTCGGCCTGCCGTGATGAATGGTCTCACGCCAGCCGCGCTGACCAGCGCGACCAATAGCGGCGCGGCGCCGCGCATCAGCGGATAGGTGTGTCCCATGTCGCCGGCACGATAGGCGGCCGCGACCAGCGCGGAATAGAGCTGACGGATGGCGATCGACGCGACCAGCCCCGGCAGGCTCGCGGCAGCGGGCAGCGGGACGAACGGCAATGCGACCAATCAGACGATTGCCCCGCCGCCGGCGATCAGTCCGGTTTCGCCGAGCTTGTTGCCGCCGGATTTGACGATGGCGTTCCAGCGTGCATGCAGCAACGCGCCGAGCAGGACGAGCAGCATGACATGGGTTGGCATGGTTCTGTCCTGAGTTTCTGACCGGAAACGAGGCGTCATCGTCCGCGAGGGTGGACGATCCAGCGGCTCATGCAGGCATAAGGAAAATCTGGTTCGATTCAGATCCTACGGCGGGGATGACGAGGGCGAGCGGTCGGAGAATTATTATCCATACTTCGTCGCATCATCCCCGAGTATCCCTTGACCGGCATGGCGGCTTGGCGTATCTCCCGCGGCGGGACACCTCCCCCCAACGGGAGGCTTACTATCTGGAAGGATAGACGATGACTGTAGCGAAGCCCGCTGCGCGGCCCAACGTGCCGCATTTCTCTTCCGGCCCCTGCGCCAAGCGCCCCGGCTGGACCCCCCAAGCCCTCAAAGATGCTGCCCTCGGCCGTTCGCACCGCGCGAAGATTGGCAAGACCAAGCTCAAGCTTGCAATCGACCTGACCCGCGAAGTGCTGGAAGTGCCGGCCGACTACAAGATCGGCATCGTGCCGGCGTCGGACACCGGCGCGGTCGAAATGGCGCTGTGGTCGCTGCTCGGCGCACGGCCTGTCACCATGATCGCCTGGGAATCCTTCGGCGAAGGTTGGGTCACCGACGTCGTCAAGCAGTTGAAGCTGAAGGACGTCACCAAGCTTACCGCCGGTTACGGCGAAATTCCCGATCTCGCCAAGGTCGATCCGGCCAGCGATGTCGTCTTCACCTGGAACGGCACCACCTCCGGCGTGCGCGTGCCGAACGCCGACTGGATCAAGGCCGACCGCGAAGGCCTGACCATCTGCGACGCCACCTCGGCCGCATTCGCGCAGCCCCTCGACTGGGCCAAGCTCGATGTCGTCACCTTCTCCTGGCAGAAGGCGCTGGGCGGCGAGGGCGCGCACGGCATGCTGATCCTGTCGCCGCGTGCGGTGGCGCGGCTCGAGAGCTACACCCCGCCGTGGCCGATGCCGAAGATCTTCCGCATGACCAAGGGCGGCAAGCTGATCGACGGCATCTTCGTCGGCGAGACCATCAACACGCCGTCGATGCTCTGCGTCGAGGACTATCTCGATGCGCTGAACTGGGCGAAGTCGGTCGGCGGCCTCAAGGGCATGATCGGCCGCGCCGACGCCAACACCAAGGCGCTGAGCGACTGGGTCGCCAAGACGCCGTGGATTGATTTCCTCGCCGCCGATCCGGCGATCCGTTCCAACACCTCGGTCTGCCTCAAGGTGGTCGACCCGGCGGTGACGGCGCTTGCCGCCGACGCGCAGGCCGCGTTCGCCAAGGCACTGGTCGCTGCGGTGGAGAAGGAAGGCGCGGGTTACGATCTCGGCCACTATCGCGATGCCCCTCCGGGCCTGCGCATCTGGTGCGGCGCCACAGTCGAAACGGCGGACGTCACGGCGCTGACCGGCTGGCTCGACTGGGCCTTCGCCGAAACCAAGGCCTCGCTCGCCAAGGCGGCTTAGTTGTCTTTCCCTCTCCCTTGCGGGAGAGGGGCGTCATCCTGAGGTGGCCGCGTTAGCGGCCCTCGAAGGATAGACCGCGACATTGTCGGATTCCCCGTTTCCATTCCCGTCATCCTTCGAGGCTCGCTTCGCTTGCTCCTCAGGATGACGATCCCGAAAGGATCACATCCCATGACCAAACCCAAAGTTCTCATTTCCGACGCCCTCAGCCCCGCCGCCGTGCAGATCTTCAAAGATCGCGGCATCGAGGTGGATTTCCAGCCCGCGCTCGGCAAGGACAAGGACAAGCTCGCCGAGATCATCGGCAATTACGATGGCCTTGCCATCCGTTCGGCCACCAAGGCGACGGCGAAGATTCTTGCCAACGCCAAGAAGCTGAAGGTGATCGGCCGCGCCGGCATTGGCGTCGACAACGTCGAGATTCCGGCGGCGACGGCGAAGGGCATCATCGTGATGAACACGCCGTTCGGCAATTCGATCACCACCGCCGAGCACGCCATCACCCTGATGTTGTCGCTGGCGCGCGAGATTCCCGCCGCGGACGCCTCCACGCAGGCCGGCAAGTGGGAAAAGAACCGCTTCATGGGCGTCGAGATCACCGGCAAGACACTCGGCGTGATCGGCTGCGGCAACATCGGCTCGATCGTCGCGGACCGCGCCATCGGCCTCAAGATGAAGGTGATCGCGTTCGATCCGTTCCTGTCGCCGGAGCGCGCCAAGGATCTCGGCGTCGAGAAGGTCGAGCTTGAAGACCTGTTCAAGCGTGCCGACTTCATCACGCTGCACACGCCGCTGACCGACAAGACCCGCAACATCATCGATGCCGCCGCCATCGCCAAGATGAAGAAGGGCGTTCGCATCATCAATTGCGCGCGTGGCGGCCTCGTGGACGAGCAGGCGCTGGTCGATGCGCTGAATTCCAAGCAAGTCGCGGGCGCCGCTTTCGACGTGTTCGTCGAAGAGCCGGCCACCTCGAACGTGCTGTTCGGCCATCCGAACGTGATCTGCACGCCGCATCTCGGCGCTTCCACCACGGAAGCGCAGGAGAATGTCGCGTTGCAGGTTGCCGAGCAGATGTCGGACTATCTGCTCACCGGCGCGATCACCAACGCCATCAACTTCCCCTCGATCACGGCGGAAGAAGCACCGAAGCTGAAGCCGTTCGTCGAGCTCGCCGAAAAGCTCGGCTCGTTCGCGGGCCAACTCACCGAGACCGGCATCGGCAAGATCACCATCACCTATGAGGGCCAGGTTGCGGAGATGAAGATCAAGGCGCTGACCTCAGCGGCGCTGACCGGTCTGCTGCGGCCGATGCTGGGCGACATCAACGTGGTGTCCGCGCCGGTCATCGCCAAGGAGCGCGGCATGGTGGTGGACGAAGTGGTGCGTGCGGCACAGAGCGACTACGAGAGCGTCATCACCGTCACCGTCAACACGGAGCGGCAAGAGCGTTCGGTGTCCGGCACGGTCTATGCCGACGGCAAGCCGCGCCTGATCGACGTCAAGGGCATCCGCGTCGACGCCGAGTTCGGCCCGTCGATGATTTACGTCACCAATGAGGACAAGCCCGGCTTCATCGGCAAGTTCGCTTCGATCCTCGGCGACGCCAAGGTCAACATCGCGACCTTCAACCTCGGCCGTCACAGCCAGGGCGGCGACGCCATCGCACTGGTCGAGGTCGATGGCCCGGTGCCGGCCGAGGTGCTGGCCAAGGTGCAGGCGCTGCCGCAGGTCAAGCAGGCCAAGGCTTTGACGTTTTAAGGCGCTGACGTTCTAAGTGATTGAAGCTGCGGGATGCGTTCCCGCACCGACAGATAAAATGGCCGGAATCCGGACAACCGGATTCCGGCCATTCGTTTTGGGAAGGTCGTCATGCGCGTCACACGTTCCGGAGCAACGGCGCGGTAACTAAGGATCAACGGTCGGTATCCTATGGTGCTGCGGTCGTCCCTCTCTTGCGTGAATTGCGCAACTGCCCGGAGCACAGAACGTGAAGTTGTTGAATAACCTTCCCATTGCCATGAAGCTCGTCATTCTTGTTTCGATCACTCTGCTGGGGTTGGCCGGTGCCAGCATTTATGCCGCGACCATGATGCAACGGGAGATGTATGGCGCCCGCACCGAGCAGACCCACGCGATTGTCGAGACCGCGCGCAACATGGCGCTGGAATTCCAGAAGCAGGTCCAGGCCGGCAAGCTCACCAAGGAGCAGGCGATCGCCGAATACGCCCATCGTATTCGATCGATGAATTACGACAACGGCAGCGGCTATGTGTTCGCCTACACCATGAACGGTGTCACGGTGGCAGCGCCGGATGCCTCGAAGATCGGCAGCAATCAACTCGACGTCGAAACCGGCGGCCGCAAGCTGGCGCGCGAGTTGCGCGACGGCGTCGCGGCCAACGGCAGCGTCAATCTGCGCTACGAATACATGAAGCCCGGCACCGAGCAGTTGATCCGCAAGATGTCCTATGCGGTCGCGATTCCGGGCTGGGACATGTTCGTCGGCACCGGCGCCTATCTTGACGATATCAACGCCAAGCTCCGTCCGGTCATTTTCGGTCTGGCGATTGCCACCATCGTCATCGCGCTGGGTGCGGGCCTTGTGGCCTGGCTGATCGGACGCAGCATCACTCGTCCACTCGGCCAGCTTGGCGCGCGGATGCAGTCGCTCGCCAAGGGCGAACTGGATACTGAAATCCCCGGCGTCGGCCGCAAGGACGAGATCGGCGCCATGGCGGCGACGGTCGGCGTCTTCAAGGAGAATGCGCTTCGCGTGCGTGATCTCGAGCAGGCGGAAGCGGCGGCACAGCAGCGTGCGGCCGACGAGCGCCGCGTCGCCATGCAGAGCCTCGCTGACGATTTCGAGCGCAGCGTCAATGGCGTCGTGCAGTCGGTGACGTCATCGGCCGCCGGCATGCAGGCGACCGCGGAAAGCATGACGGGCCTGGCGCGCGACGCGAGTTCGCGGGCGATGACGGTGAGCGAAGCCTCGCAGAAGGCCTCGGGCAATGCCGGCACCGTGGCGGCGGCCGCGGAAGAGCTCGCCAGCTCCGTTGCCGAGATTTCGCGTCAGGTGACGCAGTCCACCGAGATCGCCAACAAGGCGGTCGAGGACGCCGAGCGCACCAACGCGACGGTGCAGGTTCTGTCGAGCGGCGCCGAGAAGATCGGCGAGGTCGTTCAGTTGATTCACACCATCGCAGCGCAGACCAACCTGCTGGCGCTCAACGCCACCATCGAGGCGGCGCGTGCCGGCGAGGCAGGACGCGGCTTCGCGGTGGTCGCATCCGAGGTCAAGGCGCTGGCCAACCAGACCGCGAAGGCGACCGAGGAAATCTCCGCGCAGGTGTCGACGATGCAGTCCACCACTCATGAGGCGGTCGACGCCATCAGCAACATCACCCGCACCATCGCCCAGATGAATGAGATTGCGCTCAGCATTTCCAGCGCCGTCGAGGAGCAGGGCGCGGCGACGCGTGAGATTGCTCGCAACATCCAGTCGGCCGCAGCCGGTTCGGACGAGATCAGCCATCACATCGGCGGCGTCAGTTCGGCAGCGGAAGCCACCGGCTCGGCAGCCTCGGACGTGCTGGTCAACGCTCAGGAACTTGACGGTCAAGCCGGCATGCTGCGCTCGGCGGTGAACGAATTTCTCACCAAGGTCCGCGCTGCTTGATGCGGCACGGACCACAATCGCGCAGGTGAAAGCCGTGCGCCCGTGAATGATAAATCCGGCCCTGACTTGGTCAGGGCCGGATTTATTTTAGAAACCTCCTCCGTGATGGCCGGGCCTGTCCCGGCCATCAGGTCTTCTTTTGATGGCGGAGGTTCAAGACGTGGATGGCCGGAATAAATCCGGCCATCACGAGGGAAGCCTAGCGCCCATACAATCCAGTTAGCGTGGCCTTTGCTAGCGTATGGAAATTGATGTCGAAGCCGACCAGCGCGGCGGAGGCGGCGTCACCCTTGGCGTTGGGAAGCTGATCGACGTCGAGCGCGAACACCGTGATCCGATAGTGGTGCGGCTTGTCGCCCGGCGGCGGACAGGGGCCGCCGTAACCGGCCGTACCGAAATCGGTGCGGCCCTGCACCGCGCCCTTGGGCATCAGGCCCTTGCTGGGATCGCCGGCATCCTTCGGCAACGACGTCGTGCCGGCCGGAATATTGTAGACCACCCAGTGCCACCAGCCGCTGCCGGTCGGGGCGTCGGGATCGTAGATGCTGACCGCGAAGCTCTTGGTGTTGGCCGGTGCGCCGCTCCACGTCAGCGCTGGCGAGATGTTATCGCCGGTGCAGCCGAAGCCTTTGAACACCTGCTGATTGGCGATGGTGCCGCCATCCTTGATGTCGGGACTGGTCAGCGTCATGGTTTGCGCCTGCGCGGCGGTGAAGGTGCATGCCGCGAGGCCAAGGGCCGCGAAAATTCCGACCAGTCTGTCATTCGCCCGATCCATGATCGTCACTCCCGTGTTTTGCCGATGATAGCACATCGACGAAGCCTGGAGGACACGACAGGCAGATCGCGCGTGGGCCGGCGCCGCCGCCTTACGCGATCAGCGGCGCGGCGATGGCGCCCAGCGCCTTGCATGCATCGTTCGGGCTGAGTTGCACCTGCAAGCCGCGCTGGCCGCCGTTGATGAAGACGGTCTGCTCTTGCAACGCCGCTTGTTCGATCGCCGTCGGCACGCGCTTCTTCTGGCCGAACGGGCTGATGCCGCCGACGTGATAGCCGGTCAGCCGCTCGGCGTCGGCGGGCTTCATCATCTTCGCCGACTTGCCGCCGAACGCCTGCGCCAGTTTCTTCATGCTCACTTCGTGATCGGACGGCACCACGACGCAGACCGGCTTGCCGTCAAGCTCGGCCATCAACGTCTTCAGCACCCGGCGCGGCTCCGCGCCGATAGCGGCGGCGGCCTGCAAGCCGATGCTGTCGGCATCGGGGTCGTAGTCGTATTCATGCAGCGTGAAGGCGACACCGAACTGCTTCAGCGCCTGCGTGGCGCGGGTGGTTTTCGACATGATACGTTTATCCGGCGATCAGCGCTTCGCCGCCAGCGCTTCGCCGAACGCCTGGAACAGCGCGCGGTTGATCGGGTTGCGTTGCGGATCGTATTCGGCGTGCCACTGGACACCGAGCGCGAAGTTCGGGGCGTCCTTGATGCGGATCGCCTCGATGGTGCCGTCGTCGGCGATGCCTTCGACCACCACGCGTGAACCGGGTTCGAGGATACCCTGGCCGTGCAGCGAATTCACCCGGATGGTGTCGCGGCCGTACAGTTTTGCGAACACGCCGTTCGGCGTTAGCCGCACGTTATGGCGGTCGGCGAACACCACTTCCGGATCGGGATGGATTTCGCCGTTTTCGAGGCGTGGCATCCGGTGGTTGATCCGTCCCGGCAGTTCACGGATTTCCGGATGCAGCGAGCCGCCGAAGGCGACGTTCATTTCCTGCAAGCCGCGGCAGATGCCGAACAACGGAACTCCGCGTTTGACGCACAGGTCGATCAAGGTCAGCGCCACGTCGTCGCGATTGGGGTCGTAGGGCTCGTGGCGGGGATCGGGTTCGGTACGGAAACGCGTCGGATGGACATTGGCGCGTGCCCCGGTCAAGAGCACGCCGTCGACGACGTCGAGCAGCGCATCGAGGTCGGTGATATCGGGAACGCTGGCGAACATCAGCGGCAACGCGCCGGTCACCTCGGCGATCGCGCGCATGTTGCGCTCGCCGACCGCCTGCACCGCGAACCGGTTCTCGATCATGTACATGTTGCCGATCACGCCGACCACCGGCTTGGTCATGATGCCCTGCTCACGTTGATGGCCCTCGCGCCAGTTCGCACCGAGGCGCGCTTCGGCCCGCGCGCTGCACCCGGCTCGTGGTGGCATGTGAGGGAAGAAATTTCGGTTTGATTAGCATGGTTTGGCAAATTATGCCCCGTTGCTGTCGGCGCATCAATTCCAACGCGTTTGGTTTGTCATGTTCCTCACATCGTTCTGATCGGATCGGCGCGTAGGCGCGCGCGATCGCGCCGCCGGCCTCGCACGTCACTGTCTTCCTGACGGATTTTTCGGGGATATCAATGGTTTGGGCTGATCACGAAACAGCGCCAGGATGCCGTTTTACTTGCGTCGGATAGCGGCATCCTTTATCCGAAGGGACGACCCGAATCCGGGCAGCCGGGCCGCCTGAGCGCCCGGTGGCGAGTACCACGGGGATTTATCTCGATATGACCAACGTCGTCGTCGTCGGCGCCCAATGGGGCGACGAGGGAAAAGGCAAGATTGTCGACTGGCTTTCAGAGCAGGCGGATATCGTCGTGCGCTTCCAGGGCGGCCATAATGCCGGCCATACGCTGGTCATCAACGGCAACACCTACAAGCTGGCGCTGCTGCCGTCCGGCGTGGTGCGCTCCTCGAAGTTGTCGGTGATCGGCAACGGCGTGGTGTTTGATCCGCAGGCGTTCCTTACCGAGGTCGAGAAGCTCACCAGCCAAGGTATCGCCGTGACGCCGGAGAATCTTCGCGTCGCCGAGAACGTCACCCTGATCCTGCCGTTGCACCGGGAACTCGATGCGCTGCGCGAGAATGCCAGCAAGGCCACCGCGATCGGCACCACCCAGCGCGGCATCGGCCCGGCCTACGAGGACAAGGTCGGCCGCCGCGCCATCCGGCTGATGGACCTCGCCGACCTGCAAACCCTGCCGCACAAGATCGAACGCCTGCTCGCGCATCACAACGCGCTACGGCGCGGCCTCGGTATCGCCGAAGTCGATAGCGCGGCGCTGCTCAACGATCTCGCCGCAATTGCGCCGCGAGTGCTGCCCTATGCTGACAGCGTGTGGAATCTGCTCGATCACAAGCGTCGCGAAGGCAAGCGCATCCTGTTCGAAGGTGCGCAAGGTGCGCTGCTCGATGTCGATCACGGCACCTATCCTTACGTCACCTCGTCGAACACGGTGGCGGCGCAGGCGGCGACCGGCACCGGCATGGGCCCGAGCTCGCTCGGCTATGTGCTCGGCATTTGCAAGGCCTACACCACGCGGGTGGGCATGGGCCCGTTCCCGACCGAACTCACCAACGAGATCGGCGAGGAGATCGGTCGTCGCGGCAAGGAGTTCGGCGTCAACACCGGGCGCAAGCGGCGCTGCGGCTGGTTCGATGCCATGCTGGTGCGCCAGACGGTGCGAACCTGCGGCATCCACGGCCTGGCGCTGACCAAGCTCGACATCCTCGATGGTTTCGACTCCATTGAGGTCTGCGTCGGCTACAAGCTCGACGGCGAGATGATCGACCACCTGCCGGCGGGCGAGGGCGCGCAGGCCCGGATCGAGCCGATCTATGAGACCATCGAGGGCTGGAAGGAGCCGACCGCCAACGCCCGCTCCTGGGCCGACCTGCCGGCGCAGGCGATTAAATATGTTCGCCGGGTCGAGGAACTGGTGGGCTGCCCCATCGCGTTGCTCTCCACGAGCCCGGAGCGCGAAGACACCATTCTGGTGCAAAATCCATTCGAGGCTTAATGGACTATTACCGGAATATCGGCAAAGTCCTTGCAAAGCATCCTCGCTAGCGAGCAGGACCTGCAACATTGACGAGACATGGCTGATTACTACCCGCTGATCGCCCGCGCCATCTCCGGCCTCGATGCCAGCGCACCCGGGGAAAGCCGGCGCGCCCTGTATGAGCGCGCGCGCTCGGCGCTGATCGCGCAATTGCGCAGCGTGCAACCGCCGCTAACCGAATCCGAGATCACCCGCGAGCGGTTGTCGCTGGAAGAAGCGATCCGCAAGGTGGAATCCGAGGCGGCGCAACGGGCGCGCGACGTGGCGCGAACCGATTCCAAGGGCCGTCCCCGGCCGGGCGATGCGTTCCGTGCCGGCAGCCGTGCCGCCGCCGCCCGCAACGCCGAGCGCGATGCTGCCAAACCAGCCGGCGCGCCGTCGCAGCCGTCCCGTCCGTCGTTTCTGGAAAACCGTCCGGCTCCGCCGCCGGAGGAGCCGCATACCGACGAGCGGCCGCTGCGCACTTCGCGTTCCGAGCCGCACGAGCAGCCACCGTCTTTCGAAGCGTCGCCGCCGGTCGCGCGCGAACGGAGCGGGATTCCGCGCCGTGGTCTTGAGGCCGACCGCGCGCCTCAAGGGCCTGCCGACCCGGCTGCCCATGGTGGCGGCCCGGGCGTCCGGGGCTTCCGCGACGTCGTGGCCGATGCCGATGATCTCGGCCGCGCCACCGCCAAGGCCAACCGCGCCGCACGCCGCACCTACGCCAACGTGCCGTCACCCTCGCCGGAATTCGACCGGCTCGAGCCGAACATGGAAGACCGTAGTGTCGGCGCGCCGGTGTCCTATGATTACGACGAGGGCATTGAGGAGGCTTACGAGCCGCCGTCCCGCCCGCAACGCCGCAGCGGCAAGGAGCGCCGGGTCAAGACCGGCGGCGGTTTCCCCTTCAAGGCCGCGATCATCCTCGGCCTGGTGCTGATCCTCGCCGGCGCCGGCATCCTGTGGGGCCAGAAGGGGCTGGCCTATGTTCGCGGCCTGCTGGGCAAGCAGGCGGCCGTCACCACGCAGGCGCCGAAGAACACCTCCACCGCGCCGCCTCCCAAGATCGCCGATCGGGTCGGACAGCCGGGCTCGTCGGACGCGGTTGCACCGGTGGCGCAGCGCGTCGTGCTCTATGACGAGGATCCGAACGATCCGAAGGGCAAGCAGTATGTCGGCAGCGTGGTCTGGCGCACCGAGCCGGTGAAGAGCAATGACGGCAAGCCCGACGATATCGCGGTGCGCGCCGACATCGACATTCCGGAACGCAAGTTCAAGATGACGATGTCATTCCGCCGCAACACCGATACGTCGCTGCCGGCCAGCCACACTGCCGAACTGACCTTCGTGCTGCCGCCGGATTTCGACAACGGCACCGTCGCCAACGTGCCGGGCATCCTGATGAAATCCAACGAGCAGGCACGCGGTACGCCGCTGGCGGGGCTCGCGGTCAAGGTCACCGATGGCTTCTTCCTGATCGGCTTGTCCAACGTCGAGGCCGACCGCGCGCGCAACCTGCAACTGCTGAAAGAGCGCTCGTGGTTCGATGTGCCGCTGGTCTATTCCAACCAGCGCCGCGCCATCATCGCCATTGAGAAGGGCGCCCCCGGCGAACGCGCCTTCAACGCGGCCTTCATGGCGTGGGGCGAGTAGCTGCGGATAGCGTGGCACGGAAGCTGTTATCTCGAACTGATCGCTCACCGAGCTCAAGTTTCGTCATTGCTGTGCGAGCGAAGCGACGAAGCAATCCAGCTTTGTTTAGGAAAACTGGATTGCTTCGCTGCGCTCGCAAGGACGGTAAGGGCTCTCATTGGCTGACTAATCCGCCTCGATCTTGGTGATCGTCTTGGTGCCGTTGGTCTCGGTGACAGTGAACTTGATCTTGTCGCCGGCATGCACGCCGTCGATCAGTTCGCGCTTGATCTTCAGCCGTTCGGCGGAGGCCTCTTCAGCGGCGGCCCTTTCGGCGGCGGCCTTTTCAGCGGCCTTCTCGGCGGCAGCTTTTGCAGCGGCAGCGCTCGGATTGGCGTTCTTGGCGCTGTCCTTGGTCGGTTCGATCACGACCGTTCCGTTCAGTCGATTGACGATCCTGACCACACCGGTCTGCATCCCCGGTGGCGGAGGCGGTGACTCTTTGAGAGGCGGCGTCCCCTGGCCCAGCGCGACCGAACCAAGCGCGGTGAGCATGGCTCCTGCCAGGATGATCTTTGTCAGTGCCATGGAAGAACCTCCTGGTTGTTGCGCGGCCCCGAAGGGGAATAAACCAAGGCCGTGCAAATCGTTCCGCCCATCACGGAATGGTCCCATATGGGGCATGGCCGCATATTGACCTTGGCCGTGCAATCCGGTTGCTTTGGATTCTCATAGTGCAACCGGGAAGCGCCGCATGTCGTCTCATATCCTCGCGATTGATCAGGGCACCACGTCCTCGCGCGCCATCGTGTTTCGCGCCGATACCTCGATCGCCGCGAGTGCCCAGCAGGAATTCCCGCAGCATTTTCCGGCGTCGGGCTGGGTCGAACACGAACCCGACGATATCTGGCAATCGACGCTCGCGACCTGCCGCGCGGCGATGCAGAAGGCCAATGTCGCGGCGGCGGACATTGCCGCGATCGGCATCACCAACCAGCGCGAGACCACGGTGGTATGGGATCGCGCCACCGGCCGCGCGGTGCATCGCGCCGTCGTCTGGCAGGATCGCCGCACGGCGGAAGTCTGCGCGCAACTCAAGGCCGACGGCCATGAGCCGGAGATCACGTCGCGCACCGGGTTGATCATCGATCCGTATTTTTCCGGTACCAAGGTCGCATGGATTCTCGATCACGTGCCCGGCGCGCGCGCCCGCGCCGAGCGCGGCGAACTGCTGTTCGGCACGGTGGATTCCTATCTGTTGTGGCGGCTGACCGGCGGCAAGGTGCACGCCACCGATGCCACCAATGCCTCGCGCACGCTGCTGTTCAATATTCACACCGGCGCATGGGACGATACGCTGCTGCGAATCCTGCGGGTGCCGCGCTCGATGCTGCCGGAGGTGCACGACTCGTCGGCGCATTTCGGTGACAGCGCGACGGAGTTATTCGGTGGCAGCATCGCCATTCGCGGCATCGCCGGCGATCAGCAGGCGGCGACCATCGGGCAGGCCTGTTTCGCGCCGGGCATGATGAAATCGACCTACGGCACCGGTTGCTTCGCGCTGCTCAATACCGGCACGACGGCGGTGAGGTCGAACAACAAGCTGCTCACAACCATCGCCTATCAGTTGAATGGCCAGCGCACCTACGCGCTGGAAGGTTCGATCTTCGTCGCCGGCTCCGCGGTGCAGTGGCTGCGCGACGGCCTCAAGATCATCGCCAATGCGGCCGAGACCGGGCCGCTGGCGGATCGCTCCGATCCGGCGCAATCGGTGTATCTGGTACCGGCCTTCGTCGGGCTCGGCGCGCCGTACTGGAATCCGCGCGTGCGCGGCGGCCTGTTCGGCCTGACGCGTAACACCGGCCCCGCCGAGCTGGCGCATGCGGCGTTGGAGAGCGTCTGTTACCAGACCTATGACCTGTGGGCGGCGATGCGCGCCGATTGGTCCGACGCGGCCGGCGCCAACACCGTGTTGCGCGTCGATGGCGGCATGGCGGTGTCGGACTGGACCATGCAGCGGCTGGCCGATCTGCTCGATGCGCCGGTCGATCGCCCGGTGATTCAGGAGACGACCGCGTTGGGTGCGGCCTATCTCGCCGGGCTCGGCGCCGGCGTCTATCCCGAACCGGCGCGGTTCGCCGACACGTGGCGGCTCGAGCGCCGCTTCGACCCAAACATGAGCGCCGTTACACGGGCACGGAAACTGAAGGGCTGGGCGGCGGCGATGCGCGGTGTGCTCGCCAGCGAGGACGGCGACGATTAGTTCGAGGTCTCACGATCTCCAGAGACAATCCTTAACTAATTCCCGCCGATGATACCGCACGCGCGGGGGCGCGCGACGGCATGGCTTGCCGTCTGAGGAAATGCGTTTCAAGGAGCAATGAGATGTTGAGCCGTCGTGCCTTTTGTGGCTGCGCGTCAGCTGCTTTGTGGTCGGGTTTTGTGGCGACGCGCGCCGAGGCGGAGCCTGCCGCCTGCGCGGTGATGACAAAGGACAGTCAGCGGGCAACGTCGCCTGCGGATGCGCTGGCACGGTTGAAGGCCGGCAACGAACGCTTCGTTGGCGGCCACACCGTCAACTGCGACCTGATCAAGCAGGCGAAGGAAACAGCGAAGAGCCAGGCGCCGTTCGCAACGGTGGTCGGCTGCATCGATTCCCGCGTGCCGCCCGAACTGGTCTTCGATCAGCGGATCGGCGATATCTTCTGCGCGCGCATCGCGGGCAATTTCGTCAACGCCGACATCGTCGGCAGTCTCGAATTCGCAACCAAGATCGCCGGCACGCGCGCGATCGTGGTGCTCGGCCACAACGAATGCGGTGCGGTGAAAGGTGCGATCGACAACGCCGAACTCGGCACTCTGACAGCGACGCTGGCCAACATCCGTCCGGCGGTGAACGCCACCAAGGCCGGCGGCGATCGCACCTCGAAGAACGCCGCGTTCGTTCAAGCGGTGGCCGAAACAAATGTGCGAATGGCGGTGGCCGAACTCACCGCGAAAAGTCCGGTCATGAAGCAACTGGTTGCGGTCGGCGATCTGACGATCGTTGGCGCGATGCACGATCTCGCGACCGGCAAGGTGAGTTGGCTGAGCTGATCGGAAACGAATGATCTAACGTCGATCAAGCGCGCCTCCGGATTGTCGGAGGCGCGCTTCGCGTTCGCGTCATCACTTCGTGTTACTGGCAAAGCTGCCGTTGACCGTACGAATTCTTGTACATGGTGCCGGGCTGGCAGACGAAGCCGTTCCGCGCCGCGTAGCTCTGCGAGGTTTGGATCGCGGTGCCGTTGTAGTTATACGGCGCATCGTAGTCGTACCTGTCGTTGTAGGCGTATTCCGGCTCATACGCGTAAGAGCGGCGATAGCCGTAGGGGCCCGCGCCGAACGGTGCCGCCGCAACGGCTCCGGCCGTGCCGACAGCGGTGCCAGCGATCGCGCCTGCGGTGCCGACCGCGCCGCCGACCACGTTGCCGGCGAAATCGAGTGGTGCGAAGCCGGTGTTCATCGGCCGATTCCATTCGTCGCGATAGGTGGCGCTGCGATCATAGCGCGGTTGACCCGCGCGACTGTAGCGTCGCTGATTCATGTTGCTGTAACGCGGTTCGTTCATCCGGCTCATGTGCTTGCGGTGACGAGTCGTCTTCGTCCGCTTCACGGACGTATGCTTCGTCGATTTCTTCATCGGCTTGGCTGCGGCGGGCGGTGCTGCGGTGTCGGATTGCGTTGTGGTGGACTGCGCGACCTTGTCTTTTGCGGCGGGCGCGGCCATCGCGGGCGCGGCTATCAGCATCGCCGTGGCGGCTGCGGCGGCGAGGAAGGTTGTCTTCATGCTGCAAACTCCTTCAGTATCGGGGGCGCTCCGACAACGGGTGATTGCACACGACGTTCCACCGCTCACATGGGTGTGAGCGTATGCTTGCGCCGCCGCCGGCTGATTGCGGCAGAACTGTGTTGTCGGACGATGTGTTGTGAACCGCGTCTTGGCGCTGTCGCTTTTATTTCCCATCTTCGCACGGCATGAGCGAGGTCAGAGTGAAGAGCCATCAAGCCGAACTGGACCGGCATTTCGCCTGGTTCGAAAGCAAACTGCCGCCGAAGGTGGCGCGTTTTTCAAGCTGGGTGCGTCGGCCATCTTCGCAATGGCTGCGTATTCCGCTGGGCTTTCTCCTGATCCTCGGCGGCATCTTCAGCTTTCTGCCGGTGCTCGGACTCTGGATGCTGCCGCTCGGCCTGATGCTGATTGCGCAGGACATTCCCTTCCTGCTAGGCCCCATTGTTCGTTTGCTCACCTGGATGGAGCGCAAGTGGCTTGAACGCCAGCGAGTGCGGGACGAGAAGCGAGGCGAGCCCGTCCCCTAGTTGGGCTGTTGCAGCGCATGGTGTGACTCGAAAGGCCCACTCACTAACTAAATCTAGTATGTCAGCGACCTGATATCGCAAATTTCGCTTTAACGAATCAGCAACCTGATTCACTTTCGCCTCCTGGGGTCAATCTGGAGGCCAAGGTATGAACGTTATTGTTTTTGCATCACGCAAGGGGGGCTCGGGGAAAAGCACCCTGACGGCTCATCTTGCCGCGCACGTCCATAAACCGTCGCGACCGTGTCTTCTTGTCGATGCCGATCCGCAGGGGTCGTTGACGCTGTGGCACAAGCTGCGCGGCACCAACGAGCCGCCGCTGAAAACCGCCACTCGTTCGGTGAGCGAGATCGTCGCCAGCGCCAAGCGCGATGGCTACGAGTGGGTGTTCATCGATACGCCGCCGAACATGTCGGCCGTGGTCGACGACGCCGTGCGCAATGCGACGATGGTAATCATTCCGGCGCGGCCCGGCGTATTCGACGTCAACGCCGTGCAGGAAACCATTCAGACCTGCCGTTCGGCGCGCAAGCCCTACGCGGTCGTGATGAACGGTGCGCCGGCGCTGCGCGAAGGCTCGGAAAGCCCGATCGTGACCATCGCGCGTGAAGCCCTGGCGAAATTCCGTGCGCCAGTGTGGAGCGGCCAGGTCACCAACCGCGCCGATCTGCTGCTGGCGCTGGCGCACGGTGAAGGCGCGCAGGAATACTATTCCGAAGGGCGCGCAGCATCCGAGATCAGCCGGCTGTGGTCCGCGATCGATCGTTCGGTCAAGGCCATTCGCGGCAGCGCCTCCGCCAACGGCGCGATGCACAAGCAGGCGGCGTAATCGTACGCCGCGACTATCCCGCTTCAAACGCGCGCCTGTCGCGCGTTTTTTGTTGCATGCAAATCGTGCTCGTCAGCCGGATTTCGGATGAAAAGAGGTCACGGTGTATGCGTGCGCCGCATTCTTCGGATCCCAACGACAACAAAGAAAAATGACGACAAAGAAAAAAGCCGGGCTCTGAGAGCCCGGCTTGAGGTATTGGCCACGTGAGGCCGACACAATCACCTTCCAAGAGGGATAACTGAACGCCCGCACCGCTAGAGGAGGGGGACAGATGCGCGATGCGATCGCTCAGTGTGAAAGGAGTATGATCCCCGTTGGCGTATTGCGGCAACCAGACAAGTCGCATGTCAGTCATGCGGCGATTGAAGGTATGCAGAGCAGCTATTCAGGATGGCCAGCGCTGGGCCTTGCTGACGACGAAATCCCGGAACGCCTGCACGCGCGCCACCGACTTCAGTTCCTCGGGATACACAAAATATGTATCGAGTTGGATGGAATCGGATTCGCTGAACAGTTGCACCAGCCGATTGGTGTCTTCGACCAGGTAATCGGGCAATGCGGCAATGCCGAGCCCCTGCTGACAGGCGCGCACCAGTCCGAGGATGTTGTTGACCTTGAAGAACGCCTCGCGCGGGCCGGAGCCGTTGCGGCCGGCTTCGACCAGCCAATTGCGGTTCTGGAGGTGTTGCGGCACCTGCGCATCGCTGAGCAGGATGATGCGGTGGCCGTCGAGATCTTCCAGCGTGCGCGGCGTGCCGAAGTGCTTGATGTACTCCGGCGAGCAATAGGCGTGGAAGCCCATCGCGAACAGCTTGCGCTGGATCAGGTCGGGCTGTGTGGGCTTGCGCGTGCGGATTGCGACGTCGGCCTCGCGCATCGAGAGGTCGAGTTCTTCGTCGGTGACGATGAGCGAGATGCGGATCTCCGGAAATAGCGCGGTGAATTCGCCGAGCCGCGGGATCAACCAATGGATACCGACGCCCGGTGTCGTGGTGATCTTGAGGTCGCCGCTGGGGCGCTCGCGACTGTCGGTGAGCTTGGCGCGCGCCGCCTGCAACTGCATGAAGACGTCATGCGCGGTGCGGAATAACAGGTCGCCCTGCTCGGTGAGGATCAGCCCGCGCGCGTGGCGGTGAAACAGCGAAACCGACAATTCCTGTTCGAGCGCGCTGACCTGACGCGACACCGCGGACTGCGATAGACCCAGTTGTTCGCCGGCGTGGGTGAAACTCCCGGCTTCCGCCGCGGCGTGAAAGACCTTCAGCTTATCCCAGTCCATGTCCGAGAAGCTGTCGCGATTACGAGGCATGTTTACTCCGCTGCGGCCCGTTCGGTGGCGCTGTGGGCAAGGAAACGTTCGGCTTCGAGGGCTGCCATGCAGCCCATGCCGGCGGCCGTGACCGCCTGGCGATAAGTTTCGTCGGCGACGTCGCCGGCGGCGAACACGCCCGGCACCGAGGTCGCGGTCGAATGCGGCGCGACCTCGACATAACCGGACGGTTTGAGTTTGAGCTGGCCCGCGACCAGTTCGGTCGCCGGCGCATGGCCGATGGCGATGAAAACGCCGTCGGCGGGGATTTCGGTCACCGCGCCGGTCTTGACGTTCTTCAGCCTGACGTTGGTGACCTTGGTGGGCTCCTTGTCGCCGCAGATCTCGTCGAGCACGCTGTCCCACACCACCTCGATCTTCGGGTGGTTGAACAGGCGGTCTTGCAGAATGCGTTCGGCGCGGAAATGGTCGCGGCGATGCACGACCGTGACCTTGGCGGCGAAGTTGGTCAGGAACAACGCTTCCTCGACCGCGGTGTTGCCGCCGCCGACCACCACGACGTTCTTGCCGCGATAGAAGAAGCCGTCGCAGGTGGCGCAGGCCGACACGCCAAAGCCCTTGAACATTTCTTCGGATGGCATCCCAAGCCAGCGCGCCTGTGCGCCTGTGGCAAGGATCACGGTATCGGCGAGGTAGACGTCGCCGCTGTCGCAGGTGAGCCGAAACGGCCGCTGCCCGAGGTCGAGCTTGGTCACCAGATCGGTGACGATCTTGGTGCCGACATGGGCGGCCTGCCGCTCCATCTGCTCCATCAGCCATGGACCCTGGATCACGTCGCCGAAGCCGGGATAGTTCTCGACGTCGGTGGTGATGGTGAGCTGGCCGCCGGGCTGGATGCCCTGGATCAGCACCGGCTCCAGCATCGCGCGCGCGGCGTAGATGCCAGCGGTGTAGCCGGCCGGTCCCGAACCGATGATCACAACCTTGGCGTGTATTGGCGTCGACATGGGGGTTTTCCCCTTCTCTCATGGAAAGGCCGTCAGAGAGCGAAATCGCTGACGGCGGCAGATGGCTTGAATGAGCCGGAATATTACAGCGAGTTTAGGCTATCTGGGCAGCTATGCAAGAATTGCAACACATCACTGGCGATTTTCCCCTTCCATTCCCGCCTCTGCATATCTCGCGTAATAAAATTGCGCAGCGCCGGGCGGGTGGGGTAAGGGTGTTGTGATGGCGTTCGCCGCCGAATCGCGCCCGGGGATTCGGCAATTGGGGATTTGAGCCGCGTGTCCAAGAGCCTTGATGAGATTGATCTGAAGATCCTGAGCGAACTTCAGGCCGACGGCCGCATCACCAACGTCGAACTCGCCAAGCGCGTCGGGATTTCGCCGCCGCCGTGCCTGCGCCGGGTTCGTGCGCTGGAGGAGGAAGGCTACATCCAGGGCTATCGCGCGCTGCTGGACCCGCGCCGGCTCGGCTACGACGTCACGGTGTTCGCCTCGGTGCTTCTGTCGAGCCAGACCGACGCCGATCTGCGCGCCTTCGAGGATTTCGTCCGCCGCGCCCCGCTGGTGCGTGAGTGCTGGATGCTGTCGGGGGAGGTGGATTTCATCCTGAAATGCGTCGCGCCGGACATGGCGACGTTCCAGGCTTTCGTGGCGCAACTGACGGCGGCGCCGCATGTGCGCAACGTGCGGACTTCGTTGGTGTTGCAAAATACCAAATATGCCGCGTCGGTGCCGCTCGAACTGAAGGTCCCGCGCGATTGAGAGCATGGTTCGCGGGCCGGTGTTTCGGCATGGCTGCGTTCCGCGTATGACGTTTCCTGCCGAGGGGATTTATGCGCATTTCCGGAATGCGATTTCGCCGTTCGGGGCGCATTCGAAATTGTCGATCGGTCGCGTTGCGATGACCCGGTTAAAGGGGCTGGTGTGACACTCTTCCAGATTTTTTTGCTTGTGGTGGCGGGCTTCGCTGCCGGCACCGTCAATGCCGTGGCCGGTGGCGGCACTTTCGCGACGTTCGCGGCGCTCGTTGCCTGCGGCCTGCCGACGCTCGATGCCAACGCCACCAGCGCGGTGGCGCTGACGCCGGCGAACCTCGCCAGCGTGGTGGCCTATCGCTCCGAAATCCGTACCCATTTCCGGCGGATGCTGCCGTTCATGCTGATCGGTCTGGCCGGTGGCGCGATCGGTGCGCTGCTGTTGATCTGGCTTGGCGACAAGGGTTTCCGTCCGCTGGTGCCGTGGCTGCTGCTGTCCGCGACCCTGATGTTCGCCTTCAGCGATCGCATCCGCGAACTGACCAAACCGATGGCGCAGAAAGGCAGCGGCGCAACCGCCCACATCGTCGCCTTCGCGGTGATGGCGTTGGCGACGATCTATGGCGGCTTTTTCGGCGCCGGCATGGGCATTATGATGCTCGCCGCGCTCGCCGTCATCGGCAGCGGCGATTACCACGAAGACAACGCGATCAAGAATGTCGTCGCGTTCCTGATCCAGATCGTGTCCGCAGCGCTGCTGATCGCCGGCGGATTGGTGCACTGGCCGCAGGCGCTGGTGACGGTCGTGGCGTCGGTGGTCGGCGGCTACTGGGGCGTCAGCGTCGCGCGCAACGTCCCCATCAAAGTGATCCGCGCCACCGTTGTCGTGGTCGGCGCGGTGCTCACGGCGATCTTCTTCATCAAGGGCTGATTTTTTGAATCAGCCTCAAGATGTCGCGCGCAAGACCAAACAACCTCAGCGTCGTCCCCGCGCAGGCGGGGACCCATAACCCCTGGCGCTGATTGTTGTAGACTGATTTCGAGGTCATTGATTTAGCCGAAGCGCTGCGGCGTATGGGTCCCCGCCTGCGCGGGGACGACAATTTTTATGCGGCTTGCCGCCGTTACTTCTTCCGCAGCATCGCGTCGAGGCTGATCGGGCCGCCGCCTGCCGTCGCGAGATAGAGGCAGGTGAAGCAGAGCGCGATCGCCAGCGTGCCGCCGTTCAAAAGCGGCAGGAAGACCGGATTCGCGGCCTTGAACATGTGGCCGAGGAAATAGGCGAAAGCCATCTGGCCGGACAGGATGAACGCCACCGGCCGCGTGAACAGCCCCAGCAGAAGCAGCGCGCCGCCGATCAGTTCGATGATGCCGGCCACCATGATCAGCGGCGGAATGTTGGCGAAGTAAGGCAGCACCGGAAACTTGAAGATCTTCGCGATGCCGTATTGCAGCAGCAGCAGTCCGATGATGAAGCGCAGAAGACTCAAGACCGTCGGTTGCCACTTGGAAAGCGTCTGGTCCATATTTTACCCCCTGGTTTGCGGAACCGATCCGCGCATGATGTTGCAACGAAAAACAGTGAAGTGCCGCCGTCGTTGTACGCAGGCATGACCCGCGATCAAATCACAAGGCCGTTGCGCATCGGATGTCGCGTTCCCCTGGTTCGCGGTCGCATCCGACGAGAGCTAACAGCCAGTCTCGTCGAATATTCCGATTTGTCAGCATTGGTTCGAGATCAACGCTCGTCAAGGCGCAAAAAAAAGCCGCGACATGCGCGGCTTTTTCTTGACACCAATGCGGAAGGGACGCTCAGCGCCATTCTACCTTGGCGATCTCATAGGCCTTGGCGCCACCCGGTGCCATCACCTCGACCGAGGAGCCTTTGGTCTTGCCGATCAGCGCGCGCGCCAGGGGCGAGGTGATCGAGATGCGGCCGTTCTTGGCATCGGCTTCGGTCTCGCCGACGATCTGCCACACCGCCTTCTTCTCGGTGTCTTCGTCGATCAAGGTCACGGTGGCACCGAATTTGATGGTGTCGCCGGACAGTTTGGTGACGTCGATCACTTCGGCGCGCGCCAGCTTGTCCTCGAGTTCGGCGATGCGGCCTTCGTTGTGCGACTGTTCTTCCTTGGCGGCGTGGTACTCGGCGTTTTCCGACAGGTCGCCGTGCGAGCGTGCCTCCGCGATCAGTTCGATGATGCGCGGCCGATCCACCGATTGGCGTTGCTTCAACTCGACCTCAAGCGCGGCATGACCACCGGGGGTCATCGGAACCTTGTCCACCATTTACCCTCGTCCTTGGATTTCCATCTCGACCACCGCGGCGGTTCAGGAAATCAGTTGCGAAACGGATTGATTAGCAGGCCGCGTCACCCAAGTTTCGTCACTCAAGTCGCGGCCAACAGGCGCACCCTATAACGGAACACTTCCGAGAACGGCAGGTTCCGTTACGTTGATCCGATCCGCAGTCGCGGATCGCGGCCGAAGATCAGTTTCCGGGAAAGTAACTCTGCAACGTGCGGACCTCAAGGTCCCCGCCCAGATAGGCACGAATGCCCTGTGCGGCCGCCACAGCGCCGGATAGAGTGGTGTAGTACGGCACTTTATGCAAGAGGGCAGCGCGCCGCAGCGAGCGGCTGTCGGCCAGCGCCTGCGGGCCTTCGGTGGTGTTGAACACCAGTTGCACCTCGCCGTTGGTGATCGCGTCGACGATGTGCGGGCGGCCTTCCAGCACCTTGTTGATCTTCTCGGTGGGCACGCCGTTGTCGGAGAGATAACGCTGCGTCCCGGACGTCGCGATCACCCGGAAGCCGAGCGACGACAACAGCCGCACCGCCTCAAGAATGCGTGTCTTGTCGTCCTCGCGCACCGACACGAATACCGTGCCCTTGCGCGGCACGCGGGTGCCGCCGCCGAGCTGGCTCTTGGCGAAGGCGACCGCGAAGTTGCGGTCGAGGCCCATCACTTCGCCGGTCGAGCGCATCTCCGGGCCGAGTACGGTATCGACGCCGGGGAAACGGGCGAACGGGAACACCGATTCCTTGACGCCGACATGCTTGAGCTGTTGCGGCTTCAGCTTGAAATCCGCGAGCTTCTCGCCGGCCATGATGCGCGCGGCGATCTTGGCCACCGGCGTGCCGATCACCTTGGCAACGAACGGCACCGTGCGCGAGGCGCGCGGATTCACTTCCAGCACATAGATGGTGCCGTCCTTGATGGCGTATTGCACATTCATCAGACCGACGACATCGAGGCCGAGCGCAAGTTCGCGGGTCTGGCGTTCGAGTTCGGCGATGGTCGCGGCGTCGAGCGAGCGCGGCGGCAGCGAGCACGCACTATCGCCTGAATGGATGCCGGCTTCCTCGATATGCTCCATGATGCCGACGACGAAAGTGTCCTTGCCGTCGCTCAGGCAATCGACGTCGATCTCGGTGGCGTCCGACAGATAGCGGTCGAACAGCAGCGGGTTCTTGCCGAGCACCGTGTTGATCTGCCCGGTCTTGTCGTTCGGATAGCGCGCCTTGACGTCGGCGGGCACCAGTTCGGGCAGCGTTTCCAGCAGATAGTCGCCGAGCTGCGCGTCGTCGCGGATGATCTGCATCGCGCGGCCGCCGAGCACGTAGGACGGGCGCACCACCAGCGGATAATCGAGATCGGCGGCAACGAGGCGCGCCTGCTCCACCGAATAGGCGATGCCGTTCTTCGGCTGCGTCAGCCGCAGCCGGTCGAGCACACGCTTGAAACGGTCGCGGTCTTCCGCGAGGTCGATGGCGTCGGGCGAGGTGCCGAGGATCGGCACGTTGGCGGCTTCGAGCGCACGCGCGAGCTTCAGCGGGGTCTGGCCGCCGAACTGGACGATGACGCCGTGCAGCGTGCCGTTCGTGCGCTCCCGGTCGATGATCTCGAGCACGTCTTCCTGCGTCAGCGGTTCGAAGTAGAGCCGGTCGGCGGTGTCGTAGTCGGTCGAGACGGTTTCCGGATTGCAGTTGACCATAATGGTTTCATAGCCGGCATCCGACAGCGCGAAGCAGGCGTGACAGCAGCAGTAGTCAAACTCGATACCCTGGCCGATGCGGTTCGGGCCGCCGCCGAGGATCACCACCTTCTTGCGGTCGGACGGCGCGCTTTCGTCGGCAGGCGCGCCCGCGAACGGCGGCTCATAGCTCGAATACATATAGGCGGTAGGCGAAGCGAACTCGGCTGCGCAGGTATCGATACGCTTGTAGACCGGGCGCACGCCGAGCGATTGCCGCAGCGCGCGGATCTCCGCTTCTGTGGTGTTGGCGAGCACCGCGAGGCGGGCGTCGGAGAAACCCATCGCTTTCAGCGTGCGCATGCCGAAGGCGTGCGGCGGCAGGCCGTTGTGCCTGATCTTCTCTTCCATCTCGACAATGCCGCGCAGTTCGACGAGGAACCACGGATCAATCTTGCAGGACGCGAAGATGTCCTCGTTGCTCCAGCCGAGCCGCATCGCCTGTGCCACCTGCAGGATTCGGTTGGGCGTCGGTGTGCCGAGCGCGGCGCGGATCGCGTTCTTGTCGTCGCCCTTGCCGAGGCCTTCGATCTCGATCTCGTCGAGACCGGTGAGGCCGGTCTCCAGCCCGCGCAGCGCCTTTTGCAGCGACTCCTGGAAGGTGCGGCCGATCGCCATCACTTCGCCGACCGACTTCATCGAGGTGGTCAGCGTGGTGGAGGCGCCGGGGAATTTCTCGAAGGCGAAGCGCGGCACCTTGGTGACGACGTAATCGATGGTCGGCTCGAACGACGCCGGCGTCGCGCCGCCGGTGATGTCGTTGGCGATCTCGTCGAGCGTGTAGCCGACCGCGAGCTTGGCCGCGACCTTGGCGATCGGAAAGCCGGTCGCCTTCGACGCCAGCGCCGAAGAGCGCGACACGCGCGGATTCATCTCGATCACCACCATGCGGCCGTCGGCGGGATTGACGCCGAACTGCACGTTGGAGCCGCCGGTCTCGACGCCGATCTCGCGCAGCACCGCCAGCGAGGCGTCGCGCATGATCTGGTATTCCTTGTCGGTCAGGGTCAGCGCCGGCGCGACGGTGATCGAGTCGCCGGTGTGCACGCCCATCGGATCGAGGTTCTCGATCGAGCAGACGATGATGCAGTTGTCCTTCTTGTCACGGACGACCTCCATCTCGTACTCTTTCCAGCCGAGCACCGACTCTTCGATCAGCACTTCGTTGGTCGGCGAGGCATCCAGGCCGCGCTCGATGATGTCGAGATATTCTTCCTTGTTGTAGGCGATGCCGCCGCCGGTGCCGCCCATGGTGAACGACGGCCGGATGATCGCGGGCAGGCCGATTTCGGAGAGTGCCATCAAGGCTTCGCCGAGCGCCGCTTCCTGATAGCGCTTGCGGCGCTCGTTCTCGCCGAGCACCCATTGCCGCTCGTGCTCCGCCAGCGCTTCGCCGGACAGCTTGGCTTTCTCCTCGAGGTACTTGTCGCGATACTGCTTCTTCAGCGCCGAGGCGTTGGCGAGCCGTGATTTCGGCGTCTCCAGCCCGATCTTGGTCATCGCTTCACGGAAAAGCTGGCGGTCCTCCGCTTTGTCAATGGCGTCGGCGGTGGCGCCGATCATCTCGACGTCGAAATCGTCCAGCGTGCCCTGCCGGCGCAGCGACAGCGCGCAGTTCAGCGCGGTCTGGCCGCCCATGGTCGGCAGCAACGCGAAGCCGCCGGGGATGACGTGGCGTTCCTTCTCGATGATCTTGCCGACGATCTCCGGGGTGATCGGCTCGATGTAGGTCGCGTCCGCCAGTTCCGGGTCGGTCATGATGGTGGCCGGATTGGAATTGACCAGCACCACCCGATAGCCTTCCTCCTTCAACGCCTTCACCGCCTGGGTGCCGGAGTAGTCGAACTCGCAGGCCTGGCCGATGACGATCGGGCCGGCGCCGATGATGAGGATGGTCGAGATATCTGTGCGTTTAGGCATTGCGGCTCACGGGCTGGAAACCAAGCATAAAAAAGGACGCGCAGTGCGCGTCCCCTCGGGTCTTGCGACCGCAATCCGCCCGATCCGGGCAAGCTCATGCGATCACTCAGCAATCCAGAGCGCGACAGGACGCAAAACCGCATTCCATGGGTGCTGATCGTGCGCGGGACAGCCCCCGCGCGAGGTGTGTTTAGACCAGATTGCCTTGGCGGGAAAGGACTTTAACCGCTCCGTCAACCGGCGATTGATTGGAGGCCCAGCCTGGACTTGAACCAGGATAAGGAGCGTTGCACCACCCCCGCGTAAACACTTCCGCCACCGGGCCACCCGTATCTTGACCGATCACGCCGCCGTGCGCGACGTTAACCTCGGGTTAACCCTAATACGCGTGGTAAAAGCCGACGGGGCTGTGGACAACCGGGGAACTTTGTCAGTCCAGCCGCCGCGCCACGAAAGTCATCCGCGCCGCGTTGTGGCCGATGTTCTTCGGCGCCCGCTCGGCGGCAAAACCGGCCGCCTCGAGCTTCGCGATCATCTCGTCTTCCGTGTAGCGTTGCAGGCCGATCCGCGTCCGCAGTTGGCGGTAATCGGATAGGGCGGTTCGGACCAGCCCGATCAGCGCATCCTTGAGGAAGCCGTGCTTCGCGCCGAATTTTAGCAGCGCCGCGACGTCGCGGGCCATCCCGACCTTGGGGTGGAGGATATCGCCGACCACCAGGCGGCCGGTCGGCTTCAGCACCCAGTGCAAGGTATCGAGGGCCCAGTCGAGTTGCTCGGGCGTCATGTACTGGGCCGCCGAATTCATGATCGCGAGGTCGACGGAGGCTTCCTCCATGCCGCGCAGTTCGTCCAGCGAGCGGACGCGGATCCGGGTGTTGGGCGCGAAGCGGGCGATCAGCCGTCCGCGCACGCCGGGCGCAGGCTCCGCCAGGATCAGCTTGCCGCAGGCCTCGGCGACCTTGGGGGCCGACAGCGCCTCGCCGCAGGCATAGTCCAGCACGACGGCGTCGCGCGACGGGATATAGCCGATGATGTCGGCGGCGATGGTTTCGAAGTGCACATCGCGATGCCGCTTGCTGGCGTAAATCGTGTGGGTCGAATCGTAGTAGTCGATCCAGTCTTCCATGAGTGCGGGCCAGCTTTGATCAGCGTTCCGTGAGAGGAACCAAGTTCTTACGACGGCGTTGGGACGGGGTCCAAGTGTTTGTTCAAGCCAACAAGACTTTTGCTTGGACGGTTAAGATTTTCGCTCAAATGCCGCCCGTCGGCATTCCGATTCTATCAGAGTGGCGGTCGAATGTAGCGACCCGAAAACGCTTCGGCGGCGATTTTCGTCGTGCCATTAGCATAAGAAGGATTCTTGTCGTGACCAAAGCCAAGACCGCATCCGGGAAAGTCGCCGCCGATCTCGATACGCCGACCGATCTGCCGCAGGACGGCGTCGAGAAGATTTCCGCGGCGATGAACACCATCCTCGCCGATACGTTCGCACTCTACCTGAAAACCAAGAATTTCCATTGGCATGTCTCGGGCCGTCACTTCCGCGATTATCACCTGCTGCTCGACGAGCAGTCCGAGCAGATTTTCGCCTCCACCGACGAGATCGCCGAGCGGGTGCGCAAGATCGGCGGCACCACGCTGCGCTCGATCGGCCAGATCGCCAAACTGCAAACGCTGACGGACAACGACGAGAATTATGTGCCGCCGCGTGAGATGCTGCGCGAACTGATGAACGACAACAAGAAGGTCGCGGCCTCGATGCGCAAGGCGCATGACATCGCCGACAAATACGAGGATGTGGCGACCGCCAGCCTGCTCGAAAATTTCATCGACGCTACCGAGCGGCGAACCTGGTTCCTGTTCGAAGCCAGCCGCCAGGAAGGCGGCAACGAACAGTAGTTGGTCGAGTCGATGAGTTCGCCCAGTTCGTCATGGCCGGATTTATTCCGGCCATCCACGTCTTGACAGCCTATCAGCAAGCAGAACGTGGATGGCCGGGGCATAGGCGAGCGAAGCGACGCCGTTCTTCGAACGGCTATGCCCGGCCATGACGGGAATTGGCTTCGATCATTCGGAAGATCGCTTCAGTCCGCTACGTGCTGCTCCACAACCGCATCAGTGCGCCTTGCACGCCCTGCACCGGATCGGTGACGGGCCGCGGCACATTTGGAATTGTCTTCAGCGCCTTGCGGTGATTGTCGGGCGTCGGCTTGGTGATCTGCATCTTTTCGCCCGGCGGGTAGGCGCCGACCACACTGAAATCGTCGCTGGCGGAGAGGCACTGATGGCCGGTGCCGGCCGGCAGGATCACGACGTCGCCGGCAACGAGTTCGAGTGTCGCGCCGTGGTCGCCGCCGAGCCGGACCTTGGCGTGGCCGCGCGCGATGCCGAGCGCCTCATGCACGGTGGCGTGATAATGCAGATAATCGAAGATGCCGTTGCGCCAGAGGTCGCCCCAGCCGTTGGCGGCGAACAGGTTTTCGACGATGCGTTCCGGTTCGTTGCCGGTCACGTCGACCGCCAGCCGATAGCGCAGCACGGGCAGGCGGTTGTTCGGCACCAGCCCGTCATCGTCGAAAACGAATGTCTGCGGTTCGACCAGACCATGCGCGCCGGCCATGCGCGACCTCCGGACCTATTGCGACGCTAGCTCTAACCGCGATCGCGACGGGCCGTTCCATCAGCCGGCTTTCGGGGCCTCGAACACCAGGCAGGTAGTGGTGCCATGCGCCAGCAGCCGGCCCTTGCCGTCCAGCAATTGGCCTTCCGCCGTGCCAACCCGGCGGCCGACATTGAGCGCGCGGCCCTCGGCGCGCACCTCGCCGGTGTCGCTTGTGATCGCCCGGATCAGCGAGATCTTGAATTCAAGAGAAGTATATACAGTGCCGGCCGGCAGCATCGACTGCACCGCGCAGCCCATGGCGGAATCAAGCAGTGTCGCGGCGAAGCCGCCATGCACGGTGCCGATCGGGTTGTAGTGGTGCGGGCCGGGTACTGCGCGAAAAATTACATGGCCCTGTTCGGCGCTGCCGCCGACGAGCCCCACCTGCTGCATCATGGTGGCATGCGGCAGTTCGCCGGCGAACATCTTTTGCAGGAAGTCGAGCCCGCTCATCGATGCCAGCACCTCCGGCGGCGTCAGGCCGAACGAGATGGGCGGATTGGCCTTGTCATGCATGATGCGATGCCCCACGTTGCTGCCGTCATCCCTGAGGTGCGAGCGGCGTTAGCCGCAAGCCTCGAAGGATGAAGAGAGACCTACCGTGTCATCCTTCGAGGCGCGCAAGAGCGCGCACCTCAGGATGACGGCACATCCTCACGCCCGCTTCTTCTCGCGCATCAGGTCGGAGAAGCGGCGGAACAGGTAGTGCGAGTCGCGCGGGCCGGGCGAGGCTTCCGGGTGATACTGCACCGAGAACACCGGCTTGTCCTTCAACGCGATGCCGCAGTTGGAGTCGTCGAACAGCGACACGTGGGTCTGCTCGACGTTGTCCGGCAGCGTGGTCTTGTCCACCGCGAAGCCGTGGTTCATCGAGGTGATCTCCACCTTGCCGGTGGTCATGTCCTTGACCGGATGATTGGCGCCGTGATGGCCCTGATGCATCTTCACGGTCTTGCCGCCCATGGCGAGGCCGAGCATCTGGTGGCCGAGGCAGATGCCGAAGGTCGGAATGCCGGAATCGACGATCTTCTGAATCACCGGCACCGCGTATTTGCCGGTTTCCGCCGGATCGCCGGGGCCGTTGGAGAGGAAGATGCCGTCCGGCTTCAGCGCAAGAATATCTTCCGCCGAAGTGGTCGCGGGCACCACCGTCACCTTGCAGCCTTCACCGGCGAGCAGGCGCAGGATGTTGCGCTTGATGCCGTAATCGACGGCGACGACATTGAACTCGGGATTCTCTCGACGGCCGAAACCCTTGTCCCACACCCACGGCGTCTCGTCCCAGGTGAAGCGCTGGCCGCTGGTAACCATCGGCACCAGGTCCATGCCCTCGAGGCCGGGCCACTCGCGCGCTTCTTTCTTGAGCGCGTCGAGATCGAACTTGCCGTCGCGCGAATGCGCGATCACCGCGTTGGGCATGCCCTTGCTGCGGATCAGTGCGGTGAGCGCGCGGGTGTCGATGCCGGACAGGCCGATGATGCCGCGCGCCTTCAGCCACTGGTCGAGATGGCGCGAAGCACGGTAGTTCGACGGATCGGTGATCGCCGCGCGCAGGATCGCGCCGCGCGCGCCGAGCGTCGAGGCCATGTTCACCGTCTCGATGTCTTCGTCGTTGGTGCCGACGTTGCCGATGTGCGGGAAGGTGAAGGTGATAAGCTGTCCGGCGTAGGACGGATCGGTGAGGATCTCCTCGTAGCCGGTCATCGCGGTGTTGAAGCAGACCTCGCCCACGGCGTGGCCTTCGGCGCCGAGCCCGAAGCCTTCGAACACCGTACCGTCGGCAAGAACCAACAGCGCGGTCGGCTTGAGGTCCGGCCAAGCGGGAGAATTTTCTGATGCGGTCATAAAGGGACTACATAGTCCCGCTGTTGCGCCGCGTCAAAGCCGGAAACGGCGGATTCACATGCACGATGCAGGAATTTGACAGCGCGGCCGGCCGCTTTCATCCTTCCCGCAGGGCGAGGGGCGGATCACAGCAACTTTCGAACAATTCGGGGGCAAATTTGATCGATTCAATGCCGATTCTGCTGGTTCCGGGCCTTGGCGGCTCGCCACGCATCTACGCGCCGGTGGCGGACGCGCTGTGGCGCTATGGGCCTGTGACCGTCGCCAATCATGTCCGCGACGACAATATGGCCGTCATTGCCCGCCGCATTCTGGCCGAGGCGCCGCCGCGCTTTGCACTCGCGGGGCACTCGATGGGCGGCTACATCGCCTTCGAGATCCTGCGGCAGGCGCCGGACCGCGTCGCCAGGCTAGCGCTGATCAACACCCAGGCGCGGCCGGATTCCGACGAGGCGAAAGCGCGTCGCCGCGCCCTGATCGCGCGCATCGAGCAGGGCGAGTTTCACGCCGTGCTGGACGATCTGTTCCCCGGTTTTGTGCATCCGTCGCGTCACGGCGACAAAGCGCTGCGGCAGATGGTGCATGACATGGGTGACGACGTCACCGCCGAGGGGTTTGTCCGCCAGCTCACCGCGATCGTCGCGCGGCCGGATTCCCGCCCGACATTGGCGAAGATCCGTTGCCCGACCCTGGTGCTGACGAGCGACACCGACAACACGCTGTCGAACACCTTGTCGAAGGAGATGGCCGACGGCATCAACGGCGCCAAGCTGGTGATCATCCCCGATTGCGGGCACCTGCCGCAGCCCGAGAAGCCGCGCGAAACCGCCGCTGCGCTGGTGGCGTGGCTGCGCGGCGACTGACGCATTTCGGTTGTCTCGCGGGCCCTGCGGGCTTACATCAGCGCCACAACAAGCGGCATCACAGGCCGCGAGAGGAGATCACATGTTGCGCGATGCCATCAACACGGCCGTCAAGGAGGCCATGAAGGCCAAGAACGAGCGGGCGTTGTCGACGCTGCGCATGGTCAACTCGACCATCAAAAACGCCGACATCGACGCGCGCGGCCAGGGCAAGCCGCCGCTGTCCGATGCCGACCTGCTCAGCCTGTTGCAGAAGATGATCAAGCAGCGGCAGGAATCGGTGGAGCTTTACGACAAGGGCGGCCGCGCCGAACTCGCCGCGCAGGAACGCGAGGAGATCGCCATTATCTCCGCCTATCTGCCCAAACAAATGTCCGACGATGAGGTGAAGGCCGCCGTCGTGGCGATCATTGCCGAAACCAATGCTGCCGGCATCAAGGACATGGGCAAGGTGATCGGCGCACTGAAAGCGAAATACGCCGGCCAGATGGATTTCGCCAAAGCCAGCGGCGTGGTGAAGGCGGCGCTGACGGGCTAGGCGGCTCTGTGCGGGCAGGCTGGCATTCAATCACCGTCATTGCGAGCGAAGCGAAGTAATCCAGTCTTACTTCGTGGCTTCTGGATTGCTTCGTCGCGGAGCCTGTGCCCGGACGGTGCGAAGCACTGATCCGGGTACTCCTCGCAATGACGACGATAGTCACCCCGGCAACTTCACGCCCAATCGCTTCAGCGCCGCCAGCATCCTCGCGGGCGGCTCCATCTTGATCGCCGGCGCCGCGCCGGTTTCGAGCAGGCTCTTGAGGCTCGACAGAATCGCCGGCCAACCCGTCGCGCCGCCGGAGCGGATGTCTTCGTCGATCGGACGTTCGCCGGATTCCGTCATCGTCAGCCGCACCGCGTCGCCGGCCGGTTCGATCTCATAAGTCACCAGCGTCTGGCCCAGCGCTTCGACGAGACCCGGCCATCGGACGTTGAACGTCACGCTCAGCCGCTTCGGCTTGTCGCACACAAGCACCTCGCCGCCGATGTGCTCGGAACCATTCGGTGCGCGCAGCACGAAACGGCCGCCGACGCGCTCCTCCACCTCGACGGCGAAACCGGAAAAATATTTGCGGCTGAACTCGGCGGTGGTCAGCGCCCGCCACACCTGCTCCGGCGTGGCGACGATGTAGATCGTATAGACCGTGTGTGGACTGAAGGTGTCGATATCGATCATGTTGTTATCATCCGACAATACGAGCGGTCACACTCATGGCTTCAACGGCCGGCGTTCGCGCGCCATCGGCATGGCGCTGCCGGTTTCCATCATAGTCTTGAGGTTGGACAGCACGGCGGGCCATCCGGTCGAGATCGCGCTGAGCATCTCCGGATAGGTTTCGTCGTGGGTGACTGTGAGGCGAACCTCGTGCTCCAGCGGATGCAGATCGAAGGTCACGCGCGACACCTTTGAAGGGTCCGATGCGTTGTCGGGATTGGCCCAGGTGAGAACCATGCGGCGCGGTGGGTCGCTTTCGATCACGGTGCCGACGACATCGACCTTGTTCGCATCGTCGTAGTTCTCGTGGCTCCACGCCGAGCCCGGCTTCCAGTCGGAGCGGTTGCGATGCCGCCACCAGTATTCCTTGGTCATCTCCGGATCGATCAGGGCGTTCCAGAGTTTTTCCGGTGTGGTTTGGATGTAGATCACATAGACGAAATCGGGCTTACGCATCACGGGACTCCAATCGTCGTTTGAGGTCGGTGAGCGCGGCGAGCTTGTCGCGCTCGAATTTCTTGATCCACCGCTCGCCGATCTGATGGATCGGCACCGGATTGAGGTAGTGCAGCTTCTCGCGGCCGTGCTTGATCGTGGCGACGAGATTGGCGGCTTCCAGAATCGCAAGGTGTTTCGTGACGGCCTGACGCGTCATGTCGAGGCCGTCGCAAAGCTCGCTCAGGGTCTGGCCGTTTCGGGTGTGAAGCCTGTCCAGCAACGCGCGCCGCGAAGCGTCCGCCAGTGCTTTGAAGACCTCATCCATGGCGAGGATAATAGGCAACCAGATGGTTGCATGTCAAGCGTGAGCTTTTATGCGCGGCCCGACCTTTGAAGTGCTTTCAAAGCATCGTGGACGTTGCGCTGAGAAGCATCGAACGCTGATCGATTTATCAAGCCAAGCGCGCCTAGTGCCGGCGCGGCTCGAAGACCGTACCGGGCGGATGCTGACTTCGTCCGCGATGCGCGGCTATTGCAGCGGCATTGGTGGTCGGGGAACGCTGCTGTCGCCGGGCGGCGGCGGAAGCCGTGCGGGCGCGGGTGGCGGGATATAAGCTTCGCGTTGCGCGGGGGCTTGCGGATAGATCTGCCGCTGCGTTTGTATTTGCGGCGGCCAAGTGGGCGCAGGGGTACGCGAAGCCACGGGAGTCCGCGAAGCCGCGGCCGGTGTTGACGAATGCCGCGGTCGTGGCCGCGAAGCCGGCTTTGGTGTTTGTTCGGCGAGCTTGTGGTGTGTCGCCTGCTCGCTGAGTTTCGCGACATCGCCGCTGAGTTGCTGCTGGCCGGCGCGCAACTGCTCGACCGTTTGCTTCAACGAAGCGATTTCCTGCGCCATGGTGTCCAGCGACTGCGTGACTTTGGGCGGCAGCGCGGCCTGCGCCGGAGGGGGCTCCGCCGTCGATGCGGCGGGAGTTGGCGCAACGGGAGTTGGCGTCGCGGATGCCGCGTTGCTGCTCTCTTGTGCAGGTGCAGGCGCCGGCGCGTCGGCAGCCGGTTGAGATGCCGCGACTTGTGAGGTCACGTCTTGCGGCTCGGCGGCGTTGGCGCTTGGCGTGGGAGCCGACGCATTGGTGAGAAATTGCGGCAGTAGCGACGAAAACTTCTGCTTCGCCTGGTCGCCATAGGCATGCCAGGCCATCGTCGCGGCAACGCCTGCGCAGATGGCCATGAAGATAACCTTGCGACCGGTTCGCGCAGGCGATGTCCGGATGCGCGTGTTACCTGTGTTGTCGTTCAATGGCGTGGCGCTAAGCGGCGGCTCGGTTGCCGGCTCCGGCGACGCCGCGGGTGTGATGTCGGGCCCGGACGGATCGTTCACGCGGGATGTCGACAAGGCGCGTAGCTGCGCGGCTATCGCGTCGTGCGGGTCGGCATGTTGCAATTGCATCGTCGGCTCCGTGGTGATGCGGGTGCGATGCGCGGCGAAAAGTCGGGCCGCTGCGCATGCGGGAGGAGGGATGCATCGCGCTATGGCTAGAGAAAGGCGGGACGGTGAAAAGGATGAGGCGGAGGGAACCGGGCGTCGATGGAACCTCGCTTCATCGTTGAATTATTCGGACTGCTCGCCGCTGGCGATGATGATCGCTGACACCGCGTGAGGCGGCGCATTGCGCACCTGAAGCGCAGGACTTCCAATATCAATCCGATGCAGGTTTCAGGCGTTTCCGGAAGAATGCGAGAATTTCGTCCCGGGCCGCGATCGTGGGTTGTCCTGCCTCATCGATCAGATGAACCGTTACGACGCTATGAGGCGTTTTCACGAACTGCTCGAAGAACGGCGGCATGGGTCCGGTATTCGCGGCCGTGTCGGGCAACATCCGCCCAATGAAGCGGTCGCCGAGCGCGGCCCGATAAGCAGCAAACCGTTCGGCTCGGCAGAATGAATCGCCTGCAAATCGATAGGCAAGGACGGTGAGGTTTTCTCGCTCCAGCCTCGAACGGATCTGCGCGAGCTCCTCGGCGGAGCTCTCGATCCCGCCGGGATTGTCTAACGGGAGGGCCGGTTGCGATACGACGGGGGCCAGCAACACCGGTTCCAGCATCAGGTTCAGCGCGAAATTACCGGTAAAGCACATGCCGATAGCGCCGACGCCCGGCCCGCCGCTTTCGCGATGTGCAAGTCTTGCGAGTGCCCGCAACCAGTTCGCCACGGGGCTCGATGCTCCGCCGCCGAGCGCACGGAATTCAACGCTGACGCATGCCCGCCGAAAAACGCCGGCGGCGGTTTCCGCGTCCGGAACGTCGCCGTCCTTTCCGAACAGCGAAGGCATGTAGACCCGGAAACCTGCATCGCGAACCCAGCGTGCGAAACGCGCGACGTGAGGGCTGATGCCCGGCATCTCGGTCATGACGATGACGGCCGGACCTTGGCCCGTCACGTAGACTGGCTTCGCCGTGTCCTCCAACGTGAGAAGCCGCCGGTCGAAATCGGATAGATCGTCAGGCTTCAGCAGCGTATCGCTCATGTCGTTCTCCGGAAAAGATTGCATAAACGGTATTTCCCGGGCATTGATGGCGGCAAGTGTCGAAATCGACATTATTCGGGTCTATTTTGCCATGTCGCTGATTGACGTTCTGGTGTTGCAAGGGGCCTCGCCCGCCAGTGTCGCGATCACCTTCGAATTGATCGACGTCGCCAACGGCATTCGTGCGCGTGCCGGACGACCGCGCTGCTTCGACGTCAGAGTTTCCGGGTCAGGAGCACGATGGGCCACGAGCCTTGCAAGGCTGCCCTCGAAATCAATCGCCGGAAAATCCGCGGACGTGGTGGTCGTTCCCGGGCTGGCTTGGACAGATGAACAACGCGTTCGCGAAGGATTGCAAAGGCGCGACGCGGAAATGGCGAGGAAGGCTCTCCGTGCGGCCTTTCGATCCGGAGCCGAAATCGCAAGCTCCTGCTCGGCGGTCTTTCTGGTCGCGAGTGCGGGATTGCTCGATGCCCGCCGCGCAACCACGACATGGTGGCTCGCGCCGCTGTTTCGCAAGTTGTTTCCCGAGGTGATGCTCGACACGGACGCGATGGTGTTGACCGACGGGAGGATCACGACCGCCGGCGCGGCGATGGCGCAACTGGACCTCATGCTCTCGATCATCGCGCGCCACGCCGGACCCGACCTCGCCGACAGTTGCGCCCGGTTTCTGTTGCTGGATCGCAGACCGTCGCAGTCCCGCTATATGGCGCTCTCTTTTCTTGCCGCTGCGGACGAACGAATGTCGCGCGCCGAGCGCTGGGCGCGTGCGCGATTGCATCGGACCTTTTCGATCTCCGAACTGGCAAAAGCCGTAGGACTCGGCGCGCGTACTTTTGCACGCCGATGCGAGCAGGCCACCGGGCTTTCGCCGGTGCGATTTGTTCAGAAGCTGCGCGTCGACAGGGCGATGGAGCTTCTGGAAACCACGCGGCTCAGCCTCGACGAGATCGCGGAGAAGGTCGGCTATGCGGACCCCTCGACGCTTCGCAAACTCCTGCATCGGGAGGGGACGACGGGTGCGCGGGCCGCGCGTGCCAGCCGCAAGCAGGATAGCCGGCATGCAGGGCATCGGCGTTCTGTTTGATATTGGCGGGCGGTGATCGCGCGTATACGCCGCAGGGGAAGGGAAGACTTCATCACCGTTCTCGTGCATAGTCGTCGTTATCAAATGTCGTCGAGCGATGCCGCATGTCCTTGCAACTCTATCTCGCTTTCGTCGCCGCATGCCTCGTGCTCGCCATTGTGCCGGGGCCGATCGTGACGCTGCTGGTTGCCAACGGTCTGCGCCACGGCACGCGCGCGGCGCTGATCAACATCGCCGGTGCGCAGGTCGGACTCGCGATCTCGATCGGCATCGTCGCGGTCGGGCTGACGTCGATGATGGCGACGATGGGCTACTGGTTCGATTGGGTGCGCTTCGCGGGCGCGGCCTACCTGGTGTGGATCGGCCTCAAGATGGTGCGTTCGCCGGGCCTCGAGATCGGCAAGGACGATGCGCCGCCGCCGCCGAAGGGCGGCTTCTTCCTGCAAGGGCTGGTGGTGCTGCTGAGCAACCCCAAAATGCTGATCTTCTTCGGCGCGTTCATTCCCCAATTCGTCGATCTGGAGAGGCCGCACTTTCCGCAGGTGATCCTGCTCGGCGTCACCTTCATGGTGATCGCCGGCGCGACCGATGCGATCTATGCGCTATTGGCAGGCCGGGCGCGAATCCTGCTTTCGACCAGCCGCACCCGGCTGGGGTCGCGCCTGTCCGGGCTGTGCATGATTGGCGGCGGCGTCTGGCTCGCGCTGGCGCGGGCGCGATAGGTTTCAGATCAGAGCAAGCAGTTCGGATTCGAGTTTGCGCAAAACGCGGATCAATCGGTTCGCCCATTCGCGCTGGCCGCTTTCATCGGTGATCAGGTCCTGACGAATCTCGATGCCGGTGTTGATCAGGCCGCGCTGCTCGCCATGCACCGGGATGGTGTAGTCGGTCGTATCGCTCACTGCGTAAGGCTGGTTGTCGCCGACGACCAGCGCGGGCTCGGCGCGCAGTTCGCGCAACATCAGTTGCGGCAGGCGATGATCGCGATTGTAGAGCATGCCGATGTGCCACGGCCGCGCCACGCCGGCATAGATCGGCGTGAAGCTGTGCAGGGAAACGAGAATCGTTGGCCGTTGCGTCTGCGTGCGGCGGTCCAGCGCATTGGTGATGGCTTGATGATAAGGCGCGAAGATGCACTGCTGGCGTTCGAGCGCGGCTTGCTGCGGAAGGCCCTGATTGCCGGGAATGGTCGTCGCCTCGCTGATCGGCGGAATCGAACTTGCCGCCGACAGCGGCCGGTTGCAGTCGATGACGAGGCGCGAATAGCGCTGCGCGATCAGGTGCGCGCCGAGCGCGTCCGTCATCGCCTCAGCGACGCCGGCGATGCCGATGTCATAAGCGATATGGCGCGCGCGTTCGTGCTCGTCGATGCCGAGATCGCCCAGCGCATGCGGAATCGTGCGGCCGTAGTGATCGCAGGTGAGGAAGAACGGCGAGGCGCCGTCGCGATTGCGCTCGATGACTGGCGAAGGTTCGTCGGCAGCGAGCAGGGGCGTGATGTCTTGGAGGGTCATGAAGGCAATTGCTCACGTCATGGCCGGGCTTGGTCCGGCCATCCATCTTTCTTCAAGGGATGGATGCGCGGGTCAAGCCCGCGCATGACGCTTTGCAGTGAAAAGCAACGGCAACTCACGCCGTCGTCTGCTGCGGCAGCAGGGCTGCGGTGTCCTTCACCACGATGGCGAAGCGGTCGGCGAGTTCGGAGAGCGCGGTGCGATGCACGACGCTGGCCGGGATCATGCCGCCGAGCGGATCGGGCAGGTCGCGTGTCGCGGTGGCGTTGGCGACCACGGTGGAGCGGTACTTCAGGTCGAGCGCGGCGCGCGCGCTGGCAGAGACGCACATGTGGGTCATGAAGCCGGCGAAGATAATCTCTTTGCGCCCGGTGCTCTGGATCAACTCATGCAGGTCGGTGCCGGCGAAGGCATTCGGCAGCGTCTTGCGCAGCACGATCTCGCCGGCGGCGGGGTTGAGTTGCGGCACGATCGCCGCATAAGGCCCGTCGTCGGCGAACAGCGGCCGCCCGGCGGGCGCGTGTTGCACGATGTGAAACACCGGCATGGCGATCTTGCGCGCCACCGCCAGCAGCAGCGCCGCCTCGCGGATCGCGGCATCGACGCCTTGCAACGGCAAAGCACCCTTCACGTATTCGAGTTGCGCGTCGATGATCACCAGCACGGAGCCGTTGAGCGGGCTCGGCGTCAACGGCGCGCCGGCGATCTGCAACAGCGATTTCGGGGCAGGGGCCATGGGATTGCTTTCAGGCGGATGAAATTTGCCGGAACTCGGTGGGCGGGTCTTACATAGGCCCTGTGAATAGCCGGGACAATCGGACGGCGGATGAGTAGACCTAGGACTTAAGGTCCTACCAGCCTATATGAATGGTCGGTTGGCAAAGGTCCCGCAATACAGATGCGTTTCACCCCGCAATTCCTTGAAGAGCTGCGTGCGCGGCTTCCGGTGTCGGAAGTCGTGGGCAAGCGCGTCAAGCTGAAGAAGGCGGGGCGGGAGTGGAAGGGGCTGTCGCCGTTCCAGCAGGAAAAGACGCCGTCCTTCACGGTGAACGACCAGAAGCAATTCTATCACGACTTCTCCACCGGCAAGCATGGCAACATCTTCGACTTCCTGATGGAGACCGAAGGGCTGACCTTCGTCGAGGCCGTGGAGCGCTGCGCGAATCTCGCCGGCCTGCCGGTCCCGGCGGCGACGCCGGACGCCGCGCGCCACGAGCAGCGCCGCAAGTCGCTCTACGACGTCATGGAACTGGCGGCGAAATTCTTCACCGAGACATTGGCCGCGCGCGGCGGCGCAAAAGCGCGCGGCTATCTCGCGGATCGCGGATTGACGCCGCAGACGCAATTGCAGTTTCGCCTCGGCTACGCGCCGGGTGAGCGCTTCGCGTTGAAGGAATATCTCGGCGCGCAGGGCGTGCCGGTCGGTGACATGGTCGAGGCCGGGCTTCTGATCGGCGGCGAGGACATTCCGGTGCCCTACGATCGCTTCCGCGATCGCGTGATGTTTCCGATCACCGATCTGCGCGGTCGGGTCATCGCCTTCGGCGGCCGCGCTTTGGAAAAGGACGTGCCGGCGAAGTATCTCAACTCGCCGGAAACGCCGCTGTTTCACAAGGGCTCCAACCTCTACAACGGCGCGGCCGCACGCAAGGCCGCGCACGACGGCGCGCCGGTGGTGGTGGTCGAAGGTTATGTCGACGTCATCGCCATGGTCGGCGCCGGTTTTCCCGGTGCTGTCGCGCCGCTCGGCACCGCGCTGACCGAGGATCAACTCGGCCTTCTCTGGAAAATGGTCGACGAGCCGATCCTGTGTTTCGACGGCGACCGTGCCGGGCAGAAGGCGGCGTGGCGCGCCGCCGATCTGGCGCTGCCGCATCTCGAGCCCGGCAAGAGCCTGCGCTTCGCCATGCTGCCGGAGGGGCAGGATCCCGACGATCTGGCGCGCTCCGGCGGCCGTGGCGCTGTGGAGGAAGTCATCGGCGCGGCGCGCGGCCTCGTCGAGGTGATCTGGTCGCGCGAGGTGACCGGCGGCAATTTCGCCACGCCGGAGCGCCGCGCGGCGCTGGAAGCCCGCATCGGCGAATTGACCAACGGCATCCGCAACGAAGTGGTCCGCCGCTACTACAGGCAGGACCTTGCCGAGCGGCTGCGGCTGGCTTTCGCCCCCGCCGGCTTCGGTGGCGGGCGTGGCGGCGCCGGGCGCGGGTTCGGGCGCGAATCAGGCGGGGCGCGCGCGGGCGGATTTTCCTTTGGGGGAACGGCGCGGCCGGGCGGGCCGGGCCGTCGTCCACAGGGGAATGGGTTGGCCCCGGGGCTCGGCCGCGGGCCCTATCAGGTGGCCAGTCCGCACCTCGCTAACAGCCCGATCATGCGCGGTCAGCGCAGCGCGCTGTCGCGGCGCGAGGCGCTGATCCTGCAATGCCTGCTCAACCACCCCTGGCTGCTGCATGACCGCCTCGAACAGGTGGCGGCGCTGGAATTCGCCCACCCGGACGCGCATCGGCTGCGCGCCGGCATCATCGGCTCGTTCGCCGACGACAGCCACGCCGAGGAGCCGGCAGCGGACAGCGCCCGGCTGCGGGCGTGGCTCGAGAAATCCGGATATTCAAAGCAAATTCAATCGGTTGAGAACGCGCTGACGACCCGCAGCGTGTGGGCCGCGGAGCCGGAGGCCGCCGCCGAGGACGTTCTTTCGACATGGCATCAACTGGTTACCTTGCATCGCAAGGAGCACTCCTTACTTAGGGAATTGAAGGATGCCGAGTTGGCGCTGAGCGAGGCTCAGACCGACGCGAATTTCGCTTGGCTCAAGGATGTCAGCGCCCGGCTGGAATCGGTGGAGGGCACCGAAGCCCTGATCGAGGGCTTTGGCGAATCTTCGGGCCGGGTCCGGACGACGACGTGACGAGACATTGACGACCGGCGGGCGTGACGCGGAGGAACCGCGAAAAGACTCGCCAAGACGGGAATTTGGCTGCAAATACAGGGTTAAGCGAGACTTAACGGCTTTGGCGCATGGTCCGGCCAAAGTTCATAATCGGCAAAGCTGATGTGGGGGTGGCGAGAGGTGCGCCGCCTTTTCCGCGTCTGGATGAAAGATTTTGGGGCGGGCGACGTCGCCCGGGCGTAGGCGCGTTTCAGGAGCATTGAATGGCCACCAAGGCAAAGACGCTGCAAGTCAAGGACAAGGAAAAAGACGAGAAGGCGGCGGAGACGCCGGAGAAGGACACCGCTGACGCGCCGTCCCCCTTGCTCGACCTGTCCGATGCGGCGGTCAAGAAGATGATCAAGCAGGCGAAGAAGCGCGGCTTCGTCACCTTCGATCAGCTCAATGAAGTGCTGCCGTCCGACCAGACCTCGCCCGAACAGATCGAAGACATCATGGCGATGCTCTCCGACATGGGCATCAACGTCTCCGAGACCGACGAGGACGCCGAGGAAGAGAACAAGGACGACGACGGCGAGGAGACCGACAACGAACTCGTCGAGGTCACCTCCAAGGCCGTCACCGAAACCAAGAAGTCCGAGCCGGGCGAACGCACCGATGATCCGGTGCGCATGTATCTGCGCGAGATGGGCACCGTCGAGCTCCTGTCGCGCGAGGGCGAAATCGCCATCGCCAAGCGCATCGAAGCCGGCCGCGAAGCGATGATCGCAGGGCTCTGCGAAAGCCCGCTGACCTTCCAGGCCATCATCATCTGGCGCGACGAACTCAACGAAGGCAAGATCTTCCTGCGCGACATCATCGACCTGGAAGCGACCTATGCCGGGCCGGACGCCAAGAACAACATGATCGCCGCGCCGACCGGCGAAGGTGACGGCGAAGCTGCCGCCGCCGCCCCCGCGCATGTCGCACCGCCCGCAGCGCCACCGTCGCCGACCCCGTTCCGTCCCGCGCCTCCCGCCGGTGGCGGCGAGGGGAGCGCCGAGGCCGGCGGCGAAGGCGAGATGGACGACGACGAGTTCGAGAACCAGATGTCGCTTGCCGCCATCGAAGCCGAACTCAAGCCGAAGGTGGTCGAGATCTTCGACAAGATCGCCGACGCCTCGAAGAAGCTGCGCAAGCTGCAGGAGCAGGACATCTCCAACCAGCTTCAGAACGAAACGCTCTCGCCCTCGCAAGAGCGCAAGTACAAGAAGCTGAAGGACGACATCATCGTCGAGGTGAAGTCGCTGCGGCTCAATCAGGCGCGCATCGATTCACTGGTCGAGCAGCTCTACGACATCAACAAGCGCCTCGTCTCGTTCGAGGGCCGCCTGCTGCGGCTCGGCGACAGCCATGGCGTCGCGCGTGAGGATTTCCTGCGCAACTATCAGGGCTCCGAGCTCGATCCGCGCTGGCTCAACCGCGTCTCGAAGCTCTCCGCCAAGGGCTGGAAGAATTTCGTTCATCACGAGAAGGACCGCATCAAGGAGCTGCGCAGCGAGATTCAGCAACTCGCGGCGCTGACCGGGCTTGAGATCGGCGAATTCCGCAAGATCGTGCATTCGGTGCAGAAGGGTGAGCGCGAAGCGCGCCAGGCCAAGAAGGAAATGGTCGAGGCCAACCTGCGTCTCGTCATCTCGATCGCCAAGAAGTACACCAATCGCGGCCTGCAATTCCTCGACCTCATTCAGGAAGGCAACATCGGCCTGATGAAGGCGGTCGACAAGTTCGAATATCGCCGCGGCTACAAGTTCTCGACCTACGCGACCTGGTGGATCCGGCAGGCGATCACGCGCAGCATTGCAGACCAGGCGCGCACCATCCGCATTCCGGTGCATATGATCGAGACCATCAACAAGATCGTGCGCACCTCGCGCCAGATGCTCAACGAGATCGGCCGCGAGCCGACGCCGGAAGAACTGGCCGAGAAGCTCGGCATGCCGCTGGAGAAAGTTCGAAAAGTTCTCAAGATCGCCAAGGAGCCGCTGTCGCTGGAAACCCCGGTGGGCGACGAGGAAGATTCACACCTCGGCGATTTCATCGAGGACAAGAACGCGGTGCTGCCGATCGACGCTGCGATCCAGTCCAACCTGCGCGAAACCACAACGCGCGTGCTCGCCTCGCTGACGCCGCGCGAGGAACGCGTGCTGCGCATGCGCTTCGGCATCGGCATGAACACCGACCACACGCTGGAGGAAGTCGGCCAGCAGTTCTCGGTGACCCGCGAACGTATCCGCCAGATCGAAGCCAAGGCGCTGCGCAAGCTCAAGCACCCGAGCCGCTCGCGCAAGCTGCGGTCGTTTTTGGATAACTAAGTTTACAGTCAATTCCGATTGTCATTGCCGGACTTGATCCGGCAATCCATCGAAACAAAACGGCGGCCGCAACGGCCGCCGTTTCTATTTGAACTGATTATCGTTCAGATGGAATCACAGTTCGTCATAGCCGTTTGAAGAACGGCGTCGCTTCCGCTCGCCTGCGCCCGGCCATCCACGTCTTGCCTGCTGACTCTCCGTGAAGACGTGGATGCCCGGCACAAGGCCGGGCATGACGGATCACGGGGCGTCAGCCGAGGAGCTTCTGTTGCTTTTGACCGCGCCGCAAGAACGTCGTCCGGCTGGTTTCTTCCTCTTGGAGCCTCATTTTGGCTCTCATCAGATCCTTCCAGCCAAGATACCCGACGAGTGTTTGGTCGTTACGCGAAACAACCGGCAGGTGCGCCACATTCGCTTCCGTCAACCGGTCGGCAACGCTCTCAAGGTATTCGTCAGGATAGGCTATGGGAGGATGCGCGGATGACAGTAGGTCGGCCAGACTTGTGCTCCGATGCTTTCCCGCGCGCCTCAAGCGGATAACCAAAGGCGGATCGATGATGCCAAGCACCTTGCCATGGCCATCGACGATGGGAAAACTCGGATGCCGGCGCTCCGGAGCCATCAGGAAGCGCGCCGCCTCATGCAAAGTCATCGACGCCGGGACGGTCTCCACGTTCGTGGTCATCACATCGGAAACCCGGCTGAGTGCAAACGGATCGATCCGGTATTCGCGCGCGATATGGTGGCCGCGTCGCGCGATCTTCTCGGTGAGGATCGAGCGTTTCATCAGCAGCACCGTCACCGTGTGAGCCGTGACGCAGGCGGCGATCAGCGGAACGAGGACGTGGGTATTTCCCGTCAACTCGACGGCAAAGAAGGTGGCGGTCAGAGGGGAGCGCATCGTGCCGCCCATGGTGGCGGCCATCGCGATCAGGGGCCAGAAACCGGGTGAGGCTTCGGGCAGGATTCCGGAGAGCACGGCTCCCATCGCCCCACCCATGATCAAAAGCGGCGCGAGCACGCCGCCGGACGTCCCCGATCCCAGCGCGACGGCCCAGATGATCGCCTTGACCAGAAGAAGCACGATCGCGGCCTTCGCGATGGTCTGCCCTTCGAGCATGTGCGCGATGTTGTGATAGCCGACGCCGAGGGCGTTGGGCTCGATCAGGCCGCCGATGCCGATGACGACGCCGCCGATCATCGGCCACCACATCCAGTGGATCGGCAGTTTGAGAAAGCCGTCTTCGCACGCATAGACGAGTTGCGTGAGCGCGCTCGACAGAAGCGCGGCGGCGATGCCGATAAAAATCCAGCCGCCAAGACCGAGCAGCGTGATGTTGGCTTCTCCATGGAACGGAAAGAGCGGCGACGGCATGTGCAGCGCCGTGCGCGCGACTTCCGCGACGATGGCGGCGACCGCGACGGGAATGAAGCTTCTCGGGCTCCACTCGAACAGCAGCAGCTCGACGGCCAGCATGATCGCCGCGATCGGGGTGCCGAACACCGTGGTCATGCCGGCCGCCGCGCCCGCCACCAGCAATGTCTTGCGCTCGCTGTCGCTCACCGGCAGCGCCTGGGCGATCAGCGAGCCGATCGCGCCGCCGGTCATGATGATCGGGCCTTCCGCACCGAACGGGCCGCCGGTGCCGATCACGATCGCCGACGACAGCGGCTTCAGAACGGCCACCTTGGCGTCGAGCCGCGAACGGCCGAGCAGGATGGCCTCGATCGCCTCCGGAATGCCATGGCCGCGAATTTTCTCGCTGCCGAACCGCGCCATCAGGCCGATGATGAGCGCGCCGATAACGGGGATGAAAACCGTCGCAACGCCGAGATGGACCGCCGTCAGATCCGCGTCCGCGAACGAAAAGCGTCTGAAATAAGCGATATTGGTGACAAGCCGGATCAGATCGAGCAGCGCGATACCAGCCAGAACACTGGCGATAGCGACGACGACGGCAACTGCTCCGATGACAAGCACGCGCGGGTTGGTGGTGAAATCGCCGAGGCGGCGGTGATCATCATGGCGGGATGCCATCGCGGATTTCCTAGCTCCTCATGCAGAAGGCGCCGGATTGCGCCGCCGGGCAGTCGTATCGCATTACGACATAAATAAAGTCAAGCAATCCGTCGGGCAATATGGAAGAACATGGACCGGTTGAAAGGAGCATGCGAATTGGCACGATCCAGATTGTCCCAGGCGGACTACACCGCGCTCGCCGAGTTTCGCTATCTCATCCGCTGCTTTCTGGAATTCAGCGAGGACGAAGCGAAACGACACGGCCTGACGCCGCGGCATCATCAAGCTCTTCTTGTTATCAAAGGCTACAAAGGCGGACGCCCGATCACCGTCGGCGATCTGGCCGCACGATTGAGGCTCCGCCACAACACGGCAGTCGAGCTTGCCAATCGCCTGGCGGAAGGCGGTCTCGTCGAGCGCGTCCAGGACGACTCGGACCAGCGTCGCGTGCTTCTTTGCCTGACCGCCGCAGCGGAGCGGCATCTGGCCGAACTGTCCGGCGCTCATCTCGATGAGCTTTCGCGCATCAAGCCTCTGCTGGAACAGGTTCTTCAACGCTATTCATGACGAACCGAAGCAATGCTGCTTAACGACGCTAAGCTTTGCAACTACCGGCTGGCAGCATTTTCGAACCGCCGCGCGGGCATAGTGCGATCTCGAATTGGAGTTCTCCCCATCGACGACATCAGTGTCGTCCCCGCGCAGGCGGGGACCCATACTCCGTGTCGCCTACGATGTGGGTAGCGCTCGTGATCTTTGACGAACCGCCGCGCGAACGTTGACCGTCGGGGGTTATGGGTCCCCGCCTGCGCGGGGACGACGCTCGTTGTGTTGCAAGTCCGCCTGCAAAACGAATGCCGATCACGCTGTCAGGATGGCGCGTGCGTGCCTCAATCCATCAACTCGCCCGGCGGATGGCGCGGGTCGTCGTCGTGCAGGCGGTTGCGCCCGGCGATGGTCCAGAACGGCCAGACAAAGCCGATGCCGGCGGCGAGCACGCCGAGCACGTGCCAGTCGTGCACTATGAATAGCAGCACCAGCGGCAGGCCTATGAAGAACAGCGCGGCGGTGACAAGGATCGCTACCATGCCGGTGTGGCGGCTTTCCGAAAAGCGGGCGGTGAAGCGGTTGGTGCCTGGCGGCGCGGCCGCGAGGCGGCGGTGCAGCGCGCGAACGAAATCGCGATAGGGCGGCGGCGTGTGGTCGTGATCGATCTGGCCGGAGGGACCGGCGTCGGTCACCGCGAGAAAGCGCCCATCGCGAAAGCGGATCAGGCAACTGTTGAGGACATCCTTGCCGTCGGAGCCTGAGGACATGTTGATGGCGACGATATCGGTCCAGAACTGCCGCCCCGCTTTGCCCGCATCGTTACACCATCGCGCCGTACTCATGTTGTCCTGCTGGGGCAGGAGTCGACGAATAGTAAGCGGCGAATCAAAAGTTTTGCTTTGGTTTAGGACCAATTGTTCAAGATTTATCCTGTTGGTCAGCGTGCCAAATTCTGACGATGGGCGCGTTCATGGTCGCACGGAATGCATTTGGATATTTTGCGGCCATTTTTTTAAAAAATTGCGGCTCGACACTTTTGGCATGTGCAAGCCAGCCGCGAGTTTCTTGAATGTGCTGAATCGTTATGTCGCGACCGATCGCTATGCGGTGAAGGGCTGCTGAAATTGTACGTTTCCTGCTTCGTCCCAGCGAGACTTTTGCTTCGGGCGTAATAACTAGCCCTGTAATTGCTCTGCGAGACGCTTTTGTAAATATACCACGTTTATCTTCGTTGAATTGCAGTTTGGGGTGCCGCGATTTTTCAACCGCTTTCCGATATAGCCGTTCCACCTTTAGTAGGTTTTCGATATTGTTAGCCGACAACGTGATGTCGTCTGCATATCGGGTACAAGCGACCGAGTATTCTTTGGCCATTCGAGCCAATTCACGATCTAAAGGCTCCATCACTGCATTTGAGATAAGTGGGGAACTAGGAGCACCGATAGACAAGCATAGTTTGTTGCTGAATGGATTCAGCCAAAAGAATATCAAGTTTAGTAATCTTCGATCTTTCAAGGGGAATTGAAGTTCAGATCGCTTAAGGACCGTTTGAAAGTCATCGGGTTGAATCGAGTGAAAAAAATCTCGAAAATCTAACTTCAGAATTGCATTGCTCTTTACATGAGGAAGGGCATTGTCCTTGATATTCCGACCTTCTCGATAGGCAGTCGCGATAGCATGAGTCTTCAATCCTGTTAGATTTTCACGGAGTATAAGCCGTTGTATGGCTTTAAGCTCCCTTGCGGGTTGGGCAATAATTCGATGCCCGTTTCCTGAACGTTTCGGAATCGCAAAAAGCTTGTATCGTCGTGGGGCATTCGAAATTATGCGCATAATGTCATCTTGAGGCATTCCAAGGGCGGAAGACAGGTCTCGAATTAAGCTCATGGCCCTTAACTTCCTGCCAGATTCAACACAGGTTTAGGCCGAGTAATCTTTGACTTTGAAATTTCAGAAGCTATGTCGCTCTTAAATCTCAGAGCATCATTCGTAGCGCCATGAATAAATGCATATTCGAAAGGATCACGATCAATTCTCGGATAATAATAGATCGGATGGCCATACTTTTTCTCGCCGATCCACTCGGCGACGAGCATACAATAAAGGTACTTTCGTATATTTTCCGGAGGTTCAATAACGCCAAAATGAACTAGGGTGTCGGTAATCTCCTTGAGGATCGCGGCGCGAAGTCTTTGAACTATCCAAAAAATCAAAATCATTACGTGACGTTTGTTGTTGTGTTGGAACGTTTCCTTCGCCGCTACCTTTCCTAGTCGATCAGTGAGTTCTTGGCGTATACTCATTACAAGAGGAGCCGCCGAAGATTTTATTATAGATTGGCCTTTGGTGCTTATGCGCCACGGGTATGACGAGACAGAATCATCATAGCTGTCTTCCATATGTCGAATGGGCCCATTACGGATGAATGATTCTGCGGAATAGTGTTTATCTTGAAGAATAATTTTTAGCCTTGGTGCGATGGCAGCATTCATTGAGAATGCACCAAGTTCTGTAAGCGAGCCGGCGCTTTCCCCAATAATGAGGACGATGTCAGATATCTGAGCGATATCCTCTTCGAAGGCTATCAGGTCTTTATATTTTGAGTCTCGGTATAATTGGGTGGCGGACTCCGCGTAGACGAAATAGGCGTCATCGACAGATTTCGTGCCAGTAAGTTGACGAGTGAGGTAGTCGCGAAGGGACGGCGACTTGCGGGAAGTTGAATCAATTTTGCCGCCACAAAAGAAAATGAATCGGCGTGGTGGCCCAATCCGAAGACGATCCAAATTTATAGTGCCGATCAACGGCTTTAATAGCTCAGCAGCAGTCACTCTTTACCTTTAACAGGCAGGAAAGAGAGGAGACTTTCACCGTCCGGAGGCGAGGAGGCCGCTAGGGCGACGAGAGGTGAAAGGCTCCTCTCTTTCCTGCCGGTAAAAGCGTTCAGTCCAATTAAGTCTGGCGAAGCGCCCGACTGAAGCATTGTGTGCTTCGATACGCGTAAAGAGTATGCATAGCGTGTCAGATTCAACTTCCGGCTTCAAGTTCCAATTGACTTTTTTGTTTTGAGGTATATATTCCTATTCATCCCGCCTCGATGAGAGGGGCGTTTCGCGATCGTCACGATTCGCGGGGCGGGATGCGGTGGACGCGGCAGCGTCGGGCCGGAACGAAGGTCGCAGGGCGCAAGCCCGGGCTGCGGGCGTGCGCCTTGTACAAAGGGTGCGTTCAAGGGCCGGAGGCGCGTGAGGGATGTTCGTTGCGGCGGACGACGGCGCTGCGCGGTGCGGCCGGGATGGAGATGCATCCCACCGACACCGACTTTGCGCGCCGGCCCAAGTCGTGTGGTCCTGCGAAATCCGGACTGCTCTTCGCGTGCCTGCGACCGCGGGCCCGAAGTACCGCGGAGACGACGGTGACAGCCTTCGGGCGTTCGCCGGGGAGAGCACGAAGCAAGCCGGAAGCCCACTGCGTGCGGAACGCCGGATGTATCCGGTGCTTTCGTGGTGACGAACTCGTGCGCTTGTTTTTTATGCGCATGAGGCTGCGGACGCACCGTGCGTCCGGCGTTCCGCGCGCCCTCTTTCCAAGAGAGGGCGATGACGCGAACCAAAACTCGGGCGCATCGCGCCGCGAGATCGCGAAGCTGTATCAGCACCGATTGCCGACGATTTCGATGGGCTGTTTGACATGCGAATCCGATGTCGGGCGCGACCTTGCCGCGATTCCAGAGTCGTCCCCGCGCAGGCGGGGACCCATAACCCCTGGCGCTAGCGGTGATGGTGCCAACTCTCCAACGAGGATCGAACCCATGCTGATGGCGTGAAATGAGCGGGATAAGCGCTCCCACCAGTTTCGGACGACACAGCGTATGGGTCCCCGCCTGCGCGGGGACGACTTGAGGAGAGGCGGTGCGTAACGTCAACGGCACACATCGCGGGGCGACCGCTCGAATGGGGCGGCCAAGCCCCGTCCACCCCACGCCGCTGTTATCATCGCGCCGCCATAGTCGTGCTATAACCACGGCCGATTCATCAAAAGGGGTCGCAATGAAACTCCGCCTCGCCGCCGTTCTCGCCGCTTCGCTCACCGCCGTTTCCCTCACCGCAAACCCCGCTTCCGCCGCCCAGTGCGGCGGCGATTTCAACCGCTTCGTCGACAGTTTTTCGCGCGAGGCGCAGGGCGCCGGCATTTCCCCGAGCGTGATCTCCCAGGCGCTCGGCGGCGTCACGCTGGACCAGGCGGTGCTCACCTTCGATCGCCGCCAGCGCGGCACCTTCAACAAGACCTTCGAGCAATACGTCGCCACCCGGGTCGGCGCCGGCCGCATCAAGACCGGCCGCGCCATGCTGCAACGGCACGCCTCGCTCTTGTCGCGCATCGAGCGGCAGTTCGGCGTGCCGCCGGAAATTCTGGTGGCGATCTGGGGGCTCGAGACCGATTTCGGCAAGGGCGACATGGGCAAGCTGCCGGTGTTTCGCGTGCTCGCCACCATGGCGCATGATTGCCGCCGCTCCGAACTGTTTCAGGGCGAGTTGCTCGCGGCGCTGAAGATCGTGCAGCGCGGCGACCTGCGCCTCAACGACATGATCGGCGCTTACGCCGGCGAGATCGGCCAGACGCAATTTTTGCCGTCGTCCTACATCAAGTACGGCGTCGATTACGACGGCAACGGCCATGTCGATCTGCGCCACAGCGTGCCGGACGTGCTCGCCTCCACCGCCAACCTGCTCAAGACCGCGGGCTGGAAGGCCGGCGGCGATTATCACGAGGGCTCGGCGAATTTCGAGGCGATGCGCGAATGGAATCGCGCGACGATCTATCGCAAGACCATTGGTTACTTCGCCGACAAGCTCGCGGGCCGCTAGTGGAGTGAATTTGACATTCGCTACCTGCTTCGCAGCGAATCCGACAAGCTTGCAAAGCATCCGCTGCGACGGGATGCAAATGTTAGAATCGAACCACTAGGCCGGCCGGACGCTTCCGGTATCCGGCGCGATCTCATGGTTAAGGAATTCTGCAGGCCGTTCGATAAAGCGGCGGTAAGCAGGTCTTCATCAATTCACAACCACGCTGGGGATTGTCCCACTCCAGTCAGACTCCGTTAAGTGGCGCCGGGGCACCCTGAGGCAAATTCGGGGAGAGTCATGGACGAGGCAATTGTCAGCGCGGGGAGGCGGCCATCGGGAGGCCGACGAGCGCGATGTTGAGCATGCCGACGCTGTGGGTGGTGTTGGTGGCCAATTTCATGGCGCTGGGTCTGATCTGGACCTACGTCATGCGCAGCTACCGCAATTTCGAAGCCGCGCGATATTGGACCGCGTCGGCGGTCTGCGTTGCCGCCGGCGCCTGCATCGGGATGCTGCGCCTGGTCATGCCGCCGCTGTTTCCACTAATGATCGGCGCGATGCTGCTGGTGGTCGGCACCGGACTCGCCGCCATGGGTGTCGAGCGGTTCTATGGTCGTCCCGCGTCGTGGCGGTTCAATATCGGCCTCGCCGTTACCGCCTTTTTTGCGTTGAACTATTTCGTGCTGGTGTACCCAAGCACGTCGATGCGGATCTTCGTCTATTCGATCGCGCAATCGATCCCGGTCGGACTGATGCTGATCCACCTGTTCGCCCGCGCCAACCGCTCCGGCAATCCAGGCGCGCGGCTTGCGGGGTCGGTCGCGGTGTTGATCATCGCGGTGAATGCGGCTCGCGCGACGGCAAGCCTGTTCGATATCGGCGGTGTCGCGTCGATGGTCGATTTCAACCAGGTGCAGGCCGCACTTGTGCTGATGCTGGTCTTTCTGTCGATGGCCTGGAATTTCGGCCTCGTGCTGATGGCGATCGATCGGCTGCGCGGCGAGGTGGCCAATCTGGCGCTGTTCGATGAACTCACCGGCGTCGCCAATCGGCGGATGCTGTTGCAACGTTTGCCGGAAGCATGCGCGGTCGCGAAGCACACCGGCGAGCCGGTCGTGCTGCTGGCGATCGACCTCGACAGCTTCAAGGCGATCAACGACCGGCACGGACACGTTGTCGGCGACGAATGCCTGCGGTTGTTCGCGCGCACGGTGCAGTCGCAACTGCGCCCGAACGATCTTCTGGCGCGCTCCGGCGGCGATGAGTTCTGCGCGGTGCTGCCGGCCACGACATTGCGCGAGGGTGCGATGATCGCGCGGCACATCGTCGAGGCCTGCCGTTCGAAGTTGAGCCCTGAGCAGGGCGTGCCGTTCCGGCTCGCGGCCAGCATCGGTGTCGCGCAATGGACGCCGCAGATCGGGTCGCAGCCGGATCGCTTGATCGCGGCGGCCGATCAGGCGCTTTACGTTGCGAAGAACGAGGGCAGGGATCGTTACGCGGTCTATCAGCCGCCGGCGCCGCCGGAGCCAGAGGGGCGGATCGAACTGCGCCGCACGGCCTAAGGGTCGCGGCGCTGCGACGGCCCGACGCGCTTGCGCCGGAGCGCGCTTCTCCCCATGTTGCGCGCATGACCAGCAATGCCTCTCATTCCGGAACAGCCCGGCGATATCGTCCGACTCCGAACGACGGCCCGGTGATCGATCAGGAGGGCCGGATCGTCGAACCGCAGGCGACCGGGCAGGGTCCGTTCGGGTTCGAGGCGTTCGAATTTCGCACCTCGAGCGCGAACCCTTTCGGTGAATTGACGCGCGAACAGCGCATCGCCCGGCTCGAAGTTCTTGCGAAGCTCCTGGACGTTGCCTTCGTCGTTCCCGGCACCAAGATCCGTTACGGCATCGATGGTCTGATCGGCCTCATTCCGATCGTGGGCGATCTCATTACGACAGCGATATCGCTGTGGCTGGTGCGCGAGGCGCGCGCGCTCGGCGCGCCATGGCATGTCACGGCGCGAATGCTGGGCAACGTCGCGGTTGACGGTGTCGTCGGTCTCGTGCCGCTGGCGGGTGACGCCTTCGACGTCATGTTCCGCGCCAACATCCGCAACATGCGTCTGTTGCGGCGCTGGATGGACAAGCAACCGCGATAGCTGCTTACGCAGCGTCGGCGGTGGCCTCGTCGTCGGATTTTGCCGCGCGTCGCTCCAGCGGAAAATCGCCATGCTCATAGAGCGCGCGAATGCCGTTCTGATCGAAACGGGCTTCGTCGACTTGAAGATAGGCGCCGTTCAACAGATCCGCCGGTAAATCCTCCATCGCGAAACGCACGGCTTCCGCAGCGGTATTGAAGCGGCGATAAGCGAAGCCGGTCCGCTTCTTCTTGCGGATCGCAGCGGGAAACAATTCGGCGGCGGTGTCGTAGCTGAAGGGCATGACGCGGGACCTCAAACGAAGCAAATGGTGGACGGACGCGCAGGGATGCGCGTTCTCAGCGGTCGGGGGCGATTATTTCCGAATGACCTCAATATAGGAACGATTGCCGAAATTGCGACCCTGGCACCGATTTCGCTTCAGCGGACCGCCGCGCGAGGTCAGTAGCACCGGAAGATGTATCGTGTTTTCAACGTGATAAGCGGGTTCCGCGATATCGAGAGCCTTCGTTCCGGCTCTATCCAACGCAGCAAAAAACAACAGCCGCACAACCAGGCCGGTTGCGCGGGTGCTCTGATGTCAGTCTCTGGATCGAGCCGGAAACTTACTTCGGTTGCAGTTTCAGCGCCGCCGAATTGATGCAGTAGCGCAGGCCGGTCGGCCCCGGTCCATCGTCAAAGACATGACCCAGATGGCCATTGCATTTCGAACACAACACTTCGGTGCGGATCATCCCGTGAGATGTATCACGTTCCTCGTCGATATGACCTTCAACCGCGGGCCGAGTGAAACTCGGCCAGCCGCAGCCGGAATCGAATTTCGCATCCGACTCGAACAATGTCTGGCCGCAACCGGCGCAGACATAGGTGCCCGGCGTGTGCGTGTATTCATATTCGCCGGAAAACGGACGTTCGGTCGCTTTCTCGCGCAGCACCGCATATTGCATCGGCGTCAATTCCTGACGCCATTCGTTTTCGGTCTTTTCGATTTTGCCTGACTTGGCTGCGGAGTCGGACATGGGGCCTCCTCGTTGTGAATGCGAACGAGACAGCAAACCGTCTCATTCGCGAATATTATCGTCGTTATGATCTGCCGTCAGTAGGTGGCCTTTGCAGCGCTCACCAGCGTCGGCTTTTCGATGTAGTTGTCTGCGAAGATCTTCTTCAGATTCTCGATCTTCGGAAGATCGTTGTAGACAATATAGGGTTGGCGGGGGTGCAGCGTCAGGTAGTCCTGATGATAGTCTTCCGCCGGATAGAAGCCCTTGAGCGAGCCGACCGTGGTGACGATCGGTTTGCTGAATACCTTCGCCGCATTCAACTGGGCGATGTAGGCATCGGCAATCTTCTTTTGCTCGTCGTTCGTGGTGAAGATCGCCGATCGATATTGCGTGCCGACATCCGGCCCCTGGCGATTCAACTGCGTCGGATCGTGAGCGACCGAGAAAAAGATTTGCAGGATCTTGCCGTAGCTGATCTTGCTCGGATCGTATTTGATCTCCACGGACTCAGCGTGCCCCGTCGTGCCGGTGCCGACGATGTCATACATCGCGGTGCTCTTGTCGCCGCCCGCATAGCCGGATACGGCGTTCAGCACGCCGGCGGTATGCTGGAATACGCCCTGCACGCCCCAGAAGCAGCCGCCCGCAATCACGGCGGTTTGGGTGCCGGTGGCGGGAAGGTCCATCTTCGGAGCGGGGATGATGGTGGCTTTCTCCGCGCCTAGCGAGGGCGACGCAAAGGAGACAACGAAAGCGAGGGCGGTGACGATGCCGGAAAGCGGCTGACCGAAATGGCGCGGGCGCATGAAGTCCTCTCGATGGTTTTGACACGGATCAATCCGGTAGCCGCACGCGTCGTGGCTGTGGGGCTGGATACCCAAGATACGTCCGGACGTTTGCCGCGTTACACCGCCATAGACACGACTGCGTGAGCGATATTCCCCGATGTGGGGCGAAAATCAAAAAATAAAGCCGCAGGATGTCAATCCTGCGGCTTCGGCTCCCGAAAGGGAAATAAGGAATTTACTGGCAGGGATAGCGGTTGCCGTCGCGCGCCAGGAAAGTGTTCGAGGCCGGATCATACGACCGATAGCGCTGAGCGCAGTAGGCCGCGTGCTGCTGGGCGGCCGCATTGGCCTGACCCGCGGCGATCGCGCCACCGATGATGGCGCCAGCGGCAAGCCCGCCGATCAGCGCGCCGGCACCGCCGCCACCGCCGTGATAGTGACGATGATGGTGGTGATAGTATTGCACATGGTCGACCGACGACGGCGCGGCAACGGACAACGCGCCTTGGGCAGCCACGAGCGGCGCGGAATTCGCAGGCATTGCAAATGCCAATGCAGTCGAACCCGCAAGCAGCGCCGTGCCTACCATTTTCGCAAATCGCATCTCAATTTCTCCTATTGGACAATGGATCGTAACCAGTCCGGGATACGAAGGTTCCGTGCGGCGCCATTTTCCCGATGTGGCGGATTGGCGCAATAGGTCCCCTTTGATCTGTCGCGCATGGTGGACGAAGGGTTCAACGATTCGACGCAGTCTAAACCACAATGCTGAGCCGTTTTGCCGCACGGGTGATGCCGGTGTAGAGCCAGCGGGCGCGGCTGTCCTGGAAGGCGAAGCTTTCGTCGAACAGCACCACGTCGTCCCATTGCGAGCCCTGCGACTTGTGGACGGTCAGCACGTAGCCGTAGTCGAACTCGTCATAGGGGCGGCGCTGCTCCCAGGGAATATCCTCGACACCGCCGGAGAAGCAGTTGGCGCGGACCGAGACCTTGGTGACCCGCGAGCCGAAATCCTCGTCCGGCGACAGCCGCATCGTGAGGATGGCGGATTTCGACTTGGTGCGCGATTTGACGCGCCAGAGGCCGCCGTTGAACAGCGCCTTCTTGCGGTTGTTGCGCAGGCAAACCAGTTTGTCGCCTGCCACCGGCAGAGGATCTTCGATATTCTGCCGCTGACGCACACGCATGTTGTAGGCGCGGCGGGTGTTGTTGCGGCCGACCAGCACTTGGTCGGCTTTCATGACGCGATCGGGATCGAGCTGGTTGCGGCGCACCACCTGGCTTTCGCCGAACTCGCCGATCTCGAGCGGGCGGCCTTCGCGCACAGCCATCGACATGCGCACGATCGGATCGTGCTCGGCCTGACGATGCACCTCGATGAGCATCGCATCCGGCTCGCAATCGGTGAAGAAACCGCCACCTTGAATCGGCGGAAGCTGGGCGGGATCGCCGAGCACCAGCAGCGGACATTCGAACGACATCAGGTCGCGGCCGAGTTCGGCGTCGACCATCGAGCATTCATCGATGACGATCAGCTTCGCTTTTGATGCGGGTGCGTCGTCCCACAATTCAAAGCTCGGCTGCTCCTCGCCGGATTCGCGCGCACGATAGATTAGGGAGTGAATCGTGGAAGCGTTGTCGCAGCCCTTGTTGCGCATCACCAGCGCCGCCTTGCCGGTGAAGGCGGCGAACTTCACTTCGCCATCGACACCGTCCGCGATATGCCGCGCCAGCGTGGTCTTGCCGGTGCCGGCATAGCCGAACAGGCGGAACACGGGCGGCGTACCATTGCGGCCGGGTTTGGCTTTGAGCCAGTCGGCAACCGCCTTCAGCGCGGCATCCTGATGGGGAGTGAAGGTCGGCATTGAGGTTTGAGCAAAAACGGTGGCCGCAATTGCGACAATGATTCGATCTGCTCAAGCTAATGGTTCGTCGCGCTGGCGCAAGCTTAGCGTTCTGCTGGAGAAGGGCGGCGGTATGGCCGGCGTGCGGTTGCCCGTATCTACCATCATATCATATAGAGCCGCATGAAACGGATATTTGTCTGGCTGTTCTACGTGATTGGCGCGCTGTCCGTCGCTTATCTGCTGGCCTATGTCTATCTCGCGCTGACGGCGCCACGGATTACGCCCGGCGATCCGATCGAGATTTATCGCGATCCGGATGCGCCGAACTATTCGATGAGCGCGCCGTTGTCGCGCGTGCAACGTCAGGCGGTGGCGGGCAACGTGCGGTAGTCGCCGCTACCGAGCCCGGCCGGCGTGATCGGCAGGCCGCCATCGGCATATTCGTTCAGCTTGTTGCGCAGCGTGCGGATCGAGATGCCGAGGATGTTCGCGGCATGGGTGCGGTTACCGAGGCAGTGCTTCAGCGTCTCGAGAATAAGATCGCGCTCGACGTCGGCCACGGTACGGCCGACCAGCGCGCGAGTCACCTGTTCCGCCGCAAGCGTCGCGTGGGCGACGGCGGGCGCGGACTTCGCGAGATCGAGGCGGTCGCCGTCCGGCGTGAGGATGGCCTCAGTGCCGATGTCATCGCCTTGTGCCATCAGTACCGCGCGATGAATGGTGTTTTCCAACTCGCGGACGTTACCCTGCCAGCGGTTGCTGACGAGCACTTGCCGCGCTTCGTTCGAGATCGGGCGAACGGGAACGCCGTTGGCGTTGGCGTATTTTTTCGCGAAATGCTGCGCCAGTTCCATAATGTCCGCCGGCCGTTCGCGCAGCGGCGGCAGCTTCAGATTGACGACGTTGAGCCGGAACAGCAGGTCCTCGCGGAAGGTGCCTTCGCGCACCGCATCCGCCAGGTTGCGGTTCGAGGTGGCGATGATGCGGATATCGACCGGCACCGGCCGAGTGCCGCCGACGCGGTCGATAACCCGTTCCTGAATCGCGCGCAGCAGCTTCGATTGCAGCCGGACATCCATTTCCGAAATTTCGTCGAGCAGTAGCGTGCCGCCGCTGGCCTCCTCGAACTTGCCGATGCGGCGCGCAATGGCGCCGGTGAATGCGCCCTTCTCGTGGCCGAATAATTCGCTTTCGAGCAGATGTTCGGGAATGGCCGCGCAGTTGACCGAAATAAACGGTCGCTTGGCGCGCTGCGAGCGGCCATGGACATAGCGCGCCAGCACTTCCTTGCCGGTGCCGGATTCGCCGGTGATCATGATCGAGGCATCGGAGCCGGCGATCTGCTGCGCCAGCTTGATGACCTTGGCCATGGTCTCGTCGCGATAGATCAGGTCGCGGGAATCGTTGGCGACCGCCGCCAGCACCGCGGCGATCAATTCCGGGTCGGGCGGCAGCGGGATGTATTCCTTGGCGCCGGCGTGAATGGCGGCGACCGCCGCGCGGGCGTCGCTGGCGATGCCGCAGGCGACGATCGGCACGTGAATGTGTTCGGCCTCGAGCCGCATCACCAGGTCGCGAATGTCGAGCGCGACATCGACCAGCAGAAGGTCCGCGCCCTTGCCGCCGCGCAGCACGCGCATCGCCAGTTCGCTGTCTTCGGCGTGGGTCACCGAAGCGCCGTTGTCCATGGCGATCTTGGTTGCGGTGGTCAGTTGCCCCTTCAGGGTGCCGACGATGAGAAGCCGCATGGTTTGCTCCTATTATAGTCCGTGCGTTGCGCGCCGGATGATGTCCGCGCGTCAGGCGCGCTCCGCCTTGATGATTTCGGTCATGGTGACACCGAGCTTGTCCTCGACGAGGACGACTTCGCCGCGCGCCACCAGCCGGTTGTTGACGTAGATATCGATGGCTTCGCCGACGCGGCGGTCGAGTTCGAGAACGGTGCCGGGCCCGAGCTTGAGAAGTTCGCCGACATCCATCTTCGAGCGGCCGAGCACGGCCGAGACCTGCACCGGCACATCGAACACCGCCTCCAGATCGGCGGCGACGCGGGCGCTCTGCTCGTAATCGCCGCCGGTATCGTCCGCCATCGGTGGTGCGTCGGCGGCATTGAGGTCTTGCAGCGGAACTTTTCCCTCGGTGTCGCTCATGGTGTCCTCTTGGCGTTGCGATGGCGCGATGCGACGTAGCGCTCGACCAGTTCGGTGATCTTGGCGTCGATGGCGGCGACTTCGCGCACGACACCGCCGTCCGCCCATTCGATCTTGCAGTCGCCGACCGCGAGGTCGGGCTCGGCGAGAACGATCAGGCGTCCCGCGAAGCCGCTTTGCTTCGCCATGCGTTCAAACGTGTCGCGCGCCTGCTCGTAAAGTCCGTCATTGATCCGGATCACCAGATGCGGCGTCGACGCCAGATGCCTGAAGCAGTCGCTGACCAGTTCGGTGATTTCCGCCAGCGGTTCGGCTTCGATCAATGCGCCGCTCAATTTACGCGCGGTCGCGACGGCGACATCCACCGCCTCGGTTTGCAGGCGGCTTTCGATCTCGGCGAATTGGGCGGCGATAGCGGCGATGCTGTTGCCGATCTGTTGGAACGCTGCCGCGACCCGCCGCTCGCTCTCGACGTGGCTTTCGCGTTGCCCGGCATCGAAGCCGTTGCGATAGGCCTGCGCCTCCGCTTGCGCCACAAGCGCGGCGATCTCGGCGGGCGTCGTGGCGCGTTCGCGCGACTTGTCGGGCGCCGAGAAGTCGACATCGAACAGGAATTTCGCCGGGGCCGCCATCAATACACCAACTCGTCGTCGGCGCGATTTTTCGACAGCATGATTTCACCCTTGGCGGCAAGATCCTTGGCGAGATTGACGAGAAGCGCCTGCGCCTCGTCGACATCGCGCAGACGCACCGGGCCGAGCGCGGCCATGTCGTCCAGCAGCATCTTGCCGGCGCGCGACGACATGTTGCCGAGGAAGAAGCCGCGAACGTCTTCGTTGGCACTCTTCAACGCAATGCCGAGCTTGTCCTTGTCGACATGGCGCATCAGGGTTTGCGCCGACGCCGAATCCAGTTTCACCAGATCGTCGAAGGTGAACATCAGCGCCTTGATCCGTTCGGCGGATTCACGATTTTCCTCTTCCAGCGAGGTGATGAAGCGGGTCTCGGTCTGGCGATCGAAGTTGTTGAAGATTTCGGCCATGACTTCGTGCGCATCGCGGCGGCGAGTTTGCGACAGGTTCGACATGAACTCGCTGCGAAGCGTCTGCTCGACGCGCTCGATGACCTCCTTCTGCACGGCTTCCATTTTCAGCATGCGGTTGACGACGTCGAGCGCCATGTCTTCCGGCAGGATCGCCAGCACGCGCGCGGCGTGTTCCGGCTTCAGTTTCGACAGCACCACCGCGATGGTCTGCGGGTATTCGTTCTTCAGGTAGTTGGCGAGCACCTCTTCCTGAACGTTGGAGAGCTTCTCCCACATGTTGCGGCCGGCGGGGCCGCGAATTTCATCCATGATGCCGTTGACGCGATCCGCTGGCAGATATTGTTGCAGCAGCCGCTCGGTGGCGTCGAAGTTGCCCATCAGAGCCCCCGATGCCGACATCCGCGAGACGAATTCGAGCAAAAGGTCTTCGACGACGTCGGCCTCGATGGTGCCGAGCGATGACATCACGATCGAGAGTTCGCGGACCTCCTCGTCGTCCAGCATCGACCAGACCTTGCCGCCATATTGTTCGCCAAGCGCCAGCATCAGCACGGCGGCGCGCTGCGGCCCGGACATCGGCTTGCTCTTGGCGCGGGTGCTCTGGCGCGCGGCGAGAGTGGCGACGACGCTGGCGATATCGTTGTTGGATTGAGCGATTTGCTGCGGAACGGCCATGATCAAGCGGGCTCCGAGAGCCATTGACGGATAATGGAGACGGTTTCGGACGGATTGCGATCGGCCAGTTCACCGACGCGATGCACCGATTGAGCGTGAACCTGGCCCTGCACCTGAGCGACGTCGATCATCTGCGAAGTGGCGTTGCTGGGGATCAGGTTCTGTCCCGGAGGCGGCGTGGCATCAGTCAATGCAGGGGCCGGAGCGGGAGCAGGAGCGGGGGCCGGATCGGGGCTGAGAATGCGTTTCACCAGCGGGCGGATCACCATGAACACCACGACGAGACCAAGCAGCAGCACCACCACCATCTCGATCAGGTTCATGACGTCGTCCTTGGTGAACGACAGCATGCCCAGCATGCCGGTCGGCTCATTGATCGGCATCGCGGCGGGCGGCTCGGCGAACTTGAGATTGACGACTTCCACCTGGTCGCCGCGCTTCTGGTCGAAGCCGATGGCGGAGCGTACCAGCGCGGCGATGCGATCAAGCTGCTCCTTGTCGCGTGCCTGATAGACCATCTCGCCCTTGTCGTTCTTGGCATAGGTGCCATCGACCAGCACCGCGACGGAGATGCGATTGACGCGGCCGGCTTCCGTCACTTCGGTCTTGGTGGTGCGGGAGATTTCGTAGTTGTTGGTTTCTTCGCTCTTCTTGCTCTGGTCGCGGGCGGTGGGCGCCGTGTCCTGGCGCTGATTGCCGGGCAGTTCGTTATTCACCGTCACCTGACCGTCGCGATTGTCGGCGGTGAGGGAGGATTCCTCGCGGGTCTGGCTGGAGCGCAGCACGCGGCCTTCCGGATCGAACTTGTCGGAGGTCTGCGTCACCTTGTTGTAGTCGAAGTCCGCCGAGAGCTGCACGCGGGCGCGGCCGGAGCCGACCACCGAGGAGACGATCGATTCGATTTCGCCGCGCAACCGCTTCTCGAACGCGATGCGGCGCTCGTCGCTGGTCGCGCCGCCGTTGGCGGAATCCCCTGCGGCGCCGTCCGCGAGCAACTGCCCGGCTTCGTCGACGATCGACACGCGCTGTGGCTTCAGACCGTTAACGGCGGAGGCCACCAGATGGCGGATGGCGCGGACCTGCTGCTGCTCCAGCGCGCCGCGCACCCGCAGCACGATCGAGGCGGAAGGTTCGGGCGCTTCCCGCGAGAACAGCGGACGTTCCGGCAGCACCAAATGAACGCGGGCAGCCTGAATGCGGTCAATGGCGCGGATGGTGCGCGCCAGTTCGCCTTCCAGTGCCCGCAGGTGATTGATGTTCTGAACGAAACTGGTGGAGCCGAGGGTGTCGGATTTGTCGAAGATCTCGTAACCAACGCCGCCGCCCTTGGGCAGGCCGCCTTCGGCGAGCTTCATGCGCAGCCGGGTCACCTTGTCCTTCGGCACCAACAGGATGGCGCCGTCGTTGCGCATCTCGTAGGGGATCGCCTGCCGCTCGAGCTCCTTGATGATGCTGGAGGAGTCCTCGACGCTGAGGTCGGTGAACAGCGTGGTCATCTGCGGCGTTGTGACGCGCATGATGACGAAACCGAAAAACCCGATCAGCGCTAGCGTCACCGCGGCCATCGCGGCCAGTCGGGATGCACCCAAGCCTTTAAGGAATGCCAAGCCCTGCACGAACCAACCCCTGAGATTCGGCACGGAACGCCGACTGGGCAAAATTTGCCCATGGGATGGTTTCCATATGGTTAACGGCGGTTAACTTCGGTGACGAAAAACGGAAACGACTAAAAATCGGCTCCCGGATGGGAGCCGATTTTTAGACAATTCGCGATTTAGGAAGGCTTACTGGCGATACTGTTGAATGCGGGTCGTGCGCAGGCCGGCAAGACCATGCTGGTCGATGGAGAACTGCCAGGACAGAAACTCGTCCACGGTCAGCGTATAACGGCTACAGGCCTCTTCGAGGGACAGCAGCCCGCCGCGCACCGCAGCAACGACTTCTGCCTTGCGGCGGATGACCCACCGCTTGGTTCCGGGCGCGGGAAGATCCGCAATTGTTAACGGACTTCCGTCGGGCCCGATGACGTATTTCACCCTCGGGCGATGGGGTTCGGTCATGGCATACTCACAAACACTAACCACTGAACTCACAATCGCAATCTACCGGGCCCGGCTTAAAATTTGCCTAAGCATACCGTTGCAATCCGAAAGGCTTCGGAACTTGGCCTTGGGACGGGCATAAAAAAGCCCGCCTGACGGCGGGCTAAGGCAGGATCAAGCGTGGGAGAGGAGAGGCGATCGGCGCTCACGAGGAGGTGCGGGCGATCACTTTCTTGATCTTGTCGACCGTGAAACTTTGGTCGCCGATCGAGAGAGTCGGCGGGTCCTGGCTCAAATCCGCTGCTTGCACGACGCCCTGGATCTCGGTGGAGACGGCGACCGTCTGGCCGGACGCATCCTTCGCGGTCGCGGTCAAGGTGTAGTTGCCATTGGGCCATTGTGAGCCGTCGCTGCCGCGGCCGTCCCACTGAAACGCCTGATGATCGCCGGCGTTCATCGAGAAATTGCCGGAATAGACCGCTTGACCGGCGGAATTGCTGATCGTGACGGTGACGCTCGATGGTTTGCTGACGCCGAGCGCCCAGGTTGCCTTGCCGTCGCTCAATGTCGCGGTGCTGCCATCCACCACGGCGGTGGCGCCTACGAAGTTCAACGCCTGTGTCGACTGCGCGGTCTTCTGCAAGGTCACCAGCGAGGTGAGCTGATCGTTGGTCTTGAGTTGCTGTTCGACGCCCGCGAACTGCACCAGTTGCTGGGTGAACTGGTTGGTGTCGAGCGGGTCGAGCGGGTTCTGGTTCTGCAACTGCGTTGTCAGCAGCGTCAGGAAGGTCTGGAAATTATTGGCGATGCCCGAGGTCTTGCTCGTCGATGTCGAGGCGTTCGGTGTCGCCGGGTTCGCAGGCGCCGAGACGATCGTATTGGGAAGCGTTGCTTCGACGCTCATGGCGATCTCCTAAACTCTGATATCGAGGCCGCGGCTCGCGCCGGCGGCGTATGAATAGGTGATGTTCGCGGCGACCAACGGCGCGGTGTGCGTTTCGCTGATCACGAGTCGCTGCGGTTGGCGTTCGGTCTGTCCATTATGATTGTTCTGCTGGCCCGAGGATTGATCGCGTAGGCTGAATTGCAGGCCGTCCTGCCCGGTCTTCAATCCGGCGTATTCCAGCGAACGTTGAAGCTGCGGCGCGTCCTGCCGCAGCATCGCCAGCGTCTCCGGCTTTTCCACCGTCAAATGCGACGTGACATTGCCGTGCCGATCCACGTCGAGCCGGACATCGATGCGACCGAGTTCGGCCGGATCGAGACGGATTTCAAACCGGCTGTTGCCGGCGCGCGCGCTGGCGGCGATCTGCACTGCAAGGCCGCTGACGGGCACGGCGAGATTGGTCACAGCCGTTGCCGTCAGTTGCGCTGCCGGGATGGCTGTGGGGGCCGGTGTTTGCGGCGTCGTCATGGTGGCGCCGAGTTGAGACAGGGCGTCAGGCGTCGGCACTTGCGGCTGTGACGCGAGCGTTGCGGCGTGATGACCGCTCGTAGACGGCGTCGCGGAATCACCGTTTGGACGATCGACTTGATAAGGCGACGCGGCGGGAGTTGCGTCAGCTTCAGTCTTGCCGTGTGGATGCGGGTTCGCCGGTGTGGCGCCGGGCTGAGTGGCCGACGGCTGTGCAGCAGTTGGCGCTTGCGGCTGCGGTGCCGCGTCCAACGGCATCGAGTCAGCAGTCGCTTCCGCGTGTACAGCTAGCTTATCGCTCGATTTGATCACCTTCGAAGCCGCGCTCGCGACGGCCGATGCCAGTTGGGGCGTGGCCGTTGGTTGCGCTGCGGCTTCCGGCTCGGTGGCTGGCACGGGGGTCGTGGCGATTGTCTTGGCGATGGTAAAGTTGGTCGCGTTCACGTCGCTGGCTGCGCCTGCAACCGCTTCGACGATCGGAGAGGTATCGGTGCCCGGCGCGGTCGGCATCGCCGATGCTTCTGCTGACGCCGCGATCGCAGCCGCCGCGATGCTCAGCGGTGCGGTACTGGCCGATCCCGAGATCACCGGTGAAGCGGCGGGGATGGGCGTGGCCGCCGTAGGCGGAGCCGTCACCGCAGCAACAAGGATGGCCGATGGGTCCTGCGGAACGGTCGGAGTAGAGACTGTCGCCATATCGGCGTCCGAAGTTTTTCCCGATTTGGCATCCGTGGAATCGCTGGCGGTTTTCTCGGATTTCGTCTGTTTCGACGGCTTTCCCGCGGCGCGAGGCGGATTTTCGGTTGCCGCCGCCGTTTCAGTATTCCGGGGCGCGTCGGGCGGAGTGGCTGCCGTATCCGGCGCGGTGTCGCGCGGCGGGTTGCGATCCTGGCGCGGGGCACGGGCGGAGGCTTGCGAGGGCTCGCGGCGGTCCACCGGCGCGGGACGCGACGGCTCCGCGGGGGCCTGCGCATTGGCGTCGACCAGCGCCGCGAAACCGTTCGGTTGCGACGATGCATCCGGCACCGAAAGCCGTGGCGGCTCGGATCGGACGGGGGACGTCGCGCTGGACTCGGATGTGACGCTGAACACGGGAACCTCGGCTCATGAAACCGAGACTTCTCCAGCAAGGAACAGGCCAACCGGTGTGAAACGAAAAATCTTTATATATCAGATATATATCAAATCAGCGAAGCCGTTCGCGGAGGCAATGGGCCGCCGGTTTCTGCCCAGCGGCAAGATTTGCCGCCAACGGCCGGTGACGGCATGATTGCCTCCCCGGGACACCAACGTTATGTAGATAAAGAGAGATGCCTCGATCGGCGGAACGCGTCCGCTGCCTGGCTTGAAACCTGACGATCGCGACACGTCGTGCGCGATCGCGAGCAAGACCGGTCAATGCTGAACAGTCTGGATATTGAAGGCCGCCCGCAGGACACCCGTGTTGTGGTGGCGATGTCCGGCGGCGTCGATTCGTCGGCGACCGCGGCGCTGCTCAAGTCCGAGGGCTATGATGTCGTCGGCATCACCTTGCAACTCTACGATCATGGCGCGGCCACCCACCGCAAGGGCTCCTGCTGTGCCGGCCAGGACATCCATGATGCCCGGGACGTCGCGGATCGGCTCGGCATTCCGCATTACGTGCTGGACTATGAAAGCCGCTTCCGTGAATCGGTGATCAACAGTTTCGCTGAAAGCTATGCCTTGGGCGAAACGCCAGTGCCGTGCATCGAGTGCAATCGCTCGGTGAAATTCCGCGATCTGCTGGCGACTGCGCGCGAGCTTGGCGCGGCCGCGCTGGCGACCGGCCATTACGTTGCGTCACGTCGTTTGCCGGACGGCTCGCGCGGGCTGGTTTGCGCCGCCGATGCCGATCGCGATCAAAGCTATTTCCTGTTCGCGACCACGCGCGAACAACTGACGCATTTGCGTTTCCCGCTCGGCGACATGACCAAGCCACAGGTGCGCGAACTGGCGCGACGTTTCGAACTGCCGGTGGCGGAGAAGCACGACAGTCAGGATATCTGCTTCGTGCCGACCGGGCGCTATACCGACATCGTCGAGCGGCTAAAGCCGAATGCGATGGAGCCGGGCGATATCGTCGATCTGTCGGGGCGGGTTCTCGGCCGTCATCATGGCATCGCGCATTTCACCGTCGGACAACGACGCGGCCTCGGGATCGCCGCAAGCGCGCCGCTCTATGTGGTGCGGCTCGACGTGTCCAGCAGGCGCGTGATCGTCGGGCCGCGCGAGGCGCTGCGGATGCATCGCATTCGGCTGCGCGACGTCAACTGGATCGGCGACGGATCGCTCGATCAGGCGGCCACGCAAGGGCGTGAGATTTTCGTGCGGGTGCGTTCGACGCGCGCGCCGCAGGCGGCATGGTTGCGTGCCGTCGACGGCGAATACGAAGTCGAACTGGTCGCCGGTGAAGAAGGCGTCTCCGCGGGACAGGCTTGTGTCTTCTACGATGCGCCTGCGGGGCAGGCGCGGGTGCTCGGCGGCGGCTTCATCAAGAGCGCGACCGCGCGGCGTGATGATGCGCGTTCGGTCGCCATCGAAGACCCGGCGCGCAGCGACGCGGTTCAATTCGCCACGGCACGTGGCTGATCGCGGGACGGGGCATGGCTAACGACATCGACCGGGCCGGCGTTGCCAAGGCGTATGGGCGTTGGGCACCGGTCTATGATCTGGTGTTCGGCAAGGTGTTCGATCATGGGCGCCAGTCCACGATCGTAGAGGCCGATCGCATCGGCGGCCGAATTCTCGACGTCGGCGTCGGCACTGGCCTTTCGCTGTCGGATTATGCGCGGACCACGCGGCTGTGTGGCGTCGATATTTCCGAGCCGATGTTGCGCAAGGCGCAGGAGCGGGTCAAAGCGCTCAAGCTCGACAACGTCGAAACGCTGGCGGTGATGGACGCCAAGAATCTGGCGTTCGCGGATTCGTCCTTCGACGCTGTGGTGGCGCAATATGTCATCACCGCGGTGCCCGATCCCGAAGCGACGCTGGATGATTTCGTCCGCGTTCTGAAGCCCGGCGGCGAACTTATTCTGGTCAACCACATCGGCGCCGAGAGCGGTCCGCGCCGGGTTTTTGAACTGGCGTTCTCGCCGCTGGCACGGCGGCTCGGCTGGCGTCCCGAGTTTCCCTGGGCGCGGCTTGTCGATTGGGCTGCGCGTCATGGTGGCGTCAGCCTCGCGGAGCGGCGGCCGATGCCGCCGATGGGGCATTTCTCGCTGATCCGTTATCGCAAGATCTAACACCGGAGCGAGAGGCTCATGACGGCGAACAGCAAGGCCGAGCTAGCTGTGCGGCGCGGCAGGCCGGTCGGCGATCGCGAAGCCAAGCGGGCCGAATTGTTGAAGGCGGCGATTTCGGTGATCGCGCAGGAGGGATACGCCGGCGCTTCGCTGCGCAAGGTGGCGCAGCGCGCGGGCTGTACGACGGGCGCGGTGACCTATTACTTCGCGAACAAGGAAGAGATGGTCATTGCCGTTGCCGAAAGCCTTTTCGATCAGTTCGATGCGTTGCTCGGCAAAGGACAGCATCGCATTGACGTCCGGGTCGGTTTGCAACGATGGCTGGACTGGATCAACTCCCACGATCCGGAGCCGTGGCAGGCGGCGTTTCAACTGCTGGTGCACGCGCGGCACGAGCCGGCCTTCGCTGCGGTCTACCGCCAGCGATACGCGCGCTATCGTGACGCGCTGACAGCGATCCTGATGAGAGGGCAGGAGCGGGGCGTGATCCGCCGCGACATCCCCGCCGACCTGCTCGCCGATCAACTCAGCGCCATGGGCGATGGCTGGATGCTGATGTTTCCGGTCGAACCCAAACGATTCCAGCCGGCGCGCGTGCAGGCGCTGCTGGATGCGACTATCGCGATGATTTCGCCGCCTCAGGTGGCGAGTAGCAAGATCGACTCCTGAGTTTCAGTCGAAAATGCCATGCCGGCTTGATATCGGCTCGGCTTGCTTTCGGGTATGGCCCTCTTCCCGTGTTGCATGGATCGGATCGGCGTTTGCGCTTGTTTGCGTAACGATCGTGATGATAAATGGGCGTGGCAGATGGTCGTGACCTGACTGTGGCTGCCTCGGGAGAACGAGAACCATGCCGCTGCTGCAAGTCCTGCGTCCCGCGCTTCCCATTCTGATCGGCGCATCGGTGATGCTGACGCTCAGCATGGGGCTGCGGCAAAGCCTCGGCATCTTCATGCAGCCGTTGACCCACGACATCGGCATCTCGGTGTCGGACTTCACGCTTGCAGTTGCCGTGCAAAATCTCGCCTGGGGATTCCTGCAACCGTTCGCGGGCGCGATGACGGTGCGTTATGGCTTCCGCTCCATCATGGTGGTCGGCTCGCTGCTTTACATGGCGGGAATGGCACTGATGGCGGGCGCGCACGGCGTCGTCAGCATCATGATCGGCGGCGGCATTTTTATTGGCGCGTCACTCGCTTGCACGGCAACCGCGATCGGGATGTCCGTGGCGACGCGCGCGGTGCCGGAGACGGTGCGCTCGACCGTGTTAGGCATCGTGTCCGCGGCCGGCTCGCTCGGGGCGTTATTATCCGCGCCGATCGGGCAGTGGTTGAGCGACGGTTTCGGCTGGCGCGTCGGCCTGTCCGGTTTCGTTGTGCTGGCGCTGATCATGGTGCCGGCAGCCTGGTTTGCCGGCCGTGTCGACAAGATTCCGTTGCCCCGAAGTTCGACATCGGTGGAGATCGGCGACGCCAGCGCGCTGACGGCGGCGAAGACGGCGTTCAGCAACGCCTCCTTCGTGGTGATGAGTTGCGCCTTCATGGTCTGCGGCATGCAGCTCGTGTTTCTCACCACGCACTTGCCGTCTTATCTCGCAATCTGCGGGCTCGATCCGATGCTGAGCGCGCAGACGCTCGGCATGATCGGCGGCTTCAACGTGCTGGGCTCGCTGTTCTTCGGTTGGGCCGGTCAGCGTTGGAATAAGCTCGCGCTGCTCGGCATGATCTACATTCTGCGCTCGCTGACGCTCGCCTGGTATTTCATGCTGCCCGCGACTCCGATGTCGACGCTGCTCTTCGGCGCCATCATGGGCTTTCTCTGGCTCGGTGTGAGCCCGCTCGCCGCCGGCGCCATTGCCGAGATGTTCGGGTTGCGCTGGCAGGCGATGATCCAGGGATTGTCGTTCATGGTCCACCAACTCGGTAGTTTCCTTGGCGCCTACGGCGGCGGATTGCTGTACGACGCGCTTGGCTCCTATACGGTGGCCTGGCGCATCGGCGTCGCGTTGGGATTGGCCGGCGGCATTATTCAGGTGACGTTCGCGCTGATCCGGCCGTCGCGACCGCCGGCGCTACGGACGGCCTGATCGCCGCGCGACATTACTTTCGTTCGGGTTTGGCCGTCGCAGCCAGAATGGCACGCGCTTGCGCGCTTCCCGCTTTCGCTGCGCGGGCAAGCAGCTTTCTTGCTTCGGGAATATCGGTGCGGCCACCAATGCCGTTGGCGAAGCAGCGGGCCAAATTCACGATCGCTTCCGGATACCCCATCTTGGCGCTCTTCTCATAAAGCGCTCGTGCGCTCTTGGCGTTCGGCGCAACGCCGAGACCCTTTTCCGTCAGTTCGCCCGTCTTGTTGACGGCGCGCGCATCGCCAAGGTTACCGGCTTGCCGATAAAGCTCATAAGCCTTCGCGGAATCCTTCGGAACGCCGGTGCCGGTCTCGTATAGCGCAGCCAAGTTTACAATGGCCGGAGCGAACTTCCTTTGAGCCGCGATCTCATAATAGAAGCGCGCGCGCACCGGATCGCGCTCAACGCCGTCGCCGCGATCGTATGTCGTTCCAAGCGTAAAGAGCGCGCGCACGCTGCCCAGTTCGAAGGCCTTCTTGTAGTTCGCCAAGGCGTCGTCATAGTTCTGTGCGGCAAAGAACGCCCGGCCGAGTTGGTAGGGGAAGCGGCTGGTCGTTGGAAACCGATTCACCGCATCCGTACATGCGGCAATCGCATCGGCAGGGACGATCTTCTCTAGTGCAACTCCCGCGACCTTTGGATGCTTGTCGGCATCGTCCGGCGCCGCCGCGAGTTCGTCGCATGGCTGCACCTTCGCGGCTTCGGTCTGTGCGGTGGACACGAGGCCTTCCTCGCGTGAAGCCAGAAAGATCTTTTGTTTGGAAAGCTGGCCGTACATGTACGGCGTCTGTCTCGAATGCGTCGAACGCCGCACGTGGTCGCGCACATTGCGCAGCAGGAAGTTGATTTCCAGGCCCGGCTTAGGAAGGTTGTCCAGCAAGGCTGCCGCTAGCGGGCTGTTGCGCCCGTGGCTCGGTTCCGACCTTTTCCGCGGTTCGGTAGCAAACAGGAGAAGTACATTCCGTGCTCCGCCGGATTGCGACGAAGCTGAATCGGCAGCAAGCTCGATGTTGGGTGTTTCGGCCTCAATGGGAAAGGGATTGCCGTTGAACGCATCAAGGATCACCAGCCCGAGCGAATGCGCCTTGCCGGCGCCGAACATCACCTCCGGCAGCGAAACAGTCTCCGTGCGAAGATCGGACGGCTTCGCCAGCCTGGCGTCGATTGGAACGAGATAACCGCCGACTCCGGCGTTGAGGCTATAGCCAGAATAATAGACGATCGCGATGTCGGCGGTTCTGGACTTGAGCGAGAATTCCTCAATCGCTGAACGCAGATTTTCCGCGGTTGCATCCCGGCGAAGAACGATATCGAAGCCGAGGCGCGTGAGGGCATCGGCGATATCGCCGGCATCGTTGAGGGAGGTCGCGAGGCGCGGCGCGTTCGCGTAATTCGCATTTCCAATGACCAATGCGATGCGACGTTCTTCCGCTCCGGACGCGTGGCCGGAGAAGAGAAGAACTGTCGCTGCAAATGCGAATAGGGCCGGCCGTAGTGAAAGTCGCATTCTCAGTTCGGTATCGCGTTTGATCTCACCCAATCACTGTAAGTGAGGAACGCGATGCCCAGCAAGCCGTAGTTGACCCGCAAGTAGCCGTCATCCGCGACTGAAATCGCCGCCGGCATCTGACGCGCGATATCCTGAGCCATCACACCGACGTAGAATGTGTCGTCGCCGATATAGCGATAACGGTAGAGCTGAAATCCGTCACGGGTCCGCGTGAGCGGGACGATATCGGATTTGAGCCGCATGTCGGACGGGACTCTGATGTTGCTTGCGGCATTGGCCGCCGCGCGCGCTGCGGCGTTTGCCGCGGCCGTCGATGCGGCGTTGCGTGCCGCACGGGCGGCCGCCGCCGAAGCCGCGCTCGATGCCGCATGGCTGGCCGCGCGCGAGGTCGCCGCCGACACCGCGTTGTTGACCGAGGTACTGACCGCGTTGCTGACGGCATTGCTCACGTTGTTGCTGACGATCGCGCCGACCCGCTGATTGACGTGTTCGATGGTCCGCCGATATTCGCGGTTGCGCTGCTTTTCGATGTTGGAGCGCGTGTAAGCCGAAACCAGGTAGCCTTTCCGGCGGGCATCCCTGACAGCCTTCTGCATGCATCCAGCCGGCTGGCCTGACGTCCGACAGCGTTGGAATTGCAATTGAACGTACTCGGGGTATCGGTTCGCGGCCTTGGCGCATGCTGCGGAGTTGCCGCTGAAGCAGCTATTCACATCCTCGTCTTGCGCCGTTCGCATCATCCAATCGGTGAGGTTGACCGGTCGCAACCCCAGATCGCTCCCTGCGGGAAGACGATGTTGCCGCAGACTGGGATATTTTTCCGCGAACTTTCCGACGAGAGCCTTGTCATGAGATTCCTTGAGCACATCCCAGGCCTTGTCGATCGAGGCCGCATTCCCGCTCAATGTTTCGGACGAAGCGGATGCGAGTTGATAGGTCGCTGCCGGCGGCTTCGGCAGGTCGAGCGCCGCCGGCGCTCGCGTCCCTGAACCGGATGCTGCTTGCAGCGAAGCCAATGTTGCGCGTGCGCCTTCGGCGCGTTCGCCGTTCGGATAGAGGTCAAGGAAAGCGCGATACGCAGGAGCGGACTTTTCCTTCTCGACGATAGACCACGCGAGATTCTCCGCTTTTTCCAACCCCGCAATCCGATTCTGCACCTCGGCTAAATGGGTGCTTTCAGGAAACTGCTCGGTGAAGCGACGCAACGTGGCGACGTCGTTCGTTGCGCGCACAAACGCCCAAGCGACTTTCTCGGCGTCGGCGTCGACCTCACCGGCAGCAATGTTGGCAAGGCCGTTAAGATAGATCTCGTGGCGGGAAAGTGTGCCGTAAACGGTTGGACTCTGGGTCTTCGTTTCGTTCAAAACGTCATCATGCACGTTTCGGAACAGATAGTTGATCTCGAGATCTGGCTTTTCGATGTAGCGCAGCAGCGCGCCGGAATAGGGGCTGTTGCGGTCCGCGCCGTCGCTCGCGGTGGTGCCCGCGGCCGCGGCAAACGCGACCAGCACGTTATCGTTGACCTCGACCGGAGCGAGGCCGCGGGCTGCAACGTGAACCGACGCGGTTGGTGTTGTGGACGCCTTCGCGCGCTTCCCCTTGGATTCGCCGGCGCCATTCGTCGCAATCGAGCGCCCGCCCGATGTCGACGCGACGGCGAACGGATCGTTCCGGCAGGCGTCGAGAATCACAAGGCCGAGGATTTTCGGATAGACCGAAATGTCGATCAGGGTCTCGAGGTTGATGGCTTCGGCATAGACGTCAACGGCGGATTTGACGACCGCGTCGACCGGAATGAGCCAGTTCTTGCCGTCGATTTCGACGCCGTGTCCCGCGTAGAAGATGACGGCTTTGTCAGCCGTTTTTGCCGCGTTGCCAAAATCGATCAGGGCATGCCGGAAACTGTCGTAATCAACGTCCGTCAGGTGTTTGACGTTGAATCCGAGCCGTTTCAAGGACTCGGCCATGTCGGCGGCGTCGTTGACGGGATTGGGCAGCTTGCTGACGTTGCGGTATTCGCTGTTGCCGATGACAAGTGCAATGCGCTCCTCGGCCGACGCCGAAACGACGCAACTCGCCGAAAGCACCAGCAGAGTCAGACAAAAGGTCGCAGCCCGAAGTGCCGCGACGAGGGGCGGCCTGCTCGGAAAAGATAGCTTGCGCGGGGCGATCCAGCCGTTGTGCGCGTTTCGTCCCGCTTCAAAAATGGATCTGCGCATCTCATTCCGTCCCGAAAAGCGATCCTGAAAATGCTGAAAAACACTGAAGGTACGGGCTGTTCGCGATTTTTGCCGCTCGCGGAAACTATGAATGACGGCAAGCAAAAGGAACAGTGAATAAGACGACTCGTCGCCGGCTGAGGTTCATCAGTTGCGAAGGGTCTTTTTGAATCTGATTTTCCGGATCGAAGTCGTGCGGAGAGTTCCAATCGACTGTGGCATTTGGGCACTAGTTCCCCAAATGGATCATGTTATTTTTTAGGCAAAGACTTTTTGGGGTATTATAATGCGTTCATTTAAACGTTTTTCAGGCTTGCTGTTCGCCACCGCCGTTTCCGCGATCATGGTGCAGCCTGCCGCCGCTCAAAGTGGCACCGAAGTTCAGCGGGAAATCATTGGCAACGTCATTCAGAACATCGTTCAGACGGTTCGTGACGAGGTCCAGCGGAGGCGTGTTGTTCCTCCGGCCGGGACGCTGCGTTTCAGCGGAGAGTCGTCTGATTTCGACGGCCGGGATCTGTTTGCAGAACGGAAGATCAGCAACCCTTTCGGCGCGCTGGGATACGCCAAGGCGCCGGCGCTCGTGGCCGCCACGCCGTCCTGGCTGTACGGCACCAGTCTCGTCGGAAGCACTGACCGCGCGAGTGCGGGCGTCAATGTGAATGTCGAAACCGTCGTCGGGGCGTTCGACATCACGAAGATCGGTGTGTTTGGGACGTCAGACGCTTTGACGTTCATCGCGACCGGCGGGCACTCCTGGTCCCGTTCGGCGATCGGCGGCGGATTTGCGATGGACGGATCGATGCCTTCGACCTCGGCGACCGTGTCGTACTTGAACGGGGGATTCTCGGCCGACGCATCGGTCTTGCTTGGCTGGAGCAGCAGTTCGACCAACATTCCGCTCGTGCCGACGGTGGACGGCAGTTCAGCCGCCTACACCTTTAACACGCAGTACCGCTTCGACTTTCCTTATGCGGTTTGGTTCGAGCCGACAATCGGTGTGACCTATTCGGAGGTCTATACAGGAAGCTTCGGCGTGAAGGTCGGTGATAGCACTGAAATCCATGGCGGCGCGCGCGTCGGCACTGAGATGAATTGGATGGGTTACAAGGTGCAGCCGACGGTATCTGCCATTGCATTCCGGATCGTCGATTCCAGCCTGGGGATTGGATCCACGGACATGTACGGTATTCGCGGCTCGGCAAAAATGAATGTGATCTGGACCCAGAACTTCTCATCTTATCTCGAGGTCCACGGCACCGCGACGTCGCAGCAACAGCAGCCCGGCTTTGCCGCTCTTGCCACCGGCAGCCTCCAGACCATCGGTGCGCAGGCTGGGCTGCGGTACACTTGGAACTAAGATTCTTGGAACTAAGATCCTTGGAACTAAACGCTCGAAAGAGCTGAGTTGTGACCATCTAAGGCCTGCGGGGTATGAACGTCCCGCAGGCCTTATTTCGTTTGGCTTGCCGACATGCCGCAATCGATGCGGACGCGGATCGTCGACATGGCGCCGATTCGCCGCAGCGCTGACGAAGAATGCGTGACCGGCTTGGCGGCGCGCGAATTCGCTTCTATGATTTGTGAATCTGGAAACGACAGATCGGAAGCGTTGAAGCATCGGTGTTGGTAAAGCTGACCAGAACGCATCGGCGGAGGGCAGGGTGGTTGATCGCCCTGGCCTATTTGTTTTGCGTGCTTGCGCCGACGCTTTCCTTTGCGTTGCCGGGCAGCCAGGCCACCGCTCATTGCTTGACCGGTGACGATCTCGCCTCTGACGCGGTCCACGTGCATGGCGAAGGCATGGTGCACGTCCATCAGGATGGGCATGCCCATCATCATGGTGTTGGAATGCAGGCTGAGCCCTCCGCGGCTCATGTCGTGAAGGCCGCCGCGCTGAAAAGCGATTCCAGTCCGGCCAAGGCATCGCATGCGATGCACGGAAAGTGCTGCAGCCTGATGTGCGTCACCGCGCTTCCGGCAACGTTCGTTGCCGTGATGCAGCCCTCGATGCCGAAGGCGGTTCGGGTGTCCGACAGTTATCGCGAACTGACGGACAATGTACCTGCCGTGCATTACCGGCCCCCTATTTCCTGACCTGAGACACATGACGCCGGTGCTGTGCCCGTTCAGGGCGCGCGTACCTGTGGCCCATCGTCAATTCAGGAAATTCATATGTCAGCGCAGATTGAGGCGACTGGAGCCGTTTCCGTTCAGGTAGAGGCGGAACGGAGCTCAAGCTTTTTGTTTGGACGCGTTTTCTTGACGCGAACTGGTATTCACTTCGCTCGAAACCGCTCTGGCGTCGCCGTTGCATCGGTGGCGCATACAAGATTCGGAAAATGGGCCGATGCCTTCGCGGCTTTGGCCATCGCGGGCGTGATCCTTGGTGGCTGTGCCGCACCGACCGTGCCGCTGGCCGGCGCTGATCCCGCCGATCCCGGCGCAAAGGTCGCGGGCGTCGGCTACCGATCGACGGTTGCGCCTTATAGCGGCCTTCGCCCGACGACACTGTCCGGCTGGAAGGAGCAGAACCAGCGCGTTACGCCGTCACCCAAATCCGGGCACGAGCATTAGGAGCACGTCATGACCATTTTTCGTGGCGTGTCGCCGCACTGTGATCTTCTCCGATCCAAGCCGTCGGCGTTGGTGCTTGTCGTTTCCCTGTTTCTTTCCGGTTGCGCGACGTTCTCGCCCGACGCTGGCATGAATACTGTTGCACAAATCACGGACAGCACCATCAGGAAGGATGTCGTTGCGATTCGCTCCGGTGCAGACGCGCGTGTCGCGGACGACACGGTTAAGCGGCTGCTGCATCAGACGCTCAACGTCGATACCGCCGTCCAGGTCGCGCTGCTCAACAACCGCGGACTGCAAGCTGCCTACAACGAATTGGCATTGGCGGAAACCGATCTAGTTCAGGACAGCCTCCCGCCAAATCCGACGTTCTCGATCTCGCGGATCGCGGGCGGCGGGGCTGTCGAAATCGAGCGGCAAGTGGTCGGCGATATCCTCGCGCTTGCGACGCTGCCGTTCCGCTCCGAGATCGCGAAGAAACGTTTCCATCAAGCACAACTGCGGGCGGCATTGGAAACGCTAAGGCTCGCGGCCGATGTGCGCCGATCCTACTACCGCGCGGTTGCCGCCAACGAGATGGTGGGCCTTCTGACCGACGCCAAAGCGACGGCGGAAGCGACGGCGAAACTCGCTTCGAAACTGGGCGAGACCGGTTCGCTTAACAAGCTCGATCAGGCCCGCGAGCAGGTCTTCTACGCCGAGACGACGGCCGATCTCGCCTCGATGCGTCAGGAGGCGACCAGTGCGCGCGAACGCTTGGCGCGCCTGATGGGGCTGTGGGGCGGTGACCTCACGTTCCGCATCCCGAAGACTTTGCCGTCCTTGCCGCGACAGCCTTCGACCTTGCCGTCGATCGAGGTGGATGCCGTGACGCATCGCCTCGATCTGCAAATCGCCCGGATCGAACTGGATGCTTTGGCGAAAACGCTCAACCTCACGGAAGCAAGCCGTTTTGTCACGTTGCTCGATGTCGCGGGGATTGCGAAGACCACGCGGGATCCCAATGGCTCGCGATTCCGCGAACGCGGTTTCGATGTTCAGTTCCAGATTCCGATCTTCGACGGCGGCGAGGTGCGGGTGCGACAGGCGACCGAGACCTACAACCAGGCCTTCAATCGCCTAACCGAGAAAGCGATCAATGTGCGTTCGGAAGCGCGTGATGCGTATCGGACGTATCGATCGGCCTATGAGATCGCGCGGCAATACCAGCGCGAGGTTCTGCCGCTTCGCAAGATTATCACCGAGGAGATGCAGTTGCGGTTCTCGAGCATGCAGGTCGATGTTTTCGCGCTGCTGGTGGAGACGCGTCAGCGCATCGCGTCGATGCGGGCCGCCCTCGATGCCAAACGCAATTTCTGGCTCGCTCAATCCGACTTGCAGACTGCTGTGAATGGAGGCGGTTCAGGAGAAGCACAAGCGGACTCGCGCCCGCCCACTACTGCCGTAGCGGGCAGCAGCGGTGGTCACTGAAGGAGAATACGCATGTTATCGCGAAGAGGATTTTTGGGGACCGCGGCGCTGGTTGGCGCAAGCGCTGTCAGTGGTCGCGCACAGGCGGCGAACATTCCCGAAGCGCCGATCATGGACAAGGCGACGATGCAGCCACCGCTGCATCCGACCAGCGGCCCGGATTACCGCCCGGTCGTCACCCTCAACGGCTGGTCGCTGCCTTGGCGGATGAACGGCGACTGGAAGGAGTTTCATCTCGTTGCCGAGCCGGTGGTGCGCGAGTTCGCCGAGGGGATGAAAGTGAACCTGTGGGGATACAACGGTCAGGCGCCGGGACCGACGATCGAGGCGGTGGAAGGCGACAAGGTGCGTATCTTCGTCACCAACAAGCTGCCGGAGCACACCACCGTCCATTGGCACGGCATGATCCTGCCGAGCGGCATGGACGGCGTCGGCGGATTGACGCAGCCGCACATCAAGCCCGGCAAAACCTTCGTCTACGAATTCGTGCTGAAGAAGAGCGGCACCTTCATGTATCACCCGCACTCCGACGAGATGGTGCAGATGGCGATGGGGATGATGGGCATGTTCGTTGTGCACCCGCGCGATCCGTCGTTCCGGCCAGTCGATCGCGATTTCGTCTTCATCATGAGCACCTATCTCGTCGACCCTGGCACCTCGCTGCCGAAGGTCAACGAGATGACCGACTTCAACATGTGGACCTGGAACAGCCGCGTGTTTCCCGGCATCGATCCGCTTCCCATCCGCCTCGGTGACAAGGTGCGGGTGCGGATCGGAAACCTGACGATGACCAATCACCCGATCCATGTTCACGGTCACGATATTCGCGTGAGCTGCACGGATGGCGGCTGGGTTCCTGAAAGCGCGCAATGGCCGGAGGCGACCATCGACGTGCCCGTCGGTTCTATCCGCGCGTTCGACATGGTGGCCGATAACCCCGGCGACTGGGCGTTCCATTGTCACAAGTCGCACCACACCATGAACGCCATGGGTCACGACGTGCGTAACCTGATCGGCGTGTCGCGGAAGGATCTCGCCAGGGCAGTCGGCAAGCTCGCGCCCGATGCGATGGTGATGGGAGAGACCGGCATGGCGATGGGCGACATGGAGATGCCTGCACCGGACAACACGCTGCCGATGATGACCGGCACCGGACAATTCGGGCCGATCGAGATGGGCGGAATGTTCACGGTGATGAAGATCCGCGAGAATCTCGGCCGTGACGATTACGGTGATCCCGGCCCTTACAAATTTCCGGAGGGCACGGTCGCCTACGAGGTCGCGTCCGCCGATGTGCCGCCGCCGCAATCCGCGCCAGCGAAAGCATCAAAGAATTCCAAGCCGCCGACGAAAGGTATGAAGCACAACCACATGAAGGGCATGAAGATGTAGGTGCGACGGATGTGAATGAGGTCACAGCGACCGCGAGGCGGCATGAAAGACGACGTTCTGACGAAAACACGACAACTCAGGAGATGCAATGATGACAACCACCAATCTCATGGCAGCAATTTTCGCGACCTTCCTTGCCGCCGTGTCGGCCGCCACCTTGGCGCAGGCGGAGATGGTGAAAGGCGAGGTCAAGAAGATCGACGAGTCCGCCGGCAAGATCACCTTGAAGCACGGCCCGATCAGGAGCCTCGACATGGACGAAGGCATGACCATGGTCTTTCGCGTTCAGGATCCGACGATGCTGAAACAGGTCAAAGTCGGCGACAAGGTGCAGTTCGAAGCTCAGCGAACGGCCGCTGGCATCGCCATTACGAAAATGCAGCAAGGGAAATAAGGCCGAACGGCGCAGGGTGGCGCCGCGCAGCGGTTGACGGCGCATTACCCGCACAGTCGGAAGAGCGGAGCATCTGAAAGCCGCGTGTGGATCAGCCGGATCCATGGGGCGGCATGGAAGGCGCTCATCAGCACGTACATGGTCGCCATCCCGCTTAACGGCGACACGTGTACGGTCGAGCAGAACATTTCTGCTGGGCTGTTGCCCGAGATGCCGGTCAGCACCGCCATCACGGCGAAGATCGGTGAGGCGATCAACGCCAAGCCATCCGTAATGTTGATCGCGGCACCTTTCTGAGAGGGCGCGTGTCGATCCAGTCCGTTCAAGCAAAAGCTGCTCATGGCTTGGTGCTCCCTTGCTTGTTTCGGAAAGCAGCCTCGCCGGCGTCCGATACCGCGACCCATTTCGGGTCCGGCGCGGCATTGGGGATGTAGCTGTCGTTCCAATTCCACCATTTGTATGGGCGGCTTTGAGGATAACCTGCCGGCGAATCTTCCCATGTCTCTTGGCGGCCGAGCGCGGTCATGTCGAGATAGCTCCACACGGTGCCCATCGCCTCGTCGCCGCGACTGTTGATGAAATAGGTGCGGAATACGCGCTCGCCATCGCGGATGAAGGCGTTGTGGCCGTGCCATTGATCCACGCCGAAGTCGACATCGAAGCTGTCGGTGATGGTGTACCAGGGGATGGTCCAGCCCATGCGCTCTTTCAGCCGTGCGATGTCGGCCTGCGAAGCGCGCGAGGCATAGACCAGCGTGGTGTCCCGCGCGTTGAGGTGGGCGAGGTTGGAGACCTGATCGGCACCGAGGGAGCAGCCGATGCAGCCATGCTCCGGCCAGCCGTGCACGCCGGGCTCGAAGAAGGCGCGATAGACGATCAACTGGCGGCGGCCGTCGAACAGATCGAGCAGGCCGACCTTGCCGTTGGGCCCGTCGAATTCATAAGTCTTCTCCACCGCAAGCCACGGCATCCGCCGTCGCTCCGCGGCCAGCGCATCGCGGGCGCGGGTGTGGGCCTTTTCCTTGACGAGAAGCCGTTCACGCGCGGCTTCCCATTCTTGCGACGATACGACCGGTGGTGTCTGCATGGCAGTTTCTCCGCCTTTCGGTTCGGCCCTAGCTGATGTAGTCATGGTCATTAAACCTCCTGCCTTGCGCGAGTTCCAAGCCTCGCGGCTGGAACCGCGTCATGCTGTTGTTCGTGAGGCAAACTCTGGCACCGAACATTCCGGGGGTGGGAGTTACAAGTGTGACGGGATTGCGATGGACTCGCTGATCACCGCTGCGGCGCAAGCCCTCGCGACCGGCGATCCCATCAGCGCCTTGAAGCGGGTTGCCTTGCGTCAGGACGCGCCCGCATTGGCGTTGCGCGGCATCGCGATGGCGCAGCTTGGCGATCTGGTCCGCGCCAAGGACCTTCTCAAGCAGGCTGTGCACGCCTTTGGCCCCAGGGATCATGTCGCGCGGGCGCGATGCGTGGTGGCCGAAGCGGAAATCGCGCTGGTGTCGCGCGACCTCACCTGGCCCGCCAAGGCACTCGATGCCGCACAGGCGGTGCTCGAACGACGTGGCGATCGCATCAACGCCGTGCATGCGGCATGCCTTGCGGCGCGCCGCCTGCTGTTGATCGGCCGGATCGACGATGCCGAGCAAGTGCTGTTGCGCGTCGATCCGGCGCCGCTCTCGCCCGCATTGCGTGCCGGTTACGAGTTGGCGATGGCGGGAATAGCAATCCGGCGGCTGCGGGTAAGTGCCGCGCGCGAGGCACTTGCCCGGGCCGCGCACGCAGCGCAACGAACCGGAAGCTCGGCCTTGCAGGCCGAGGTGGCGAGCGTCGCGTTGCTGACCACGCAACCGGCGGCACGTGCGATCGCGCGTAACCGCGAACGTCACCTTCTGCTGGAAGATGTCGAAGCGCTGCTGACGTCAGATGCCTTGGTGATCGATGCTTGCCGTAACGTCGCCAGAACCGCCACGGAAACCGTCTCGCTTGTGAGCCGCCCGGTATTGCTCGCCCTTGCGCGTGCGTTGGCCGAGGGGTGGCCCGGCGATGTTAGCCGGGATGAACTGGTCAGGCGTGCCTTTCGCGCGAAGCATGCCGATGAAACGCATCGCGCGCGGTTGCGCGTCGAGATTGGACGCTTGCGCGCGGAGCTTGGCGCGTTTGCAGACGTTAGTGCGACGGCTCAGGGTTTTGCGCTGTCGCCAAAGGGTGCGCATGAGGTCGTCGTGTTGGCGCCGATCACGGAGAGTGAGCATGCAGGCGTTTTCGCATTGCTCTCCGATGGAGAGGCGTGGTCAAGTTCGGCGCTGGCGATTGCACTTGGCGTCAGCCCGCGCAGCGTACAACGTGCGCTCGAACAGCTTTCAGGCGCCGGCAAGGTGCAATCTTTCGGCCGCGGCCGCGCACGCCGATGGATGGCGCCGTCGATTCCAGGTTTCCCGACAACACTGTTACTCCCGGGTCCGCTGCCAAGCAGTTAGTGTTGCGGCTACGAAACTGAAGCGAATGGCTGCTCCATATGACGTGAGTTTGCGCCAGATGCTATCGATAGACAGGTGAACACATGAAACATGTTAAGGCAGAAGTTCTTCGGGAATACGGGCCGTTTCCGAACGCCGATCAGGTCCATGGCCTGACCTTCGATGGTCGCCATGTCTGGTTTGCATCCGGCGAGAAGCTGAATGCGCTCGACCCGGACAGCGGGCTGGTGGTGCGCTCGATCGATGTTGCCGCGCATGCCGGAACGGCTTTCGACGGCCGATACCTGTTTCAGATCGCGGAGGATCGAATCCGGAAAATCGATCCGGACACCGGCGAGGTGCTGTCCAGCATTCCGGGGCCAGGGGCGGGCGGCGACTCCGGCCTTGCCTGGGCGGAAGGCTCGCTTTGGGTCGGACAGCATCGCGGCCGCAAGGTTCATCAGATCGATCCTGAGACTGGCGCGATCTTGCGCACGATCGAATCCAATCGTCTGGTGACCGGGGTGAGCTGGATCGATGGCGATCTCTGGCACGCCACCTGGGATGACGACGGCAGCGACGTGCGGCGGATCGATGCCAAAACCGGTGAGATTCTGGAGAAGCTCGAAATGCCGCCGGACACCGGCGTTTCGGGCCTGGAGTCGGATGGCGGCGAGCGCTTCTTCTGCGGCGGCGGTCGCACCGGAAAGATCAGGGCAATCCGGCGACCGCGCCGCAAAACCTAAGTGTGCTACCGGCGACGAACGTCGATGACATGCAATTGCCACGCGCTCTGGTTAGGTAGGTATGCTTCTTGATAAGCCCGCTGTCGGCATGCGACATCCAGTTAAGACTGGAGCCATACCCATTTTATGAGCGCGCGAGCAATGCCCGGGATGCGACCAATCACGATGAGCAAGAGTGAAGCGACGCGATCTTTGGAGCCATCAAAATTCCCGCTGGAGCGTCTCAACGAGTCCCGGCATGTATGGGACTATTGGCGATGCTCGATGTCGCACGTCGTGGAGATAGGGACTGTGCGCGGCCTTGATGTCGGGCTGCCGACACATTTTCATGCTGAAGATCAGATCACATTCGTTCTGGCCGGGCGTCGTCGCTTCTACATTGGCGACACGTTGATCGAGGTGTCGGCCGGGCATGCGGTTCGCATTCCCGCTGGAACGCCACATCGATCGCTTGATGAGGAATCCGAAGTCATTTGCGTTAATATCTATGCGGAAGCGGCGGGCGATGGATTGCATGAGAATGTTGCAAGCCTGGTAAGCGAATACGGATGCAGCGAACTGGCGTCGGCGCTGCAATGGCCTGTTCAAGTGGAAGATTGCACCAGCCTTGGCGTTCTTCCCGTCGCCACGGTCGATATGGAGTTGCTGCAACGGGAGCCTGTCGCGCAGGCGGCGTCACGGATAGGCATGACCCGCGAAGGTTTTTCCAGAAAGATCAAGAAAATTTACGGAATCGCGCCTCAGGACATCGGGCTGATGGCCCGGCTGAACGATGCCAGACGCTTGCTTCAGCAAGGCTCCCGCGCCGCGAGACATGACCCGGCCGTCGTTTCCTGACGACATAAGGTGTGCCCCTAAACCTCCTATCCGGCGTTAAAACCGTTCCCGGGTGAGGGAGAGTGTTTCCCGGCAAATCCGGGAATGGACGCCGGGCAAATTATCGAACATTGTTGCGGGGATCGCGGCGACTTGGGCTTCGGAGGTGACCTTCGTTTTCGAAGCGCGAGGCGTGCGATCCGCCGTCGGCACCGTGTCCGCAGAAGGCACGGCCAACCAGGTTACGGGACGAAACAGTTTCGAGGAGGAGCCTAGAGATGTCAGGTGCGCATTTGCTCGATCGTTTGATCGGCGACGAATATCCGAAATTTACCAACGCCGCCGACGTGCGTGCTTTTGAGCAGACCGCCTACCGTGACCGCATCGCCGCGGCGAGCACTTACGATGCGATCAAACTCGGCGCAAGCCGCAATCCCGATGCGCCCGCCATTCAGTTTCTCGCCAATGCCGACCCGGCTGATCAGCCACTCGTCATCAGCCATCGCGACTTCCTGGCCCGCGTGACGCAGGCCGCGAACATGTTCCATGCGCTCGGCGTCGGCGCGGGGGACGTGGTCAGCTTCATGCTGCCGCTTTTGCCCGAAGCCTTCATCACGCTGTTCGGCGCCGAGGCGGCCGGGATCGTCAATCCGATCAATCCGCTTCTTGAGCCGCACCAGATCGAGGAAATCCTCGAAGCCGCGCAGACCAAGGTACTGGTGACCCTCGGCCCCATGCCCGGGACCGACATCTGGCAGAAGGTGCAGCAGGTCCGCGGCAAGTTGAAGCACCTCAAGGCGATCGCGGTCGTCCATGGCCCTGCTGATCCCGCCAACGGGGTGCATTCCTTCGACGAACTCATGAAGGATCAACCGTCCGACAGGCTCGTCAGCGGTCGGCCGATTTCAGCCCATGACGTCGCTGCTTACTTCCACACCGGCGGCACCACCGGCACGCCGAAGCTGGTTCGTCACACGCATGAAAATCAAGTCTATCAGGCTTGGGCGGTCAATCTGATCCTCAAGGCCAGACCCGGCGTCAACCTGCTGTTCGGAATGCCGCTGTTTCATGTTGGCGGCTCGCTTACGCAAGTCCTGTCCACGCTTTCGGCCGGCGGCTGCCTTGTGGTTCTTTCGCCCGCAGGATGGCGCAATCCGTCATCGGTGAAGAATATCTGGGGCCTTGTCGAACGTTTCAAACCCGAGGGGCTTTCGAGCGTGCCAACCGTTTTGGCGGCGGTGCTCGGTATTCCCCCCGGCAATGCCGATCTGTCGAGCCTGAAGTTCGCCGCCGGCGGTGGGTCGGCGATCCCGGTTGCGGTCGGCACCGCGATCCAGCAGAAGTTCGGGCTGCCGGTGCTCGAAGTCTACGGCATGACCGAGACGTCAAGCGTCCACACCATCGCTTTTCCCGACCAGCCGATCCGGATTGGTTCGGTGGGGTTCCCGATGCCTTATGCGCGGGTGCGTATCGTCAAACTTGATGCGTCCGGGCGCGCCATTGGCGATTGTGCCGTCGACGAGATCGGCGTGGTGGCGATGGCGGGGCCGGGTGTCTTCGGCGGCTACCTTAACGAAGCGCATAACGGCGAGGCGTTCGTTGAGGCGGGCTGGGTCAATTCAGGCGACCTCGGCCG
>Ga0209935_1000455_pt1 | contig 103292 bp, 111 predicted proteins | sample ThiBio_1000_plan_2_FD_183958 | JGI IMG/M metagenome (GOLD analysis project Ga0209935, IMG submission 183958) | Wastewater bioreactor microbial communities from Cape Town, South Africa - Thiocy_cont_1000_plan (SPAdes) | ecosystem: Engineered > Bioreactor > Thiocyanate-remediating >... | reverse complement strand
CCCAAACCGCCCCCCTTCCCCCCGCCGAAGACGACGCCACGCCCCCCACCGCGTCCACCGCGTCCACCGCGTCCACCGCGTCCACCGCGTCCACCGCGTCCACCGCGAGCAACGCCACGAGCAACGCCACGAGCAACGCCACGAGCAACGCCACGAGCAACGCCACGAGCAACGCCACGAGCGAACCCGCAAAAACCACCCCGCGCCCCTCCGCCCTCCTCATCGCCGAACGCACCCCGCTCATGGAGGACCTGAACTGGCAGGGCCTCGTCCTCCGCCCCGGCACCGCTACGCTCCCCGCCGCCCCCGGCGACATCCCGCTTCTCTGGCAGGGCGACCGCCCGCTCATCCTCCTGCGCCACGCCGCCACCGCCCCGCAGCTCATCTTCACCTTCGATCCCGCCGCATCAAACCTCGCCCGGCTCCCCGCCTTCCCCCTCCTCCTGCACCGCTTCATCGCCCAGGTCCGCGACCGCAAACCCGTCTACCAAACCGCCCAGCTCCAGACCGCCCAACCCCTCACCGTCGCCGGAGCCACCCCGCCCGAACACCTCGCCCCCGACACCCCCGGCTACTACGAAGTCACCAGCCCCGACGGCACCCCGCTCCTCGACGCCGCCGTGAGCTTCACCGACCTCCGCGAATCCGACTTCGCCACCGCCGCCACCCTCACCCAAGGCACCCCCACCCTCACCACCCAACTCCAAAAAAACGCCCAAGGTTCCCACCTCGCCCCCCTCTGGGCCTTGATCCTAGCCGGCTGCATGGTCGGGAGCTGGTGGTCGAGCGGCAAACCCGTCCCAGTCGCGAACTCAGCGGCTAAGCCTTGAAATTCGCTCCTCCCCTCGATCTACTTATTGAGTGGGAGAAAACCAAAACGTACAGGAACAACCATTGCCCGCCCCTACAGACATTTGGAAACCGAGTCCAACTGGGAAAGCATTAAAAATTCCCGCTCCAAAAACCGGAAATTGGGTAAAGGCCTTCGGTGGCTGGGCAGGTTTCACTGCGGAGATCCATCGCTCGATCGGCCGCAAACTCGGCGGCGGAACGCTGAATCTGTCGAGGGCTACCTCGAAAGCTCCCATCCAAGCCACGCATTAACCGTACGAAAGGAAGACGCCGACTCTAATTACGAAAATCTCACCATTCTCGCCGACGCCGCTCCGAGAACCGTCGGCATCGTTGATGATCACCTTTCTCTCTTTTCGATGTCATTGGCCTTGGAGGCTCAGAATCAATTAATGCCTGGCCGCCCCAATATAGGCATCGAACCTTCAAGGACCTTTCAATCCAGCATTTGCTCGAGAAAATGCGAAACATCATCAATTCCCATCTCTATTTTGCACTTTTTGATAATTACCGATTAATGTTATATGACGCCCTCCAATGAGGGCATCCACCATCTTCGCGAATTCCAGCATAGACAATACGAACAACGTCCAATCCTTCCCTGAATTCAGCATCATTTGCCATGCCTCAATGCATCTCCGAAAAATCCTCAGCAAGCCATTAACCCTACAATGAATTCCACACCTTCTTCCGTCAACGCCTCAATTCTGGATCAGCAACTAAGAGAGCAGCGCAGAACAGTAGATTTCGACACATTTGACATCCACATCCAGCAACTGCTTACCATGTTGGACGACAGTCAAATATCGGTCGCCCCAGCTTACCAACGCCTTTTTCGCTGGAATAACAAACAGTGCTCGCAACTGATAGAGTCACTATTTCTTGGAATTCCAGTTCCAAGTTTATTTATGGCCACAAATTCCGACAACACTTGGGAGGTTGTCGATGGCGTACAAAGATTAAGCTCCATTGTAAAATTCGCCGGTTCAGAGGAGTTGCGTGAAAAATTAAAGGTTGATTCAGCCCTCACCCTCTCAGACCTAGGAAAACTGAAAAAATTCAATGATCTACAATACAAAAACCTCCCTTCAAGCATACAGCTTCATTTCCGAACACGCCCATTAAAAGTAATTACCCTAAACGACAAAAGCGACAAGGTCGTTCGCTATGATTTATTTGAGCGAGTCAATACTGGAGGCGTCGCTCTAAGCGAACAGGAAATCCGCGACTGCGTCTTTCAAGGAGAATTTGCAGACTTTCTGGAGAGGCTTTCATTAGACAATAATTTCCAGAAATTCCTAAAACTCACCCCCCTTCAACAACGCGACGGCACAGCAAAAGAATGCATTCTCAGATTTTTTGCATTCTTAGATAATTACAAGAACTTCATTCATAGCGTAAAAGATTTCCTAAATAGCTACATGGAGCGCTCCTCTTCAAGATTCAACTACAAAGATAAAGAGCAGGTATTCCACACAACATTCACCGAACTCGCTCACCTTTTTCCACAAGGATTAAGCAGACACGGAAGAAAAGGAACCACACCTCTTAATTTATTCGAAGGCATCTCAGTCGGAGCAGCGCTAGCACTAAGGCAAACACCAAAACTCTCCACTCGAGACATCAATCAATGGATGGCAAGTCATGAGTTAAAGAAATATACCACTGGCGCAACGAACAGCAGAACCGCCGTAGAGGGACGCATTCACTTTTGTCGCGATAGATTTCTAGGCATTAAATATGTTCCTTCCACTAAAGACGGAAACTGAAAGCAGATTCGCTGCAGTTGAGTCGTTTTTTAGAGCCACCAGAATACTTCCCAAAAATGAAGAAAGGGCAGCTCGAGGATTAGCTTTTGTGCACATGTATGCCGCTTACGAACATACGATACGCACAGGAATGCAGTTAGCTATCGACACCATCGCATCAAAAAACCACCAGACAAAAGAACTATCTCCGCCATTACTATCCCTCTTCCTAGATTCAAAATTACGATCACTCAAAGACTGCGGAACCAAGGATATCTGGAAAAAGCGCCTTCAGTTATTTGAGGAAGTATTTTCTAATTCAACTCCCACGATCGACAATCAAATCATCCCAACCGACGGAACACATTATCGTTACTCCCATCTACAAACCATCTTCGCGGTGCTCGGCATCAATCGAATGCCTGCTCGCAGAACAATTCATTTACATAGAATAAATGAAATCGTCGGCAACCGAAACGCCATCGCCCACGGAAGAGAAACCGCTGACGAAGTGGGGCGCCGATATTCAAGATCCGACGTTCAACATAGAATAAAGCAAATAAAAAGCGTATCCAGCTTCTTCATCACAGCAATTGAGTCTCACTGCGGAAATCCAATAAACTACAAAAGAAGTTCTTCCTAGAGAATCATTTGCAATAGCAAGAATAGAAGTTGTCCACAGCCGCGCACCATTTGAGATCAGTCCAAAGTCCACTATCAAGAGGCAATTCTTCTAGCCTAAACTGCACACCAAGCTCGCTGAAGGAAAGCGCCAGAGAAAATCACGTCATCCAGCAACCGCCCCACCTCCGGCGCTCGCAAGCAGAAATCGCGCAATGTCAGCGCTTCGCCCAAAAAAACTAAACCACCACCCGCCCACTCCGCCCCGCGCGGGCCCGCTCCTCCACCCGCTTCGTCAATGATGCATGAAGCCGAAGCAGATCATCTTCCGTGATGTCAACGAAGGTATCCAGCCGCTCCAGGGCGGCAATGACATCCTCGTGCGTTACCTTGCGAGGATCGGTAGGCGGGGCAGTCCGGCGCACGAGCGCGGCGGGATAGCGCCGCCAGGCGAAGGGGTAATTCACTGCCACCGCTGCGGCCACGATCACGAGGGCATTGAGCAGCACCGGGCAGGCGACGAAGGAATAGCCCAGATCGTGCACCGCCTGACCGCCCATCACCGCCGTCAGCGCCGTGGCGCCGCCCGGGGGGTGAATGCACTTCAGCACCCGCATCGCCACGATCGAAAGCCCCACCGCGCAGGCGGCGGCCAGCATCGCATCCGGCATCAGCCGCGCGCAAGTCACGCCGATCGCGGCGGAAATCCCATGCCCGGCCAGCACCGGCCACGGTTGCGAAAGTGCCCCGTGCGGCACGCCAAAGACCAGCACCGCGCTCGCCCCCATCGAGGCGATCAGCATGGCCGCGCCCGACAGACCCAGCACGGAATGGCTCACCGCCATCACCAGCAGGATGCCCAGCACGCCACCCACCCCGGAGACCGCCTTTTCCTTCAGGCTCGCCGGATCAAGCTCCGTGCCCAGCCACTCCACCAATCGCGATACAACAAACATCAGGTCCAAAAAGAGAGCCCGCGATTTAACGCCCAGCCTCCATCCCGCCGCAAGCCATAAATATCGTACTACGATATATCAGAAAACCCGCACCATCCCGCCTCGTCCTCCCTGCCCCGGATACCCACGCCCGCAAAAAACCGGAGAGCTAAAAAACCTCCCCCTAAAAACTCCGCCGCCTCCGCTCCCCGCTGTTCCGTCCCGCCTTTGCTTCCTTCGCTTCGTTGGCTTCGCCTGTCTCGCGGACTCGGCTCTGTTCAACCTGCCTTTGCGCCCTCCCCTTTGTGTCCCTCGCGCCGTTGGCTTCGCCTGTCTCGCAAGCTCGGCTCTGTAAAAACCTGTCTCTTCTCCGGACCGCACGGCCCATCGGCAAAACCACCCGGCCCCGTCCTACAGGCAGAGTCTGAAAACTGAACCACTGAAAACTCGCAGTCTCCCCCCTTCCCCCCGCCGTCCTATCGTATTACGATGCATCCATGGAAAAGCGCGACTACGAGACCCTGGCAGCCTTCCGGTACGAACTCCGCAAATTCCTCGCCTTCAGCGAAGAGGCCGCCGAGGAGCACGGCCTGGAGGTGCAGCAATACCTCGCCCTCCTCGCCATCGAGGGCTACCCCGGCCGCGACTGGGTCACCATCGGCGAACTCGCCGAGCGCCTCCGCATCGCCCACCACAGCGCCGTCGGCCTCGTCGACCGCCTGGAAACCGGGAAGCTCGTCAAGCGCACCCCCGCCACCGACGACCGCCGCCGCGTCCTCGTGAAGCTCACCGCCCGCGGCCGCAACAAACTCTCCCGCCTTGCCTCCGCTCACCATGAGGAACTGCAGACCGTCGGCCCCCTCCTCGTCGGCCTCCTCACCCAGGTCACCGCCCGCCCGCGCCGCAGTTGAGCGGTTCCGTCCGCGAATATCCGATTCGCGCCTGGGGTTCACCTCCCGTCACCCGCGAAAGATCGCCTCGATATTATTCCCATCCGGATCGAAGAGAAACGCGTGGTACACCCCGCCCTCCGCCTCCGGCGCGCCATTGTCGCGACCGCCGCTTTGCAAACCCGCGCGATAAAACTCATCCACCGCCTCGCGGCTCCCGGCGGTGAAGGCAAAGTGAAACGTCCGCGCAGGATGGCGCAGGTTCCCTTCCCCGTCGCGCTCCGCCGGGCCGATCCAGAGAGATGGCACATCCGCCTCCCCCGTCATCACCACCGAACCCCACTCCGGCTGCCGTTCGGAAATCCGCAAGCCCAGCGGCGCGAGGCAGCTTTCATAAAAGGCAAAGCTCCTCCCCGTATCTGCCACGAAAAAGCCAAAGTGATCGAGCATTTGCGATGCCATCGCACATCGTCCCGCCCGAGTCGATGGCAAAGCAAGCCCGCCTGCTTTTCCGGAAGGATAGCGGGAACCTCAGAAACATTGAATAAGCTGCCCCCCTTAGCTTCCTTCGTTTCCTTCTGTTCATCTCCTGCCTTTGTGGCCTTCCCTTTGTGTCCTTTGCGGCGTTGGCTTCGCCTGTCTCGCAAGCTCGGCTCTGGAAAAACCTGTCTTCCCTCTCCTCAGCCCCGCCGCCTAACCCTGCCCCGCAGCGCCCCGCCGCCACGACGTCCAGCCCCCTTAGCTTCCTTCGCTCCCTTCTGTTAACCCCTGCCTTTGCAGCCTTCCCCTTTGTGTCCTTCGCGACCTTATGTAAAAACCTGTCTTCCCACCGTAAAAACCACTATTGCCCGCCGCGCGGGAATCTGGAACTGTCCCGCCATGAAGCTCTCCCTCCCCGCCCTCCTGGCGTTGCTCCTGCTCGGCACGATCTTCACCGGCTGCCAGAGCGGCGGCGACAGCTCGGCCAATGTCTGGCGCAGGCCCGATTACTTCGGCGGGCCCAAGAAATCCGTCGCCGTCGCCGTCCTCGCCTACCGCTCCGAGGTGCGCCGGGAACTCGAGGACACCCTCGTCGCCCAGCTCCGCCAGCAGGGAGTCAACGCCCGCGCGACGTACCCGCTCATCGACACCCAGACCATCGTCGCCAACAAGGCCGCCGCCGTCGAGCGCGCCAAGGCCCTCGGCGTCCAGGCCGTCCTCGCCGTGCGCATGGTCGACCGCGACACGCTCAAGGTCGTCCAATTCTCCTCCGGCAATAACGGCAAGACGCTCGCCCCGTGGCAGAACTGGTTTGAATTCTTCACCGTCCCGTCCGCCTTTGCCACCAACCCCGAGATGGCCCAGCCCGGCAACGTGATCGGCGCGCAGGCCACCTTCTTTGAGTCGCCCTCCGGCACGCTCCTCTGGTCCGCCACCTTCACGCAAAAGGTCGGCGCCTCGCCCGATCAGTCCCGCCAGCTCGCCTCCGCCCTCGTGGCGAAACTCCGCAGCGCCGCGCTTATTCCCTGATCCCGCGACGCCGTTTCCTCTCCGTCCCTCACCGCACCCCTCGAGGGACGGCAGGCTACGCCGTCCACACAAAGCGCTTCCGCCGGCGCGGACCGCCGCGCCGCACCCAGCGCACCGAGGCGGCGGAAACCCCGACCGCGAGGAAGCTCCCCACCGCGACCTCGACCGACCGCGTGATGGCGATGAACAGATCCGCCGATGGCTGCATGAGCGTCGAGCCCACGATCAGCGCCACCGTCACCAGCAGCACCCGGCGGGCCGCAAGGCTCGGAGTGAAAAAGATCCCGATCAGCATCGAGAGCGTGAGGCTCGCAGGCAGCACCCATTTCTGCACGCCGCCCAGCGTGAGCGCGATGACCGCCAGCCCGGAGCCGATCACCGTCCAGTACAGCCGCGTCACCGCCGCGTCCATCACCTCCGTCTCGCCCGGTTCATAGACCAGGACAAACGCGATGATCGCCCACATCGGGTCCTGCCTCCCGATCGACCAAAAACCCAGGCCCAGCACGAGGCTCCCGGCGAAGACCGCCGCAACATCAAACCACGAGCCGCGCTCATACCGTTCCCCCAGCTTCTTAAATATCTCCATCTCGTCACTCCTTCAAAAAGGGTCTGTCTTCCATTGATTAGCCCCTCCTCCCTCCGGCAGATTCCCCCCCGCCCGACGGCACGCCGCCGCCAAAGCCAAAAGCCACCTCCCGGTACAACGCCTCACTGCACAGCCCAAATCCAGCCCTTTTCGCCAAGCCCCTGCCCCCTCGCGGAGACATGCGCGAAACATAAAAAATTCCATGGCCGCTGGCGACGAAAAAATGGTACCTACTAAAGGGTAGGCAATACGGGGCGCCATGCATCCAGTTGCACCGATAAGCTTTCGCAACGAAAGCCGCCCTCTGTAACGATTTCGTCACACGCTCAGGCCTCAGGCCAGCAGGATATTACCTCGTCCCGCGTGAAAGCTTTCCCGGGAGTCCCGGCCACTGAAGCGCCGAGCAAAGAAAATCGGGAGTCCATGCTCCCGGACGGCCCGCCGCGTTCACCGATCCCCCGGCTCCCTCCTTGGTGAAACCGCTTCTCGTCGGCCCCGCCGGCGGGTTATTCCGCCTTGCCGCCCGAGAGATCGATGCGGATCGGACGATTGAGCGCCGTGTCGCTGATCACCGGCAGCGCGAGAGAAAGCGCGGTCCCGTCGAGGAAGACCAGCCGGATGCGGAGCGAGCGGTACTGCGGCGAGATTGCCTTGCGGCCAAACATCCAAGACCAGCTCTCCGTAAAAGGTGCCTCCACCAGAAAGCCGTCCCCCCAAGTCTTGGCATCCCGCAAGCCCTCCACCGATGAGGCATTACCCGGCAAAGCATCCACCTCGGCAAACCGGTATTGGAATGACCGAATATCCCTCGCCCGAATCAGGACCCCATCCCGAGCCACCTCGACAGGCATCGCGAGCATGGGCCCGCTCGCCCTGCTGCTGAACATAATTGGGAAGGCAAAAAAACCGATCACCAGCACCGCCCACACTCCAAAGAGCAGATAGCGAATCTTGGTCGTCATCGGCACGTCTCCCGTCCGGCTTTCATGCCTCGAGGCCAGTTGCGCCATCGGGCGACCGCGTCTCGATGATCTTGATCAGATCGCTTCTCAGCATCACGCGCCGATGATCGGGTGTCTCAAAGACCACCATGTTCTGCAGCTGGTAAGGGAGCCCGCCTTTCGACGAGGCGGCATCCATGAACCCGACGAAGCTGAGCGCCTCCATCACTTTTCCCGAGGTCAGATGCACATCGACCACCTCCGCGCCCTTGAGGAAGCCCTTCAGCTTTACATACCGCGCCGGCGCGAGCCTGCTGTTGACCGCAGTGAGGGCGGAGAAAAACACCGACAGCGCCATGATGCCGAGGCAGATCGCCCCGATCGAGCCGACCCAGAGGACAAAATTTTCCATGATCTGTTTGCGAGCGACTTTCGCTTAGCTTAGCGAAAGCCTCCCGGGCGATCACGCAGTTTCTCTCCGGGCCATCCGGCCGCCGCCGCGCCCCGGCGTGAATACACCCGCTCAGGCCGCCTTGCGCCGCCAGGCGACCGCCCCCGCCAACAGCCCGAGGCCCAGGAGCGCGAGCGAACCCGGCTCCGGCACCGCCGTGATGCGGGTATAGTCCGCATCCAGGGAAGCCGTCAGCAGGCTCGACACATTCGCGCCGTCCGCCGTCTGCCACGACGCACCATTCCAGACGCTGAGCGCCGAACTGCCGAGATAGGTGAGGAACGCGCCGAGGTCCGTATAGTCGCCCTCGATCACGATCGAGTTGCCACCCGCGAGCCGGATCGTATCCACCGTGAGCAGCGAGCCGCTATTGAGCACCAGCGCATTCCCGGCGTTCCCCGCCACGCTGCCGATATTCACCTCCTCCGCCGTGAGCGAACCGCTCAGGGCCAGCGCGTTGTTGTTCGATCCCGCGCTCTTGCCGATGTACAGCGAGCGCCCATCCACGACCTGAGCCGCGTCGCCTGCGGAGAGCGCCACGATGTTGCCGCTCGTCGTGCCGCCGATCGTCCAGTCGTCGCGGGTGATAAAGCTGATGTCCTCGATCGTGCGCTGGGTATTGCCTGCATCCAGCGTCGTCATGCTGCTCACGCTGCCGGTGAAAGCCGCTCCCACAAAGGTCGCACCCTCCGGGGAACTCGCTCCGGTCGCACCGATCACAAATTGATCCCCATCGAGCGCAACCGAGGCGCCAAATTTCATATTCGTCGATCCGGAGGAGGCGTAGATCTTCACATTCTCCGTCACTGCGCCCGATGCCGCATCCAGATTGCGGTAGAGGTACGCCGCTCCCTGCCCGGTCGTCGTGCCGATCACCGCCGCCGTACTGCCCACCAGTCCGACGGAACCCGATATCGCCACGGAATCGCCGAATCTCATGCTGGCCACGCCATCCGACGCCGTGAGCCTCGCCGTTTCCGTCACGCTCCCCTCCACCGTGTCGAGGCCGGTGAAGAGATAGACTGCTCCCTGCTGGGCATTGACTCCCACCGCCGCACGCGCCGCCGCCACCAGCGCCCGCGTCCCCGCCACGCTCGTCGCCGTCCCAAACCGATCCCCCGCCGCTCCATCGGAGGCCGTGAGCTTCGCTGATTCGTTCACCGTCCCCGCCGCCGTATCCAGCCCGCGGAAAAGATAGGCCGCTCCCTGCTGGCTGTTGCCCCCCGGCGCATTGCCATACGCGCCGACCACGGCAAGCGAACCCGACAAGCCGACCGAGCTGCCGAAAAAACTGTTTGCCCCTCCGTCGGAGGCCACCAGCTTGGCATTCTCCGTCACCGTGCCCGTCGCCGTATCGAGACCGCGAAAGACATACGCAGCTCCCTGCGAAGCTGCACCCACCACCGCCATCGTGCCGGAGAGCCCCGAGGCCGAGCCAAAACTGCTGAAGTCCACTCCATCCGACGCCGCGAGCTTCGCCGCCTCGGTCACCGTGCCCGAGAGCGTATCGAGATCGCGAAAGACATAGGCCGCTCCCTGAGCCGTATTCGTTCCCACCGTGCCGCGCGTCGCACCGATGACGGCGATCATGCCCGAGATGCTCACCCGTCCTCCCGCTCCGAAAAGATCATTCGATTTGCCATCCGATGAGGTAAGCACCGCCGCCTGCGTCGCCTCTCCAGTCTCCGGATCGAGTCCGCGGAAAAGGTACGCCTTACCATTGGGCACAGCCGCTCCCGTTGCGCCAAAGATCGCCGTCGGCCCCGACAGCGCGGAGCTCACGCCGAAGGCCGTGCTCGCCACCCCATCCGAGGGCGTCAGTTCCCCAGCGGATACCGCCGATGCCAGGCACACTCCCGCGCCTGCCGCCGCACACAATACCTTCCTCACCATCGCAATGCCTCTCCCTTAAAAATGTTCTGCGAACGTCTAGGCAAACCACGCCGGTCAGGCCACAAAAAAATGGAGGCCGTCAATACAATCCGCCCCCGCCCCCTCCCCGGGCGGCACGCAACCCCATCATCCTCAAAACAAAGCCCCTATCTATGTCAGGATCGTAACAATGCGGATTTTTTCGCTGGGATGGTCAATACCTCTCCTCCCCGCATCGCCCGGGCGCATCCCGGCATTTCGCGCAACCAGTTGCCGCCATCCCGTGCAACTTCCACCCATCCGCGCTCAACCCGTGGCACGAACTCCCTCATGATGAAACTCCCGCTTTCCCTTCTCGCTGTCGGATGCGCCGCCGTGCTCGCAGGTTGCGACGCCGCCTCCTCCGTCACCCTCACGCAGGACAACCTCGACAAGATCCAGGACGGCATGTCCGCCGCCCAGGTGAAGACCATCCTCGGCGCCCCCACGGCATCCAAGGAAGAGCCAATTCCTGTCGTCGGCGGCACCAAGACCACCTACACGTATACGAACTCCACCGGAGCCAACGTCGTCATCGTCCTGAAAAACGACACCGTCCAGTCCAAGGAAGGCACCTTCCCCGAGAAGAAATAGCCGCCCCCCTTTGCCGATAACGCCCCGGCTCCCCAGCGGTCAACAACACGGGACGGAGACCGAAGGAGCCGGGGCGCCCTTGGTGGAGGGCGTTCCCCTCGTGAATGAGGTTGCCGGGCGCATCATCCTTTTCACTTAGTCCTCGCCTTACCTTTAGGAATTTCCGACGCTGCGGGACGCCCCCCTCGCAAAGTGTCCCCGGCTGAAAAACCTTCGATCTTCGCGCAAATCCTCGCCGCTCTGGCGGGGATGCTTTTCTTTTTCATCGGCCTCGATGCTTTGATGCTCCGCTCAAGGGGAGAGGATTACCCCGGGCTGGCAGCCATCCTGAGGATGCTCTCCATGTCCGTGCCCTTGGCCCTGGCCGCCATCGCCTACCTGGTGGTCCACCGCGCCTTCGATCGCTCCATCGGGAAAAAAGCATCCCACCGCATCGCCACTAGTCCCGCGCACTTCCTCTGGTGCGTGCTGGAGCCGGTGGTCTTCTGCACGCTCCTGCTCGCGCATTTCCCCGGCTACAATCGCGGGATCGTTCTACCGCTCGACGCGATCGTGGCCTTCGGCGCCAGTATTGCCCCGTGGCTTCTCTTCCTCACGGCCCTCGGCCTCATCCGCAAACATCCCGTGCAAGCCATCATCGGCCTCCTCACCGCCCTCGCGGTCCCGGTGGCGGCACTTGCTTTTCACTAAGGGCAGGGGATCAGGCAATATTACCGTCCCAGCCTGCGGCCCGTCACTGCCATCCGGGAAACGACTTCAGCGCGCCGCTCACGATCATTTGCACTGCGATGGCTGCGACGAGGATGCCCGCCAGCCGTGTCATCACATTGATGCCCGTCGTGCCGAGCAGCTTGCCGACGGGAATCGCCACGCGCAGGCACAGATACGTAATCGCCGACGCCGCGATGATGATCGCGAGCAGCACCACGTCGCTCATCCAGAGCGCGTCGTGCCCGCCGATTCCCTGGCTGGAAAAAATGATCACACTGCTGATCGGCCCCGGCCCAGCCAGCAGCGGAGTGCCCAGCGGCACGATGGAAAAATCCCCGCTCCCACCGCTCGCCGGATCATCCTTCGGCGACGACAGCACCATGTTCAGCGCGATGAGCAGGATGATCAGACCGCCCGCCATGGTGAAGGACGCGATCTGGATGCCAAAGAGATACAGCACCGCCTTGCCCCCCGCCATGGCCGCCAGCAGCAGGACGAGCACCGTGATCGACGCCTTGCGCGCCACCTTCAGCCGGTCCGCATCCGAAAGCTTCGCCGCCCGCGAGAGATAAATCGGCACGCCCTCGAGCGGATTGATGAGCACGACGATGGCGATCAACGCCTTGAGTATTTCGGGTAATCCGGGCATCAGCTTGACCGCTTGCATACCGCCAATCCGAAGCCGAGGCGAACAGAAAACTCCAGCGGCACCTTCATCCTGGTTTCGCAACTTTACGACTACCGCCCACTTTGCTAAGTCCCACCGTGGATGTCACAAGGTTGGTCAGCGACCGATAAAAGCGTCGCCCACAAAGCCGCCGCCCGAGCCGAGGCAAAAGCCGAAGCCGAGGTTCTCGAGCTTTTCCGAGCTTATCCCGTCAAAAATGCCGATGATCTTTGGCGTCTGGAACTCCAGATTCGCGAATGGCGGAGAGAACGCAAACACGCCTTCACTCTCAACTTCGAGAGAGCCGAGGATCAACTCGCCGAGTGGCTTCATAAAGCCTGGCTGAGCCCCGGCGATCTCGCCGCCCTTTCCGACACACGTCGGGAGCGCATCCGCGCAAAGACCGGCTATCGGAAATAAACACGCCCCCAAATGCCTCCCCCAGCCGCAAAACCTTCTCTCCTCGCACAGATCCTCGCTCCGCTGGCAGGGTTTTTCTTCTTTGCCGTCGGTATTAGCTTTTTGCCCACCTCCTGGGGACCGGAATTCCCGGGGTTGGGAAAGCTCCTGCAAACACTCGCGATTCCCGTGCCTTTTGCCTTCAGCGTCATCGCCTACGCCGTCGTCCACCGCATCTTCGATGGCCCGTTAGAAAAAGACGCATCCAGTCTCTACCGCATCTCCACCAGCCCGGAGCATTTCGTCTGGTGCATCTTCGAGCCGCTGGTTCTCGGCTCAACCGTCCTCTCCTATTATCTCCCTCGATATGCCTATTACACCAGTCCCGAACTGAATACGGTCGTCGCTTTTGGCACGCACATCGCCCCACTGCTCCTCCTCGCCAACGCCCTCCCCTTGCGGCGGAAAAGTCCGACCCTCGCGGTGATCAGTGTGATCACTGTACTCGGCACGTTGGTGACACTCACCTTGCCCTTCATCACCTGAATCCTCCCCGGCCCTCTGTCGATCAGCATCCATGAAAGTCGCGCTCGCGGTAATTTCCACCTTCATCCTCGCATCGCTGCTCTCTGGCTGCGCATCCCGCCAATCTTCCGCAGCCCCGGCACACGCAGCATGCAGCCTTCCTGCCCACAAGCCGGCGGACGCGCCTGCCTCCAGCCCACCACCGCAGCGCCCCGCTCCGCCCCCAGTCGCTCCCGGCAACATCCAGCAGTTGCAACCCATTCCCGGTCGACCAGGTATCTACCAGCCCGTCCATGGCGGAGCGCCCATTGACCTGAGAGGAATCCCATCTGGACTGGAGGTTCGCAATCCCTATACCGGCGAGACCTACATCGTGCCGTGAGCTTCCTCAATCACGACAAGCAACCACCTCTTTCTCATTATATCACCACCCGCGAGCCATCCGCCGGGCAGCGGTCTGCTCGCTCGTCATAGGGACGGCGGCAGTCGCGGCAGACCTTGATGCGGGTCGGGATGTCGGTTCCCAGTGCGCGAAAGCTCAGGCGGTGGCGGGATTTCTCCATGGCTTTCTCCGCCCGGGGGTCCAGCTCGGGCGCGATGAGGTAACCCGTGATGCGGGCGGATTTCTTCGTTATTAAAGCCGCATACCGCTCGATCTGCCGCACGGCGGCGAGCGTAATCACGTCGCGCTTGATCTCCACGATCACCACGCGATTGCCCACCTCAAAGAGCAGGTCCGAGCGCGAATCCGGCGCGAGCGCCACCTGCCGCCTCGGCTGCCACAGCCCCGGCTCGATCAGACCCGGGTACGCATACAGCATGTCCTCGATCGCCTGCTCACGGCGGCCCGCCCGTAGCGCCTTAAGGATGGACGTTTCCATGAGCCCGCCGCGCCGCGTCGGCCACCATGCGGATCAACCGGTCGAGCGTCACTTCCTTGGGCACGGCGATGGCATTGGCCTTCGCCAGCCGCTTCAATCCGGCGGCCTTCCAGCGCTTCGCGACCTCGGCGGCGAACTCCTCATCCGTGAGCCCGCCGAGCCGCCAGAGTTCCGCCTGCAGCTCCGCCTTGTCCTTTGGCACCGGCTTCACCGGCACGGACTGCGCCGCGATTTCACTCCGCACCAGCTCCAACGCCTCCCCGGCATTGCCCTCCGCGCGCACCAGCTTGAGAAATTTCGCCGCCGTCGGCTTCTCCTCGCGCACGCCATGGAGCGAGCGCAGCGCCTTGTCCCAAAAGGGAGCCTTCAGCAGCTTCTTCGCAGGCGAGGCCAGGAGTATTTCCAGTTCCTTCAGGTCGGGGCTCGATCCCGAGATGGCCGCCCCGACATGCTTCTCAAAGGTCGCCACCGCCTTGGAAAAACTCTGCGCGGCCTTTGCCAGTTTCGCCCCCTCCAGGTCGTCCGCGTGCGAGCGGAGTTTCGCGGCCAGGGTCTCGATGCGTGATGCCAGTTCGCCGTAGCTCATGTCAGAGATTGGAAGTGTTTGTCGAAGGCCTTCGCCAGTTGAAAGTAGTCCTGCGCGCCGATGGAGTTCACCTTGTGCAGGACGACCGGCAGGTGCTCGTCCGTCGACTCCGCCACCGCCACGCAATACCGGATGTACGGATGCAGTATCTCCGCCTCCGCCGCCAGCAGCTCGCTCGCCTTGAATTTGTTGAGCTGCATCTCCATCTCATTGATCGCCTGCCCGAAGACATTGCCGATCGCGCGATAGTGGCTCACCAGCAGCGCGCCGATCGATACCGGTTTGCGCCCTGTCGTGTACCCGCTGATGCGCTTGGCGAAGGCGTCCACCTGCTCCGCCAGCACCTGAAAGCCCGAGAGCGAAAGAAAGTCCGGCACATACGGCACGACGCAAAACTCCGAGGCAAAGAGCGCGTTCTTCGTCACCGCATAGAGATTCGGCGGACAGTCAAAGAACACATAATCATACTCGCCCAGATGCGGCTTCAGGCTCTTGTAGAGATAGGAGAAAAACTGCCCGTATTTATTCTGGTAGATCTGGTCCTCGATCTTCAGCAGCTCCACCGAGGCCGGGAGGAGGTCCAGCGACGCGATGAGCGGAAACTCCCGCCGCGGCACTCCGCGCACCACCGCCTCGTCGAAATCAAAAACATGCGTCCCGTTGATATGATCGCGGAAGAGCTGATACACCGACCGCCGCCCCTTTCCCACATGCTCGCGCCACGCCTGCGGCTGCATGAGCCAGAGGGACGAGTTGCACTGCGGATCGAGATCGACGACGAGCACGCGCTTGTGCTCATACGCCGCCAGGCAGGCCGCGACATTCACCGTCGAAGCCGTCTTCCCCACCCCGCCCTTGAAGTTGATGAACGAAATGCAAACCGCCATCGCGCCCGGCACCTTAGCGAAGTCATTCCTCGATGTCGCGAGAGAAATTTTGCTTAGTTTTGGAAACTCCCGCCCAGCATTGCACTCGCAGCCGACAATAGTTCCCGCTTGCGTTGTTCACAGAAAAAGATATGTTCACGGTTACATGAACAACGAAAATTCATGAACATCCAAAGCAAGGCTGACCTTGAGAAGGCTCTCTCCGCCATGCTCCGGGAATTGCTCAGCGGGGTTCAATGGCTCCACGATTGGAGAGTATCCCAGAATCCTGCTCCTGCCGACCGGGCCTTCGATATCCACGCAACGATACCGATCCCGCATCGTGACACGGTGGAACTCTGGGTGGAATGTCAAACCCAGCCTCGGCCATCGCGTATTCCAAGCGTGAACTTGAACAATAGATTTCATGGAAACGGAAAGCGCACCGTTCGAGTCCCGGTGTTGGCGGCGTCGTACATCTCTGACCGGCTGGCTGAAGTGTGCGAAAGCCACGGCTGGGGCTGGTTTGATCTGGCGGGAAATTGCAGATTGAGCGTTCCGGGAGCATTCTTGATCGAGCGGCGGGGCAACCCTCCCGTTCATCAGCCTCCTAAACCGACTGCCAATCTCGGTACGGCAGAGTCGGCCAGAGTGATCAGAGCGTTGCTCGTCGCCCAGAACATCGGGAAACGGTGGAGTCAGAGAGAGCTTCAAAACCATTGCCAGCCGGGAGTGAGTCTCGGACTGGTCAACAAGGTCGTGCTCTACCTGCGGGAACAGGCGTTCCTTGCGGATGATCGCAACGGCGGATTCCGTGTTCAGGACTATCTAGGCCTGCTCACGGCATGGCGGGCCGCCTACCGCTTCGACCGCCAAGTGCGCCGCGGCTACTTCACCTTGAAAACCGGTCGTCAGCTAACCGAGCGTCTCCAATCCCTGGGAGCTATCACGGGCACCCACGCCGCCTACGCCTCATTTTCAGCCGCAGAGTTTCAAGCTCCTCACGTGCGGCAGCCGAAGACCTGGCTTTTCGTCGCTTCGGAATACGAAGAGGCTTTTGCCGAAGCGACGGAGGCTAAACCGGTGGATTCCGGTGAGAATCTCGTCGTATTGATCCCCGAGGACACTGGCGTCTTTTATCAGCAGGAGGTCGTGGGAGATCGTCTTGCCTGCACCAATCCCATTCAGACTTACGTGGATCTGTTGCACAGCGGAGGCCGCGGACAAGAAGCCGCCGCGGCGTTGCTGGAGCAAAATCTGAAGCCTGCCTGGAAGGCGAAGGGGGTAAGCTGATGGATCAGGAACCACGCCATCGGGATGATTACAGACACAGGCAAACCGAGGCCGCTCGCCGTGTCCTGGTCGATGTCGGACAGATTCTCGCTTCGTTTTCGGACTGTCTCGTTCTGGTCGGCGGGTGGATTCCTGACTTGCTGCTGCCAGAAGCCGATGAGCCCCATGTCGGCAGCATCGATGTTGATCTGGCTTTGGATGCCCGAAAGTTGAAGGAAGGGCGATACGCGGAACTGCTTTCGCTATTACTGAACACCCGTCGTTATCAAATGGGAACCAAGGAGTTTCAACTTGTTGTCGATGTGGATCTGAAGGATGGAGAAAAACCGGTTCAGGTGGAAGTGGAGTTCCTTGCGCCCAAATCGGTGAAGTTGCAGAAAAACAAGCCGAAGCTCCTAAAGGATTTCCGGGTTCTCCAGGCGGACGGCTGCGAAGCGGCTTTTAGAAACCCTCACCAGTTGAAATTGCAGGGACGCAATGTGGGAGGAGCGCAAAATACGGTTCGATTGCAGGTAGCGTCACTGGCGGATTTTTTGGTGATGAAAGCTCACGCCCTCGCGGGGCGAGACAAGCCCAAAGACACCTATGACTTTTGCTATTGCCTGCAATATTCCCCCGGAGGATTGGAGTCTTTGGCTGAGGAGTGGAAGACTCGACAGAATGAGCCGGAGGTCGCTCAAGCCATCGAGATTTTGAGCGAAAAATTCTCCGCCCCAGACGCCTTCGGCCCCCATCAACTGGCAGAGTTTCACTCACCTTCCGATGAGGAAACACAGGCGATGAACGCACGGCGAGCCTATGAATGGGTGCAGGAGTTTCTCAGGCGAATCCGCGAGTAGCACCTCCTCAACGGGTTAACCTGTTCACAGGACGGAGTACGCCCAGCCATAAATCCAGCCATATCCCACCAGAAACTCCGGTCGGTCGACCAGGGAGACATCGCCCCCCATTTTCCCCTATCCCCTCCCGCCCGGGTGAGGTATTTTAGACCCCTTTATGTCGAGCAACTTCGGAGAAGTATTCCGCATTTCCACCTGGGGGGAATCCCATGGCGGGGGCGTTGGCGTGGTGATTGATGGCTGCCCGGCCCGGCTGCCGCTTTCCGAGGCCGACATCCAGCCCGACCTCGACCGCCGCCGCCCCGGCCAGAGCGACATCGTCACCCCGCGCAAGGAGGCCGACGAATGCCAGATCCTTTCCGGCGTCTTCCAGGGCCGCACCCTCGGCACGCCCATTTCCATCATGGTGCGCAATACGGACGCCCGTCCCTCGGCCTACACCGAGATGCAGACGATGTACCGCCCGTCGCATGCGGATTTCACCTATCAGTCCAAATACGGCATCCGCAACTGGGAGGGCGGCGGACGCTCCTCCGCGCGCGAGGCCATCGGCCGCGTCGCCGCCGGAGCGGTCGCGAAGAAAATCCTCCGCACCCTGCACCCGGAGATCGAGATCCTTTCCTACATCACGGCCATCCACGACATCAGCGTCGCCATTGACCCGCTGGCCGTGACCTCCGAGGCCATCGAGGCAAATTCCGTTCGCTGCCCCGATGCCGCCACCGCCGCCGCCATGATCGAGCGGATCAAAGAGGTGCGCAGCGACGGCGACTCCGTCGGCGGCGTGCTCGAGTGCGTCGTGCGAGGATGCCCGCGCGGGTTGGGCGAACCGGTCTTTGACAAACTCGACGCCGATCTCGCCAAGGCCATGCTCAGCCTCCCGGCCACGAAGGGTTTTGAAATCGGCTCCGGCTTCGCAGGCAGCAAGCTCCGCGGCTCCGAGCACAACGACCCCTTCCGCATCGTCGACGGCCAGGTCCGCACGACCACGAATCTCTCCGGCGGCATCCAGGGCGGCATCAGCAATGGCGAGCCCATCGTCTTCCGCGTCGCTTTCAAACCCACCGCCACCATCTCGCGGGCGCAGGATACCGTGACCGTCACGGGCGAAAACGCCAGCCTCGCCGCGCGCGGTCGCCACGATCCCTGTGTGCTCCCGCGCGCCGTTCCCATGGTGGAGGCCATGACGGCTCTCGTCCTCGTCGACCACCTGCTCCGGCAGCGCGCGCAGGACATCCTTCCCCGGGAATAATGAGCCAGGGGTCGCCCAATCTCCAGGCCATCCTCCTCGGCATCGCCGCGCTGTTTCTCGCCTTTGAGTTCTGGCGCGGCTGGCGGGCGGGACTCGTCCGGGCCGGGCTGAATCTCTGCGCGATCCTCGCCTCCACCATGTTTGGCCTCGTCGCCGGGCGCATCGCCGCGTCCGTCTTTGGCGGGACGGATTCCTTTACCGGCCTCGCCGCCGGGGCGCTCGTCGGCCTCGCCGTCGGCCTCCTCGTCTTTATCGCCATCTGGATCCTCGGAGCGGTGCTCTTCAAGCGCACGGAACACCAGCGCACCTTCCTCTTTCGCGTCCTCTGGGGCCTCGGCGGCGGCGTTTGCGGCCTCATCCTCGGCCTCCTCGTCGTCTGGGGCGGCGTCTCGATCATTCGCACCTTCGGCACCTTCGCCGAGTCCTCGCTGAAGAGCCAGGCCTCCGCCCCGCCCGTGCACACCGCCCGCGAGCACGTCGGCCCCCATGTCGTCGGCGCGCAACCCCAGCCCACGCCCTCCGGCCTCCTCGCCGCCCTCGCCAGCACCAAGGAATCCCTCGAGATGGGCCCCGCCGGGAGGCTCATCGCCGCCACCGACCCCATCCCGGAGGACGCCTACCAGCTCCTCGCCGAGCTCACCCGCATCTCGACCGATCCCGACGTCATGCTCCGCTTCCTCCAGTACCCGGAGATCCAGCGCGTGGTGCAGAACCCAAAGTTTGCCGCCGCTCTCGGCGACCCGTCCGTCATCGAGGCCGCCCAGCGCCGAGACCTCGCCGCCCTCATCACCAACAAAACCCTCATCGCCGCCGTGCAGGACCCCGCCTTTGCCGAGCAGCTCGCCAAGGTCGATCTTCGCGCCGCCATGAATTTCGCGCTGGAAAAACCCTCCCCCTCTCCTGCACCCTCACCCACTACCGCCACGAAGAAGAAGTAACCCTATTTTTCCCATGCCCGACTACATCGCCACCATCGGCCTCGAGGTCCACGTCCAGCTCAAGACCCGCACCAAGATGTTCTGCTCCTGCGCGGTCGAGTACGGCGCCGAGCCGAATACGAACGTCTGCCCCGTCTGCCTCGGCCTCCCCGGCGCGCTCCCCGTCATGAACGACGAGGCCCTCCGCCTCACCGCCCTCGCCGGACTCATGCTCGGCTGCGAAACCCCGGTCACCTGCAAGTTTGACCGCAAAAACTATTTCTACCCGGACATGCCGAAGAACTACCAGATCAGCCAATACGATCTGCCTCTCTGCCTCGGCGGCTCCGTCCCGCTCCACGACCTCGCCTACCCGAAGGACGTCCAGAAGAACATCGCGACCAAGGACAAAAAGATCCGCCTCACCCGCATCCACCTCGAGGAGGACGTCGCCAAGAGCTTCCACATGGAAAGCTCCACCGGTATCGACTACAACCGCGCCGGCACCCCGCTCGTCGAGATCGTCAGCGAGCCCGACATCGCCAGCGCCGAGGAGGCCTTTGCCTACCTCACCGTCCTCCAGCAGGTCATGATCTACGGCGGCATCTCCGACGCCGACATGGAGAAAGGCCAGCTCCGTTGCGACGTGAACGTCTCCGTGCGCCCGTCCACCAGCGACAAATGGGGCACCAAGATCGAGCTGAAGAACCTCAACTCCATCTCCGGCGTCCGCCGCGCCCTCCTCTTTGAAATCCCGCGCCAGATCGAGGCCCTCGAGCGCGGCGAGGTGCTCCAGCAGGAGACCCGCCGCTGGGACGACGTTCGCGGCGAGACCACCCTCATGCGCATCAAGGAGAGCGCGCACGACTACCGCTATTTCCCCGATCCCGACCTCCTGCCGGTCAAGACCGCCCACCTCATCGAGGATGCGATCTCCCGCAAGCCCGAGCTCCCGTGGGAAAAGCGCGCCCGCTACGTGACCGAATACGCCGTCACAGAATACGACGCCGCCGTCCTCTCCAACGACCTGCCGACCTCCCGCTACTTCGAGACCGCCGCCAAGGGCGCGAAGAAGCCCAAGAGCATCGCCAACTGGATCCTCAACGACCTCCAGAGCGCTCTCGCCGGAGCCAGCAAGTCCATCGCCGAGTGTCCCGTCGCCCCCGAGGCCCTCGACGAACTCGTGAACCTCATCGACGACGGCAAGATCAACTCCCGCCAGGGCAAGGAAGTCTTTGCCGAGATGTTCACCTCCGGCAAGGGAGCCGCCGTCATCGTGAAGGAAAAAGGCATGGAGCAGGTCAGCGACACCGGAGCCATCGAGGCCCTCTGCGACCAGGCCATCGCCAACAGCGCCAAGGCCGTCGCCGAGTACAAGGCGGGCAAACTCGCCGCCATCAACGCCATCAAGGGCCAGGTCATGAAGCTCTCCAAAGGCCAGGCCAACCCCGCCCTCGTCGGCGAAATCCTCGAGAAAAAACTCGCCTCGTAGTTCACACACTTACAGGGAGGGCAGCGATGCCCTCCCGCTTTCAAGGCGTTTGAACAAAAGGCAGCGAAGGAAACGAAGGCGAGGAAAAGCCTTTTACAGAAGGTCGCAAAGAACACAAAGGGGCGGATCGCGTCCCTCGGAAGCCGGTCGCCCGTGAGGAAGCCTGCGAGCACGGCCAAATTACGCCGCCCAACGAGGGAAGCGCGGCCCGAAACCTCGAAAATAGATCCGTAGGGTGGGCGTCCCGCCCGCCAGACTTTTTTTAGGGGAAAAACCTTTCCATCGAAGACCAAAGCCTCCCACGAGTAATATCCCCTCGCGTTATTGCTCATAAAATGCGATTTTCTGAGCAATAAGACGCCATTTTATCGCTCATGCCTGCTGAAACTTCATGGAACTGGCAACTGCCGGACTGGCCGAGCTTCCGATTCGACCCGTCCGCGCTTGCCCCGTTGGAGGCGGAATTTCTTCGCCAATCTGGCGTTTTCATCGGCACGGTGCGGCATGTTTCCGACCCCGAGCGGCTCCAGCTTTTCGTCGACCTCATCGGCGATGAAGCCCTGCACACTTCGGAAATCGAGGGCGAGGTGCTGAATCGCGCGAGCCTGCAATCCTCGCTCCGCCGCCACTTCGGCCTCGCCACCGACCAGCGCACCGTCCCACCTGCCGAGCAGGGCATCGCCGACATGATGGTCGACCTCTATCGCCGTTTCGAAGCGCCTTTGGCAAATGGAGATCTCTTCCACTGGCACGCCCTTCTTATGAGCGGTCGAGCCGATCTTGCCGCCAGTGGAGCCTATCGCCAGGGCGGCGATCCCATGCAAATCGTCTCGCGTGGCAAACGCGGCGAGCGTGTCCATTTCGAGGCTCCGCCTTCCGCGCAAGTCCCGCAGGAAATGGAGCGCTTCATCGCGTGGTTCAACGACAGCCGCCAGCTCCCCGCCCTCACCCGCGCCGCGCTGGCGCACTGGCATTTTGTCAGCATCCATCCCTTCGAGGATGGCAACGGACGCCTCGCCCGCGCCCTCGCCGAGAAAGCCCTCTGGCAGGGAATGCACCAGCCTGTCCTCATCGCCCTCTCCCGCACCATCGCCGCAGGGCGCAGGCAATACTACGATGTTTTGGAACTCGGCAACCGCACCAACGACGTGTCCGCCTGGATGCAATATTTCGCGCAGACCGCGCTTGATGCCCAGCGCAGCGCGCAGGCCGACGTCGATTTCCTCATCGAGAAAACGCGATTCTTCGACCGCCTCCGCGACCAGCTCAACCCGCGTCAGGAGAAAGCCCTGCTGCGCATGTTCCGCGCCGGACCCGCCGGATTCCAGGGCGGCCTCAGTGCCGAGAATTACATCAGCCTCACCGGAACCTCCCGCGCCACCGCCACCCGCGACCTCGTCGACCTGGTGGAAAAACACGCCCTCATCCGCACAGGCGAACTCAAGGGCGCACGGTATCACCTCGCTCTACCGTCCACGCCAGGCGGCTCGGAACAAACCTCGTAACCGCTCCGTAGGGCGGGCGTCCCGCCCGCCAGACTTGAGATATTCGCTGGCATGCCCGCCAAAAAGTGCGAGGGTTGTAGGTCAGGCGTTTTTCAGCAACGCCCCTCAAAGGGCAACCAAGTCAGAGACAAAGCCATGCACTTGATCAATACGCTCGCCTCCCGCATTCCCAACCTTCAGAAGGTGCGCCACCATCTTTCGGTCTGGCGCTTCACGGTCACCTATTTCATCCAAATGCTTGTTTGGAGGATGCTTCCCGATAGCTGGTCTCCTCCGTGGGGGGATGAGGGAGAGTCCGGTTCGACTGGTGGAAAGCTGTCGCCTCTCCGCCCGGCTCCCACATCCTACCTCATAGCCGCCCGGTCAATGCCCCCGGGAAGGACGACCCATCTCTATCGCTACCGGTAGAGGCTTGAAGGCTCGAAAATTACTCAACTCCCCCCACAAACGCATTGAGCGCCCCGGCCGGGTGGCTGGGACGCTCAACAAGACGTTCTCGAATGTTCTAAAACGCGGCCTTATTCGGCCACGTTGACCTTCGTCTGCGCGCGCTTGCGGGCGTTCGCGTCGAGGATCTTCTTGCGCAGGCGCAGGCTCTTCGGGGTCGCCTCGACATATTCGTCGGGGGCTATGTACTCGAGGGAGCGCTCGAGCGAGAGCACGAGCGGCGGGGCGAGCTGGATGCCCTTGCCGTCACCCTGGCTTCGCATGTTGGTAAGCTTCTTGGCCTTGCAGGGATTCACCGGCATGTCATCCGGGCGGGCGTTTTCACCCACGATCATTCCCTCGTAAATCTCCTCCTGGGGCCCGATGAACAGGCGGCCGCGCTCCTGGATGCTGTCCAGCGCGTAGGCCGTGCTCGTGCCGCCTTCCATGGAGACCAGCACGCCGTTGTTGCGGCTCGGGATGTCGCCCTTGTGCGGGCCGTATGCCTTGAAGAGATGGCTCGCAATGCCGTGACCCTTCGTCACGTTCACGAGGTCCGTTTCAAAACCGATCAATCCGCGCGTGGGGATCGTCGCCTCGACGAGCACGCTGTGCGGGTTGTGCTGCATGTTCACGATCTCAGCCTTGCGGCTGGCGAGCGACTGCAGGATGTCGCCGAGGTTGTCCGGCGGCACGTCGACATAAAGCGTCTCCATCGGCTCAAGGAGGTTGCCCGCCTCGTCGCGGCGGAAGATGACCTCGGGGCGCGAAACGAGCAGCTCAAAGCCCTCGCGGCGCATCTGCTCGACCAGAATCGCGATCTGCATCTCACCACGGGCCTTCACGTCGAAGTGGCCGGCAGTCTCCGTCTCCGTGACGATGATCGACACGTTCGTACGGGTCTCGCGAACGAGGCGGTCCTTGATCTGGCGCGCCGTCAGCAGCTTGCCCTCACGGCCCGCCAGCGGCGAGTCGTTCACGCAGATCTTCATCGCGATGGTCGGCGGGTCGATGTCGACGAACGGCAGCGCCTCGCGCTCCTCGTTGTCCACCAAGGTCTCGCCGATGAAAACTTCCTCAAATCCCGTCAGGCCGATGATGTCGCCCTCGCTCGCGCTCTCGATCTGGACCTTCTCCAGGCCCTCATGGCTGAAGAGCGCCGTCACATTGCCGCGCTCCTTGCGGCCGTCCTTGTGCACGCAGACGATGCTCTGGCCCACCTTGACGCTGCCGCTGATGATGCGCCCGTAGGCGATACGACCGAGGTAATCGCTGTAGTCGAGGTTCGACACGAGCATCTGGAAGTAATCCTTGTCCGACTTGGGCGGCGGCGGGATGTGCTTCACGATCGCCTCGTAAAGCGGCTCCATGTTGTCGCTCTCCTGGTCGATCTCGCGCTTGGCGAAGCCCGCCTTGGCGCTGGCGTAAATATGCGGAAAGTCGAGCTGCTCGTCCGTCGCCTCGAGTTCCATGAAAAGCTCAAACACCATGTCGAGCACCTTGTGCGGACGGGCGTTTTCACGGTCGATCTTGTTGATGACCACGATCGGCTTGAGGCCGTTTTCCATCGCCTTGCGCAGCACGAACTTCGTCTGGGCCTGCGGGCCGTCGTGGGAATCCACCACGAGGAGCACGCCGTCGACCATCTTCATGATGCGCTCCACCTCGCCGCCAAAGTCGGCGTGGCCGGGAGTGTCGACGATGTTCACATGGTAGTCGTGCCAGCGGAAGGCGGCGTTCTTCGCCCGGATCGTGATGCCCTTCTCCTTTTCCAAGTCCATCGAGTCCATCATGCGCTCGTCGGTCTTTTGGTTGGCGCGGAAGGTTCCCGCTTGTTTAAGGAGCTGGTCGACCAGCGTGGTCTTACCGTGGTCCACGTGGGCGATAATGGCGATATTTCGAATATTTTGCATGGCGATCCCGGATTGAACGGGCGGAGCACTATGCGGAGCGAGTGCCCCACTGTCAATAGAGGGCCTCTCTTTGCGTATCGCCTCTTAAACCAGCTTCCCGGCTTTCTCCCAATTGGCCAAAATCCGCTGCCGGATGTCCATGGTGGGAGACTCCCGAGTGTGCTGATAGTGCGGCTGGTCAGGATCAACCAACTCGATCCGTTCCGCGATCTCCTTGGGATTGAGGAGGTTTCGTCGGAGCAGCTCCCCGACAAATCGCAGGTCCTTGGGTTCGCCGCGAGCCAGTTTCGCCACGGCGAGATCGTGTTTTTCCAGACAATGCCCCTGTGCTCCCCGGGTATCCTCTGAGCGGAAAGGAATCGTGCGCCTCTCCCAGCCTTTTGGCAGGATGGCGCTCGACGGCGGATAGGGATCGACGTAAACGCCAAATGCCTCATGGAATGGCGACATCTCGCCGATCGCTTCCAGCAGGTCTGCCACCCGGGTATTTCCACTCAACGGCCAGGCATCCACCTCATGCGAGGTTACGATGTTTCCCGCCAGCTCGGGATGCTGCGCGAGGAGAGCCGCCGTGCCGATAATGTAAAAATCACTCTCGTCGGCGTTACCCTGACAGGCCCGCAAGAGGTGTTCGAGCTGATCGACTCTCACGACCCGGCGAGGTTCTTTTGGAAAAACACGAGCGCCTCCCGGTGTTCCTTTGGCCGAATGCTCGCTGCCAGCGGAGACACGGAGCGAAGCTGCTGATTGTGCGAGGTCGGCTCGAGAATCCCCTCCAGTTCCTCCTGGCTGCGCAGCAGTCTCAGCCAATCTTCAAAAAGTGTCACGCGCGAGGGCTGTTCCTCGATCCACCTCCGGGCAAGAGCCACGGCGGCACTTCGCCGACCAGCGTCCGCCTCACAGGCGGCCACGCCGACACACGCCATCCAAAGCGCCCGGCGATCCGAGCGCGACTGCAAAGACCGGCTGTGCAGCCGAAACCGGGGCAACGCCCTTTCGGAATATGATGTCGTTTCCATCGCACTCATGATCAGCGTCTCTGGTACTGGCGGCAATATTACCCCGTCCTATCCTCCATTTCAGCCTTTTTCCTTTCCCTCAGAAAAAGCCTGCCACGCATCTCAGAACGCCGCTACGCCGCAGAGTCTGAAAACTGAACACTGGAAACAGAAAACTCCCCCCGCTACTCTCCCCTCCACCATGCGCGATCCGTTTCTCCAGGCTGCCATCGATGAAGCCCGCCAGGGGCTCGCCGAGGGGGGCATCCCGATTGGTTCCGTCATCGTCCACCAGGGCCGTATTATCGGCCGCGGCCACAATATGCGCGTCCAGAAAGGCGACCCGCTCCTCCATGGCGAGATGAGCGCCTTTCAGCAGGCCGGCCGCCAGCCCGCCTCGGTCTACCGCGAGTGCGTCCTCTATACCACCCTGTCGCCCTGCCCGATGTGCAGTGGCACCTCGCTCCTCTATAAAATCCCGAAAATCGTGATCGGCGAAAATGTGACCTTCCTCGGTGCCGAGGACTGGCTGAAATCCCAGGGCGTCGAGCTCGTCGTCGCCCAGGACGAGGAGTGCATCGCCATGATGCGCCAGTTCATCGCCGACCGCCCGGAACTCTGGAACGAAGACATCGCCGTCTAGGGCATTCCGGTTTCGGATCACACTGCGGAATAAAACTCCCGATAGCGGAGTTTTAAGACACCACGACCTTCCGCTTCCCGCTTCCCGGCACCTTCAGCACCGGCGCATCCTCGGGTATCCACGGATTCCGCGTGTAGTCGCTTTCCTTGATCGCGCCGACATGGCGGTGAATGAGCGCCAGTACCTCGTCGAGATCGAGGCCCAGGTGGCTGCGCCCGTACGGCAGCAGGTTTCCTTCCGCCAGGGCAAAAAGCCGCACCGCCGGGTGCATGCGTCGACCGTCCTTGGGATGCCACGGGCGCGCGTGCTGCTTCTTCAGGTGGACGAAAGCCCCAGCCAGTTGGATGAGCCCTTTATAAAACGCGTAATCCCCATCCCTCACCCCGAGCCACAGGTGCTCCAGCACATCGTGCGCCTCATAGTAATCCTGCGCATTGAAGCACCCGAAGTACGCCAGATAGCACGGGTCATAGCCGGACCCCTCCAGCCCCAGCGACCGCACGTACGCCTCGATCCGCTCACCCTTGCTCATTTCTCCTTCTCCATTAGCCCACCCCCGCCGTTTGTCCAGCACGGCAACCCTGATCCAGCTATCATGCTTAGAAAAACTCCGCCATTTACGTAGACCCGCGTATCGGCTAAAGGCGGAGCCATGCACTTCGGGCGTTGGGTATTCGGTATTCTCGCAGCAGTCCTGCTCACGGGCTGCATCACTCCGCCCACCCCGCCGCGCATCAAGCGCAACAACCCCGGAGCCAAACCCGACACAGGCCCCTTCTGGTGGGGTATTTCCTCCAGCGCCTTCCAGACCGAGGACCGCGGCGAGAAGCCCGGTTCGCCAAACTACTTCAAGACCGACTGGGACCTCTTCGCCGAGGCCGGGCGCGTCCCGCCCAAGGGCGACGACGCCACGTTCAGCTGGAGCCAGTTTGACAAGGACCTCGAGGCCCTCAAGAAAATCGGCGTAAATCACTACCGCTTCGGCGTCGAGTGGGCCCGCATCGAGCCGCATCCCGGCCAGTACAACGAAGCCGCCCTCCGCCGCTACGTCGACTTTGCCCGCAAGCTCAAGGCCGCCGGCATCGAGCCCGTCGTCACCCTCTGGCACTTCACCTTCCCCGACTGGATGGTTGTGAAGGGCAAACCCGGCCGCTCCCGCTGGCTCAGCCCGTACTATCGCGAACGCTGGCCGCTCTTTGTCGACAAGGTCACCCGCGCCATGTCGCCCTACGTGCGCACCTACGTGCCGCAGAATGAACCCAACGGCGACCTCGCTCTCGGCTACATCAGCTCCGTCTGGCCGCCGGGCATGTTCCTCGACTTCAACATGCACGCCCGCGCTCTCACCCAGAGCACCTGGGGATTCCGCGAGGCGGCGAAAATCATCAAGCAGAACCGCAAGGACGCCCTCGTCATGGCTGTCGTCGCCCTGCCCTACTGGATTCGCACCTTCTGGGACCCCACGAGCGCGTATTATAATTTCATGCAGCGCATCAACTTTGCGCACCTCGACCGCACCTACGACGTCTGCGACCTCATCGGGTTCAACTACTACTACACCGAGTACGCCGACTTCACCGCCCTCCTCGCCCTCAAGGCCCGGCGCGGCCGCAACTACAGCCTCCTCGGCTGGGTCATCCAGCCCCACTCCCTCTACAAGCAGATCAACATCGTCGCCAAGCGCTACGGCAAGCCCATCGTCATCACCGAGAACGGTATTGCCACCTCCCGCGACATCAAGCGCGTGCGCTATCTCTTCAACCACATGCTCGAGGTGAAGGAAGCCATGGCCGACGGCGCGGACGTGCGCGGGTACTTCGTCTGGACGCTGGTCGACAACTACGAGTGGCACCACGGCTACAAGGCCCCCTTCGGCCTCTCGCGCATGGACCCGGTCACCAAGCGCCGCCTCCTCCGCCCCTCCGCCCTCTTTTACAAGGGCCTCATCTCCACCTCCGAGGAATCCAGCATGCTCGACGAAATCTCCAGCCAGCCCGAGCTACCCCAGGGCTTCATTGAGCGATAGGCCATATCTCAAAATCACAAAGTCCGATCTCTAAGAACCCGTCCGAAAAAAGGACGATAGGCTGGCGGCAAGTTGCGGCGACGAAGCGTATCCGCTACGATATGTGAGGGAGCCGCAACGCGCCCGAACGCCATTTTCCCGCCGCAAGCCGTCGGTCGGCAAGTTTCAGACAGACCCTAAGCCATCAGGCGTGCCGCCGCGCCAGATTGACATCCACCTTCTCTCTGCTGAGGATGGAGGGACGAAGCTTAGTGCTTCATCCTCATGCGCCCTTTCCTCGCCTCCCTCCTGCTCGCAGCTTTGGCCGCGCTGGCTGAAAATCCGACAGCTGTCACCAGCACTCCCATCGGCCCCAACGAGGTCCGCGTCCACCGCATGGACATGGGGAAAGCCTCTTCGACGTCGATTGCCATGAGCTCCTTCGAGGAAAATACAGTGTTCCAGAAAGACCCAATGCTATCGCTGCGCAACCTTTCCCGGACGCTTGCGGACAATGAGAAAGAAAAGATCACCCGAGTCATTTCCACCGCGGATGGCAATGCTGGGCTCTGCGTAGTTATGACGACCCCCCGCGGAACGCGGGATTATCAGATGTCGGTCTTCGGCCCGGATGGAAAACTTCGCGGAACCGTCCTGAGAAAGTTTCCCGCTGGAAAGATGGAGCAAACCGCCTTCGATGCGGAAGGAAAGCTCATCCCCGAAAGTCAGCAGGGACAGATCTTCTCCATCAAACCACCAGAGCCAGTCGACCTCGACAAGGTGACGCTGCTCAAGATGCCCGCAGACGGCGACACCCCGGCAGCCTCTCCCCTGCCGCAAAGCCCGAATGAAATTCGCACGGAGTACTACGACTACGGCGACCTTATCCTCCAGGCCATTTACCGGACCTGCGGCAGGAGTCCTTCTTCGCAAAAGACAGCAAAGCCCTCAAGTTCCGCACCGTCACCGCCACCCTTTCGGATACCGACGCCGAGCGCGTGACCCAGTCCTTCCACATCAAGAATAACGTCGTCACCTGCGACCAAAGCTGGCGGCTCAACAAAAAGACCAACGAAGTCACCGAAAGCTGCTACACGCCCAAGGGCAAGCTCGTCTACACCCGCCACACCATCCCGGGAAAGAGCGAAACCATTGTCGATGAAGCAGGCAATACCATCACACGGAGCGATGCCGTCCGGATCTTGTATTCCCCCAACCCCGACCAGATCGACCTCGACAAGGTCCCCGTGCAGGATCTGTCGGGCAAGGCTCCGCCCGCAGCCCCTACCCCTCAAGCCGAATAAACTCCCAACCGGGGAACTTCGCAAACCCCCGGTCGAACGAAACCAGCTTTAAGCCCGCCTGCTTCGCAAAGGCGGCAAGATAGGCGTCGCTCCACAGATTGGGCGTCGTCGCGCATCGGGCGACAAATCGCTTCAGGACATCATCGACGCCCTCCGGCTCCGCCGCGAACACGATACGTTCGTCGTCCTCCAATGCGCCAAACGCCTCGATAGCGGCCTTGGGCGTCAGCACATCCGCCCCCATGATCTGCGGGGTGCAAAGCAGCCGCAACACCCCGAGTTTGGTCAACCGACAAATCGCGACCTGCCCCTCGTTCCTTCCATCAAACCACTCCAGCGCCGCACTCCGGTGAGCATGGCGACTCACCATCAGCGGAAACAGCACGTTGACGTCGGGCAGGAATCTCACGGTAGCCGCTCGCCCGATTGCTCCAGGATGCGCGCCAGTTCGTCATTGCTCAGCGCGGGAATCTCATTGCCCCTGCGAATGCTCACCGGGGCCTTCGTCATGCGACGTCCCCGGACCCTCTTCCCAGACGACTCCAGCACGAGCCGCAGCCCCTCGGTCACAAGATCCTTCATCTTCCGGTTCTCGCTCGCCGCGCGAATCTTCGCCTGCCGGTAAAGCTCATCCGGGATCTCCAGCGTCGTCTTCATAAACCCATATTCCCATATTTATGGGAAATGTCCAACTCCCGTTTCCCTCCGAAGCCGAGCCACCCGAGACCAACACAGGCGAGGAGGCCGAGAAGCACTACTTTTCGATTCATGATTTGACACATGGGCAGGATGTTGTCGCAGAGCCATCAAAACGGACTTTTCGCGCTCAATCGGAGGAGCGATATAATAAATTTATTTCAAAATACGAGATTTGTAATAAATTTATTCCCAGATTAAGGATTTTTATGCTCCCCGTCGGCTATACTTGGTTGATCGAACGATACCGTCTCAAAGCGCGGCCTCTTGTTCATCGATCATTTATCGGCCCGAAAATGCTCCGGCGCGAGCATTCCGACGGGACGGTGGAAGAGCACTATATCCGCCAATACCAGCCCGGCGACAGCCCTCTGGAGCATCTCGTTTTTGCCTTGAAATATGACGGCGTCGACCTGGATATCTTCCACAAGGTTTTTCAGCATGTCACGCCATCCGAGATCGCTGAGTTCGTGGCTCAAACGCCTTCGGGGCGATTCGCCCGGCAAATCGGGTTTTGGTATGAGGAGCTGACCAGCCAGAAAGTCCCCCTGACCGTTCGGGTCATGGGCAACTATGAACCTCTCCTAGACTCCGAGGCGTATGTCACAGCGCAAAACCCGGCTCGGAGTCCGCGCTGGCGCATCCTCGACAACTCCATCGGCTCTCGCAGATTTCTGCCGCTCATTCGCAGAACGCCTGTCATTCGCAAGGCTGAGGAAACCGACTGGCGCATGATGATTTCTGATGCCCTGGGAACGCCATCCCAGGATTCGCTCTATCGCGCCCTTTCCTATCTTTATTTCAAGGAAACGAAATCCTCCTTCGCCATCGAACGCGAAGAGGCCGGCAGCGCCCGCACGGAGAAGTTTGTGGCCGCGCTGCACCGGGCCGGTCTTGAGGAAAACCCTCTGACCGAATCAGTATTGACTTTCCTCCAGAACACCATCGTGGATGAGCGCTACCGGGAAAGCGGCTTCCGCATCTCTCAAAACTACGTGGGGCAGACGACGATCAATCTTCAAGAAATCATCCATTCCCTCGGGGTTCCTCCGGCCAGCTTACCAAGCCTCATGGAGGGGCTGGCGGAGTTCTTTCACGCCAGCGAAGCCTTCCCTCCCGTCCTGCGCGCCGCCGCGATTTCTTTTGCGTTTGTCTTTGTCCATCCCTTCGAGGATGGAAACGGCCGCATCCATCGTTACCTGATTCACGACATACTGGCTCGCTCGCAGATCGGCGGCAACGGTTTGCTGCTGCCAGTCTCCGCAGAGATTCTTCAGCACATGCATCTCTATGATCTTTGCCTGGAGAAGTTTTCCACCCCCCTGGTGGCGGCCGCCGACTACTCGCTCGATGAAGCGGGAGTTCTGTCCGTGAAGAACCCCGGGGAGATCGAGGGGTTCTATCGATACCCTGATCTCACGCCGCAATGCGAATTCCTCGCGCAGATGCTGGAGCGCACCATTCAGGTAGCCATTCCAGAGGAGCTTCGTTTCCTGCAAAAACTCGATACAGCCCGTCGCGCCATCACGGAGATCGTCGACATGCCGGACCGCAAGCGGGATCAGTTGTTGAAACGACTGCACAACAACAGGGGAAAGCTTGCCCGGAGCCGAAGGGAAGCGGAATTCCCCGAACTCACTGACACCGAGATTTCCGACATCGAGCAGGCCTACCGCGAAATATTCGCGGATTGAGAAAACAAAAAGGGCGGGAATCTCACCCGCCCTTCCTCAAGAGATGTATTGCCGCTCCCCAGCTCAGACCTCGCTCGACGGGGCCTTGGGGAAGCTGCCGAGGACCTTCACGGCGCGGCAGCGCTTGGAGAGCTCGCGGAAGAGGTCGACCATTTGCAGGTCGCGGGTGTGGCCCGCCGCCTCGACGAAGAAAAACACGTCGTTACTGCCCTTGGCCGCATGGCGGCTCGCGAAGTGGCTCAGGTTGATGTTCAGCGTCTTGAAAGGCTCCAGCGCGGAAACGAGCGCGCCCGGCTTGTCCTCGATGCGCAGGAGCAGCATCGTGCAGTCGTTGCCCGACGGCGGATTCGTGTTCTTGCCGATGACGAAGAAACGCGCCGCCGACACGTTGCTGTCGGAGTTCTCCGTCTGCAGCGCGATCTGCGCGCAGACCACCAGGTCGGACTCCGCGAGCTGGTCGAGCGTGGAATTGGTTACGCCGTGATCCGGGTCGTCGATCGGGACCACACCGCAATCCGCCTCGTCCTTGCGCACTTCGCGGAAGACATCCGCCACGTCGCTGAGGAAGAGATACCGCACGCTGGAGCCAAATTTGCTCTTCGCCGCCTGGTGCGAGTTGCTTCCCGCCGGGCCGAGACACGCGATGGCGACGTCCTTTTCCAGCGCGAGCGAGGCCGACATGATCTCGCAGTAGATGGCGCGGATCGCCTCGGGCCTCAGCGGCCCCTGGCTCTTCTGGACGAGACTGCGCAGCACCCTGTCCTCGCGCTCGGGCGAGTAAATGGGCAGGCCTTCACGGTTCTTGATCGTGCCGATTTCCTTGGCCACCTCGGCGCGCTCGTTGAGGAGGCGCACGAGTTCCGTGTCGATGGCGTCGATCTTGTCACGCAGGCTGGCGAGGTCGTTCATCACTTTTGAGATTCAGAGTCGGTATCGTTGAAAGATTCAGTTTCGTCAACGGAGGCCTCGCTGGGGGCTTCCGCTTCCGCGACCTCGACGACAGGCTGGTCGCTCTCGACAGCATCGGTGGGAGCGGGCTCGGATGCAACCTCTCCTGCTTCGGAAATTTCCGCCACCGGCTCCGGGGCAGCGGCGGGCTCGGGCGATGCCTCCGGCGCTTCGCCAGCGGATTCCGTCGCGGACGCCTCGGCTTCCTCAGCAGCGGGTGCTTCCAGGGTAGCCTCGCTGGCAGTCTCCGCCGCAACGGCAGGAGCATCAGAGGCCTCGGGAGCCGGAGCCGCCGGGGTCTCGGCGGGTTTCGCGCCGGGGGCCTCGGGAATCGGCGCGGTCGGGAGCGCGATCTTGCGCAGCTCGCCCGCGTTGGGCAGGTCGTCGAGATTCTTCAGGCCAAAGTGCTCCATGAACCCGGACGTCGTCTCGTACAGGAGCGGACGACCGGGAATCTCCGCGCGACCGGCGATCTTCACCAGTCCGCGATCGAGCAGCGTCTGCATCACGCCGTCGACGGCCACGCCGCGCACGGCCTCGATGTCGGCGCGGGTGATCGGCTGGCGGTAGGCGATGATGGCGAGCGTCTCCAGCGCCGGGGCGCTCAGGCGCGCCGGGCGGTTCTCCGGGAAGAGCTGGCGGAGCCACGGAGCGTACTCCGGCTTCGTCACGAGCTGCCACCCGGCCGCGCTCTCGCGCACCTCGTAGGCGTTTTGCGGATCGGCGCAGCGGTTTTCCAGCACCTCGATCGCCTCGCGCAGCTGGTCTTCCTTCACTTTCGCGAAGGCCTTCACCGAGAGATTTTCCTCCTCGGCCTCGGCTGCGCCTTTCAAAATATTGCGGAGTTCCTTCGGCGACACCGGCTTCTGCGAGGCGAAAAGGATCGCCTGCACGACCTGGGCGAGTTCCCACTTCGGTCCCTGCGGTGCACCCTCTTCGGCGGCTTCGCCGTCCACGGTCTCGCCCTCGGCGACGACTTCGCCCTCGGCGGTCTCGCTTTCGGCAGCCTCTCCTTCCACCGGAGCGGCTTCGGATGCTTCACCCTCGGCGGGTTCTTCCCCCTCGGCTGCGGGAGCTTCTTCGCCGGGAGGGTTTTCGGATTCGTCAATCTGCTCGGCCTCGACCGGAGCCACGCCATCCTCAGCGGCTACGACGGCTTCGTCCGTCTGCCCATCCACGGGGACATCGCTCAAGGGCTGCGGCTCGGCAGGCGCCTCGGCGGTGGTCTCGGGCGCAACGACTGCTTCCTCCGGGGCCGGTTTGGCCTCGGTTTTCTTCTTTCGTTTGGCTTTGCTCATGCGACGGCTTCTTCAGGCTCCGGGGCAGGCATATTCACGGGCACGATCCAGATCTCGGCAAGCGCATTTTCCTGCCGCACCTTGAGCTGCTTCATGCGGATCAGCTCCAGCATGGCGAGGAACGTCACGACGATCTCGCCGCGGGTCGCAGCCTCGGCAAAGCACTCCTCGAAGCGCATCGGCACTCCCGCCGCCATCACCTTGAGCAGGTACTCCATCTTGTCGGAGACCGTGAAGTTCTCCGCAAAGATCTCGCGCAGGTCCTCCTGCTTGTTCTGCTTCTCCAGCCGCTTCAGGATCTTCTGGAAGGCGTTGATCAGATCAAAAATGCCCACCTCGTCGACCATCAGCGACTCCGCCGGCGCCAGCTCGGGCGTGACCGGGAAGCGCGGGAACATCTGCTCCTGCAACGCCTCCAGCCCGCGCAGGCGCGACGCCGCTTCCTTGAATTTCTTGTACTCGATGAGCTGGCGGATCAGCTCCCACCTCGGATCATCCTCCTCGGCGTCCTCCTCCGCCATCTGCTGGTCTTTCGGCAGCAGCGTGCGGCTCTTGATGTACAGCAGGTTCGCCGCCATCACGATAAACTCGCCCGCCAGCTCGATATTGAGCACCTGAAAGGCGTCCATGTACTCGAGGTACTGCTTCGTGATGCGCTCGATGGATATGTCGTAGATGTCCACCTCATCGCGCTTGATGAGATAGAGCAACAAATCCAGCGGGCCCTCGAAGACCTCGAGTTTGACCTTGTAATCTACCACCCTCTTTGGATGCCCTGGTCTGGTTGCCGGTTAGCGACGGGTGTACCCGCGCTTCTTGCTTTCCGTTGCGAGCTGCGTGCGATGCTTCTTCGCGTCGCGGGTGCGGGTCTTGCGCTTGCGCAGCTGCTGCGCCAGCTTGTCGGTCACCATGTCGATGGCCGCGTAAAGATCATCTGCCGCCTGCTCGGCATGCACGTCCGGGCCGGGCAGGGCGACGTGGACCTTGACGATGAACTTCTTCGTCTTGGTCTCGTCATGAAGGAGGACCACGTGCGCACCCAGGATATTGTCAGCCAGCGTCTCAAGATGGTTCATCTTGTCGGCGACATGGCCATGGATGGCTGCGGTCAGGGTCAGGTGTCTCGGGCTCAGGTGGATTTGCATACAACTAAAGTAACAATTTCAGGGGAACTCGCTAGGGAAGAAATCTACCCTACGGTTTATCGGGCGCACGGCACGATGGCGAGGTAATTTCGCACCGGCCCGAAGGACGCGATCTGCACGACAGGCGCTCCATTCTCCAGCGCGATCAGCGACGTGGACGAGCCGCCATCGAGATTCAGCGCCCGCTGGATTTTCCAGTCTCCCGCGAGATGCGGCAGGGACAAAAGCGCCCCCGTCTGCGCCAGCGTCAGCGGGGAAAAAATCACCAGCGCCCACTCGCCCTTGCCATTCGTCGCCACGGCGGTGCGCCTCGCGAGTTTTTCCGCGTTCAGCGTGGGAATCGCCTCGCCATTCTCCACCAGCCACGGCCCGGCCTGCACGGCTTCGCGGAGGCCTTCGGTTTTGCCGAGGGCGGAGGAACGCACCAGCTCCATCGACCCATGGCCGCGCACAGTGAAGACACCGCTCAGGAGTTTCGCCGTTTCAAAGGAATGGATCACCTTTCCCTCGCTCACGACGAGGCCGAGCGGACGGTAATCCTCGTGAAAATAACTCGCGTTCACCCCCGCAATGGCCCCCGCTCCGCGCAGCAGGTCGAGGAAGCCCGTGCGGGCGTCGGGCGGATTATCCAGCACGCGCAGGGTGGCATTGGCCGAGGAAAACGACACGCCGGTGATGATGGCTCGCGTCGAGCCGTCGCGGGCCTCGACCTCCCACGCCACCGCGCCCGCCGCCAGCTTTGCCAGCTCGCGGCGCTCGCCCAGCACCCACTCGCCGCGGCTCGACGCCACGACACCCAGGCAGAGAACGGTAGGAATCAGCCAGCGCAACATGCCCGCCATCAAATCCCGGCCCGCCGGGCTGTCGAGGATAAACGCTTTTCACCGCCGCCGTCCCGGCTATCGTTTCCCCTCAGATGGCCGAGGCTGAACTGACCGAAGTATTCGACGCTGCGTTCCTGCGCCGCCTCGAGAATCTGCACCTGCAGGTCCGCAAGGTGCTCTCCGGCAGCCTCCGCGCCGAGCGCCGCTCGCGCAAGACCGGCTCCAGCCTGGAATTCGCCGACTACCGCAACTACGCCCCCGGCGACGACCTGCGCCGCGTGGACTGGAGCATCTACGCCCGCATCGACCGCCTCATGACGAAGCTCTACGAGGAGGAGGAGGACCTCGAGGTCGCCATCCTCCTCGATGCCAGCACCTCCATGCGCTGGCAGGCGGATTCGCAAAAGTGGACCCTCGCCCGCGAGCTCGCCGCCTCGCTCTCCTACCTCGGCCTCACCGGGCTGGACCGCGTGGGCCTCTGGGTCTTCGACTCCACCCTCCGCGCCGAGAGCGGGATCTTTCGCGGACGCTCCGATTTTCACAGCGTCATCCGGTTCCTGCGCAACTACCGGCCCGACGCGCGCACCGCCACCGACATGGGCGAAAGCCTCACGCGCTTTGCCCGCATGAAGCGCCGTCCCGGCCTCGCCATTGTGCTCACGGATTGCCTCGACCCCGCCGGGTTCGAGCGCGGCTTCTCCGCCATCCTCGGCCGCCACTTTGCCCTCCACGTCATCCAGCTCATGGACCCCGCCGAGACCACCCTGGGCGAAACGGGCGACCTGCGGCTGCGCGACAGCGAGACCGGCGAGGAGATCGCCGTCACCGCCAGCCCCGCCCTCCTCCGCGCCTACGCCGCCGAGGTCGAGCGCTTCCGCGACGGGGTGAAAACCTGGTGCCAGCGTGCGGGCGCGGGCTATTCCTTCATCGACACCCGCCAGACCTTTGAGGATGTCGTGCTGCGGCTCTTCCGCCGCGACGGCTTGCTGCGATGAATTTCCTCTTCCCCGCCGCCTTTTTCCTGGCCGTCCTCATCCCGGCCATCATCGCGCTGTACCTCCAGCGCCCGCGCCAGCGCCTCCACGAGGTGCCCTCGCTCATGCTCTGGCAGCGCGTGCTCGAGCGCGAACCCCGCAAGCGCTTCCTCGGCCGCCTCCGCCGCTGGCTCTCGCTCCTCCTCCAGCTCCTGATTTTCCTGCTCCTCCTCCTCGCCCTCGCCCGGCCCGATTTCTTCCGTCCGCAGGGCCAGCGCTCCACTGTCATCGTCCTCGACCTCCGCGCCCGCATGCAGGCGGGCAACACCTTCTTCGACGCCATCGCCGCCGCCCGCCAGGCCTCCGCCGGGGCCGGAGCGGATGAACAGATCGCCATCCTCGGTGCCGCCGGTACGCCGCGCATCATCTCGCCCTTTTCCTCCGATCCCATCCAGCTCCGCCAGAGCCTCGCCAGCCTCACGCCATCCGATGGCGGCGGTTCTCTCGACGAAACCCTCGGCCTCGCCCGCGACCTCCTGGCCGGACGCCCCGGCGCGACCCGCCTCCTCGTCATCACCGACCGCCCGCTCCCGGAAAACTCCGCCACGCCCGCAGGCTCCGCCGCCAACGCCCCCGCAACGCAGGTCATCCTCACCGGCTCGCCGCTCGACAACGCCGCCATCCTCGAGCTCGCCCAGGCCCCGCTCCCCGCCAGCCCGCAATCCGCCGAGGTCTTCGTCAAGGTCGCCAACTTCGCCGCCGCCCCCCGCGACATCGAGTGGGAACTCCGCCTCGACGGACGCACCATCGACCTCCAGTCGCAAAAACTCGCTCCCGGCGAACAGCGCGACTTTTCCTCCATCGTTCCCGCCGAGTCGCTCCAGAGCCTCACCGGATTCCTCGAAGCCCGCCTCACCTCCGGCGACAAATTCCCCGTCGACGACACCGCCCGCACCTGGCTCCCCGTGCAGCGCCGCACGCCCGTCCTCCTCATCTCCGCAGGCAATCCCTACCTCGAGGGCGCGCTGAAGGCCGACCCGTCGATCGCGCTGGAAATCCTCACCCCCGACGCCTGGCGCGCCTCGCTCGCCGCCAGCTTCCGCGTCGTGGTCTTCGACGACTGGCTCCCCGCCGACCTCACCCTCGCGAACCTCCCCGCCTCCGGCGTCCTCTTCTTTGGCAAGGTCCCCGGCGCAACCGGCCAGCCGCTCCCCGTCGCCGACCTCACCGCCGATCCGCGCAGCCCGCTGCTGTGGAATGTCGACTTCACCACCACACGCTTCGCCAACGCCACGCCGCTCCCGCCCGCCCCCGCCGGATGGCGGATAACGCCTGCCGTCACCTCCGCCTCCGGTCCGCTCGTCCTCGCGCTGGAATCCCCCGAGGGACGCCGCGTCGTCGCCACCGCCTTCCCCGTCGCCGGGTCAAATTTCCCGCTGAAAGCCGCCTTCCCGCTCTTCATTAGCAACACCGTCCACTGGCTCGCCGCCGGACCCGCCGCCTTGCCCAATCTTCGCGCCGGGCAGGTCTACCTCCCCGCCGAGGGCGAATCCATCGCCACCACCCCCGGCGAAAAACACGACACGTGGAGCACCACCCCCACGCTCCTCGACCGCGTCGGCTTCTACGAACGCACCGACGCCCATTCATCCTCCTGGCTGTCAGTCAATACCGCCGACGCCGCCGAATCCGACCTCCGCGCCGCCACCGGCTCCGGCGGCCTCCTCCTCTCCGCCGCCCGCTTCGCCGGTTTCCAACTCTGGCAATGGCTCGCCCTAGCCGCCGCCACCCTCATCCTCCTCGAATGGTGGCTCCACCACCGCCGGATGACGGAGTGAGCCGAAGTCGGATTTCGGAAGTGGGGAAGTCGGAAGGATTTTCGCCGATTTTTTAAGCTACGCGACACGACATCTCCAACTGACCTTATGAAATATCTCTCGCAGATCCTTAGCGTGCTCCTGCTCGGATCGCTTTGCGGCTGCTCTTGGAATACATACGCAAACGGAAAGTACAGCAACATCCTGCGATACGGAACCCCGAGGAAGGAAATCGTCGCCGTCCTTGGCCCGCCTTCCAGCACCACCTACATACTGGACAGCGTATACGGTAAGAAGAAAAACGGAACCAATGCCCAACTTCGAGTCGACCGATATTACACGCGGCAGAGAATCGCTGATTATGGCAAGGGTTCCGGCACCGCCGAAATGGCCGGAATGACATGGGGCGCGAGCGAACTCTTCTGGGTTCCCTATGCGCTCATCGATCAGTATTTCCCAAGAACCCGGGAACTCACCCTGATTTACGAGCCAGACAACACCCTGAGGAATTATCGAATTTCCAACAATAAACCCAAACCATAAATCAGCGTCTCAAGACCTGCGAAATCACTCATCAGTTCATCACAGACATTCCGCCCCGTTTGCGCTAAGCCTAAGCGCAATGGCCTCTTTCTGGTTTTCCGCGTCCTTCCGAATCCACGGCGCGCCCCATCTCCACCCGGAAATCATCGCCACCCTTGGCCCCGGCGACGAATGCCACAAAAAAGGGGACGACAGACCGAATAGTCCGGGCAAGAAATGGCCCAATGACATCTGGCTCCTAAGTTCGGAGGTACCCGAGATGCAGGACATTTCCGACCACCTGCGCTGGATCGTCGAGTTCCTCCAGCCCTTTGAGGCCGACATCCTCCGCTGGACCGCCCAGGGCGCAACCGCCGACATCTACATATCCTACTGCTGCGACGAGGACCACTGCGGCTTCGGCCTCCCGCCCGACCTCCTCGCCATCTTCTCCCGCCTGAACCTCCGCCTCGAAGTCTCAATCATGACCTAGGCAGGATTTAGCCCCGCCGCATGGATCAGCCTGCCAGAAATGAAACATCTCATTATAGCCGCCGCTCTCCTCATCTCCCTCATTCCACTGCGAGCCGCCGAGCAGCCATGGTCCGAACCGGAAAACGGGATGAGAGCACGCCTTTCGCTGGAGAGTCAGAAAGACTCGCCCTTTCTCAAGGTCTACATTGAATTTCAAAATACCTCGGGAGTAGCTGGGATGAGGAAGATCCGATTCAATCCCCAAACAATCCACGCCAAGGTCGTCAATAAAAACGGAGACCCCTTGCATACCCCGATTGGCGCATATGATGGCACCGCGCCCCTATGGGAGCCATTACTCCTCCCGTACGAGGGAACGATAAAATTCAACATCAGCTTTCCCGGCATGGGCTACCGGCAGGACCAAAACGTCATCCTCATTGATTTAGGCCCGGAGGCTTGCTGGGCGGTTCCAAACGATCAGGACTATTTTCTTTCTGCGGTGCTGACGATTCCCAAACAGGAAGGCGATCACCCGCATTTCGATTGGAGTGGAACTTTGGATTTACCCAAAGTCCGAATCCCCACCAAGTGAAAGCCCAATAGGCAGCCTCCCTCCCACTCAACGACCATGCGTCTCCTGATTACACTCTTGCTTGCGAGTTGTTCCCTCGCCATCGCCGGGTCCGCTGGCGAGGCCACGGATACACCCGATGTCATCGCAAGGGTGGTCAAAGGCCTCGCAAATTCAGAGATCGCTGAACTCACATCCAGAACCTCCGAAGGAGGAAGTTCTTCTTACCACCTGAAGACCATTGATTATCTCGGAACCGTCCAGCGCGACGGACGGCGATACACAGTCGCGCTTGCGCAATTCCTGAGATCATCGGCAAAAGGCAGTGAATATCCTCCAGCAAGAGGCCATGGCTTTCTGGTGCTCTTTGACGACACGTTTCGTGTCGTCACGTACGGAAGAATGGAATTCGAAATCTGCCATATGGAGGGAGACGTTCTGAAATCGGGGGGCAAGGTAATCGTGAATTTCGGTGCCACCGACCCGGCCACACGTCATCACGGATGGCGGCTCGACTCAGCTTACATGCCATATCCATTTTCCGACCGGATTTCCGAAGCGGACTGGCAGTCCGGAAAATTCCGCTCGAAGCAATGAGACCCTCTTTTACCAGACTCAACTCCGGTTGGAACGCCGGGATTCTTAAACCCGGCGACCAAGGGTAACCTCCCGTCACAAAAACCAGTCCCTCCAACGAACCTTCCCACTTCCGGAATCCCACTTCCGACTTCGGCGTTTTTTCCACGCATTCGCCCCAAAAATCCGTTAAAGTAGTCCCGTGACCCCCGACGTCATCCTGCAACTGGCCGTGGCCTTCGGGCTCGGGCTCCTCCTTGGGCTGGAACGCGAGCGCAAGGAAGACCCCATCGCGGGCATCCGCACCTTTCCGCTCATCGCCCTCTTTGGAACTGTCTGCGCCCAGTTAAGCCGTCCCCTTGGCGGGTGGATCGTTGCCGTGGGCCTCGTCGCCCTCTCCGCCGTCCTCATCCTGGCGAACCTCGCCAAGAACAAAACCGGCGAACCCGATCCCGGCATCACCACCGAGATCGCCGCCCTGCTCCTCTTTGCCGTCGGCGCGCTCCTCGTCGTCGTCAACATCACCACCGGCGTCGTGCTCGCGGGCGTGATGGTCATCGTCCTGCACATGAAGGAGCCGCTGCACCGCTTCGCCGGGGCCGTCGGGCAAAAGGACATGCATGCCATCATGCAGTTTGTCCTCCTCACCCTCGTCATCCTCCCCATCCTGCCCAATGCGAACTTCGGCCCCTATGGCGTCTGGAACCCCTTCAAGCTCTGGCTCATGGTCGTGCTCATCGTCGGCATCAGCCTCGGCGGTTATGTCGCGTACAAGATCTTCGGCAGCCGCGCGGGCACGCTCCTCGGCGGCATCATCGGCGGGCTCATCTCCAGCACCGCCACCACCGTAAGCTTCGCCAAGCGCGGCGCGCAGCCCCACCTCGCCGGCCTCGCCACCGTCGTCATCCTCACCGCCTCCTGCGTCTCGCTCGGCCGCGTCCTCGTCGAGATCGCCGTCATGGCCCCGGCCCGCTTCCTCCCCATCGCCGCCCCCGTCGCCATCCTCGCCCTCGTCAGTTGCGCCGTCACCGCCGTCTTTTACCTCCGCAACAGCCAGGCCGACGAACGCATGCCCGCCCAGAAAAACCCCGCCGAACTCAAGTCGGCCCTCGTCTTCGGCGCGCTGTATGCTCTCGTCCTCATCGCCGTCGCCTTCTCCAAGGAACAGCTCGGCGACGCCGGGCTCTACGCCGTGGCGCTCATCTCCGGCCTTACCGACATGGACGCCATCACGCTCTCCACCTCCCAGCTCGCCGCCCGGGGCGAGGTCGATCCCGGCACCGCCTCCCGCGCCATCCTCATCGCCGCGCTGGCCAATCTCCTCTTCAAGTTCCTCATCGTCTCCTCCGTCCGCTCCCAACGCCTGACCCGCAGCGTCGCCACCGCCTTCGCCCTCATCGCCGCCGCCGGAGCCGCCCTGCTCGTTTTCTGGGATTAACCCTTATGAGCCCTGCCGGATTTTCTCCCTGTCTCTTTCCGCAAATCTCCCAGCCCCACCCATGAGCAACCTGCCTGACCAGCTATTCGACGCCGCCTGGAATGGCCGACTCCAGGAGATAGAATCCATCCTCGACTCCGGCGAAAACCTCCCGTCACGCGCCATCGGGCGCGCGCTCGAGGCAGCGGCATACAACGCCCAACCCGAGGCCTGCCATCTCCTCCTCAAGCTCGGAGCCGACCCCAATACAGCCCACGAACCGACGGGCGAGACGGTCCTCCATCAAGTCATCACCAAGACAACCTCCGCTCCAGAGCGCACCCGGATCGTCAAGAGCCTGATCGCCCACGGAGCCGACGTAAATCGAGCGACCATTCCCGGCGCACCGACCGAGTGTTTCATGCGAGACATCCGCACCCGGGGCGAGACTCCGCTCCACCGGGCGGCAGCCTACGGAGACGTCGAAATGATCTCGGCCTTGATCGAAGCCGGAGCCGACAAAGCCGCCAAAGACACCAACGGAGACTCTCCCTTGACGTGGGGCAGCTGGCACCTGCGCCCCTCGGAGATCCTTGCCCTCCTCCTCTACGGCAACATCCCCGGCTGGCATGGATTCCCAAATCCCAATCTGACAGGCAAGTAAAGCACCACGAAAATCTCGGCATCAGCTCTCCTCCCATGCGCAGCGTCTTTCTCATCCTCGCCGGAGCGTTCCTCTGCCTAGCCACTCAATTCGGCATCGACGTTTACCGAAAGATCGCCCATCCCCTCGGGCCCATCGTCAACACCGATTGCGATCTGATCGAGGTCACTTCCCTCACCCCCACTTCCGAAATCGAAGCCCGATTTGCCTTGCACCGGGGCGAAAGCCGACTCCTTCCCTATGGCGAATACACTGTCTCCGTGAACAGCGGGAAAGGCTCGTTCGCCCTCTTCAAGAACAACCGGGGCATCTGCAAAGTCTCCTGGCAGGCCGCATCAAATCCGTCACAGGGCTATCTCCGCATCTCCATCAACGAAAACGCCGTCGTCTCAAGCCTGTCCGAAACCGGCAGCGTCTCAACCCTGTAGACTCCCGTGATTTCCCATCGACCTTTTCCGTCCAATACCCTCCCCCATCCTCTCCAGACCATTGGAAATCAACTTGTATGCGCAACATCTTCCTCATCCTCACCGGCGTGATCCTCTGCATCGCGGCGCAAGTCGGCTTCGGCATCTTCAACGGGCTCGCCCGGCCCCAGGGCAAACTCATCAACGTCGACTGCCCCTCCATCGAAGTCGCCAGCACGACCAACAAGCCCGGCCAGACCTACCTCATCCGCAAGGGCGAAACCCGCGCCATCCCCAATGGCGAATACAACGTCACCCTCGACGAAGGCAAAGGCTCCTTCCTCCTCTACGAGAACAACCAGGGCGTCTGCAAAGTCCTCTGGGAAAGCTCAGCGACCTCCCCCCAAGGCTACTTCGACGCCGCCGTCAACGAAAACGCCAGCGTATCCCGCCTCTCCGAAAATGGCAGCGTCTCGGGATTGTAGCATCTCTCGCTGAAGCCAAAGAACCATCCTCCGCTGATATCCAGCGCCCCTGAAGAGCTGGCCAGAATTTACAGCCCCCAAAAAGAGATACTCTCAACATAAGACTTCCCCATCCACACAGACTTTCAGTCTCCGTCTAGAATCTATGGAGAGTAATCCTTATTTATCGTAATTCCGGAATCACTCATACCAAAGGCAACCACTCGTCCCTCAGTTGTTTTAATCTCAAAGAGATGACCCTCTATCCTAGGGTATTGAGCATCTGAATTATCCCGCCAATCATAGTGACTGACGGATACTGACACCTTTTTCGGATCATCAATAAGTTCAGCCGTAGAGAACTCCCGAACCAATTTCCCATCTCTATAAAAGGAGAGTGCAACATCCTCCTTGCTTGGCTTATCCCCCGTGTTCCACGGACCAATCGCAACGAGAAATTCGGCATCCCACGTAAGATAGACTCCAAATGAATAGGCGTTCTCAATCCTCCACAACTCCTTAAAAGAGCCATCTTCCTGGCACTGATTGAGCGCGATATAAGGCTTCCGAAGAATTATATGCCAGTCCGGCCCCTTCGCGAGAGGCGGGACAACCGAGGCAAAACACTTCCCACTATCATTAACAGCCACGTAGGCATAGGGAGCCATGGGAGTATCCGCCCAGGCAACCAAGACAAGACAACAAAATACCAATAGAGAAAACCAACGCATTTTCATATACCCTCAACAAAGAGCTATGCGCGTTTGGATACCTAAAAAAACAGAACGGGAGAAGCTCCAAATGACTGAACCCTGAGGCAACGACGAAAAACGAATTCGCTTCTCTCAGCCTTACCGCAAACTCGGATGAAACCGCGCCAGCAGCGCCCTTTGCCAGCCGGCCAGCGGGCGGGCTTGTTCAAAGGTGTAGCCAAACTCGGCGATGTCCTTGGCGTAGTAGGAGGCCACGAGGTCGCGGGAGGCCTCGTCATAGTAGTGCGAATAGTGCAGGTGAAACCGGCGTTTTTTGGAGGGAAGCTTCACGCGGGGGATGCCGATGCGATCGCAGATCACGTCCATGTCGGCGTCGAGCGTCTCGATGCGGCCGACGTAGTCCATGACGTTCTCGCCGTCGATCGAGATCCAGTCGTATTGGGGGCTCCAGCGATGAATCATCGACGAGGTCGAGCCGCCCCAACATCGCGCATCACCCGTCACCGGCCCGCCGAGCACGAGCCGCACCCATTCGCCAAATGGGCGCTGCCTCCCCCTCTCGTCATGGACCTGGAGACGCTCCGCGCTGCGGCTGCTCTTCTGGAGCTGAAAGTTATAATCCGACAGCAGCCGCGCCCAGGGGTTCCGCACGATGGCAAACTTGAAATACGTCAGGTACTGCTCCGAGGGCAGTTCGCGTCGATAGCGGCGGATGTCCTTGTGGTTCTGCCATTCGCAGCCAAGCGCGTCGCCGAGACTGCTGCCCGCCGTTTTCGGGATATGCACGAATATGAACCGGCGTTCATGGCAGATCATTCGCGCCCAAGGAAACAGGGAAAACCACCGAGCGCGAGTCCTTTCTCAGCCCGCCTGCCCCACCCTCGATGGCGTACTTTCCCGCCGACGAAAGCGTGCCCGCTCTCGCTACTTCACCTGAAAGGAATCCACATGCTTGCGCAACACCTCCGACACGGCGCTCCACTGCGTTTCCTTCGCGGTGGCGGTCACCAGATAGACCTTGCCGGATTTTGAAATCGCACGCGCATAAAAGTGCAGGTTCGCACCCTGCGTAGCGCCAGTGTACTCGACCGCCCATTCCGTGGCGCTCACCGTTTTTTCCGACACCATGCTCCAGTGCATCCTTTCAAACTGCCCCTTCGACATGGCTGCGTAACTCGCGATGTCTCCCGAGTAAGGCTGGATGTTGACATTGATATTCGGAGCGAATCCGTCCGAGGGCGGCAGAAAGGTCATCAGCGCCGTCGTGGCCGCCACACCGGACGGGGCCGCATCCAGAGCGTCGATGGAAAATCCGTATTGAGGCAGATCGATCGTCGCTGCGTTCACCGAAGCAAGAAACGGCGCACCCACCAACATCGCACCCGCGGCGGCCAGCGAGACCTTTCGCATGAGACAAGCAAAACGAAGTTTCATAGCAAAGCCCACTCTGCCTCCTTTCGGAAATCTTAGCGAGTGCCATCCGCCCCTGAGATTGATACCGTGCCATCCGCCTCTGATCTCCCTCCCATGCGCACGCTCGCTCTCGCCCTCCTGATCTCCTCCGCCTCACTCCTCCCCGCCCAGCAGCGCGTCGAGCGCGGAGGCACCGTTTTCCTCACCTACGAGGCCAAGCCCGCCGAGATCGACCTGTTCTGGAAGGATGCCTCGGGCGAGCGTTTCGGCCAGTTCAGCAAACTCCAGCAGCACCTCCGCTCCGAGGGACGCCGCGTGGCCTTCATCATGAATGCCGGGATCTTCGAGGAGGGCGGCGTGCCCTCGGGCCTCTGCGTCATCGATGGCAAGATACTGCATCCCCTCAACCTCTCGCCCGGCGCGGGGAATTTCTTCCTCAAGCCCAACGGTGTTTTCTATATCGATGCCCGTGGCGCGCACGTCGTCACCTCCGAGGAATACGCCAGGCGGCAACCCCACGCGCGCCTCGCCATCCAGTCCGGCCCGCTCCTGCTGCGCGACGGGAAAATTCATCCGGCCTTCCGTGCCGATTCCAAAAACCACCTCCATCGCAATGGCGTGGGCGTACGCCCGGACGGCACGGTCGTCTTTGCCATCACGGAGTTTGGCCAGCCGCGCTATGCGAATCTCCACGAGTTCGCCGAGTTCTTCCGCTCCCAGGGCTGCCCGGATGCCCTCTTCCTCGATGGCGACATCAGCCGCATGTTCGTCAACCCCGGCGACATCGAGCCGAGCAACTACTTCGGTGCCATCCTTGCCATCGCGCCGAGGATCGATAGTCCGACCCAGCGATAGAGAGTCTGCGGAAGGCCCACAGGCGCAACATATTGCGAGCCAGCCTCGCCCGGTCTGAACCAGAGCGCATCCAGTCGATGCCTCCACCGACCTTTCCGGTTTTATCGCGCCTTCGAAATGTAGGGTTTTGACATATTTTTAGTCGGGATGTGCCTAACCGTTCTCCAGGTGTGTTGGTAAGCTGACGGGTAATCGATAGCCGTTTCACCCCGCGCATCCTTAACAATCCCCCAAAGTCCAAGCCCGTGAAAACCATCCCCACACACCTCGTTCGCCACATCGCCTTGAAAGGCGCACTCGTCCTGGCCGCAACGACGCTTCTTTCGTTGCCCGCCGCGCACGCCCAAACGCTCCTGAGCTACTGGAATTTCAACAACGTCAGCTCGGCGTACAACAGCACCTCGGGGCTGCTCGGTTCCTTCAGTACGACGGCGGCGGCATACGGAGAGGCGTACTCCCAGACGAACAACTCTACTCCGGGAAAACTCGCCGGCAACTCCGCGAACGGCGCCGTCTATCACGGGTCCTCGGTCTATATCGACTTCACCAACTACGGCACGATCGCCTCGGGGACGATCAATGGATTGTCGAGTACGTCAGGCTATACCTATCCCTCAACGACAACCACTGGCGCGGCCGGTTACGGAGCATTCCTGGACTCCACGGTAAATCGCGCAGCGACCGACTCCACCACCGGCGGCTCCCTCCTGTTCCTCAACACCTCGGGCAACGCGCTCAATAAATACATCACGTTTTCCCTCAGCAGCGCGGGCTACACCTCGCTCTCACTGACCTACGCCGCCCGCCTGACCAATGGCGTCACCTCCTCGCAGGTCTGGAGCTACAGCCTCGATGGTACGAACTACTTCAGTCTCACCACCCTCAGTCCGCAGGCAACCGGCGCCTTCAACACGCAAACCCTGAACCTGTCGACCTTGAGCGGATCGGCTCTCGATAACCAGTCGAGCTTCTACCTGCGCATGACCTACACGGGCGCAAACACCCAGGGCAGCCAGGCGATCGACAACATCCAGCTCACCGGCGCCGCCGTCCCCGAGCCGAACTCTGCGCTGCTCGTCCTCTGCAGCATCGGCGCGGCCTTCCTCTGCGTCCGCCGCCGCGCCCGCCTCGCCTGAGGCAAAACGCGCGTTCATTCCTTCCTCAGTCAGGGCCGATGCCACCACATCGGCCCTTGCTATTTTTCAGCCCGATCTCGTCTCCGCCCCGGGGGCGCTCGATGTCTGGCTGACAAAATGCCCGCCCGCAGAGTCTTTCCCCGGAGAAGCATCTCCGCCGAAACTCCCGCCAGTGTCCCAAAAATGTGCTGCAGGAGTGGGAGAGCTCCCTGAATCGAGAAGCCGGGAACAAGCGCGGGGCTGCCGCTATGCTTTTCCCTGAGCAAAAAAGCACCGCCCCCACCTGAACCCAGCCCTCCGTCCGGATCATCGGCTGATTCTTTTCGGAATCCTCTCTCCAAACGGGACTTGCCGCCCGTAGCCTCCTACCTACCATCCTCGCCGCATGGATCAGCAGAGCATCGAGTTGGCAAAGGTGTTTTTTGCCGTGGGAACCATCATCCTGCTGGCGCGGCTCCTTGGTGATCCGCTGCGCAAGGTCGGGGTGAGTCCGCTCGTCTCCGAGATCCTGCTCGGCATCGTGCTCGGGCCGAGCGTCGTCGGCCACTTTTTCCCGCAAGTGACCGCGGCGATCTATCCTGCCGCGGGCGGAGCCGGGGACATGATGCGCGTCCTCATCCAGATCTCCATCGTGCTGCTCATGTTTGCCGCCGGGCTGGAGATCAATCTCCGCACCGTCGTCGGCAACCTCCCGGCCGCGATCAAGATCGGCGCGCTCGGCATCACCATCCCCGTCCTTGCGGGCTTTGCCGCCGCCTATCTCGTGCCCAAGCTCCTCGGAGAAAACGCCGTCCATCCCAACAAACTCGCGTTTGCCCTGTTCTTTTGCACCGCCCTCGCCATCTCGGCGCTTTCGGTCACCGTACGCACCTTTCTCGACACCGGGCTGCTGCGCACCCGCTTTGGCATGGTCGTCATCTCCGCCTCCATGATCGACGACATCATCGGCTGGATCCTCTTTGCCGTCACCCTCGGCCTCATCGACGGCCGCATGCAAGGCAACGTCTTTCTCAACCTCGCCGGAGCCGTCGTCTTTGCCATCTTCATGCTCACCGCTGTGCGCGGAGCAGCCAATCGCATCTTTCCGCTCGTGAACCGCCATCTCGTCTGGCCCGCCAGCTTTCTCGGGCTGGCCACCGGCTTCGGCCTCGTCGCCGCCGCCGTCACGCAATTCCTCGGCCTGGAGGCTGTCTTCGGAGCGTTCATCGCAGGGGTCGCGCTGGGCGATTCCCCCGTCGTCACCCGTGAACTCAAGGAGGAGTTTCTCCGATTCATCTCCTCCATCTTTGCCCCGCTCTTCTTTGTCGCCATCGGGTTGAAGGTGAACTTTGTCACCAACTTTCACCTGCCCCTCGTTGCGCTCGTCTTCGCCCTCGCCATCACGAGCAAATTCATCGGCGGCAGCCTCGGCGGGATCTGGGCCGGACTTCCGCGCCGTCAGGCCTATGCCACCGGCCTCAGCCTCACCGCGCGCGGCGGGCAGGAGATCGTCCTCGGCACCGTCGCCCTGGGCGCGGGGCTGATCTCGCCGCCCATCTTCGTCGCCGTCGTCCTCCTCGCCGTCGTCACCAGCCTCCTCCTCGGCCCCACCGTCCAGTTCCTCCATAGCCGGTGGAAACTGAGCGGAGAGGAGAGTTAGCTGTCAGCGAGCTTGCGAAAGAGCGTCTCGTGTTTGGCGAAGACTCTGGCTGCAGCTTCTTCAAATGACGGAGCGGCATCCTCGCCTATCAGCGTATTGACCAATTCCTCAACGAGTCTGCGCTTTTCAGCAGGCAGCGACTCGATTTTACGAAGCAGTTCGTCCGACGTCATAAGCCGCGCGAAAAATACTCCGCGATCTGCTCGCCGAGACGGGGGCCGATGCCGGTCACGGCGGCGATGGCGTCGGGCGCGGCTTTCTTGATGCGATCCACGGAGCCAAAGGCGGCGAGGAGGGCTTTTTTGCGGGATTCGCTCACGCCGGGGATGTCGTCGAGCACGCTCTCGCTGATGCGCTTTTTCAGCAGCAGGCTGTGGTAGCCGTTGGCGAAGCGGTGGGCCTCGTCGCGGATGCGCTGGAGCAGCTTCAGCGCGCCGCTGTCCTCGGGCAACTGGAGCGGGAGCGGTCGCCCGGGACGGTAGATTTCCTCAAATTCCTTGGCCAGCCCGATGATCGGCTGGTCGTACATGCCGAGCCGCTGGAGTTCCTTGCACGCGCTGGAGAGCTGGCCCTTGCCGCCATCGACGATGATGAGCGAGGGCAGCGAAACGAAACGGTTCCCGCGCACGGCGGTGGCGCGCTCCATCGCCTCCATCTGCGGCTCCTGCGAAAATTCCGCGTCGGGGTCCGCCGCCGCGCCGTCGATGAGCAGGCGGCTGTAGCGTCGCCGCACCACCTCGGCCATGCTGGCAAAGTCGTCCTGCCCCTCCGTGCCGCGAATGCGATACCGGCGGTAGTTCGCGCGATCCGGCACGCCGTCCTTGAATCGCACCATGCTCGCGACGATGTGCGTGTTGGAGATGTTGGAAATGTCAAAACACTCCATCGTCTGCGGCGGAGCCTTCAGCCCGAGCGCGTCGGCCAGGGCGGCGAGGTCTTCCTCGGGATTGATCGTCGTCGGCAGCGTCTTGCGGGTGAAGCGCGTCATCGGCTTCGTCGTCTGCTTCAGGTCCTCCAGCAGATTGCGCAGCTGCGCAGCCTTTTCAAAATCCAGCTTCTCCGCCGCCGCCTTCATCTCGGCCTCGACCTGCTCCATCATGTGGCGCGACTCGCCATCGAGGAAGTCGCACGCCTCCGCCACCTTCGCGAGATAGGCGTCCCGCGTGATGCGCGCGATGCACGGCGCGGTGCAGTTCTTGATCACGTGGTCGAGGCAGTGCTTGTAGTCCCGCTCGTTCGGCTCCGGCGGCCGGCATGACCGCAGGCCGAAGCGCTTGCGCACGGCGTTCAGCGTGGAACGCAGCGCACCGGAATGCGCGAAGGGACCGAAATATTTCGCCCCGTCGTCCTTGCGCAGGCGGGTGAGCTGAAACCGCGGCCATGGCTCGTTCATATTCACCCGCACGAGGAGGAACCGCTTGTCGTCGCGGAAGCTGATGTTGTACTTGGGCCGGAATTCCTTGATCAGCCGCCCCTCGTACAGCACCGCCTCGGCGTCGCTGCGTACGATGTGCCACTCGAAATCCCAGATGCTGTCGATGAGCGCGCGCGTCTTCAGGTCGGCCTTGTTTTGCCGCGACGGGGTGAAGTAATTGGCCAGCCGCTTGCGCAAATCGCGGGCCTTGCCGACATAGATCACCTTCTTGAAACGATCCCGCATCACATACACGCCCGGCTTGTGCGGCACGTCGCGGAGCTTGAGCTGGTGGTCAGGCTGGGTCATCGGAGGAAAAACAGCATATCACACCCGGCAAACGATTTCCTCCGGGAAAACGCGGGACACAGAAGGCATTTACAGAAGATCACAAAGACCGCAAAGGGTTGGGCCGGTAGACGTTGATCCCGCTGCGCCTCGGCCTTAGTCGGGCGACTGCGTGGCAACGGTCTGGACGGCAAATTGAACAGAAGGCAGCGAAGGAAACGAAGAAAAGGCAAAAGGCATGGAAGCACCCGGAGCCCTTCCCTCCCGCCCATCGGCACTGCGGCACGACGTCTGAAAACTGAACACTGAAATCTGAAAACTTCCCGTCCTACGCCCCGAGGTACGCGGCCTGCACGCGCGGGTCGCTCAGGAGTTCCGCGCCCGTGCCCGCGAGCGAAATCGACCCGGTTTCCAGCACTGCCGCGCTGTGGGCGATCTTGAGGGCGAGGTTGGCGTTTTGCTCGACCAGCACGATGGTCACACCCTGCGCGTTGATCTCTCGCACCACGCGGTAGATGTCCTGCACGAGCTTCGGCGCGAGGCCCATCGAGGGCTCGTCGAGGAGGAGCGTCTTTGGGCGGCTCATCAGGGCGCGCGCTACCGCGAGCATCTGCTGCTCGCCGCCGGAGAGCGTCCCCGCCGCCTGGTCCTTGCGCTCACGCAGGCGGGGAAAGGCCGTCAGCCCGCGCTCCAGGTCCTCGGCCACGCCCGCCTTGTCCTTGCGCAGCCACGCGCCGAGCTTGAGATTCTCCATCACCGTCAGGTTGCCAAAGATGCCGCGTCCCTCCGGCACATGCGCCAGCCCGAGGCCCACGCGCTTGTCCGCCGCGATGCCGTCGATCTCCGCCCTTTGATAAACCACCTTGCCGCCGTATTTCAGCATGCCCGAGAGAGCGCGCAGCGTGGAAGTCTTGCCTGCTCCGTTGGCTCCGATGAGGGTGAAAATCTCGCCCTGCTTCACCGTGAAGGAAATGCCCTTCACCGCGCGAATGTCTCCGTAGGCAACCGTCAGATCGTGGACTTCCAGTGCGTTCATTCTTCGTCGGCTCCCAGGTAGGCTTCGATCACCCGCTTATTGCCGCGAATCTCCTCCGGCGTGCCCTCGGCGATCTTTTGTCCAAAGTCCAGTACCGTGATGCGGTCGCAGAGGCCCATCACGAGATGCATGTGGTGCTCGATGAGGAGCAGCGTCACCTTGTACTCCGTGCGCACCCAGCGGAGGAATTCCGTCAGCGCCGCCGTCTCGCCCGAGTTCAACCCCGCCGCCGGTTCGTCCAGCAGCAGCAGGCGCGGGTTCAGGGCGATGGCGCGCGCGATCTCCAGCTTGCGCTGCAAGCCATACGGCAGGTCGCCCGCCAGGCTCTCGCTCAGCGCCCCAAGCCCGAAGGCCTCCAGCAGCGCGCTGCTTTTCGCGATGGACTCCGCCTCGTTGCGCCCCATGCGCGGCAGCGTAAGCAGGGCCTCCAGCGGCGAATAATGCAGCTGCGAATCATACGCGATGCGCACATTCTCCAGCACCGTGAGCTGCTTGAAGAGCCGGATGTTTTGAAACGTCCGCCCGATGCCCTTCAGCGCGATGCGGCTCGGACGCAGGCCGTCGAGCCGATCGCCCGCGAAGACGATCTCGCCCGACGTCGGCTTGTAGATGCCCGTGATAAGATTGAAGAGCGTCGTCTTGCCTGCTCCGTTCGGCCCGATGATGCCGTGCGCGTGGCCTTCCGTCACCGAGAAGCCGCACTCCGAGATCGCCTTCAGCCCGCCAAAGTGCCGGCTGACATTTCGCACCTCCAGCAGCGCGCTCATGAGTCCTTCCTCCTCGCCTCGCGCTTCGGCAGGAACCACGGCAGCTCACGAAAGCCCATGATGCCCTTGGGCCGGAACAGCATGAGCAGCACGAGGATCAGCGGCATGATGACCATGCGCCACGTGCCAAAATCCTGTAGCCAGTTTGACAGCAGTGTGTAAATCACAGCTCCGAGGATCGATCCCGCCAGCGAGCCAATGCCGCCAAGGTAGACCATCACCAGCATCTCGGTGGATTTCAAAATATCGAAGGACGATGGGTTGATGAATACCAGCAGATGAGCCAGCAGTGCTCCCGCCACTCCGGCAAAAAAGGCCGACACCGAAAAAGCCAGGATCTTCGCCTCGCGCACGCGCACGCCCATGGAGTTCGCCGCGATCTCATCCTCGCGGATCGCCGCGATGGCCCGGCCAAACTTGGAATACAGCAGATTGCGCAGCACCCAGATCGTCACGACCACCCAGAAGAACGCCCATGCCATCGTAGTCAGCTTCGGGATGCCCAGCATGCCGCGCGGCCCGCCGACGTACGGAATGTTTTCCAGCGCCGACTTCACGATCATCAGGAAGGCCAGCGTGATGATGGCGAGATAGTCGCCGCGTGTTTTGAAGGACAGCAGCGCGAGGAGAAACCCCGCCAGCGCCGCCACCAGTCCGCCCACGATCACGGGCAGGAAGAAAAACGCATCCGGCAGGTCGGGCAGGAGCTTTACCGTCAGCACCGCCGACGCATACGCGCCCAGGCTCATGAAGCCCGCGTGACCCACGCTAAACTCGCCCATGTAGCCATTTACGAGGTTCAGGCTCGCGCTCAGGATGATATTGATCCCGATCATGATCAGGACAAACTGCACATAGCCATTGAGCAGGCCATACTGCGGAATCACGAGGCTCAGCACGAAGCCCACCGCCAGCAGCACCGGCAGCGCGTAGCGATTCGCCCCGAGTTTCTTGAAAAATGCCGCCATCGCCGCCATGCGCTAGACCTTCTGGTTCGGCGCCTTGCCCAGCAGGCCGTAGGGTTTGAAAATCAGGATGACCAGCAGCAGGGAATACGCCACGAGGTCGCGGTACGTGGAGGGTAGGAAGGCAACCGTCATCACCTCGACCGTGCCGAGGATGTAGCCGCCGAGCACCGCGCCGCGAATGCTCCCGATACCGCCGACCACCGCCGCGACAAAGGCCTTCCAGCCCACCAGGATGCCCATCGAGGCCGCGATTACGGGATACGCCTGCCCGTAGAGCATGCCCGCCGCGCCGCCGAGTCCCGCGCCGATGAGGAAGGTCACGGAAATGATGCGATTCAGCGGGATGCCCAGCAGCGGCACCGTCTTGGCGTCGAAGGAAATCGCCCGCATCGCCATGCCAAAGGACGTGCGGCGGATCAGGAAATCCAGCCCGAGCATCAGCGCGATCGACACGCCGATGATCATGAGCTGGAGGGTGGAAACCGACAGCCCACCGATATGATATCCCGTCACCGTGAAGAGCGGCGGCATCGGCTTCGCATAGGGAGAAAGGCTCAGCACCACATTTTCAATGACCAGACCACAGCCCAGCGCCGTGATGATGGCCGACACGCGCGGCGCATTGCGCAGCGGTCGATAGGCAAGACGCTCCAGGAGCGCCCCGAGGAACCCCGTCGCCAGCATCACGAGGATGAGGATGACGATGAAGGGCAGCGGAAAAAACGACGCAATCAGCAGACAGGCAAACGCCCCCACCATGAACAGATCGCCGTGGGCGAAATTAATCATGGTCAGCACGCCGTAAACCATGCTGTACCCGAGCGCGATCAGCGCATAAATCGATCCCTGCTGGATCGCGTTGATCGCCTGCTGTGCGAAATAATCCATCCGAGCGCGCCGCCGTCCCTTGTTTCCTTACGGCGTGGCGTTGGCCACCCAGACAAACTTGCCGTCCTTGATCTGCAGGATCACCGCGCTCTTCACCGGGTCGCCCGTGCCTTCAAACTTGAAGGAACCCGTCACGCCATTGTAGGCCGAGATTTTCGCCAGCGCGTCGCGCACGGCCTGCCGGTCGAGCTTGCCCGCCGCCTTGATCGCCTCGGTCAGGATGCCAAAGGAATCATAGGTCAGCGCGGCGATGTCGTCCGGGTCCTGGCCGTACTTGGCCCTGTAATCGGTCATGAACTTCTGCGCCACGTCGGTCGCGATCTGCGTCGAGTAGTGGTTGCAGAAGTACGAGCCATTGATCTCGCCGCCGCCGAGCTTGATGATCTCCGGCGTGCTCCATGTGTCGCTGCCGACAAAGTCCGCCGTGATGCCGAGGCGTCGCGCCTGCTGCACGATGAGCGGCACGTCATTATAATAGCACGGCAGGAAGATCACCTCCGGGTTCGCCGCCTTGATCTTGGTCAACTGCGCCGAGAAGTCGCGGTCGCCCGTCGTATAGGTTTCAAAAGCCACCATCTTGCCGCCATTGGCCTCAAAGGTCTCGCGGAAGAGGTTGGCCTGCCCGTTCGGAGCCTCCGAGGCCACATCGTAGAGCGCGGCCGCCGAGGTCTTCTTGAGGTTATTCAGGACGAACTTCGCCAGCACGCGGGCCTGGAAGGTATCGGTGAAACACGCGCGGAAGACATATTCCTTCGGCTTGCCCGTGGTCACGTCGACCGTCGTCTTCGGGTTCGTCGACCACGGCGAGATCATCGGGCACTTCAGCGCCTCGGCGATTTCCGAGGCCGGGATGGCGCAGGCGCTCGCATCCGGGCCCACCATCGCGATCACGTTGTCCTGGGCGATGAGCTTGTTGGCCACCGAGGCGGCCTGGTCGGCCTTGGCCGCGTTGTCGCCGACCACGAGTTCCAGCGGGATTTTCTGGTCGCCGATCGGGATACCGCCCGCCGCGTTTTGTTGACTAATAAACAACTCCGCCGCGTTCTTGGCCGACGCGCCGACTGCCGGCATTTCCCCGGTCAGCTCGACGTTAAGTCCGACCTTCGCCGAGGGAGCGCCGCTCCCGCAGCCTGCGAGCAACCCGATCAACGGCACGATCCCGGCGAAGCGCAAAATTTTCATAACGGTTCATGGGAATGAAGAATTTAGGCCCCTCGCGCAAGCTTTGGTTTCGCCTGTCGCACGATTCTCCGGAGAATAGGGGACGCACCCGGATGCGATTTCCGCCCGTATTCCCGCCGCGCAGGCGCATTCCCGCACGGACCAGCGCAGGGTGTTAACCACCCCGCCACGGTGGTTTCCTAATTCGCTACTAAAGCCCGAGCAGGGCCCGCAGCGCGTCGCGGCGCTTTTCGTGCTCCTCGTCGCTCAGCACGGAAACAAGGGCGCTGCCGTCGAGATCCGGCAGGTCGAGCCAGGACCGGCACCCGCCGTATTTCTTCTCGTTCTTGAGCTTCAGCGCGGGCTCCAGGCGGTAAATGCGCACAAAGGCGACATGCACGCCCTTGAGGTCATCATAGTGAAACCGCTCCTCCAGCACGTTTTCCTGCCAGATATGGTAGTCCTTCAGCCGCTGCACCATCGGCCAGTCGGTCACGAGCTGCGTCCACTCGACCGTCGCGAGGTAGCGGATTTCCAGGTCCTCGCCCGGTTCGGCGGGGATCGGCGTCCCGGCGGGCAGGATCGTCTTGCCCAGTTGTTCGTGAAACCAGGTGGGAAAAAGCAGAAACTCGTTGAAGCGGAAGGCAAATCCCTCCCGCCCCTCGGCGATCCCACCCTTGCGGATGATCACGCTCTGGCGTCCGCTGCCGAGGGCCTCACACACCACGGCCCATTCTTTGAAGGCTGCGCTCATACTTGGATATTCATGCTTTACAGTGTGCATCCGTCAAAACGAAATGATATTTGTCCTATGCGCTACCGCTTCGACCTCCACTGCCACTCGTTCTACTCCGCCGACGCCGCGGACGCGCCCGAGGACCTCATCGCCAAGGCCAAAGCCCGCGGCCTGAGCGGCATCGCCATCACCGACCACGACTCCTGCGAGGTTCATAAGTATCTCCGCGAAAAAGGCTTGGAACGCGCCGACGGCCAGCCTGTCGACGGCTTCCTCGTCGTCCCCGGGGTCGAGGTCTCCACCGCCGACGGCCATCTGCTCTGCATCGGGGCGCTGCTGCCCAAGCTCCAGGGCCAGCCCGCCGCCGCCGTGGCCGCCGCGATCCACGATGTCGGTGGCATTGCCATTCCCGCCCATCCCTACGACCGCTGGCGCAGCGGCATCTGCACCGAGGTGCTCGATACGATGGACATCCATGCCATCGAGGTCTTCAACGCCGCCGTCTCCTCTCGCAAATACAACGACCACGCCGCCGACTACGCCACGAAACGCGGCCTTTCCATGACCGCCGCCAGCGACGCACACCATGCCTCGGCCATCGGCGTGAGCTGCACCGCCTTTGAAATGGACGAGCTAAGCGTGCCCGCCCTCCTCGCCGCCATCCGACGCGGCGGAACGCCGGAAGGACGCTACCTCAGCTTTGCCGAGGCGCTTAAAAAGCACTTCGGCAACTTCTTCCGCGCCGCCAACAAGCGCCCCCTGCCACGTATCGACACGTAACAAGGCGTGTTAGGGAAAATTGGCGCTGCAATAGGATTCGGGTGTTCGTAACAGGTTTCGTAAGTCCTCCAGCCCCGCCATTAGCTCAGGCGCGGGAATTCCCTATCCCCCCGCCGACCCTCTTGGAATCAGCCTCCGCAGGCTTTGCCGCGCCATCGGGATTTATTTTTGAAAATTACGGCAAAAAGGCATCCTCCCCGGGCCTCGCGCCCGATGTGAGGCAAAGAACCGCTAGCAACCAAAAAAAATATCCGTATAAACACGCCATGCCAACACCATCAGTCGCAACACTGCGCCAGCTAATTGTCCTGGCGGAGAAACGTGAAAAGCTAACCGCAGAGTTGGAGGCCATCGAGAAGCGCCTCAGCGCCGCGCTCAAGGCCAACCCGTCGGCGGCCAGCGTCGCCTCGATCGCGGGCAAGCCCGGCCGCAAGGCCGCTTCCGCCAAGGTCGGCCGCCCGGCCAAGTCCAGCGGCAAGCGCGGAGCCATCAAGGGCTTCATCCTCGACACCCTCCACGCCGCCGGGGAAGCCGGTGTCGCCGTGAAGGACCTCGCCTCGCAGCTCGGCGTCAAGCCCGGCAACATCCACGTCTGGTTCGCCACCACCGGCAAGACCATCAAGGAAATCCAGAAGGTCGGCCCCGGCATCTTCCGCCTCAACGGCCACAACGGCTCCAAGCCCGAGGCTTCCGCCCCGGCTGAAGCAGCTCCCGCCCCGAAGGCGAAGCGCTCCGCCAAGAGCCCGGCCAAGACCCGCAAGGCTCCCAAGGCCCGCGCCAAGAAGAAATAACCTCACCGGAAAGCCGAGCTTTCCAGTCCGGCGGGTTGCCATCGCGACCCGTCGGCTTTTTTTTGCCCGCCAGAAACCCAATAAGCAAAGGCAGCCCCCCGGCCGCCGCAAGGAACCGGCTGGCGATGGCGTTGAAAGGCCACGCAACCGTCCGAAATCGAGCCGCAGCCACCGATCCCGAAAAGCGCCGGGGCGCCCCCGCCGCCGGGCAGCGGCTATAGATTATTATAATCCGCCTTAGCTCTCGCGGCGCACCGGCACCACGATGACCGGGCAAGTCGCGCGCTTGAGCACGCCTGTCACCACGCTACCGCTGAAAAGGTGAAACAGCGCCCCATGCCCGTGCGAACCGAGGATGATGTAGTCGGCCTTTTCCATCACCGCCTGCTCCAGGATGTCGTCGACCGCGAGGCCCGAGATGGCCTTGCCCTGCGCCTCGCACCCCTTGGCGCGCAGATCGGCCGCCATGGCGTCGAGCCGTTCCTGGAGCACAGAGACGTCGAGCACCTCCGTCGGCGGCGGCGCGGGCGTCAGCACGTCCATCGACGCGCCCACCGGCACGTACGACGCCATCGGCTCCGTCACATGCAGCAGCACGATGCGCCCGCCCAGATCTCCCGCGATGGCCGTCGCTTTTTCCACCAACAGTTTCGTCGACTCGCTGAAATCAACCGGCACCAGGAGGGTTTTCATGGCAAAAGAGTTAGCAGGTTTCGAAGGGTTCCTCACCATTTTTCGCATCTCGCCGCCCTCTTGCGCGTCTCGTCCTGCGCGATCTGCTGTTGAGCTCGGGCGGTTTTGTTATAGTAGGGCATGGACGACCTTTTCCGGACAGAGCCCGAGACGCAGGCCAGTCCGATCGACGCACCGCTCGCCACCCGCATGCGGCCGCGGGGATTGGATGACTACGTCGGGCAGCGGCACATCCTCGGCGAGGGCAAGCTCCTGCGCCGCGCCATCGAGGCCGACCGCATCAGCTCCGTCATCCTCTACGGCCCGCCCGGAACAGGCAAAACCAGCCTCGCCCAGATCATCGCGGCGTCCACGAACTCCCACTTCGAGCGCCTCAGCGGCGTGGAGAGCAATGTCGGCGACATCCGCCGCGTCGTCGCCACCGCCGGAAACCGCCTGCGCAATGGTGGCGCGAAGACGATCCTCTTCATTGACGAGATCCACCGCTTCAACAAAGCCCAGCAGGACGTGCTGCTCCCCGATGTGGAGAGCGGCCTGCTCCGCCTCATCGGCGCGACCACGCACAATCCCTTTTTCTACGTCAACAGCCCGCTCGTCTCGCGCTCCCAGGTCTTCCAGCTGGAGCCGCTCAACACTGACGACCTCCTTGAGATGATGCAGCGCGCGCTGAAGGACGAGCGCGGCCTCGGTCCATTCAACGTCCGCCTCGACGACGACGCCGCCCGCCACCTCGCCACCGTGAGCGATGGCGATGGCCGCAAGTGCCTCAACGCCCTGGAAATCGCCGCCCGCACCACCCCGCCCGGCCCGGATGGCGTCATCCACATCACCCTGCCCGTCGCGGAGGAGAGCATTCAGAAAAAAGCCGTCGTCTACGATGGTGACGGCGACGCGCACTACGACACGATCAGCGCGTACATCAAGAGCATGCGCGGGTCCGATCCCGACGCCGCCCTCTACTGGCTCGCGAAAATGCTGCACGCTGGCGAGGACATCCGCTTCATCGCCCGCCGCATCATCATCTGCGCCAGCGAGGATGTCGGCATGGCGGATTCCAACGCCCTCGTGGTCGCCACATCTGCGCTCCAGGCCATCGAGTTCGTCGGCCTCCCCGAGGCGCAGCTCATCCTTTCCCACGCCACCATCTACGTCGCCACCGCGCCAAAGAGCAACCGCTGCACCACTGCCATCGGCAAGGCGCTCACCGAGGTGCGCGAAGGCCGCACCCTCGCCGTCCCCACCCACCTGCGCGACGCCCATTACAAGGGCGCAAAAAACCTCGGCCACGGCGAAGGCTACAAATACAGCCACGATTACGACGGCGCCTACGTCCCGCAAGCCTACCTCCCCGAGGGCCGCACCTACTACGAACCCACCGAGAACGGCCTGGAAAAACGCATCAAGGAACGCCTCGACTACTGGCGCTCCCTCTACGAAGCCGCCCAGAAAAAAGACACCCCCGGATAAACAACCCGGAGAAAGACCTTCAAACAGAAGGAAGCGAAGGAAACAAAGGGAAGGCAGGAAGGCCTTTCACAGAAGGACGCAAAGGCCGCGAAGGTTTGCTTTTCGCCCTGGCGAGGCGGCAACTTTACCATAGAGGCGTTCGCACTGCGGCGTAGGGCGGGCGTCCCGCCCGCCTGCAAGTCCGGCGCGAAATTTCAGAGGCGGCTGTTTTTCCTTTTCAGTACACCCCGCGAATAGGTCGGCGGGACGCCGACCCTACGCCTTGAGATACGCATTGCCTGCCAAATGCAACCCTGCGTTCCTTAACCAAGCGGCCCCGAGGCCGAAGCCAATACTTCCGACTTCCGGCCTCCCCCTTCCGACTTCGCCCTACTTCCCGAGATACTCGGGATTCAGCTTCTTCAGCGCGGGCACGACGAAAAGCCCGTCCTTGCGGATCAGCTTGCCGTCGAACCACACCTCGCCGCCACCGTAGTCCGGGCGCTGGATGTTCACCATGTCCCAGTGGATGCGGCTCTTGTTCCCGTTGCCGCCGACCTCGTAGGCCTGACCCGGGGTGAAGTGGAAGGAACCCGCGATCTTCTCGTCAAAGAGGATGTCGCGCATCGGGTGCAGGATGTACGGGTTGAACCCGAGCGAGAACTCGCCGATGTAGCGCGCGCCCTCGTCGCTATCGAGGATCTCGTTGAGCTTCTCCGTGTTGTTGCCCGAGGCCTTCACGATCTTGCCGCGCTCAAATTCGAGCCGGATGTTGTCAAACGCCGTCCCCTGGTAAATCGTCGGCGCGTTGAAGGTCACGTGACCCTCCACGCTGTACTTCGTCGGACAGGAGAAAACCTCGCCGTCCGGGATGTTGCGATCGCCGCCGCACACCACCGCGCCGATGCCCTTGATCGAGAAGCGCAGGTCCGTACCCGGCCCCTTCAGGTGGACGCGATCCGTGCGATCCATCAGATCCTTCAGCGCCTTCATGCCCGGGATCATCCGGCCATAGTCCAGCGTGCAGACCTTGAAATAATAATCCTCAAAAGCCTCCGTACTCATCTGCGCCTGCTGCGCCATCGACGAGGTCGGCCAGCGCAGCACCACCCACTTTGTCTTGTTGATGCGCCAGTCCATCACCTGTCGCATCTTCCCGGCCACGAGGCGCATTTTTTCCTCCGGCACGTCGGAGAATTCCGTGATGTTGTGGCTGCCGCGCAGGGCGATGTATGCCTGCATCTTTTTCATGCGGGCCAGCTCCACCCCGCTCGTGACTGTGAGTTGATCCTCCGTCACGCCCATCGCGATCTCACGCGAGAGCTTCGCGTGATGAATCCCCACGAACGGCACTCCGCCCACCTCGCGCACCGCCCGCACCAAGGCCACGCCCATCTCGTCCGGCACGTCAAAGAGCTCGATCAGCACGCGCTCTCCCTTCTGCAATTTGGTGGAGTGACCGATCAGGACCTTGGCGAGCTTGTCAAAACGAGGATCGTGCATGGGTAGTTCCGCAAAATTAATCACATCCCGCAGGAAAATTCCATGCCCGCGATTTTCCTCCCCTCTCTCATCTGCTCCTTTACAAGGAAACATACCAGTTGGTATGTTACAAAAACCCCACGCGAACCATGTCCACCCACCCCACCGATCCCACGCTCCAGCAGGCTTTCGGCCTTTGGAAAGACGCCTTTCTCCGCCGCGATCTCCCGAGCCTCATGGCCACCTACGCAGCCGACGCCGTGATGTACGACGTGAAGCCGCCATTCCAGATTCGCGGCCTGGAAAATATCCGCGCCGTGTGGGAGGAGGCGTTCTCCTGCTTCCCGCCGGGAATTACCTACTCCGTCTTCGATGAAAAGATCGAGTCGAGCGGCGACCTCGCCGTGATGCATCGCGTGCAGCGCTTCGACGGCGCGCCCGCCGGGCATCCGATGGAGAACCTCCATATCCGCCTCACCGTCACCCTCCGCCGGGAACACGGCCGCTGGCTCGTCACCCACGAGCACGTCTCCCTCCCCTTCAATCCCGAGACCGGCCTCGTGGTGGGCACGCCCTGACGCGTCAGGACGCCCCCGCCGAGCAATGGCTAAAGACTGATTTATCCGCCCTAGCCTCGCGCCGCCCAGAGCAGCCCGCGCCGGGTGATCTCGCGCACCTCGGGAATTTCAAACTCCTTCGCCGTGTGGCCGATGGAGGAATAAAACACCCGGCCGAGGCCGAACCGCCGCTTCCACACCACCGGCATCACCGTGCCATCCACCCACGGATCGCTCTGCGGGTGAAACACCGTCGTGGCCAGCACCTCGTTCGACGGATCGACGTGCATGTAATATTGCTCCGAGTGGACGGCGAAATCCCCCAGCCCCGCCACGATCGGATCGTCGGGCCGGGTGATCTGCACCGTGTAGTCCGTGATGTTATCCGGATGCGCCACCCACTGGCCGCCGACCGCGTACTGGTACGAAGGGCTGTTGCGGAAAGCATCGCCCATGCCGCCATGGAAACCGCCCAGCCCCACGCCAGACTTGATCGCCGCCAGCAGGGCGTTCTGCTGGTTTTCTGCGAGAGTTCCCATCGTCCAGTTGGGTACGATCAGGTCGTAGGCCTGCAAGGCTGCCTCATCCGCCAGCACGTCCAGCGAGTCAAACAGCTCGACGGCAAAATCCGCCGCTCGCAAATCCTCCGCCGCGAGCGCAGCGGTCTTCTCCGGTTCATGGCCTTCCCAGCCTCCATATACGATCAGGGCGCGTTTCATAATTCGTTATTTGAGTTCACCCAGCGCGAGACCCGCCGGGATCGCCGCTGGCTGGCGGCAGCTGGTTTTCAGCGTGATGCTGCGTCCGGTCTCGCCGGACCGCAGGATCGACTCCATGATGTCGACGACATGCAGGGCGAGTTCGCCGCTGGCGCGGTTGAGCCGCTTTTTCGCGATCGCCACGGCCATCTCCGCGACGCCAAACCCGCGTCCGACCTTGTCCTCAAAGGCCAGAGGCATGTCGCTCCACTCCTTCTCGCCCTGGCGGAACAGCCGCACCGCTCCTCCAAAAGTATTCGGGTCGGGACAGGAGAGAGAACCCTCCGTGCCGTAAACCTCCAGCAGGGGCAGGTTGTGCTTCCACACATCAAAGCTCATCGTCAGCGTCGCCTGCACGCCACTGGCAAACTCCAGCACGCCGTTGATGTGCGTTGGCGTCTCCACTTTGATTTTCCTGCCTTGCAGCGGCTTGCTCCGGATCACCCGCTCCTTGAATCCGGTCAGGGAAAATCCCGCCACCCTCTTGACTGCTCCCAGCATCGTGACCAGCGCAGTCAGGTAATACGGCCCCATGTCAAACAGCGGACCTCCTCCCTTTTGATAATAAAAGGCCGGGCTGGGATGCCATCCCTCGTGCCCATGGCACACCATGTTGGCCGTCGCCGCGAGCGGCTTGCCGATGACGCCCCCGGCGATCAGTTTCCGGCACGTCTGGATGCCGCCGCCCAGCACGGTATCCGGCGCGCAGCCAACGTACAGGCCCCGCTTCCGCGCCTCCGCGAGCACCTTGCGGCCCTCCGCGGTCGTAAGGGAAAAGGGCTTCTCGCAATACACATGCTTCCCCGCCCGCAGCGCGGCGAGGTTGATCTCCACGTGAGCCTGCGGGATCGTCAGGTTCAGCACGATGTCCACCCCGTCATCGGCCAGCAACTCCGCGACCGAACAAACCTTCCCCACGCCATGCTTCTCCGCCTTGGCCTCGGCCTGCTTCGGGTTCAGGTCGGCGCAGGAAACGATCCGCGCGTAGCCCGCATAGGGAGCCATATTGGTAAAGTACGCATCGCTGATCGCCCCGCAGCCGATGACACCGACGCGGAGGGGAAGCCTGGAGGAGATTGTTTTCGCCATTGCCTGATATTTTGATTATTTTTCCACCTTACCCGATCTCACTCCTCGGTTGGAATAGACTGATTTTCCGAAAATATGGATTTAATTACCATGCACTGGGCCGCCTTTCCCAGGCGGTTTCCCTCCCCCGTCCCCGTGCAAAACACCGGCTATCTCCCGGCCAAAGAGGACTGGATCGACCGCGCGTTCCTCTCGTGCAACTTTTCCCTCATCCTCTCGGGCGAGGGCGAGTTTCACCGCATGGGAGTACGCCGCGAGGTCATCGCCCCCTGCGTGATCACCCAATGGCCTGGCGAGCACGTGCGTTACGGCCCCTCCACCGGCTCCACCTGGGAGGAGTTTTATCTCATCTACGGTCCGGAGCATATGGCTGCATTCCGGTCGATGAGACTGGTCAATACCGACCGCCCCCTGTGGAGCATCCACAACCTCGCCGAGGTGCGGGTCCATGTCGACGAACTGCGAGCTGTGATGAAGGCAGCCCAGCCCGAGAGCACGGTCGATCGCGTCGACCGGATTTGCGAACGCCTTGTCCTCGAAACCCTGCTGCCCACCGCTCACACCGGCGACACCGTGGTGGAAAAAATCATCCGGCAACTGCGAAAGGATCTCGCCCAGCCATGGGACTTCGCCACGGTCGCCCGCCGCCACGGCATGTCCGCCTCCACCCTGCGCCGCCGCTGGTTTGAGGCCACGGGGGAATCCCCCGGCCGGTTCCTTCTGAATCTGCGCATCCGCCAGGCCTGCCGCCTCCTCGCCGAAACCCGCCTCCCCATTGGAGAAATCGCCGCGCAAACCGGCTTCGAGGACGCCATGTACTTCTCCCGCCGCTTCCGCATCGAGACCCGCTGCACCCCGTCCGACTACCGCAGGCGCAACGCCTCTGGCATGCACTAATCCCGAAGCGAGGGGAGGAAACTACCGTATCACCTGCCTCGGTGTGGACGAGTCGGCTTCGACATATTCATCCACGCGCACGGGCTTCCAGTGGAGGTTTGGCTTGTCCATGATCGGGATTTCCTTGAGCACCTCCAGGCGCACCTTGGCGATGCCGCGATCATACATGCCCAGCCTCCGCGCCGCGCCGATCGTCAGGTCAATGACGCGACCCCTCTTGTACGGCCCCCGGTCGTTGATGCGCACGATGATGGATTTGTTGGTCTTCAGGTCGATGACCCGCACCTTAGTGCCAAAGGGCAGCTTCTTGTGCGCGGCGGTCAGCGCATTGACATCAAACCGCTCGCCGCTCGCCGTGCGCTTGTCCTTGTACCACGAGGCGATCCCCGTCTCCACCTTCACAGGTTTCGAGTCGTACAGCGTCGTCTTGACGTGCCTGCTCGCGGGCGGCTGCGTCGGCAGCGAGGAGCACGACGCGAGCAGCATTACGGCCAGAGTGGGGATGACCAGTCGTAGCATGGGGGGCCTAGGGGATCAGACTAACGGCGAGGTTTCAATATCATACGGCGCGAGCCGGGATTTCAACTCCGGAGGCACATGCGCCGTCACCAGCGCGTCGTCTCCCTCGTATTCCGTCGAGAGCACATGGCCCACTCGATGGAGCTCCGCCAATACCGCCGACTCCGTATTGGGAATGCGGAACCTTGCCCGCATCCGCCAGGAGGAGAGCCGCAGCTCCAGCTCCTGGAAAAACTCGTCCATTCCCTCGCCCGTCCGGGCCGAGATGGCCACGCTCCCGGGGTAAAACCGCAGGTAGCCCTCGACCACCTCCCGATCCCCGATGGCATCGATCTTGTTGAAGACAACGAGCGTCTGCTTCCCCTGCGCGCCCAGCTCCGCAATCGTTGCATCGACTGCCGCCATCTGCTCTCGGCATTGCGGATGGCTCAGGTCGACCACGTGTATCAGCAAATCCGCCAGCTGCACCTCCTCGAGCGTCGCCTTGAAGGACTCGATCACCGTGTGCGGGAGCTTGCGAATGAAGCCGACCGTATCAGTCAATAAGACGCGCTGCCGGTTGGGCAGCATCATCTGGCGCGTCGTCGGGTCGAGCGTGGCAAAGAGCTTGTCCTCGGAAAGCACGCCCGCATTGGTCAGGCGGTTGAGGAGCGAGGACTTGCCGGCATTCGTGTAGCCGACGAGCGCGGCCACCGGCCAGTTGCGCCGGAGCCTCCCCTCGCGCTGTACGGTGCGGTGACGGCGCACCTCTTTCAAATCCCGCTCCAGCCGCGCGATCCGCTCCTGCACGCGGCGGCGATCGACCTCGAGCTGCGTCTCACCCGGCCCGCGCGTGCCGATGCCGCCGGACTGCCGGGAAAGGTGCGTCCACATGCGGGTGAGGCGCGGGAGCAGGTATTGCAGCTGCGCCAGCTCGATCTGCAACCGTCCCTCGCGCGTGCGCGCCCGGCGGGCGAAGATGTCGAGAATGAGCTGTGTGCGGTCGAGCACCTTGCGGCTCGTGAGCATCTCCAGGTTTCTCCCCTGCGCGGGCGAGAGTTCGTCATCAAAGATCAGCGCCGTCACCTGCGCCTCGCCGCACTTGCGGGCCACCTCCTCGGCTTTGCCCTTGCCGATGTAGTAGGGCGCAGTGGGGCGGTCGAGTTTCTGGACCACCGTATCGACCACCTGGGCTCCGGCCGTGGCCGCGAGCTGGCGGAGTTCGGCAAGAGAATCCTCCACATCCCAGCGCGTCACGCCCTCATGCTCCAAGCCGACCAGGATCGTCTTTTCGTGAGGAGCGCGCCGGGCGTCGGTCATGCGCTCGTACCCAGCGCCTGCCGGGCAAGGGAAAGGGACTCGGAGATGGGGAGGGAACCGGTCAAGTCGACGTGGGGAAAGCTAAACTGGTTCCGAAACCACGTCAACTGACGCTTGGCATACCGCCGGGTCGCGAGGACCATCGCCTCACGGCACTCCGGCTCGGTCATCTCCCCCCGCAGCAGGGCCTGGATCTCGCGCAGCCCGATCGTCATCTGCGCCGTCGGACCCACCGGCCCGAGCGCCCGCACTTCATCGACCGCGCCGCGGGCAAACATCGCGTCCACCGTCACCCGGATGCGCGCCTCCAGCTCCCCGCGCTCGCGCTCGAGGATGATCCCCCGGAAACCCGGAGCCTCCGGGTTCTGCCATTCCTTGCGCAATTCCGCCGCCGGGCGTCCGGTCAGCAGGAAAATCTCCAGCGCCCGCACCACCCGGCGCGGGTTTTTCAAGTCGATGCTCGCCGCCGCTGTCGGGTCGGCCTTTTCCAGCCGTTCGCGCAAAACCTCCAGCGGGAGGGCGTCGAGTTCCCGGCGCAACACGGGATCGGGCGCGGGCAGGTCGGCGATGCCGTGGGTGAGCGCCTTGATGTAAAGCCCCGATCCGCCACAGATTACGGGAATTTTCCCCCGGGCGGCGATATCGGCCATCGTCTCCCGCGCCAGCTGCACAAATCGCGCGGCGTCAAAGGGTTCCGAGACCGGAAGAAAACCGAAAAGATGATGCGGCGCGCGTGCGCGCGTCTCCGCATCGGGCTGGCTCGTCAACACCGCCAGGCCGTCGTAGACCTGATAGGCATCCGCACCAACAATTTCGCCGCCGAACTGGTGAGCCAGCTCGGCGGCGAGAAGAGTTTTGCCGACCGCAGTGGGGCCGGCAACGATTATGGGTAAATTACTGCTCAGGCTGACGCTGGCGCTCGGGGCGCTTTTCGTCGACTGCCTTGGCTCCGCTGACCACGAGCTTGCGGCCCATGTACTCCTTGTCATGCAGCTCGGCGACGGCGCGCTTGGCCTCGTCGACGCTCTGCATCTGGATGAATGCGAAGCCCTTGGACTTCATGGTGTACTTGTTCGCCACCACCTCGACGTTCTGCACGGAGCCGACGCCGTTGAAGAGTTCGAACAGGTCGCTCTCCGAGGCATCAAACGACAGGTTACCGACGTAGATGCGAGCGCTGGTGACCTCGACGAGCTCCGGCTTGCGGAAGCCGCTGGGACGCTCGACGGGCTGCTTCGCGGCCCTCGCCGGACGCTCGCTCTTCGCGGCGGCCGTGGTGCTGCTGGCGCTGCTGCTGCTGACCGTGCTGCGGCTCGAGGCTGGCTTCTTCGCCGAGTCTCCGCCGGTAAAAAAGCCGACGATCTTCTGCCACAGGGTTTTCTTCTGGGGTTTCGCTGGGGTTTCCTGGCGCGGACGGGAGCCGCCACGATTGCGGCTCGACCGGCGATCGCCTCGCCGGGGTGAACGGCGACCGCGGGTGGGTGTGTATTCGGATGACATTACTATGTTGTGTTACGTGGGAGGACGCCGACCCGGAATTTTTCATCTTCCGGACGCGAGGTCCATCTGTTGGAGCCTCGGGCGGGGCTGTTTTTTCCACACGCACCCGAAATAAACGGGCAGCGGAAAACAAAAAGACAGCCATGCACAAGGCGGCCCCCATGAGTAACTTCCAGATACTGGGGGCGATTCCTTGTTGCATTTCGCTAGACGCCTGAGGCTTGCGTAAGCTGTCGTAGAATGCCGCCCTTGGCAAGAGGCATTTCTCCTCCACAACCGCGGAATATTCTCGCAACTTCCTCGCCCGTAGGAGGTTTATTCCTCGATGCTCACTCGCCAGAACGCCCTCACCGCCGTCATCATTCTCGTCGCCGGGTTTTTCGTCTGGCGGCTTTTCTTTGTCCACGACGGCGTCACCCTCGATTTTGACAACGCTCCCGCCTCCAAGGTCGTCAAGTCCCTCGAGCGCCAGACCGGCATCCGCATGGTCACCAATGCCGACCTGTCCAAGCCGATGTCGATCCACATCCGCAAGGCCCCCACTTTCGAAGCCATCAACACCGTCGCCATCCGCCTCGGCGGCGACGCCCGGCTCGCCTACATCGCCGCGCCCGACTCCCGCAAGATCACCGAGGCCATCGTCGCCTACCAGACCGGCGGCAATCCCGGCGGCTGGACCGCCTTTACCGGCTTCGGCGGCGGAGGCCCGCGCGGACCGCAAGCCGACGGCGGACAACCCGGAGGTCAACCCGCAGCCCAGCCCCCGGCCGACGCTCAGCCCGCCGCGCCCGGAGCCCAACCCGGTGGCAACCCGCCCGACGGCGCGAGCCAAACCGCCGGGAATCGCCGCCCGCGCAGCAATCTCAATGGCGGCAGCCAGAATGACACCGCCGGCGCCCAGCCCGGCGGAGGAAACCCCGGCGGCAGAGGCCCGGGAGGAGGCGGCGGAGGGAACTTCGGCGGCGGATTCGGCGGATTTGGCGCTCTCACCGACGGTCTCATCGACCCGCGGCTCGTGCTCTGGAAATTCTCGGTCGAGGAGGACAAAAGCCTTCAGTCCGCCCTCTACCAGGGCTCGGTAAAGACCGGGGCGCTCTTTGCCTTCCCTGCGGATTGGAACCCCGTCGTCACCGGGCTCCCCTCCAGCGCCCGCGTCACCGACATGGCCCGCGCCATCGCCAAGGCCTCCCGGGGCAAGGTCGAGGAGGTCTTTCTCGTCTATGTCCGTCCCGATGCTCCCGTGGGAGGCGATGAGGAAGGCGCCCCGCGCGGCCGCGGCCCCGTGACCATCTTTTCTCCCGGCTCCGTCGGGCCCGCCCGCCCGTTCCACCCCGAGTGGATGACCGAGCGCTCGGAAAACCAGATCGCCCTCCTCCCGCCGGACCAGAAGGCCCAGGTGCTAAAGGACATGGAGGAAATGCGCGCCCTCCGCGAGAGCCTGCGCAATCTCACCGAGGAGGAACGCCGCGCCAAGATGGAGGAGTATTTCAACCGCTCCGACGTCCAGGACCGCATGGACGAACGCATGTCCCAGCGCGAATCCCAGAGCTCCCCGCAGCAGCGCGAGGCGCGCTTCCGCCGCTATGTCGAGCGCCGCGAGGCCGCCAAGTCCGCCAACAACACCGGAGGCAGCACCCAGGGCACCCGCTAAATGCAACGCCGCACCTCACTCCGCTCCGGCTTCACGCTCCTCGAGCTGATCGTCGTCATCGCCATCATCGCCATGCTCGCGACCCTCGCCATGCCCGAGTTTGAAAAGACCGTCGAGCGCGCCAAGAGCGTCGCCTGCATGGGCAACCTCCGGTCCATCGGCGCCTCGGTGAATACCTACGTCATCGAGAACGACCAGACCTTCCCCTTCGTCGAGCCCAACCCGAACGACCCCGTCTACACCGGCGAGGACGAGGCCAAGCCCATGCTCGCGGAGCTGGAGCCCTACGGCGTGACCTCCAAGGTGCTGAAGTGCCCCGAGGACAATACCTACATCAAGACCACCGGCTCCAGCTACCAGTGGGTCCCCATCATCGACGGCGAGAGCAAGATCAACCCCCAGGTCTACGGCCGCCGCGGCGCGCGCCGCGTGAACCCCGCCCGCATGCGCCTGTGCATCGACTTTGAGGCAGTCCACTTCAACCGCTGCAACCGCCTCTATGCCGACGGCCACGCCGTCGCCACCCTGAAATAACGCGTCCCGCTTTCCTTCACCGGCAGATTTTGCCAGTCTCCCGGGCGTGAAAGCCCCTCGCCTCGCCGTCGTCGGCAGTTCCAACACCGATCTCGTCATCACCTGTGCCCGCCTGCCGCAGCCGGGCGAAACCCTCCTCGGCGGCGATCTCCACCGCTACGCCGGAGGCAAGGGGGCCAACCAGGCCGTCGCAGCAGCCCGCGCCGGGGCAAAGGTCGCCTTCATCGGCGGCCATGGCGCGGATGACTTTGGCCGCGCCGCCCGGGCGGGACTCCGCGCCGAGGGCATCGATGTCCGCCACTTCCGCGCCTCGGAAAAACTCCCCTCCGGCGTCGCCCTCATTCTCCTGGGCAAAAAGGACCGCCAAAACCAGATCGTCGTCGCCGACTCCGCCAACGCCATCACGCCCGCCGACATCGACCGCGCCGCCCCCGTCCTGAAAAACGCCGCCGTCATCGTCGCCCAGCTGGAAACACCCATTCCCTCCGTGCGCCGCGCCGCCGAGATCGCCCGCGAGGCCGGTATCCCCTTCGTCCTCAACCCCGCCCCCGCCTTTACCCTGCCGGCCGCCCTTTACCGGCTCGTCGACACCCTCACGCCCAATGAACATGAGGCCGCCCTCCTCACGGGCCTGACTGATCCCGAGCAGGCCGCCCTCGCCCTGCGCAAGAAGGGCTGCCGCCGCGTCGTCATCACGCTGGGCACTCGCGGCGCGCTCCTCTGCGATGAGGACGGGTTTTTCCACGTCCCCGTACCGAAGGTGAAACCGCGCGACACCGTGGGCGCGGGCGACTGCCTCAATGCCTGGCTCGCCGTCGGTATTGCCGAGTCCCTCCCCATCCGCGACGCCCTCCGCCGCGCCGTCCACGCCGCCAGCCTCAAGGTCACCCGCCTCGGCGCGCAGCCCGGCATGCCGCCCCGCGCCGATGTCGAGGCCTTCCTCCGCCGCAAGTCGCGCTAAAGCGGGTAACCCCCCTCCGCTCTGGAAGCCATCGCATTTTCTAACTCCCTCTCCGGGATCAGGTAGCACCAGCACGCCCGATCCCGGCGCGAGCCGCTTTTGGCAAGCCTTCGCGGACTCTCGATAATAAGACCCCGTCTCATTTGCTAGCATTAGCAAACTCAGCCTTGCGTCGGCTAAGCGCGAGGCCCTAGCTTCCCGCTGCCCATGCCACCGCTCCGACCAGCAGCGGCTCTTTCATCGGTCGTATTGACGACCCTCAACCTCACACTCGGGAGCTGAGAATGATTCGCAAATCCAACCCATCCGAAAACCCCGCGCCCTCCCACCATTCGATCACCGACCACCCCGGCATCGTCGAGGTCGTGCCACGTGACGCCAGCCGCGTCGAGATCGCCTTTGACCCCGCCCGCCTTTCCGAGAATGACGTCCGCAACATCGCTCTCGAGCACATCCAGCCGGATGCGTCGTTGCAGCGATTCGCCCTGCGCCTCGACGGGCAGGCCTGCGAAGCCGCCGCCGCCAAGCTGGAGCGCCGCATCGAGAATGTCCCCGGCGTCCGCCGCGCCACCGCCACCTACATCGGGCGCGTGCTCTGCCTCACCTTTGACAAATCCGTCGCCAGCGAAGCCTCCGTCCTCGCCGGAGCCCGCGCCGCCGGGGCCGACGTGCGTCCGCTGGAATCCCGTCGCGCCGCCAAGCCCACCCTCTGGCAGCGCGCCAAGTCGGGCGACCTGAATGAGGAAATCTCCTGCGCCGTCGGCCTCGTCTTCCTCATCGCCTCCTTCATCGTCGAGCGCGCCGTGGCGAAGCACGGGCTCGCCGACTGGCTCTACTTCGGCGCCTACATCTTTTGCGGTCAATACGGCGTCCGCTCCGCCATCGCCTCGCTGCGCGAAAAGACGCTCGATGTCGACGTGCTCATGGTGCTGGCCGCGCTCGGTGCGGCGGCGGTCGGCTCGCCCTTCGAGGGCGCGCTGCTTCTCTTCCTCTTCAGCTTCTCCAATGTCCTCCAGCGCCACGCGCTCGAGCGCACGCAGAATGCCATCGAGTCCCTCCTCACCCTCCGCCCGGAGACCGCCCTGCGCAAAACCGGCGCCACCACCGAGAGCGTGCCCGTGGATTCCCTCCAGGTGGGCGACGTCGTCATCGTGCGCCCCGGCGAGTTGATCCCGATCGACGGCGACGTGGTCGAGGGCTCCAGCAACATCGACGAATCCAGCCTCACGGGCGAGTCCATACCCGTGCCAAAAGCCGCCGGTTCGCCCGTCTTTGGCGGCACGCTCAACCAGTCGGGCGCGATCGAGATTCGCGTGAACCACCGCGCGGAGGATTCCACGCTCGCCCGCATGGTGCGCCTCGTCGCCGAGGCCCAGGCGGAGAAGTCCAACACCCAGCGCTTCCTGGAAAAGGCCGAGCAGGGTTACGCCGCAGGCGTCATCGCCTTCACCGCGCTCGTCCTCCTCGTCCCCTGGCTGCTCTGGCACGAAAGTTTCGCCGTCGCCTTCTACCGGGCCATGACCGTGATGGTCGTCGCCTCGCCCTGCGCCCTCGTCATCAGCACCCCGGCCACCGTGCTTTCCGCCATCGGCGGCGCGGCCCGGCGCGGCGTGCTCATCAAGGGCGGCGCACATCTGGAGACCGCCACCCGCGTCGACATCGTCTGCCTCGACAAGACCGGCACGCTCACCGTGGGCAAGCCCACCGTCACCGACATCGTCACGGTCGGCGGCAACCACTTTGCATTGACCGCTCCTCTCCCCGCCGCTGGCGAGCAACTCCTCGCCACCTGCGCCAGCCTGGAGGCGAAATCCGAGCATCCGCTTGCCACCGCCGTCGTTCACGCCGCGCAAAAGGCAGGCCTCACGCTCTCGCCCGCGCAGAATTTCCAATCCTCGCCCGGCCGCGGGGCCGATGCCCTCATCGACGGCGCGCGCTACGTCGTCGGCAGCGAACGCCTCTTCGCGGAATCCTCCGCCTCCGGCATGGACGCCCTCCGCGCCGCCTCGCTCGATCTGCAATCCTCCGGCAAGTCCTGCATCTGGCTGGGCCGCCGCCTCGCCGATGATTCGCTCGTCGTGGAGGCCATCTTTGGCCTCGCCGACACGCTCCGCCCGGAAGGCCGCGAGATCGTCCGCAAGCTCCACGCTCTCGGCGTGCGCAAGGTCGTCATGCTCACCGGCGACCAGCAGCCCGTCGCAGCCGCCATCGCAAAGGAAGCCGGTATTGACGAATTCCACGCCGCCCTCCTCCCCGCCGACAAGGTGGCCGCCATCCGTCAGTTGAAAACCGAGGGCATCGTCATGATGGTCGGCGACGGCGTGAACGACGCGCCCGCCCTCGCCACCGCCCATCTCGGCGTGGCCATGGGAGCCGCCGGCACCGACATCGCGATGGAAACCGCCGACATCGTCCTCATGGGCGACCGCCTCGACAACATCCCGCTCCTCGTCGGCATCGCCCGCCATTCCCGCCGCGTACTGATTCAGAACCTCACCTTCGCCTCCGGCGTCATCCTCGTCCTCCTCGCCGCCAGCCTCGGCTTCGCCCTGCCCCTGCCCTTGGGCGTCGTCGGCCACGAAGGCAGCACCGTCCTCGTCTGCCTCAACGGCCTGCGCCTGCTCGTTTACAAAGGAAAAAACTAGGCAAAGTCGGAAGTGGGAATCCGGAAGTCGGAACGAGTGGCTCCCCGCCTTTTGTGTGTGGATGCCCTTGCTGCGAGGTGGCGTAGGGCTGGCATCCTGCCGGCCTGCGAATTTGGTCGCCCAGTCGCGGCGCTACAGAAAGAAGTCTGACGGGCGGACCGCCCACCCCACCTCAATGGTCTGCGGCAAAGATAGCCGCTCTTTGGGCGGTCAGATCTGCCCGTCTCCAGAACAAACATTTTTAGAGACTTCCTCTGCCTTCCCTTCGTTCCCTTTGCTTCCTTCTGTTTAGAACTCTTGTTTTCGTACCTCCACACAAGTGGCGTGGCGGTAGAAATTCCGACTTCCGAAATCCCACTTCCGACTTAGCGTCAGTCGAGAGTGCGCCGATACCGCATCGCCCCAAACGCCATCACGACAACGCCAAAGGCGAGGATGGGCCACAGGTCCGGCCAGCTGTCGGCGAAGCCGTTGCCCTTGAGCATGATCCCTCGCAGCACGCGCAGAAAATGCGTGAGTGGAAGCATCTGGCCCAGTGTCTGCGCCCACTCCGGCATGCCCCGGAAGGGGAACATGAAGCCCGAGAGCAGCAGCGACGGCAGGAAAAAGAAGAACGACATCTGCATGGCCTGGAGCTGGTTCGTCGCCAGCGTGGAAATGGTAATACCCACCGCCAGCGTCGCCGCGATGAAGCACAGCGCCCCGAGGTAAAGCAGCCCGAGGTTGCCCACCATCGGCACCTGGAACAACACCCGCGCCGCCAGCAGGATCACCGTCACCTGCACGTAGCCGACCACGATGTAGGGAATGATCTTGCCTGTCATCACCTCGATCGGCACGGCGGGCGTGGCCAGCAGGCTTTCCATCGTGCCGCGCTCGCGTTCGCGCGTCACCGCCAGCGCCGTGATCACCACCATCGTCATCGTGAGCACCACGCCCATCAGGCCGGGCACGATGTTGTACTGCGTCAGTCGGTCGGGATTGTACATGAGGTGAATCCGCAGTTCCGCCGGGCCGGGCTGGGCGGTGAATTTTTGCAGCGGCCCCTCCAGGTCGCGGTCAAAGGCCGAGCGAGCCACTTCGTTCACCACCTGCACGGCGGAACTCACCGCCGACGGGTCCGTCGCATCCACCTCCAGCAGCATGGGCGGCCTTTCACCCCGCACCAGCCGCTGCGAGAAATCGCTCGGCAGGCTGAGCACGAACTGCACATCGCCCCGCGCCAGCGCCTGCCGCGCCTCCTCCTCGTGCTCGAACTGGCCGACCACCGTGAAGTATTGACTCTGCTCCAGCGCATGGGCAAAGGAGCGGACGAACGGACTGTTGTCCGTCGACAGGATCGCCATCGGCAGGTGCTTCGGGTCCGTGTTGATCGCGTATCCGAAAAGGATGAGCTGGATGATCGGGATGCCGAACATCATGGCAAACGTCAGCCGATCCCGCCGCATCTGGATGAACTCCTTGCGGATGATGGCGAAGAAGCGGTGAATGCTGAAACCGTTCATCGAAAATTATCCTCCGAGGTTTGCATGAGGCCGATAAAGGCATCCTCCAGCCCCGGCTCGATCCGCCGCCAGGTTTGTTTGCCGCCCGTCCGCAGCGAGGCGACACCCCGCTCCAGCGCCGCCTCGTCGCGGCCGCTCACGTGCAGCTTGTTGCCAAAGGCCGTGACCTGCTCGACGCCATCGCGCCCGCGCAGTTCCTTCGACAGCGCGCCGAGTTCCGGCCCGGAGACCTCCCAGGTCACGAGCCCCGCCGAGGCCAGCACGTCGCGAAGTGTGCCCATGGCCAGCAGCTTGCCGTAGGCGATGTAGGCGAGGCGATGGCAGCGCTCGGCCTCGTCCATGTAGTGCGTCGTCACGAGCACGGTCAGCCCGTCGGCGGAAAGACGGTGAATCTCCTCCCAGAAATCGCGCCGCGCCTTGGGGTCCACGCCCGCCGTCGGCTCGTCGAGGAGCAGCAGCTCGGGTTGATGAATGAGGCACGCCGCCAGCGCGAGCCGCTGCTTCCAGCCGCCCGAGAGCGTCCCGGCCAGCTGGTTGCCGCGCCCTTCCAGTCCCATGGATGCCACCGTGCGCTCGACCGCCTCGCGGGCGTGCTTGATCTGATAGATATCGGCGACAAATCGCAGGTTCTCCGCGATGGTCAGGTCCTCGTAGAGGCTGAATCGCTGCGTCATGTACCCGACGCGGCGCTTGATCTGGTCGCTCTCCGTCAGCACGTCGCAGCCCAGGCATGTGCCGCTGCCGGAGTCCGGCTGCAGCAGGCCGCACAGCATCCGCAGGAAGGTCGTCTTGCCGCTGCCGTTCGGCCCGAGGAAGCCGTATATCTCCCCGCGCCGCACCTGCATGGCGAGATTGTCCACCACCACGCGGCCATCGAAGGACTTGGTGATACCCTCGACGTCGATTGCCAGCTCCTCCGTCACGGCTGCTTGCGCACGACCTCGACCGGCGCGCCGGGGTGCAGTTGTTTTGCCTGCTCCGGCGCGAGCCTTGCCTCGGCGAGGAAGACGAGCTTGTTGCGGTTCTCGCGGCTGTAGATGATCGGGAGCGTGTACTCGGCCGAGGGAGAGACAAAGCTCACCCTGCCCTCCAGCGGACCCGCCAGCCCGTCCATGCGAATCTCCACCGGCGTGCCGATCTGGTATTCCCCCAGCCTCGACTCGGGCAGGAAGAACCGCACCTTCATATACTCGGGCGGCAGGATCGAGGCCACGGGCGAACCCGCCGCCACCCACTCGCCGGGACGGTAATAGGTATCGTACACCAGCCCGCCCGCCGGGGCCGGCTGCACCTTTTGCGAAAACCTCCAGTTCGCCTGCGCCAGCGCCCGCTCGTAGGCATTCACATTATGCTGGGCCGCGAGATATCCCTGCTCGGCCGTGTCAAAGTCCTCCGACGCGATGACGCGCTTGTCACGCAGGCTCTTGGCCCGGTCGTAGTCGAGCTTGGCCTTGGAGAGCCGCGTCTGGCTTTCCCGCAAGGACGCCTCCGCCTGCTGCATCGCCTCGCGCTCCTCCTCGCGCTCGAGGCCGAACAACTCCGCCCCCGCCTGCGCCTGGTCCCCTCGCTGCACCTTCAGGTCCTGGAGCTGGCCCGCGATGGGCGAGGAGACGTACACCATCTCGCCCTCCGCATAGCCCGACAGGTGTTCGTCCGCCTTGTCGCGGTTGTGTGTGAGCCAATACGCCGCGCCCCCGCCGATCAGCAGCACGAGGATCAGCGGCCGCAGCACCGTCGCCGGTTTCTTCTTTTTCATGAAAGCACCTCCCGGGCCTTCGCGGTGAAGACCCCTTGGAAAATCACGCGCAGGATCGTGTCGAGCGCCTGCACCGGCGGCATGTCGAGCGTCATCATATGATCCACCCGCAGGATACCCTGCACACACGCGACCAGCATCCGCACCACCATCGCGGGCTTCACGTCCTCGCGGATGAACCCCTCGCGTATCCCCTCCTCCAGCAACCCGCCGAGGTACTTCGGTATCGCCTGCGCCCGGTACTCCTCCACGATGCGGAAAATCTCCGGTGTGTACCGCCGCAGATCGTCGATGAAGGCCGGACTCACCTCGCCCAGCCGCCGCTGCATGCCCAGCATGAGCCCGCGCACCTTCTCGTCAAAACCCGCTTCCATCGCCAGCACGGCCTGAAACTCCGCGTCCACCCGCCGCACCCGGCGGCGCATGATCCCGGCCACCAGGTCATCCTTGCTGGCAAAGTGCGCGTACAGCGTCTTCTTGCTCATCGCCAGCTCGCGAGCCAGTTCATCCATCGAGACACGATGAAACCCCCGCGAGAGAAAAATCCGCTCCGCCGCATCGAGGATTCTCCCCTCAGTCGAATTCGGCATTTCGGAAACCATGGAAACTATAATCGTTCATAAAGTTTCCACAGGCAACAAAATAACGCCGCGATGGTCAATTTTCACCAAAACCCGCCGCCTACCAGTCGGCGTTGTTTCCGCGCGTGTCGATATGGGTAAACCCGGCGTACCGGCCCACTCCACCCGCAAACATCCCACCCGAGCGCATCGCGCGAGCCATGGCCGAGACCTTCCCCGGAGCGCAAGGGAACACGATGTCGATCGCATTGTTGCGCATGTGGAAGGAATTGCTCTTCGCACCGGGGCACTTCGCGTTGTAAGCCGGGCTGCGATAGACAGATACGACGTCCTTGACCTGGAGGTCGAGGCGATCCGCCAGCGAGTCGATCACCTTGAGCGTCGAGCGGACATTGTTCCACATCGACCTCGGCGGCAGCGAGTTATGCACCTTGCCCCGCATATGTGTGTGCGGCTCGATCAACTGCCGTACGGATACGAACTTCAGATGCGCCTTGCGCAAAAACTCGGCATACGAGGGCAGCATCGGCCCGAGCGTCGCCTGCCAGTCGGCGGGAATCTGCAAAGCACGCAACGTCGAGGGCGATGCGTTCGTATAACTGGAGAAGAAACCCATGAAAGCCTCAGATCGCGATGTGCCGGCAAAGAGTCCCGCGCCGGCAAGAGCAAGCAGCCGCAGCGCCGAGCGCCGGCCGAACTGTGCCCCGAGAGGCTCCGCAGTATGAGGTGTAACGTCAGAAGTGCTCATTATTCGGAGTTGGCCGCTAACAAAACACACTTTGGCCAAACGCAAAATATTTTCTCGTTCGGGCCATTTCCTAGCAACTTTCACGCCACCCCAGCCCCGCTCCCTTCGCAAAAAAATTCCGGGAGCGGTCAAAAAGTTGGGTTTTTTGAAAAAATGAGTTCCCCAAACTGGAATGCTTGGTTAACCACATCCCCGGTGAGAGCAAGAGGTCTATCTTTTTATAGTTTTTTGACGACCTGTTTAATGATGGCCGTCGGGGCGACCGGAGCCCATGCGCAGGGCGCGGGCGCCGATCTTCCGACCCACATGGTCGCGGACATGTTCAAGCCTCTGTCACGTCCGGCAGAGATGATCCATGAGACATCGCTCCTCGTGCTGGTCATTTGCGCGGTGATCTTCTTCGTGGTCGCAGGCCTGCTCCTGTACATCGTCCTGCGCTTCCGCAAGAAACCGACCGACAACACCCAGGAGCCGCCGCAGATCTACGGCAGCACGAATATCGAGCTCGCCTGGACCGTCATCCCGATCCTCATCACGGTCGTATTGATCCTCGTCACCAGCCGCACCATCGGCGAGATCCAGAATGCCAAGCTGCCCGAGGACGCCCTCCAGATCCGCGTCGTCGGCCACCAATGGTGGTGGGAGGTTCACTACCCGCAGTACGGCATCATCACCGCCAACGAGATTCACATCCCCGTCAGCAGCAAGGACCCGGCGAAAGCCCGGCCGACCGAGATCATCCTCCAGTCCGCCGACGTGATCCACTCCTTCTGGGTGCCTCAGCTCGCGGGCAAGGTGGACCTGATCCCCAATCGCACCAACAAGATGTGGGTCGACCCGTACACCATCGGCACCTTCTTCGGCAACTGCGCCGAGTACTGCGGCACGCAGCACGCCAACATGCTCCTGCGCGTCATCGTCGATACCCCGGAGAATTTCGAGAAATGGGTCGCCGACCAGAAGGCCCCCGTCCCGCCGCCGCAGACCGCCCAGGAGATCGAAGGCCGCCGCCTCTACTACGCCAACGCCTGCGTAAACTGCCACACCATCGGCGACAGCGTTTCCAAGGGCATCTTCGGCCCCGACCTCACCAAGCTCATGACCCGCCAGACCATCGGCGCGGGCGTCGCTCCCCTGAACCATGAAAATCTCCTGAGCTGGGTCCGCGATCCGCAGATCCTCAAGGTCGGCTGCCTCATGCCGAACATGCAACTCCTCGATACCGAGGCCGAGGCCATCACGGCCTACCTCGAAACGCTGAAATAATCATGGCTAGTGATACGATCGTAGATCCGGACTTCAAGGTTCCCGCGCCCGAGCGCGTGGGCGAGGAAGGCAAGACGTGGTCCCACGTCATCCAGAACCTCGTCTTCACCGTCGACCACAAGAAGCTCGGCCTCATGTACATCGGGTCGGGCCTGCTCTTCTTCGTCGTGGCGGGCATCATGGCCACATTCATCCGCATCCAGCTGTTCTTCCCGCGCAGCACCTTCCTGGACCCGGATGTCTTCAACCGTTTCTTCACGATGCACGGCACGGCCATGGTCTTCCTGGTCGGCATGCCGATGATCTTCGGTTTCGCCAATTACCTGATCCCGATCATGATCGGCACGCGGGACATGGCGTACCCCCGCCTGAATGCCTTCGGCTTCTGGGTGTTTTTCTTCTCCGGCCTCCTGTTGTACTTCAGCTACTTCGGCGCGCCCGGCCTGTACAATGCCGGTTCCGCTCCCGACGTCGGCTGGTTCGCCTACTCGCCGCTCACGGCCAAGGCGTTCTCCCGCGGGCACAGCACGGACTACTGGACCCTCGCCATCCTGCTCGGCGGTATCGGAAGTCTGGCGACCTCGATCAACATCCTGGTCACCACCTTCTGCCTGCGCTGCAAGGGCATGACGCTGGGCCGCATGCCGCTCTTTGTCTGGCTCTTCGTCGTGGTGGCCTTCCTGGTCATCATCGCGCTGCCGCCTCTTTCGGCCTGCCAGATCATGCTCACGCTCGACCGTTACCTCGGGGCGAAGTTCTTCGACACCCAGGCGGGCGGCGACGCGGTCCTGTGGCAGCACTTCTTCTGGATCTTCGGACACCCCGAGGTGTACATCCTCATCCTTCCCGGCTTCGCCATCGCGAACGAAGTCATCCCGGTCTTCTCCCGCAAGCCCATCTTCGGCTATCCGATCATGGTCGCGGCCACGGTGATGATCGCCTTCATCTCCCTCGGTGTGTGGGCTCACCACATGTTCGCCGTCGGCATGACCTCGCTGGGCAACACCTTCTTCGCCATCTCCACCATGGTCATCGCGGTGCCCACCGGCATCAAGATCTTCAACTGGCTCGGCACCATGTGGGGCGGCAAGCTCCACTTCGACCTGCCGATGGTCTTCTGTCTCGCCTTCCTCTTCCAGTTCCTCATCGCCGGTCTCACTGGTGTGATGCTGGCGGTGGTGCCCTTCGACTGGCAGCTCACCGACTCGTACTTCGTCGTGGCGCACTTCCACTACGTGCTCATCGGCGCGCTGCTCTACACCCTCTTCGCCGGCATCTACTACTGGTACCCGAAGGCCTTCGGCCGCATGCTCGACCGCAAGCTCGGTTTCTGGCACTTCTGGCTCTTCACCATCGGCTTCCACCTCACCTTCTTCCCGCAGCACATCTCGGGCTTCCTCGGCATGCCTCGCCGTATCTTCACCTACGAGGCGGGCCGCGGCTGGGAAATCTGGAACCAGCTCTCCACCATCGGCGTGATCATTCAAATCCCGGGCATCCTCTTCTTCGTCTACAACCTCATCTACTCGTACTACAAGGGTGAGGTGGCGGGCGACGATCCGTGGGACGCGTGGACCCTCGAGTGGGCCACCACCTCGCCCCCGCCGGAATACAACTTTGAGAAACTGCCGGAAGTGCGCAGCCGCCGTCCCCTCTGGGACCTGAAGCACCCCGACGATCCCGACTGGAAATTCGAATGAGCTCCGCTGAACTGACCAACACCGACTCCGACTGGAAGCTGCCATCCCAGCGCAAGGTCGGGATGATCTGCCTGATTCTGACCGAATCCGCGCTGTTCACCATCTTCGTCGTCGCCTACGTCTGGTACATGGGCAAGAGCCTCAACGGGCCCTTCCCCAAGGAAGTCCTGCACATCCCCTGGCTCGCCAGCATCGCGCTCTTTGGGAGTTCCTTCACCGTGACCATCGCGGAGAAGTTCCTGCACAAGGGCAACCGTGCGCTCTTCCACGTCTGGTGGCTCGTCACCATCGCGCTCGGCGCGTACTTCGTCTACTTCACCGGCGCCGAGTGGTACCACCTGATCTACAAGGAAAACCTCACGATCAGCACCAACGTCTTTGGCTCGACCTTCTACTCTCTGGTCGGCCTCCACGCCAGCCACGTCATCGTCGGTCTCATCCTCCTCTCGATCGTCGTGATCTCCAGCTTCCGCGGGAAGCTCGATCCCGGCCACTCCGAGCACGTCGAGATGATCGCGTGGTACTGGCACTTCGTCGACGCCATCTGGGTCGTCGTCCTCACCCTGGTCTATTTCATCAGCGTCAACTACTAGGCAATGCAGCAGCACCCACATCACGATCCTGACACCATCGAGTTGCCCACGCCCACGGCGTGGCCGATCGTGTCCGCGTTCGGTCTTACCCTTCTCTTCGCCGGTCTGGTGACGAGCCTCCTGGTTTCCGCCGTCGGCTTCCTCGTCGGCCTCCTCGGGGCCGTCGGCTGGTTCTCCGATGTCTTTCCGCATCCGAAGCACGAACCCGTGCCGGTGAATCCCGACCGCGCCCGCCCGGCGCCGATCCGCACGCAGGGCCGCGTGGTCCAGATGCTCAAGCAGGGCAACATCCCGCACCGCGCCCATGTCCCGACGGAGTTTCATCCCTATCGCGTCGGCGTCATCGGCGGCCTCGCTGGCGGCCTCGTGATGGCCGTCCTCGCCTGCATCTGGGGCGTCGTCTTCGAGAAGAGCCTCTGGTATCCGATCAACCTCATGGCCGCCACCGGCGTGCCGGAGCTGGGCGCCTCCACCCTCAAGGCCATGCACGACTTCAGTGCCGCCGGTCTCATCGTCGGCACCATCGCGCACGTCACTCTCTCAGTGCTCGTCGGCCTCCTCTACGCGGTCATCGTCCCGATGTTCCCGCGCAAAACCGAGTTTGTCCTGGGCGCCATCGTGGCCCCGCTGCTCTGGACCGCGCTCGTCTGGTCGACCCTCCACTGGGTCTCCCCGATGCTCTCGCAGGGCATCAACTGGCCGTGGTTCATCTTCTGCCAGATCGCCTTCGGCGCGGTCTGCGGCTGGGTCGTCTTCAAATCCGGAAAAATGGCAACGATGCAATCATGGTCGCTGGCCCAGAAAATGGGCGTGGAAAGCCAACATCGCGACGAGGAGTCCCACTAGTGAAAATCGCCGCCCTTTCCCTAGCCTGCCTCTCGGCCATCGCCCTCTCGGGCTGTGACAACGTGCCCGGCCGTCCCAAGAAGGAAGACCGCCGCCCCGAGCCGCACCACGTCACCGATTTCAAGACGCTCTACAGCCAGAACTGCGCCGGTTGCCATGGCAACGGCCAGTCGGTCGGCCCGGTGATCTCGATGAACGACCCGCTCTATCTGTCCATCCTGCCCAAGGAGCAGATGCGCCAGATCGTGACCAGCGGCCGCGCCCAGAACGGCATGCCCGCCTTCTCGCTCGCCAACGGCGGTTCGCTCACCAACGAGCAGATCGGCATCATCGTCGACAACATCTACGCGTGGGCCAAGAACCCGCCGCCCGCCAACGCCCCGGCCTACAGCGCCCCGCTCGGCGACGTCGCCCGCGGCGCCGCGGTCTTCGCCGCGAATTGCGCGAGCTGCCACGGCGCGGACGGCAAGGGCCTCAAGGACAAGGCGGGCTCGGTCATCAACCCGGCCTACCTCGGCCTCGTCTCCGACCAGTATCTCCGCACCATCACCATCGCCGGTCGCAACGATCTCGGGTGCCCCGATTTCGCCAGCCGCGTCCCCGGCAAGGCGATGACCAATGAGGAAATCAGCGATGTCGTCGCCTGGCTGGCGTCGCACCGCGAGAATGAATTTGGCCAGAAGCTGGCCCCGGCCCAGCAGTAATCAGTTTTGCACAGGAAATGACCACCGAGACGAATAACGACAAACCCTGCGGGTGTGACCACACGCCGGAGCCGAAGAAGACTTCGCGCCGCGACTTCCTGCTCCTGCTTGGCTTCGGTCTGAACGCCATCGCCGGTGCCATGATCGGCATCCCGCTCATCGGCTACCTCCTCTCCACCTTCTTCAAGAGCTACCCGCTCCAGTGGATCTCGCTCGGCCCGGTGACGAAGTTCCCCGAGGGAGCCACCCGCCTCGCCAGCTACCTGAACCCCGACCACCGCGAGTGGGACGGCCAGACCGCCGAGATCCCGTGCTGGGTGCGCCGCATCCAGGAGAATGACTTCCAGGTCTTCGCCATCAACTGCACCCACCTCGGCTGCCCCGTCCGCTGGTTCGAGGAGTCCAAGCTTTTCATGTGCCCCTGCCACGGCGGCGCCTTCTACGAGAATGGCGAGCACGCCGCTGGCCCGCCGCCGCGCGGCCTCTACGAGTACCCCTTCAAGGTGGAAAACAACGAACTGTTCATCCAGGGCGGCATCCTTCCGACGCTCGCCAATCCCATGGACGACAAGAAGCCCCGGCACTAACACGCGATGAACGGCAAGGCTCTCATCCAGGCTCTGAACGGTGTGTACGAGTGGGTCGACAAGCGACTCCACGTCACGGACCTCTTTAATCACACCGCCGGCCACCCGATCCCGAAAAGCTCCGCGAGCTGGTTCTACGTCTTCGGCAGCGCCACGCTGCTCTGCTTCATGATCCAGCTCCTGACGGGCTGCCTGCTGGCGCTCGTCTACGTGCCCTCGGCCGCCGAGGCCTACACCACCCTCGAGTACCTGACCTTCCGGCAGGAGCTTGGCTGGTTCCTCCGCGCCACCCACTACTGGGGGTCGAATTTCATGGTGGGCATCATGCTCATCCACGTCACCCAGGTCTTCCTCTTCGGCGCTTACAAGTACCCGCGTGAGATCACCTGGATGTCCGGCGTGGTCCTCATGCTCCTCACGCTCGGCCTCGCCTTCACCGGTCAGGTCATGCGCTTCGACGAGGACGCCTACTGGGGTCTCGGCATCGGCGCGGCCATCGCGGGCCGCTCGCCCATGATCGGCCAGCAGGTGGTGAACTTCATGCTCGGCGGTCCCATCATCGCCAGCGAGACGCTTTCGCGCTTCTTCACCCTGCACGTCTTCGTTCTCCCGGGTTCCGTCCTCGCCCTCGTCGCCCTGCACCTCCGCATGGTCCTGACCAAGGGCATCAACGAATACCCGAAGCCCGGCCAGATCGTCCGCAAGGAGACCTACGACAAGGAATACGCCACGATCATCAAGAAGGAGGGCATCCCGTTCTTCCCTCATGGCATCTGGAAGGATCTCGTCGCCGCTTCCATCGTCATCGGCGGCATCCTCTTCTGCGTCCTCATGTTCGGTCCCAAGGGGCCGCTCGGTGAGCCGAATCCGACGCAGATCGACACGGTGCCCCGCCCGGACTTCTTCTTCCTCTGGATCTTCGCCATCGCGGCGCTCATGCCGGACTACATGGAGACGTTCATGCTCCTGGTGGCTCCGCCGATCATCATCGGTCTGCTCTTCATCCTGCCGTTCATCAACAACACGGGGGAAAAGAGCTGGCGCCGCCGCCCGATCGCGGTCCTCTCCGTCATCCTCATCTATCTCGCCCTCGGCCTCCTCACCTACCTCGGCCAGACCTCCCCGTGGTCGCCCGACATGAAGGCATGGTCCGGCGCGGAAACGCCCCGCGAATTCGTCGAGGGCCGCTCGCCGCTGGAACTCCAGGGTCTCGCCGTGCTGCAAAACAAGCAGTGCCGCAACTGCCACGCCATCGACGGCATCGGTGGTCATCGCGGCCCCGATCTCGCCGACGTGGGCACCCGCCTCACGAAGGACCAGCTCGTGCGCCAGATTATTCAGGGTGGCGGCAACATGCCCGCTTACGGTAAGAATCTCTCCCCGTATGAGACCGATGCCCTTGTTGCCTACATGGTCTCCCTGCATCCCCGTGGCGAACAGCCTGCGCGCGACTCGGCCGTCCCGGCCACGCCCGCGCCCATGTCCGTCCAGGAAGGCGAGCAGCACGCCGCCGTGGGTGCTCACTAATCCCGGTCATCCCAGCGGCGCGCGAGCGCCGCACCGCCCGGGGCAGTGAATCTGGAGACTGCCATAGCGACGTCGTGGACGTTTCAACCCGTCCCCGCGTTCGGTCTCGCTGCGACCGCCCTCATCTACATCCTCGGCTGGAATCGTCTCCGCCGTCAGGCCCCGCATCGTTTTACCCCGTACCGGCTGCTGAGCTTCCTCGGCGGCCTCGTCACGATCTACATCGCGCTGGCCTCGCCGCTCGATGCCTTTGCGTCGTTCCTGCTCATCTCACACATGGTGCAGCACCTCCTGCTCACCATGGTCGCCCCGCCGCTCATCCTGCTGGGCATCCCGCAGCTCCCCCTCCTCCTCGGCCTGCCGCGCCGCTTCGTCAGCCAGGGGCTGGGGCCCTTCCTGCGGTGGCCGGTCTTTCACGCCATCGTCGACCGCGTGACGCACCCGATCGTCTGCTGGGTGCTCTTTGTCTCGAGCAACGTCATCTGGCACATCCCGCAGCTCTACGACCTCGCGCTGCGCCACCGCGGCTGGCACGACTTTGAGCACTTCTGCTTCCTCGCCACCTCGCTGCTCTTCTGGTGGTACGTGATCCTCCCCTGGCCCAGTCGGTCAAAATACCCTCGCTGGACCGTCATCCCGTATCTGCTCGGCGCGGATCTCCAGAATACCGCCCTCGCTGCCTTCCTCTCCTTCTCCACCAGGGTCATCTACCCCACCTACGAGGCCGCGCCCCGGCTGGGCGGCTTTTCGCCGCTGGAGGATCAGAATGGCGCGGGCGCGATCATGTGGGTCCCGGGGTCCATCGTCTTTCTCTTCCCCGTCGCCTACATCGCCATCCAGTTCCTCTCGCCCAAGCGCCGCTACGCGGAACCGCCGCCTCCCCCGCGACCACCCGCCACCGCGCGCCGCTCCGGGCCGTTTGACCTGCTGCGCGTGCCGTATCTCGGGGCGTTCATCCGCTCGCGGTACTTCCGCACCGGGCTGCAACTGATCATGTTTGGCCTCGCCCTCGCCATCATCCTCGACGGACTGCTCGGGCCGCAGATGAGCCCGATGAACCTCGCGGGCGTGCTGCCGTGGACCCACTGGCGCGCCGCCACCGTCCTCGCCCTCCTCGTCGCGGGCAATTTCTTCTGCATGGCGTGCCCCTTCACCTTCGTGCGCGACCTCGGGAGAAAAGTCCTCCCCGCGCGCTTCGCCTGGCCCCGCGCCCTGCGGTCCAAGTGGATCGCCGTCGGCATCCTCGTCGTCTACTTCTGGGCCTACGAGGCCTTTGACCTCTGGGACAACCCCGCCGCCACCTCCGGCGTGTTCATCCTCTACTTCCTCGGCGCGCTGATCATCGACGGGTTCTTCAAGGACGCCAGCTTCTGCAAATACGTCTGCCCGGTCGGCCAGTTCCACTTCGTCCAGTCCCTCGTCTCGCCGCTCCAGGTGCGCGTGCGCGAGCCCGATGTCTGCGCGAGCTGCCGGACGTATGACTGCATCAAGGGCAACTCGACCCAGCGCGGGTGCGAGTTGAAGCTCTTCCAGCCCCGCAAGGCCGGGAACATGGACTGCACCTTCTGCCTCGACTGCATCAAGGCCTGCCCGCACGACAACGTCGGCATCCTCGCCACCCCCATCGCCACCGACCTCTCGATCGACCTGCCGCGCTCCTCCGTCGGGCGCTATGCGAAGCGCATCGACCTCGCCTCGCTCGTCCTCGTGCTCACCTTCGGCGCGTTTGCCAATGCCGCCGGCATGGTCGTGCCCGTGCTGAACTGGCTCGACGCCCTGAACAAGCAGCTCGGCCTCTCCACCGACCACCTGCCCACCGCCATCCTCGGCATCCTCAGCCTCGTCGTCCTCCCCGCCCTGCTCGCCTCGTGGGCCGCCGCCTTGAGCAAAAAGCAATTCGGCCTCACCCAGAGGGAAACCTTCTGCCGGTTCTCCATGGCCCTCGCCCCGCTCGGGTTCGGCATGTGGCTCGCGCACTTCACCTTCCACTTCTTCACCGCCGCGCTTACGCCCATACCCGTCATCCACCGCGTCCTGCGCGATCTCGGGCTGGCCCATGGCGAGGTGCAGTGGGCCGTGCCGTCGTGGGCTTTCTACGACCTCCCGGCGCTGGAGCTGGCCTTCCTCGGTCTCGGCTTCCTCACCTCGCTCTATATTCTTTGGCGTCTGGCCGCCTCTCTACGGCCCTCGCGCCCCTTCCCCGGGTTCCTGCCCTGGGGGCTCATCGCCGTGGCCCTTTACGCCGCCGGAGTCTGGATTATCTTCCAACCGATGCAAATGCGCGGCACCATGATGCACTGACCGATGAGCAAGCCACCGTCAACGCCCCGCCTTGTCCTCGCGCTGTGCGTGCTTTGCCTCCTCGCGATCATAGCGCCCATCCCGAGCGCCCGCGCCGATGGCGGCGTGATCCTCGACCGCAAAGTCGTCGGCCCCTACGACATCACCGTCTTTGCCTCCCCCGCGCCCATTCGCGCCGGACCCGTCGATTTCAGCGTCCTCGTCCAGGACCCCGCCACCCGCGCCCCGTACTTCGATGCCGAGGTCGCCATGGCCTGGTCGGCGGAGGCCGACGCCTTTCCCGCCTGGCTCCCGCCCTGCTGCAGCATGGGCACCGCCGACAAGGCCGAGGCCACCCGCAACCACTCGGAAAACAAGATGCTCTACTCCGCCATCATGCCGGTGAAGTCGCAGGGCGCCTCAAAGCTCCTCGTGCGCGTCACCCGCAATGGCGAAACCTACACCATGACCTGCCAGCTCAACGCCGGACCGCCCCAGCCCCCCGTCCTCGCATACTGGCCCGTACTCGCCTTCCCTCCTCTCCTCATCGTCGGATTTGGAATCCATCAGCGGCTCGTCCGGAAGGCCCGAAATTTACAGAAAGAATAAGACATTCTAATAGACAATCCGCGTGACCGCATAGTATTACGTCCTCATCATGGACGCAGAGATACTCGCCAGGGTCCAGTTTGCCTTCACCGTAGCATTCCACTACATCTACCCCCCGCTGAGCATCGGCCTGGGTATCGTTCTTGTGGTGATGGAGGCCATCTGGCTCAAGACCGGCAATCCCCTCTACCACAACATGGCGCGCTTCTGGACGCGCGTCTTTGCCCTCACCTTCGCCATCGGCGTGGCCACGGGCATCGTGATGGAGTTCGAGTTTGGCACGAACTGGGCGACCTACTCGCGCTTCGTCGGTGATATCTTCGGCAGTGCGCTTGCCGCCGAGGGCATCTTCGCCTTCTTCCTGGAAAGCGGCTTCCTCGCCATCCTCCTCTTCGGCTGGAACAAGGTCGGGCCTAAGCTTCACTTCTTCGCCACCTGCATGGTGTGCTTCGGCGCGCACTTCAGCGCCATCTGGATCGTCGTCGCCAACTCCTGGATGCAAACCCCCGCCGGGTACCATCTTGAGACCACCGTCAACGGCCAGGCCGTGCGCCTGCCTCCCGAGCATGTCCTCTCCGCCGCCGACCTCGGCACCGTCCGCGCCGTCATCGACGACTTCTGGGCCATGGTCTTCAACCCCTCCTCCGTCGACCGCCTCATCCACGTCGTCCTCGGCGCCTGGATGGCCGGAGCCTTCCTCGTCATCAGCATCAGCGCATTTTACCTGCTCCGCAAACGCCACCTCGACTTTGCCAAGGCCTCGATGAAAGTCGGCCTCATCGTCGGCACCGTCGCCACGCTCCTCCAGATGCTCAGCGGCGACTTCACCGCCAAGGGCGTCCTCAAGAACCAGCCCGCCAAGTTCGCCGCCCTCGAGGGCGTCTACCAGACCGAGGCCCGCACCCCGATGACCGTCATCGGCTGGGTCGATCCCGTCAGCGAAACGGTCCAGGGCCTGAAAATCCCCGGTCTCCTGAGCTTCCTCAGCTACGAGGATGTGAATGCCACCGTCACCGGCCTGCACAACATCCCGAGCGACGATTTCCTCAAGGCCCGGTATCCCAATGCCTCGCCCGAGGAGATTACAAAAATCCGCCGCTCCTACTGGCCGCCCGTGCCCGCGACCTTCCAGTTCTACCACATCATGATCAGCATTGGCGTCGCCCTGCTGGTGATCATCATCATCGCGCTCTTCATGCTCTGGAGCGGGCGGCTGTTCAAGACCGACAGCAAGCTCACCCGGGGCTTCCTCTGGGTGCTCGTCCTCAGCGTGCTGGGTCCGCAGATCGCGAATCAGGCCGGTTGGTTCACCGCCGAGATCGGCCGCCAGCCCTGGATCGTCTACGAGCTGCTCAAGACCTCCGAGGCGCTGTCCAAGGTCGTCACGGCCAACCACATCCTGGCCTCGCTCATCATGTTCACCTTTGTCTACCTGCTGCTCTTCCTCGTCTTCATCTTCCTGCTGACGCGCAAGATCCAGCACGGCCCGGATCATCTCGAGGAGGATCTCGAGATGCCCGACAGCTGGAAGGCCATCATCCGCACCAAGGAGGCGAGGGCTTAACATTATGGACCTGAACATCGTCTGGTACATCCTCGTCGGAGTCCTGCTCACGGGTTACGCCGTGCTCGATGGCTTCGATCTCGGCGTAGGTACGCTCCATCTCTTCGTCAAAAAGGACGAGCATCGCCGCCTCCTCCTGAACTCCATCGGCCCCGTATGGGATGGCAACGAAGTGTGGCTCGTCACCGGCGGCGGCGCGCTCTTTGCCGCCTTCCCCGAGGCTTACGCGACCGTCTTCTCCGGCCTGTACCTCGCCTTCATGCTCCTGCTCTGCGCGCTCATCTTCCGCGCGGTCGCGATCGAGTTTCGCAGCAAGGAGCCGTGGGGCTGGTGGCGCAAACTCTGGGACACCGCCTTCTCGCTGGGCAGCTTCGTTTCCGCCCTCCTTATCGGCGTCGCCATGGGCAACATGGTCATCGGCCTCCCGCTCACGCCGGATCACGAGTACGCGGGCACCTTCCTCAGCCTGCTCAATCCCTACGCCCTCGTCGTCGGCATCACCACCGTGCTCCTCTTTGTCATGCACGGCGCGATCTACCTCGCGATGAAAAACGACGGCGAACTCCACGACATCATCGTCGGCTGGATTCCCCGCCTCATCGGCTTTTTCATCACCGCCTACGTGGTGCTCAACATGCTCACCCTTGTCTACGTGCCGCATGTGCTGAAGACCGTGCAATCCCGCCCGTGGATCCTCGCCATCGTGCTCTTCGGCGTGCTCATCGTGATGAACATCCCGCGCGAGATTCACAAGGGCCGCCGCTTCAACGCCTTCCTCTCGTCCTGCCTCGGCATGATCGCGATGATGGCCACCTTTGGCGCGACCTCGTTCCCGTACATGGTGTACTCCAACCCCAACCCGGAAAACAGCCTCACCATCTACAACGCCGCCTCGACCGAGAAGACGCTCGGCATCATGCTCATCATCGCCCTCATCGGCGTGCCGATCGTGCTGGCCTACACCGCCTGCATCTACTGGATCTTCCGAGGCAAGACCCGCCTCACTGGCCACAGCTACTAGGCGGTTCCCTCTCTCTCAATCGGCGGCTCCGGCAGCGAATGCCCGAGCCGCCTTTTTTTGTTAGAGCGGCTTTAAAAAACAGGCAGCCAGGGATCGGTGGGCGCGATGCGGCTGTATGGATACATACTGCCCGAGCGACCGACGCTTCAGGGCGGCCCTCGCCACCGCCGAGCAGCGGCTACAGATTTTTTAAGCAGCTCTATTCCCGGGCCGCCAGCGCGCTGACCCGGAAGTGAAACCCGAAGACGGAGAGCGTGATCGCCTGCGGGAGCAGGTCGGGGCGATTGAACATCGTCCAGACCATCAGCCGCCAGAAATGCACCCGCTCCGGGCCGAGAATGCCCAGGGAATAAAACGCGCGAAAGGCCGCCGCGATGTGCCGCGACTCCAGCCGCTCGCGGATTTCCGGCGCACGGTATTCCCGCAGGAAGGTCGTGACACGCCGGTAGTAATTTCCCGGTGAGTAAATCGTCTCGACGATCCGCCGATAGCCGTCGCGTAGCGTCGGCCAGTCCATCGTGGTCTTGATGTTCGTCGTTCCGTCGCCATTGTCGCCCGTGATCTCGCCGAGGAGGCGCTGGGATTCCTGCAGGCGCTTGTACAGCCGCGTGCCCGGAATGGCCTGCAAAAGCCCGACCATCGCCACGACGATGCCGCTTTTCTGGATGAAATCGATCTGGCGCTGAAAAATCGTGGGCGTGTCGTTGTCGAAGCCCACGATGAAACCCGCCTGCACCTCCAGCCCGGCGCGTTGAATGCGCTTCACGTCGCTGATCAGGTCGCGGCTCGTGTTCTGCTTCTTGTTGCACTCCTCCAGCGCCTCCGGATTCGGCGTCTCGATGCCGATGAAGACGGATTCAAAGCCCGCCTGCCGCATCTTTTCCATCAGCGGCACGTCATCGGCGATATTGATCGACGCCTCGGTGTAAAATGGCATACCGCCGCCGTTCTTCTGCCATTCGATCAAGGCGGGCAGCAGTTCGCGGGAGAGGTGGCTCTTGTTGCCAATGAGGTTGTCATCGACGAAGAACACCTTGCCGCGCCAGCCGAGGCGGCGCAGCAGGTTCAACTCCTCGATCACCTGCCCGGGAGACTTCGTGCGCGGGCGATGCCCGAAGAGCGCTGTGACATTGCAAAACTCGCACTGGAACGGACACCCCCGCGAGTATTGCAGGCTCATCGAGGCGTATTTCTTCAGGTCGGCCAGCTCCCACATCGGCACCGGCGTGGTGCGGATATCGGCGAATTCGCCATTCGCGCTGTAAAGCCGCTGCGGCGTGCCGTTTTCCAGATCGGCCAGGAAGCGCGGCAGCGTGATCTCCGCCTCGTCGAGAATCAGATGATCCACCTCGGGAAAGCTCTCCGACTCCGTGCTGAAAAGCGGGCCGCCCGCCACGACCTTCAGCCCCGCCGCCTTGCAGCGGGCGATCAACTGGCGCGAGGAACTGCGCTGCACCGTCATCCCGCTGATCAGCGCGTAATCCGCCCACTCCAGATCGGACTCCCGCAGGTCCGCGACATTCAGGTCGATCATCCGCTTCCCCCAGTGGGAAGGGAGCAGGGAAGCCACCGTGAGGAGGCCGAGGGGAGGAAACGCGGATTTCCTCGAGACAAACTTCAAAGCGTGGCGAAAACTCCAGAACGTGTCCGGGATTTCAGGATAAAGGAGAAGGACGTTAGGCATCGCAAAATGCCCTTTGGCATCGTCACCCCATTCTAGAAATGGGCCAAAAGGACGCAAAGCAATTCCCCGGAATCCCCCTCCCGGCGAAAGAAAAAAACACCCACCGCTCCTGTATTTATCAGCCTCAACGACCCAACACCCCCATAGCCCACCATGGCCCCAGATTCCCGTATCTCGCAAAAATTGCTATCCGACTCCTGGCGGCGGTGGTGCTCGTGAATGACCGCCCCCGCTCTCTGGAGCCGATCTCGATTCCGTCGCTGGTTGGCGCAAGGGGCTTGGGAATCATGCGCCTCAGGCAGACTTCATCCTTTTTGCATTGCAATTAGCCATGCCCTGAATGACCGTTCCTCTGGAAGCTCCATCCGGATGAAAGCGAAAAAGGCCAGATATCATTCCGATTCCCAAGAGCGGACGACGTTGGCGTCCGAGTGGAGTTCCATGCTCGAACCTGAGCGCCAGATGAGGATTCGCCTCTCGTCTCTTCCTCCAGAGGTCGCTCAACTGGAAGCGTCCTGCTTTCCGGCAACCATACCTTTTGCCACATTGAAACGGCGCAATGACGCTTATCCGGAACGAATCATTGCACAATTCGAACAAGAGCTCGCTACGGCGACTCGATGAGTTCCATCCGGTCTTAAAAGCAGTCTTTCAGGATGAACCTCGGGCTATCCTGATCGGCGGTCAGGCATGCAATTTCTACTCTTCGCTGTATTCCCGCGATAACGAAGAGCTGTCTCTGTTTCTGCCTTTCACGAGTCACGATATTGACATATTTACCCCAGACGACAGGGCTCCGGAAACGATTGCGAAACACTTCCACGCAAGCCTCCATAAGGCTCCTCGAAGAAACCCTTCCCCTGTCCGATCGGCGCTCACGCTCTCAACAGCGAGAGAGGGAGAACTTTTTGTCCAGTTCATGAAGGGGTCTTATGGAATAAAGGACAGTGAAATCGTGGAGGCAGCTCTGGAATTTGAGGTTTTCGATCAGACAATTATCCGAGTCATCCACCCGGTTTACCTCCTGCAATCGAAGCTGCATTGCTTGAGGGGACTCGACCAGAAAGACCGCCAGGATAAAAAACATGTGAACATGGCGATATGCTTCTGCGCCTGCTTCGTGCATGAGCTGATCGCGGAAGGTGATAATGGCAGAGCCGCCCTGACTGCTTGTCAGCATATTCTCCAAATCGCAACCTCGGATGACGGCCTCGCTGCATATCATCGGGAAAGCATTCGCCCGGAGCTCGCGATTCCCTTTGAAGCCATTCGGGATGCGCCTCAAGACAAACTCAAGAGCTTCGTCGCCCATAATCTTGATCGATCCCTTGAGCGCCTAAACGCCAGGCGCATAAGCTCGGAAAAGCGAACTGGCCGTCAATAATTCATCAATCACTGACTCCCCATCCAACAGCACGCTTTCCCCGCCCCCGGTCTGTGCGGCATAGTTCCTTGCATGTCATCCAGCGGCACATATCATCGCGCCCCATGGAGCCGCATGCTGGTCGTGCTCTCCATCGTCTGCACCGTCGTCACCCTGAGCCTGGCTCTGCTCCTGGCCACGGGCGGACTCGCGCGGCAGCCCATCCTTTCCCTCATCCTCGTCGCTTTCACCATCGGCTGTATCCCCTTTGCCGTGCGCGGTTACACCATCGACGGGCGCACGCTCTTCATCCATCGCATCGGATGGAAAACCCGCATCCCGCTCGACGACCTGCAATCCGTCGTGGCCGACTCCTCCCTCATCGCCGACAGCTACCGCCTTTTTGGCAATGGCGGCTTCTATTCCTTCACCGGCACGTTCAGCTCGCCGAAACTCGGCCGCTACCGCGCCTACTTCACCGACAGCAGCAAGGCCGTCGTATTGACATTCCCAAAACGAAAGATCGTCGTCTCCCCCGACCGCCCCGGCGAATTCGCCGCCGCGCTGGGCCGGGTGATTGTAGAGTCATAAGTTCCGAACGCAGCCGACCTACGACGCCGCCCATCCCCTCGCCCCTGAAAGCGGCGTCGGAATCGTTGATGCGTCTCCTCAGGCCTGCGGGGGCAGGGCGGGAGGGAGCGTGGGTTTGAAGCCGAGATCGTTGATGAGGCCGTTGTTCAGGCGGTAGCACCAGGCGTGAATGCTGAGCTTCTGGCCGCGCCGGATGGCGTTTTGCACGATGGTGGTTTCCTCCACGTGGCGCGCCTGGTCGACGGCGTTCAGTTCGCAAAGCAGGTCTTCCTTTTCCACCTCGTCGAGCCCGGTGAAACGCTCGGGCTGGCGGCGATAGATCGAGCGCACGTGGCGGAGCCAGTTGTCGATGAGGCCAAACTCCTGGTCGAGCAGTGCCGCGCGCACGCCGCCGCAGCCGTAGTGACCCACCACCATCACATGCTCAACCTTGAGCACGTCGACGGCGTACTGGAGCACCGAGAGGCAGTTGAAATCGGTGTGGTTGACGAGGTTCGCCACATTGCGATGCACGAAAACCTCACCCGGCTTGAGACCGAGAATTTCATTGGCTGGCACGCGACTGTCGGAGCACCCGATCCACAAATACTTCGGGTTTTGCACGTCGATCAGTTTGGAGAAGAAATCCGACTCCTCCTCGATCATCTGAGCTGCCCAACGACGATTCTGTTCAAAGAGAATTTCGATGCTCATGCGCGGCAGTAACTAATCGGCTTTTCGCCAACAGTCCCGCACTTTCTCACCCGAATTTAGCCTCGGGGAATACCCCTATGGTGTTGCGATGACCTCCCGGTACATCGCTTCAATGGCCGCGACCTGCCGGGCAGGCGAAAATCGCTCGTGGATCGTTTGCGAGGCGTGCCGGGAAAGCTCCTCATACAGCGCCGGATCGCCCGCCACACGCACCATGGCCTGCGCGAGCCCTGAATGGTCTCCCTCGTCGACGAGCAGGCCTTCCCTCCCCTCGGTAACCACCTCCGGGATGCCGCCGTGGCGGGTAGCGAAAACCGGCAGCCCGATCGCCATGGCCTCCAGCATCGCATTGGGCACGCCCTCCACGTCGCCGCCCGCTGTTTCGCTGGGCTGGAGAAAAAAGTGCGACCCGGCGAAAAGCCCATGCAACGACTCCTGATCCAGAAACCCGGCAAACTCGACGCGGTCCTCGACATTCAGCTCGCTGGCCAGGGCCCGCAGCTCATTCTCCAGCGGCCCCTCCCCGGCAATCGTCAGGGTGGAAAAAGGATGCACTCGCGTGAACTCGGCAAAGGCCCGCAGCGTGGTGGGAATGCCCTTTTTGCGCACCAGCCGCGCCGCCTGCACCAGCCGCCACGTGCCATCGGCGGGCGGATGCGGTCGCACGATCCCCGCAAACTCCGGCACGATCGTGCGCATGATGCGCAGCTTGTCTTGCGGGCAGCCGAGCTTGTGCACGGCTCGGGCCAGTTGCTCGCTCCGGCAGGGCACGAAGGCCGCCCGGTCAAAAATCTCCCCCAGCGTGTCGGTGTACTCCGGCGACGCCATCGACCCCGCCACGTCCGAGCCGTGAAAGGAAACGACGAAGGGAATCTCCAGCTTGCGAAAGAGCGGCATCATGTGCACCGCCACGTTCCCAAAGAAGACGTGGAGCAGCTCGCACTGATGACGCTCCAGTGCCGCGCAAAACGCCTGCACCTCGCCGGGCGAAATCTGCCAGGGTCGCCCCGTGCGCTTTTCAAAAAACCGCCCGAGAAACCGGAACGAGGAACGGGGAATCACCTCGACCGTCTCGGCCACCCAGTCGCCCTCCAGCTTCTGGGTCAGCACGACGGGGTGAAATTCCCGCAAACCGGTGACGTGCCGGTAAATGTGGAGCATCTCCGGCTTCAGGAAGGTCGCGCAAAAAAGCCCGACCCCCGGCCGTTTACCACTCGACACCTGCGACGACCACTCCTGTGGAATGATAAGGCGTGCCCGGTCCGAAGTCCTTGGAAACGAACTTCTGGCCCGACCCGTACTTCGCCGGAGCAGCTGGATTGATCAGCTGCCAGGGCTTCTTGGTGTTGAAAATATCGGCAACGATGCCTTCGATGGACGGACCCTGCTGGATCACGATCGTCTGGGTCTGGTATCGGGCATCCCGGGGCTTCTCCGCGGAAAAGTCCTGAGCCACCAGCGGCGCAAGCGAGGCCGCCAGGAACAGCGATGTGAGAATCTTGCGCATATTTTTACTCTAGTATCGTATCCCGCGCCCCGCAAGACCGCAGAATCCCGAGCAGCCCATCGGTGAGATCCCGTACACCAAGACAAAATCGGGACAACGGAAGACAGAAGAAGTTTTTACAGAAGGTCGCAAAGGACACAAAGAACAGCTGCGCTGCCCTCTTTCGGAAAGACCTCGGTCGCCGCCGAGCGAGCTTTCCGGAAAAAGATATACCGGCGGAACGTCTTTCCTGCGTCGCCCTTCCTGTGAAAATCGCCGCACCGCCTGTGCGCAAAGCCCACCTTTGTGTCCTTTGCGTCCTTCTGTAAAACCGTCTTCTGCCTTCCCCTTCGTTTCCTTCGCTTCCTTCTGTTCCGACCCTGCCCTGGGGTTCTCCCCTTGAATCGTCCGCCCGGAAACTCCACAATGCGGCATGGATCATCTCGTCCGTGCTCGAAAAGTCGTAGAGATCGAGCTCGCTGAAATCAAAGCCATGGCCGACCGCCTCAACGGCAGTTTCAATGAGGCCGTGGAACTCGTGCGCGCCGCCGCCGACAATCGCCACAAGGTCGTGGTCGTGGGTGTGGGTAAGAGCGGCCACATCGGGGAAAAAATCGCCGCCACCCTCACCAGCACCGGCACCCCGGCCGTCGTGCTGAATTCCCTCAACGCCCTCCACGGCGACCTCGGCGTCGTCAGCGATGGCGACATCATCATCGCCCTGAGCTACAGCGGCGAGACCGACGAACTCCTCAACATCCTCCCCGCCCTGGCCCGCTTCGACGTGAAGCTCATCGCCCTCACGGGCGGCCTGTCCTCGACCCTGGCCAAGGCGGCCGATTGCGTGCTCGACGCCCAGGTTTCCCAGGAGGCCTGCCCGCTCAATCTCGCCCCCACCTCCAGCACCACCGCGATGCTCGTCCTCGGCGACGCCCTCGCCATGGCGCTGCTTGAGGCGCGCGGGTTTGAAAAGGAGGATTTTGCCCGCTTCCATCCCGGCGGCACGCTCGGCCGCGCTCTCTTGCTGAAGGTGCGCCAGATCATGCGCGAGGCCGACCAACTCGCCGTCGTCTCTCTCGACACCCCGGTCATCGAGGTGATCAAGGTGATGAACTCCCGGCGCACCGGCGCGGCGGTGATCGCCGACAACGAGGGCGTCCTCCTCGGCATCTTCACCCACGGGGATTTCGCCCGGCATTTCTCAAACCACCCCGACATCGGCAGCCAGCCCGTGGGCGAATACATGACCCGCCGCCCGATCACCATCGGGGCCGACCGCCTCGCCGCCGAGGTGCTCAATATCCTGCAAAAGCACAAGATCGACGACCTCGTGGTGGTCGATGACGACGGCCGCGCCATCGGGCTCGTCGATTCGCAGGACCTATCCCGCTTGAAAATCCTCTAGCCAGCCCCCCGCCCGCAGGACTACGCTGACCCATTCTCTTCCTTTCATGGCACTCGCAAACGATCTCCGCAAAGGTATGGCCATCCGGTATAACAATAACCCGGCCATCGTTCTTGAAGTTCAGCACCGTACCCCGGGCAACCTCCGCGCCTTCGTGCAGGTCATCATCCGGTACATCAATACCGGCAAATCCGCCGACGTGCGTTTCTCATCCACGGAAAAAGTCGACCTCGTCGACGTAAACCGCCAGGAGCTCGAGTTCAGCTACGCCGACCCGCAGGGCTACCATTTCATCAATCCCGACGACTACGAGACCATCACGCTCCAGCCTGATCTCGTCTCCGAGGTGAAGAATTATCTCGTCGAGAATCTCAAGGTGGAAGTCCTCAGCATCGAGGGCCGGCCCGCCCAGGTGGAAATCCCCTCCTCCGTCGTGCTCAAGGTCACGGAATCGGCCGAGGGCGTGCGTGGCGACAGCGCGAACAACGTGCAGAAACCAGCCACGCTCGAGACCGGCCTCGTCGTTCAGGTCCCGCTCTTCATCAAGGAAGGCGAGTTGATCAAGATCGACACGCGCTCGGGCTCCTACATGGGCCGCGCCTAGGTCCGGCACCCGCCCATCCCCACGGTGGCGAGGCGAAAAACCACTTCCAGACGCAGGCCCGTGCGGAGACTCGACGTTTCCGCCACCGGGGTGCTGCCGGCCACTGTGCCGAAGCGCTTCGTCAAGCTCCTCGTCGGTTTGTTTCTCCTGCCCGCCGCCTGGGTGCTCACGCAGACGTTTTTCATGGCGTTTGCGCGGACGACGATCCGGAACCAGTTTTGGATCACGGAAGAGTTCTGGTTCTTTTCGCTGGGCGTGCTCGTCTGGCTGGTCACGTTCTTTGGCCTGCCGCGACCGATCTGGCTCTACGTTTTCGGCCATGAGCTGACCCATGCCATCTGGGTCATGCTCATGGGCGGACGAGTCCACCGCTTTCAGGTCACCCGCCAGGGCGGCCATATCCTGGCCGATCGCACGAATACCTGGATCGCCCTCGCCCCGTACTTTTTCCCCATCTACAGCCTGCTCGCCATCATCGCGTATGGCATCTGCGGGATCTTCTGGGATGTCGCGCCGTACCGGTGGATTCTCTACATGGTCATCGGCGTCACCTGGGGGTTTCACCTCACCTTCACCGTCTGGATGATTACCAAAGGGCAGCCCGACCTTTACTACGGCGGCACGTTTTTCTCCCTGACGGTCATTTACATCCTCAACCTCATCCTGCTCTCGATCATGCTGGTGCTGGCCGCGCCGGAGATCACGTGGTTGAGCTTCCTGCGCGAACTCCTCCAGAACGCGGTCGACTTCACCGCAGACCTCACGCTCCTCCTGAACCGGGCCATCCGGTGAGCGGCTCGACGATCGAGTTCCTGGAGCAACTCCAGGCCGCCCACGGCGGCAGCATCCCGTTTGACCGCTGGATGCAGGAGGCGCTCTACCATCCGCAGCACGGCTACTACACGGCCAACATCCGCGACATCGGGCGCGGCGGCGACTTCACCACCTGGCCCGTCATGCGGCGCAATCTCTCCCGCGCCATCGCCCGCTGGGCGCGCTCGCACCAGCCGCGCGGCAAATGGCATCTCATCGAGATCGGCGCGGGCACCGGGGCGCTCGGCGCGGGCGTGTGGAAGGCGCTCGGGTGGTTCGGCCGCCCGCAGTTCCACATCGTCGACGTCTCGCCCGTCCTGCGCGCCGCGCAAAGGAAAGTCCTCCCGCGCGGCACGCGCTGGCACGACTCCATGGCCGACGCCCTCGCCGCCTGCGACGGGGAGGCCGTGATTTACTCGAACGAACTCGTCGACGCCTTCCCCTGCCGGGTGTTTCAGAAACAGGACGACCGCTGGCGCGAGCTCTCGCTCAGCATCGGCGGATCGCGCTGGGTCGAACACTGGACGGAACCCGCAACCCTCCCCGACTCCTCCTCGCTCACCCACCCCTGGCCCGACGGCCAGCGCGTCGAGACGCAGGAGGCCTTTCGCCAATGGTACGAGGCATGGCGTCCGCTCTGGAAAGCCGGGGCCATGCTCGTCATCGACTACGGCGAGGAGGTCGCCGAGCTGTATCACCGCCGCCTGCGCGGTTCGCTCCGCGCCTACGCCCACCACCAGCGCATCGAGGGACCGCAGGCCTACATCGGCTTCGGCAAGCGCGACCTCACGGTGGACGTGAATTTCACCGACCTCCGCCAGTGGCTCCGCGCCCCCGGCCCCGCGCAAACCCTCGCGCACTTCCTCTCCGCCCAGGGCCAGCCCGTGGAACTCGGCGACGCCGGGGAGGCCTTCAAGGTGCTGGAAACTGCGCCTCCCGCGCTCTAGACGCACCAGATACCAAAGGAAGCTTCTCCTTTTGTTGACGATGTATCATTTTTGATACACATTACCCCATGTCATGCGTCACCTTCCCCGATCCATCCGGTTCTTTGCCACTGGCGAAGGAAATGAACCGGTCCGGGAGTGGTTGAAAGCACTGGCCAAGGAGGAGCGGCGAATCATCGGCGAGGATGTCAAAACCGTCCAAGCCACCCTCCAATGGAGAAAACCGCTCGTCGATTCCTTCGGCAATGGACTGTGGGAGGTTCGATCCACGCTTCCCAGCGGGATCGCCCGTGTCCTTTTCTTCGAGCATCGCGGGGAGATGATCCTCCTCCACGGGTTCAAGAAGAAGACACAGAAAACGCCGGAAGACGCCATCCGACTGGCCCAGCAAAGAAAACGAGATTATGAAAAAGCAGCAGAACAAGCATCGCGGAAGTGACTTCGACGATTTCCTCAAGGAGGAAAACATCTACGAAGAGGTATGCGCTGCCGCAGCGAAGCGAGCCATCGCCGCGCAATTCGCCGAGGCCCTCCAGGCTCAAAACAAGAGCATCGCCCAGCTCGCCAAGGAGATGAAAACCAGCCGGGCCACCGTTCAGCGCCTCCTCGACGAGAACAACGACTCGCTCTCCCTCAAGACCCTGGCCAAGGCGGCCACGGTGCTCGGAAAACGTCTGCATCTGGAACTCACTCCAGCCTAGGCTCGCTCTTGCCCGCCAAACTCCCCAAGACCTACAAGGACGAGCCGGTCCTTCCCTTTGCCTCGCAGGCGGAATGGCGGCGCTGGCTGGAAGAAAACCACGCCTCGCACGACGCCTTGTGGATCTGCTACGCGAAGAAATCCGCCGGTATTCCCTCCGTCACCTACGCCGAGGTGATCGAGGAGGCGCTGTGCTTCGGATGGATCGACGGGCAGGCCGCCTCGCTAAGCGAAACCCATTATCTCCAACGCTATACGCCGCGCCGCAAGCGCAGCCTCTGGTCGCGGATCAACCGCACCAAGGCCGAGGCCCTTATCGCCAGCGGCCGCATGCAACCCTCCGGAC